>Ga0247688_1000389_pt1 | contig 14021 bp, 28 predicted proteins | sample CNK29_metaG_FD_182718 | JGI IMG/M metagenome (GOLD analysis project Ga0247688, IMG submission 182718) | Soil microbial communities from Purdue University Martell Research Forest, Indiana, United States - CNK29 | ecosystem: Environmental > Terrestrial > Soil > Temperate forest > Bulk soil... | reverse complement strand
ACGCAGTAAAAACGTGACTATCGCTTGCGATTACTCCGTAAATCGGATGGGCGCTTTCTTTTCCGGTTCGACATGGTATCACTAATTCCAGTGAACCGAATTTTTCGTCTGGCGGCCAAGTGGCGTTCAGTTTCTTCACGGACCGTTTGGACTTCTGGCGACTCGTAATTGTGTTTTTTCGAGTCGAGGTATTTGCGGACTGCTTCATCGAAATTTAGTCCGCGTTTTTTCGCGTTGGTAAGTGGCGCATACGGATAGCGTCGTTTAACGCGTCGCGTAATTTTGCTGGTGTGCATGTTTCGATATTCTCCAAAATCCAAAAACAGATTGTTCGCGGAGAACTGCGGTCCTGTCCTACTAAGGTAAACGTCTCGTCTCCGCGTTGCTGTGCTTTCGCAAAACAACGTGCATCATCCGGATGTGCCATTTTCTTCTCCCTCTATGAATTTAGACATCACTAACTCTAACGGTACGCGGCCAGCTGGTAGCGGAATAAATTTTTCCGACTCTTTGCTAGACGGACCGAATAATTCCCACGGCGAGACGCCACGTAACTGTTGAAATACCGGACAGGCGATACCTCCGGAATTAACGATATTAAATTGTTCTTCGGTACTATGTTTTTTGGTGCAGTCGCATTGCGCATCCGGCTTGCGATAGAAGTTAGGTATCGGTTCGTCGCGAATGAGTAGGCTTGCGCATGGAAACCCGCGAACCGCTCGCATTAGGTCTGCGCGTCCGCGATATAGGTCGCTTCCTAAATGCAGCTGCCAAATTAGGCGCGAGACTTGTGCGGCTAGGTCTGAGCGGTTTATAAAACTCGACGTTCTGACGATGGCATGAAAATGACGTTCACTTGTGGAACGGACAAGCCAAACTTCGGAAACCTTTAGCTTACCAGCTGCCATTGCATTGCGTAGACGACGGCGAAAAAACGCTTCTCCCCACGGACACCCTGTTTTAGTTGGGCGCATGTAATCGTCAAGGTCTAGTAACAATTCATCGTCGTGCGCAACGTACCAGTAGCTCATTTTAATTCTCTCCAAACCATCAAGTAATTGCACGCCTTACATTCGTGCTTTAAACTTCCGCTTTCGTGACTTACGCGAAGTGTTGCGAGTCCGCACTTTGGACACTTTCCGCCGGTTCGACTTACGCGCTTTCTTAGCTTTGGCACGTTTACGACGCTTAGATTTTCCAGTTTCAAAGACACGGACTCTCTCCAAATCTCTCCGTAAACGACGAAGCATTAACGTCATAAACCCTTCGCGAGAATTTGCAATCGTTCGTTGGAAAGTGTCGTAACGGAGTTTGCTTTTTATTGAGTTGCGCCATAGCCAAGTAACTTTCCAGCCTTTGGGCAACTCGCTTATTTCTCCGTTGAGAAAATCTATGAGAGTTTGCAGGAAAATAAACCTTGGGATTCGTCCGGGTAATGCGTCAATACGATACGCCATAGCAATGTCGTTATCTTTGGCGGTCCGTTTACGCTTAGTATTCGTCCTCTTCGTCCGCTTCATAACCTGCCTCAAAATAATCGTCTAAGTCAATTTCTAAAAACTCTTGTGGTATATTCGCGCCAATTGGCACTCTAATTGTTCCGGTACTGCCAACTTGCGCCAAATCACGAGGTGATACTACATCGGTTGGAAACGTAGCGGGACGCACAGCCCCTCTCGCCTTAGACCCTGAGCGTGTAACAAGGCGTACACGCTTGTATCTACTGCCGCCGTGCGCCCTGCTACGCTTCCAAGTCGTAGCAGATACAAACTTTCCCGTTTTTGTATCTCGGTAGTGCATACTAAAATGCAGCTGCCGGAGTTGATGCCGGTTCAATTCGGGAAACAAATAGCGCTTTAGTTGGCGCTCCGTTCTGTTGTGGATTTGGAGCCATGCCAATCATGCAAACTACGACACGTCCGACCAACATTTGCATGTCGTCAACTCCTAGCGCCATGCACGCTTTGATGTTGGTGGCGTTGAATCCGAAAAGTACTTTTCCGTACGTCTCGGAAATTGACGCGGTTAGACGTGAACGTCCTTGCGGGTCGCGCACGAATTGATTGACCTTGAAACGGACTTCCCGAATGTCTCCGGGTACGTCCGTACCTTTGAGGTACTTTCCGCCAGCTAAATCAGAGGCGCGAATCGGTCCGGCCATTGGTTGCAACTGCCCACCAAATTGCTGACCATTCTGCGGAAATTGTTGCGGCCATCCACCACCTTGCGCTGGCGCTGGTGCTGCCGCTGGCGCTGGCGAATGGACCTGTTGAATATGCTGCGCGTATGTTTCAGGTGTAACAACTACCTGACATATCGAGCACTTTAGTTCTGGTGCTTTCGCTTCTTTTGCTCTGGCTGCCATCCAATCCTCCATAGATTTGACTACGATTTTCATGCTGTCCAGTGTAACATTTCTCCCGGTTCTAACTCACCTCCGTTACGACGGTTGTCTACCGTCTTTCGGAGACTAGCGACTTTGTTGCGTACCTCTTCGCCGCATCGGGACTCGATAGCGTCAAGGTCTGCCGGTTCGCTAATGTTCCAAAAATAAAACTCATGTGTATTTGCCGTTAAATCGTGGTGAACCATCGAAAACCGTTGAGTTACATACGCTATATCTAAATACGCGTGTCTTCCGGTAATGATGGACTGCCAAAAATACGGCGGTATGTATCGCGGCGAGCATAGAAAATGCGCCTCATCAACTATCATCAACATATTGCGACGTTCAAAACAGCATCGTATGAATAGCTCAAAATCCGGCAAGACAAATTTGTTTTTCTCTACCTCAACTTGTCCCTCTCCAACTCGATAGATGTAGTGGAAATTCTCTTCGCCTAGCGCCATGCAAAAACCGTACATATCGCCATCGAAAATATCAGTTGCGGCTGATAGAAAATTGGTATCTTCGCGTACGATTTGATACACGGCGCTCCGCTCCGCTTCGACCATTAACCTAGCAGCTGTATGCGATTTGCCACTGCCAGTAGGACCGACAATCCCGATAATTCTATTCCACACTCGGCTTGTCCTTATCGTCTCCCATTTCTTTCATCATTTGGAAAACGACGCCACTGCGATGCTTAAAATAAATCAGAGCGGTTATACCTCCCACCCAAAGTAGTGCCCACCAACGGGACTCTACGGTTACTTTCGATTCTGGTACGGAAAATTCAAAACCGAAACAATCGGCTAGGAACTCTGCCGCCTCATCCAATGCGTCGTTGTCCTCTCCGTCGAGGGTAATTTTCATTTCTTCCAGAATCTTAGCGGGAATACCGCCTAGAATCTTTTTTAACTTTTTCGGAGTAGCTTTGATTCTCCGAGTGTTGTCAGGCGGAGGCATTTCTGTGACTTTAGATTTTTGGCGAAGCGAGCCATCGCTACCAATGTCCACCTCTTCTTCGTCTTTCGGTCCACCAAACTGCGTAGCAAAATCGGCCATACGTTGTTTGGTGTTAAATTCGCCACTAGGCACACCAGCTACGTCTTGCATCTCGGCTTTGGAAAAACCTCCGTGTGCGCCAGTCATATGCGTTTTCCAGCCGCGTAAATTTTTACAGACTTTGCCACAATCTTTGCAAATAATCTCTGGCATAGAATACACCTCGCGGGATTCGCTTACTCTTACCGTAGGTTAGCGTACTGTCGTCCGCAGGAACGAGAGTATTTACTAGGCTACGGTTGGTACTGCGAATCCCGCGAGAGGCACTCTCTCGCCTAATCCTATCCAAACGGATTCCAACTACCTCCGCTACCGGACTTCTTCTTTTTCTTGTCCGGATTTTCCGCTTCGCGACGTTCACGCAAACGCTGTAATGCGCGGTCGTATCGGTCCTTATCCATGACAATTTTAACGTTGAGTCCGCAACTGGAGCATTCGTCCTCTTCGTCAACGTCCACTTCTTCGTCGCATTCTGGACAAAGAACTATATTTTTTTTCTTCTTTTTCTTGTCCTTAGGGTCTACGACTTCTTCTGCCATATTTCCTCCTGAAAATCACTGAGAGATTCCATCCTACAACCAACCAAATAAAAACGGCTTGCGCAAACAAAAATTGTAGATAGCCCCAACGATAGTAGACGCTGTTAACGTAAACTGCCGCTGACATCTTGACGGGAAACATTGCTACCCATTTCCAACGCCATGTTGAGTTTAGCAACGGCGCTAAAATTGGATTCCCTTCTCGGCCATGTCCACCCTCTAGCGCCCAAAAAGTCGTACCAAAATCAGCTAGATGTCCCACTAGTGAAAGTCCCACCAGTGGTATTGCTACGACTTGAAACACCATTCCGCGTGCGAAGTTTTTTAGACTTTGCAATTTGCAACCTCCTAAACTTCGCGATAATTTTAGCGGATTTAACAATTCCGAAAAGTTCGATAAGTCCGTAGGCAAAAACGGCAGCTGGAAATATCTCAGTGGGAGTCTCTGCCCATTTTACAGCTAGAAACGAAAACGTCCGCGATAGGATTCCAGCTGGTGTATACCACTTGTGGCGACTTGTCATAAAGTGATAATTTTCCCTTCATTACCTGTCCGCTCCGCTTCGTCCCATGCGTCGCACAACTGAACGAGCATAAACGAGGTAAGAATTGCCAATTGACCAACATTCAATCGCTGATAAATCTCAGAGTCATAAATGCGGTCAAACAATCGTTTGGTGTCGTTGTACACATAGGACTCAGGTCCGGTTTGTCGTACAACTGCCAGCATTCGGTCTACCGTATCAAGTAGTTTTTCTGGTATCATTTGGTATCCTCAAGTAAGAGACGGAAATAAACTTTAGCCACTCGTACTGTTTTTTCGTAATCCACTTTACTCCGTACGGAGTGTACTTACGGAACTTTGCTAACATCTGAACGATGTAATCCGCTTCGGGTTTCCGCATAATAGGACAGGTTCTTTCTAAACTCAGCAACCAATCCCACATTTGCAGTTTTTTCGATAGTTTGACGTAAACTTTCTTTTCTTGTAGCTGCACTCCCTCACTTTGCGCTTTACGTAACGCTTGCTCTTCTTTTTTCAGTTGCTTCGCACGAATCTCCGGGTAATGAGCTAAAACAGCTGCTTCCGCACGTTTACGCGGGTCTATCTTTGGCGGCTCTGGTAGAGCACGGTCATTAAATAGGTATTCCGGTAAATCATCGTCTGTTGCTTGATACGTCATAATTGTTTCGGCATGCTCTGATTTGTAAACTCTAAAAACAGGCTGAGAAAATCAAGGTCCGATTGATTTACTTCGCCGCGCTTTTCTCGGATAGCATGGGCGCGAATTAACGTCCGTAGCGTTGTCATTGGACTTATGGGAATAATCGTTTTTACATACCACTTGATTTTTCCCTCTTCGTCTTTGAAACGTTCTAGTCCGAGATTTTGCGCAAACTGTACGGACTTCGCGTGAATATGAAAACCAATGTCCTCTGGTATAGCTGGTTTGTACATTCCGTTTGGCTTAAAAACAATAGGTGTGAAGTTAGAACCGCTGATTTTATCCTCTCTAACAGCGGTCATTAACTTGTCAATCGTAGTCTGACTGTACTGGAAAAACAACGGGATAATTCTACGCCTTAAACCGAGAGATAACCACTTTTTTGCTTGCTTGCTATAAATGTCCGGAGTGACCGCGCTCAAAAATCCCATTGGTTCGTGTTTCGCAACTTTGTCAGACCGTCCGTCGTCTACCCTACACGTTCCGTCCATTGTAAGCGTGAGAAGATTTGATACGGTAGCAACTACAGTAGAAGCGCGACGCGAAAGCGTAGGATTCATGTCCGGAGTGATAATCCAACGTAACTTATTTTGTTGGTCATTCTTTGTAATGTCGAAAAGTCCAGTTGAGCTAAACGAATCCGTCATGTGTATCGCTTCGCCAGATAACTGCATAAGTAACTTCGATTTGGCTGTGCCAGACTCGCCAATGATGATGGCGGATACCGGGACGGCACCCTTGACGCACGCTGTATACAAACAAGTAATTAAAACTTCTTGTAGACTTTCTAGGAAATATGGCGCGTTACTCATGTTGAGGAACGAGTATAGGCGCGACGTGAATACCCGTCAAGCGTTATTTTCGGGAAAGTTTGCTACAGAGGGGTGTAGGCATATTCTTCCGGAGAATACTACAGTGCATAGTACATAGCACTGTAGCATTTACCGGAAAGAAACGCCTGAGCTAGACTACACATTTCCCTTGACTTCGCGGAGCGACGCGGTCACTCTCTTGCCAGACGCGAAGCGAGCCGCGCTTATTTTTCGTAGATTCGTTCCGAAAATTAACGCTACTTTGAATCGCAAAAACGAAGAAAAAAAAGAAAAGGAGTAGACGATGGAATTTCTTATCGGCGCGTTAGTGCTTGGCTTCGCTGCTGTTTTCGTCGCGCCGTTCGTTCTAAGCAGCGTAAGTAGCGTGCTACCGGCGAGTGTTAAACCGTACGTACCGGCAGCTGCCACTCCCGCGTTTAGCGTGAACGCGCTTGTGCAAGCCGCAGTTTTTGGAGCCGTAATTATGGCTATCCTATTACTTATGTCGAAGTTTGGCATCGGTAAGAAAGTGATGGTCTGAGCTAGTTCCTAGATTGATTTTTAATCTAAACGACTAAGCGAGAATCCGCATGGCTCTTAACAGAAAACAGATTGGCAACGTGTACCGTCCGCAAGGTCCTAAGGCGGTACTTTTGGGCACTTCATGGACGAGCGGTGGTAAGATGCTCGTTTCCGGACCGCAGTTCGATTTATCAGTTCCAATCGAAGGCATTCGCATCGTCTTTACCTTGCGAGATGTTATCGCAACGGCTGCAATGACAACCCCGTCGCCTCTCGGATACTTTAACCTTATTAAGAGAATTTTCTTAACGGGAAAAAACAGCCGTGCGAATGGCAACGTCACGCTGTGGGATTTGGACGCTCCTACCTTGGCGCTTATTCAGGCTTCGATGGGAAAGAAGCCGTGGATTTACAGCGGCGTTACCATCGCTGGTGCAGCGTCAGCGGCTCCAGGTACGGAAGCATCATCGGAGCTAATCTCAACTCCCGTTGCTGGTTTGTTCAACGGCACCACCGGCACTTATGACATTCGTATTGTCATTGATTTGCCGTCCTATCCATTCGATTGCGCGCCGTATCTTCGTCCGGGTTTTGGTATTCGGACGCAAGAATGGGCAGATTCTTTGCAGTTGCGAATCGAGTTTGGAACTGTGACGAACGGCGCAGATGGCGCTCTCGGTTTGGACGCTGGTACCACCACTCACACTTTTTCCGCAAGAGGTGGAGGCGGTTCACCAGTAGTTGACGTTTATTCGCTGCCGGTTCTTTCCGGTTTGGACGTTGACGCCTCGCTTGTACCGGGTTATCTATCGCGAGTCGCAACTCCTGTTACCTCAACGCTACAGGCGGCTGGTGGACTTAACACCAACTTAGTGACGTTGGAGAAACAGAACACCACGCGAATTTTCGCCATCATCGGAACCTCAACGACAAATCCGACGTTCCTAACTTTGTCGGATACCAACTTGACGACGCTCGGTTTTGTCGTCGGTGGTAACAGAATCGTTCGTGAAAACGACGACATTTTCGCGCACAAGATGTCACAAGTGCGCCGCTACAAAACCAATCCGATTCAGGGACTTATCATGTTTGACTTCGTTCCTGCCGGAAACCCGGACTCCAACTACAACGCCAACGATGCAGCTGCCGGAGTTACCATGAATCTCCGTGGCACAATCGCAGGTGTTGCAAACGCGATGGGAATCTTCGTACAGGAAACTGAACAATACCAGCCGCAAGGCGGGTTGTACTCCAGCTAGTACGAACCGCGTTTAGCGGTTTGTATCAAAGCTAAGTACGGAGAATCCATGACGACTTATGACATCGAGGGAAACCCGATTGACTCTTCGGGTGCCACTTATGACCCTTCCGTCAGTGCGTATATCACTGGGAGTTCCGCTGCCTCAGTCAACGATTCTGGTGGCGGAACTTCGCTAAACGAGTTGGGTACGTTTTTTGCACAACTCGGAACTGGCGTTGCCAGTGTTATTCACGCGACGAATACACCAAATCCTGTAACGCTTCCAAGGTCAAACTTGCCTTTTGCGTCCGCAACGCAGGGTGTTTTCGGTGGCCAAACTTCTTCCATTCTCACGCTGTTACTTCTAGGCGTGGCAGTGTTTTTTGGATTCAAGGCGTTTAAACGAGCATGAGTTCTGCCGTCCCATCTGGTTCTATCGTAACCTATACCGGACACTGGCCGCATACCGAATTTCTCGGATTCGGTAGTGCGGACCGTGTTATTTCCGACGTTTCTAACGAGCTAATCTCTCGTTTCCAACTGTATACGAAAACATCATCTAATTCAGGCGGATTTGTCGCAGCAGCAACCGGAACGGGATTTGATGTAACGTTACAATTGGAAGTGGATAACGGTCTAGGTTACGGTAGTTCCGATGATATTATCTCGGCGGTTCGCAGCGCAGTTCAGTCAGTGTTAGGAGACTATCCTAGCTCCGATTCTATTCCGTACATCCAAGTTCCGGGTGCATCATCTCCAAAACCAACTGGAGAGCCAAGTCAAACTCCGGCAAGTGCCGGTTGTATCGCTGGCAGTAGTAACGACACAAGCGGAGCGTTTAGTTTATCATGTTGGTTTAAGAACCTAACCACTACGGGATTTGCTTCCGTGGGAGTTTTGGCAGTACTGGCGATTTTGGGAATCGGAATTTTTATTTTCGCTTACAATGAAGTACCGCGAATCCCAAGGCGAGCGGAATGAAAAAACTTTTGATAGTCCTTAGCGGAGTCGCCATCGGATTTATTTTGCTAGTTCTTAAAGGTTCCGGTTCTAAGTTAAGCGGAATTGCCGTTTATGCCGCCAACGCAGGGTTTGAGGGTGCGGACCTTATTATGGCGGTTGCAATCGCGCTGGCAGAAAGTGGCGGAAGAGTAGATGCGTACAATCCGGAGACGGCAGCTGGCACGCCAGAAGGAAAAGGCTCTTACGGATTGTGGCAAATCTATCTTAAAGCACACCCTGAATTTGAGGGAGTTGATTTGTACGACCCGCAAAACAACGCCAATGCCGCATATGCAATTTATGAGGCGGCTGGAGAATCGTTCCGTCCTTGGAGTACATTCAAGAATTTAGCGTATGTTTCGCATCTCGATGATGCGAGAAAGCAGGTACCGGCATGAGTCGCAAGCCGCAACAGAATAAAGAGAAGGACGAAAAAACCAGCGAAGTTAACGGACCGCGCTTGATTGACCCTCGCGACGCAATAACGAAAGCGGAAAGTCTGTTGGAACAAGTCCGCAAGACCCATCCGAATGACTTGTCCATTATCAATCCGTTAGTGGAACTGTACGAAATTTTAACAGCAGTTCCGGACGAAATCGCAAAGGACGATGAAACGGACGACGAAAAAGAAGACGAAAAGGACTAACGCACTTGGAATATATCCTTATTGCATTGGTTGCATTTTTCTTTGGGCGCAAATTTGCGTCCGCGCAAACATCGTCAACGCAACCAACTGCACAAGTTCAAACGCAAATTTTGCCGCATCCAAAAAGCGATTTACTTCTAGGACGTGAACGCGGCAGAAGCGTGGCGTCCGGACCGTCGTTAAGCGATTTTGGCAATACTGACCAAGGTCCAGTTTTTCTAAAAAAGTTTGGTGGTAAGTTTAAAATTGACCCGATTTTGCCAGTTGCAACAGCTGGCGGTGGTAGTTCCGTTTCTAGTGGCGGAAGTGGCAGCGGAGGCGGAAGCGGTAGCGGTGGCGGTGGTGGCTTCGGTGGTTTGGTAGGTCCGGGTAGGCCAAGTCCGTTATGAGTCGGAAAAAGCACGAATCTACTTTCGGAATTATTCTAGCTGCTATTGCGATACTACTGTTGTGGCTAATGAATAAAGGCGGACTATTACATGAGTCCGTTAGCGCGAAGATTATAACGCCAGAAGGAACGATAACTAGTAGTCCGGAAGGGTATCCAATGTTTGACCCTTCCGACCCGCGCACAATCGAACCGTCACAATTTGCCGCGTCAGTTGCGCCACTTGATAACCGTGGAGTTGCCAGTCATTTTCCGTCGGACCGAGTTAACTGTACCTGCCCTATTGGATGGGGTAAATGGGTAAACGCACGCGATAATGGAATCTGGTGCGTGCCGGAGTCGGGAAATTGAATTGGATTATAGCGCACTGGGTACAAATCATAGCTGCGTTGCAAACACTTTGGATTGCGGTACGCGAGTCGTTTAACAGAATCGCAAACGCGTTACCAGCACCGACTAAGGATTCTACAGATAAGTACGTTTTCTGGTTTAAGTTCGTTAATAGAATGGCTGGAAACACTCAACGAGCAGAAGAGCACAGTATCGAATCGTCGCCAAACTTTATTCCAGCGGCAGAAGCGTACGTAGCTGCAAAGGTAGCGAGCGGTGAAATTAACAAAGTCACAACAAATTAAAGGTCTGCGAAAAGCGATTAAATCGCAGCGCACACCAAAACAGTTTAAGCCGTCAATGCGCATTCGTTTGCGCAAACTGGAGCGCAGTTCGTGACAACATCTTGTGCGTCGCAACCGACTTCTGACGCATTTCTATCGTGTGTTGGAGTTCCACCACGATTTTCCGAAGCGCAAGTGTCTACCTATGCGGACCGCGTTGGTGCGGCTGGTGCGCCGTGGATACGGCCATTAGCTATAAACGCTCTTCGTGCCAATCGACTAATTTACTGGAAAAATACTCCGGGTGGATATACCGGCGATTGTGGAAAAACTACTGGCCTAGCTCCAAGCGGTACGCAGCAAACCGCAACGATTCTAGGACAGGTAGCTATTAGCGACCCGGAACCGTTCTCCGCTGCTATCGCGTCATTTGCATCGCGAATCCTTGGCATATTCGGAGGCGCGCACGCTAAAGCGGTAGTTAACGAGCAAGCTACACTGTGCGACGTTGCTAACGCCTATGACCAATTTGCTGACGCAATGGAACGAGCGTTAGCGTCCGGGCAGATACCTCTACAAGATGCCATTCAGCAATATGGACGTGTGCGCGATTCACTCGCAGCGGAACTATCGCACATTGAAAAACAATACAACGCAGCGTATGGCTATCACAAAGCGCTTGACGCGTTATACCTCTTTAATACGGAGGTTGTATACCCATCGCTACTTTCATCGAATCCACTTTCCAGTGTCGTTAATACCGTTGAGGGTGCGCTTGGAATCTCTCCGGGTAGCGACATTTCGATTGCCGGATTTAAGATAAGTCCTATTCTATTGGCAATCGCAGCTGTATTATTTTTTGCATTTCGTGGGAGGCGTTAAATGTCACGGCAAGTAGTTGCAGCAGCGCAACCCGTCGCGATTCGTAGAGCAAAAGGCTCGACGGTAACATTTATCAATCAAGACGCAGCTAACGACATCTGGCTGTCAGTAGACCGTAATCAACTTAACTCGCCAAATTGGACAACAGTACAACAGGGAACAAAGTTGGCCAAAGGCGGAACTGTATTGCAGTATCCAAATTTTCCGGATATTCTGTGGGCACGTTCGTTAGTTGACACGCAAGATTTGGAAGTTTTGCCGTAGTCTCATGTGTACCAAATGCGCTATCGGCTGGCTATTGATTCTCTCCGGAATTGCCGTTGGCATTTGGGCATTCTATTCGAGGCGCTAATATGAAGTGGAAGTATATTTTAACTTTCGTCGCTTTAGTAGTAGTAGCGGAAGTTATTCGCGCAGGTCCGGGCGACATCTGGCGCAAAATCGTATTTTACGGTGGCGCGGCTGCAATTGTAGTTCTGAAAATTTCCGGACTTTTCATTACCGCAGTTAGCTGGTGGTACGTTCTAATTTTAGGAGCTGTAGGAGTAGTAACGGACGCATCATCTACGGCAATTGACGATGCGCGTGCAATACCGCTTTCATCTAATAGGAGCTAGCATGCGACTCTTTTTACTATCGGCAATTCTATCATTTTCGTTACTCAAAGGTTGTCAACAGACCGTAGAGCAAGCGCAGCTGGAAAGCAAAGCGCGAGACGTATCTGCTACCGCGCAAGGTTACATTTCGCAAGCGCAAACGATTCATCGCGCAGAATGTATTCAGGACCGTACGAAACAGGTTTGTCAAACAATCAATCAAGCCGTGGGAGCACAGAACGCATTACTCGATGCGATTGAAACATACTGCGGCTGGCCAGCGCGACCAACAGCAGAGCAGCTAAGAACAGCCGCCGGCACGTCTTGCAAGCGAAACCAAACGTCACAAGAATTTTTGCAAAACTCAGTTTCTAATCTCAGCGCGATTATGAACGACATCAAATCCGCTGCAAAGTGAGAGACATTATGACTTGGATAGGTGTATTACAACTCGTAATTTCGTGCGGACGTGCGCTGGCTTCTAAGCTAGCTCCGAAAGCCGATAGCGTTTATTCCGAGATAGCAGACGAAATGAATGCTGGTTTGGATAAACTGCAATCCGTTCACGATAAAGTCGTGACCTTGCAAGGACTAGAGGATTTGCGTACTACAACGCAGTGGTAAGGGAGACAAGATGCTTAAAAATTCGCTACGGGTAGCGTTACTGCTGCCCGTTTTGTTTTTTCTATCGGTCGAAACTCGCGCGCAAGGAACTGAACTAGATTGTCCATCCGGACAGCAACGCGCCATTTTTCCCGGTTCAGTTACCATCAATCCAGCAAACGGAAAGCAGCGATTTAATTTTTGCATCGTCGCCGCTACTGGCCACATGGTTTATCAAGGCGACGCTACCGCTCCTATCGCGGCTGGTTCTAATAAGCAGATACAATTTAACGACGCTGGAAACCTAGCCGGTAATCCTAATTTACTGTGGGATAAAGTAGCAAATACATTCACAGTAAATGGAGATTCTACCCTAACCGATACTTCCGGATTAAACAGCGTTTCGACAAGCGCAACCGGAATAAATATATTCGGATTTAATGGCGCAATTTCTATGTTAGCTAATGGAGTAGCACAAAACATAGGAATGTCCTCACTTGGCGGCAGTGTTAAAATGGAAGATTCTACTGGTGCGGCAATAGTCGAAGTCACTAACGATACAAAACTTGGATTTTATACCGCAACTCCAATTGTAAAACCGACCGTTAGCGGTTCTGACATTGCCGCACTTGGAAGTTTATTAACGAAACTTGCCAGTTTGGGACTCATCACTAATTCCACAACTACTAGCTCAAATTACAAAGTTCAATTTCTGACTTTCGCCAGCTGTACTATCGTCGCCGGTACTTATAATGAATGCGTCACAACTGCGAAAACTTGGCCAACGGCTTTTAGCGATGCTACCTATGGAATGTCCTGTACCGCGCAAGGCACTCCAACAGACGGCGGTAACAAAGAATCCTATATCGTTTATGAGGATACCGCTACGCCAAAAACTGCGACGCAATTTGTAGTGCGCGTGCAAAACAATCGCGGTACTACGCAAGTTGACGCGGTTAACATTAGCTGTATTGGAGTCCATCTATAGGAGGATTCGTGCGTAAACTTTTACTTTCATTTCTAATCGCGCTGATAATTTCTAGCGCAGCGCCAGCGCAAGGTAAGGTACATTCCATTACTCTTAACTGGAATGCCGCTGTGCAACCTACCGGAGTTACTACTGCCGGTTATAAAATTTTCCGAGAGACAAGTGCTGGCGCATGCACACTTTCGTCAACTGGAACCGGACCCGGATGCCTATTACTCAACTCAACTTTAGTTACCGGCACCACGTTTACCGACACTACTGGAATCGGTGGTACAACCTATTGGTACGTAGTTGTTACCGTAGATTCTAATGGCTTTCAATCCGTATACTCTAACGAAGTCAGTGCAATTTTTTTAGTAAATCCCGCCGCGCCAATTCTTAACGCGCCAGTATCGCAATGAAACGTTCACCACTAGTCGCGTTGTTTGGTTTTCTCGTCCTCGGCATGTCTCCATCGTTTATTGATTGGGAGGAATCGCCAGACAAGCGCGGTCAAATAGTAGTTTATTACATAG
>Ga0247688_1000388_pt1 | contig 14061 bp, 8 predicted proteins | sample CNK29_metaG_FD_182718 | JGI IMG/M metagenome (GOLD analysis project Ga0247688, IMG submission 182718) | Soil microbial communities from Purdue University Martell Research Forest, Indiana, United States - CNK29 | ecosystem: Environmental > Terrestrial > Soil > Temperate forest > Bulk soil | place... | reverse complement strand
ATGAACGTGCGAGAGCTGGTTTCACCTGAAGAGTGGCAAGTGCGCGTCGATCTCGCGGCGGCGTATCGTTTGGTCGCGGCGTACGGTTGGGACGATCTCGTCTTCACGCACATCTCCGCGCGCGTGCCCGGGCCGGAGCATCACTTTCTGATCAATCCGTACGGGATGATGTTTGAAGAGATCACGGCGTCGAGCCTGGTGAAGGTGGATCTCGCGGGCCGTATGGTGATGGAGTCGGAGTATCACATCAACCCGGCCGGCTTCACGATTCACAGCGCCGTGCACGCAGCACGCGAGGATGCGCTGTGCGTGATGCACTTGCACACTGATTGCGGCATCGCCGTCTCGGCGCAGGAGCATGGACTGCTGGCGATCTCGCAGCAATCGACGTTTGTGCTCGCATCGCTTGGTTATCACGACTACGAAGGACTCGCGCTCAATGACGAAGAGAAGCCGCGCCTCGTCGCTGACCTCGGCAAGAAGACGTTTCTGATCTTGCGCAATCATGGTTTGTTGACGGTTGGGCCGAGTGTTGCTGATGCGTTTCTCTCGATGTTCCTGCTCGAGCGCGCGTGCCGGATTCAGATCCTGGCGCAATCGGGTGGCGCGAAGTTGATTCCCATTGGGGCTGAGATCCTCGCCGACATTCCGGCGCAAGAGATGGTTGTGACGAAGGGCGGACCGGGAAGATTAGTGTGGCCCGGGTTGTTGCGAAAGTTAGATCGAATGGGCGCAGACTACAGAGACTAAGCCACGGATGTAGATCTGTGGCTAGTCTCCGGCTGCGTCTGAGGTTGTTTCAGCTTCTGGAGCCGGTGCGCGGCGGGGGCGCTTGAAGCGTTCGACGATTGATTGCGAGAAGCTGGTCGTTGTGGCCCCAAGCCGGCGCCAACGAGACGTCGCTCGCAGATCATCAAGCAGCGAATAGACCACCGGCGTCGCGATCAAAGTCAGCAACAACGAAAGCGACTGGCCGCCAATCACAACGATCGCGATCGAACGACGCTCTTCAGCACCCGGCCCGGTGCCCAGTGCCAGCGGCAACATGCCCGCGACCAGCGCGAGCGTCGTCATCAGAATCGGCCGCAACCGATCGCGATTGCCCTGCATGATCGCTTCGTCACGTTCCATTCCCTTCGCGCGCAAACTGTTCATGTGATCGATCTGCAGAATCGCGTTCTTCTTCACCACGCCAAACAACACGAGGATGCCGAGCGCCGAATAGAGATTCAACGTATCGCCCGTGCCCCACAACGACAGCAGAGCAAACGGCACCGACAGCGGCAAGCTCAACAAGATCGTCAGCGGGTGGATGGTGCTTTCAAACTGCGACGCGAGGATCATGTACATGAAGATGATCGAGAGAATAAACGCCCAGATAAACTCAGTGAACGTTTTCTCCAACTCGCGCGCGCGGCCTGAGACCGTAGTCGTGTAAGCAATCGGCAAATTCATCTCGCCCACTGCTCCACGCAGTGCCTCGATGCGATCGGCGAGCGCGTAGCCCGGCGCGACCGAAGCGCGCAGCGAAACCTGGCGCTCGCGATCGAGACGATCGATACGCGAAGGACTCGTGTCGCGTTTGATCGTTACAACGTTGTCGAGCCGCACGAGTCCGCGATTCACAGTAGAGGCCGTGCCCGTTGCAGCGGAAGTCGTAGCGCGCGAAGCGGGAACGTACAAGCGGCTAATCGTACCGGCGTCGCTGCGGTCCTTCTCACTCAGGCGCAACTGCACGTCGTAGTCCTCGTTGGTCGACTCGTCGCGAAAACGCGATGCCTCTTCCTCACCGCCAACCATCAAGCGCAGGCTCGTCGCAATATCAGACGTACTGACGCCGAGATCGGCCGCGCGATCGCGATCGATTACGACGCGCAATTCGGGCTTGTTGAGCTTGAGCGTCGTGTCCGCGTCGATGATGCCGCCGAGTTTGGCCGAACGATCCATCAGATCATCCGCGTATCCGGCCAGCGCCACGATGTCCGGCCCACGAATCACGAAGTCGATGTCAGTGCGACCGCCGGTGCCGAAGTTGAACGACTGCGCGTTGCGCACGCCGATGCGCATCGGCGCGTACTTCTGCAGCTCGCGCCTGATGGCGATCATTACGTCCTGCTGCGTGTAGTTTCCGCTGAACGCATTTAGCGGATGTCCGTTCTTCGTCTCGCGCCACAACTTACTGAGCGAAAAAGTGCGCTCTTCATGCGGCGCGATACGCACGTACGCACTGCCCTGGTTGACGCCGCCGAGAAAACTGCCACCCGCGGAAGACAAGACGACCGTCACGCCCTTCGTGGTCATCATGTCCTTCTCCATCGAGGAGATCACTTCATTCATCGTCGCGAGGTTCGTGCCTTCGGGGGCGGTGACGCTGACTTCAAACTCTGCTTCGTCGACGTTCGTCGGGATGAATTCCTGTTTCACCGCGCGATAGAGCGGAACACTCGTCAACACCGTAACGATCGCAATCAAGGCGACGGCGAACCGGTGGCGCATCGCAAACGCGAGCATGTGCGAGTAGGCGGCATCGATCCAGCGATAAAAACCGCCGCGCGAAGAAGGCGCGTCATGTCCCCCCTTGGCGTCGCTGACGCGAATCAGTCGCGAACTCATCATCGGCGTCAGCGTGAACGAAACGAGCAAGCTGACCATGATCGCGACGGCGGCCGTGATGCCAAACTGATAGAGGAATCGGCCGGAAATGGACGACATGAACGAGACCGGCAGGAAGATCACCACGAGTGAAAGCGTCGTGGCGAGCACCGCGAGGCCGATGTCTTTCGTCGCTTCGCGCGCCGCCTCCTTGGGATCGATCCGTTTCTCTTCGATGAAGCGAAAGATGTTTTCGAGTACGACGATGGCGTCGTCGATCACCACGCCGACCATCAACACGAGCGCCAGCATCGTGACGCTGTTCAGCGTGAAGTTCAGCGCGCGCATCATGCCGAACGTCGAGATGACGGAGCACGGAATTGCCACGGCCGCGATCAGCGTCGAGCGCCACGAGCGCATGAAGATCAGCACCACGAGACTCGCGAGAATACTGCCGAGTATCAAGTGCGTTTCGATTTCGTGAAGCGCCGCCTCGATGTAGCGCGATTGATCGCGAATGATTTCGACTTTGACGTCTGACGGCAGTTGCGCGCCAACGCGCGGCAACGCTTCCTTGAGGCCTTTGATTACTTCGACTGTGTTCGCGCCCGATTGGCGGCGAATGTCGAGCGTCACGGTCGGCACGCCATTGAGGCGTGAAAACGAGCGCTGCTCTTTCGTGCCGTCTTCGACGCGGCCGATGTCGCGAATCCTGACCGGCGCGCCGTTCACGTTGGCGATGACGAGATCGTTGAACTGGCGTGGATCGGTGAAGCGGCCGAGCGTGCGCAACGTCAGCTCTTCCCGGTTGGTGATTACATTTCCGCCGGGGACGTCGGCGTTCTGGCGTTGCAGTGCATCCTCAACCTGCGAGATTGATAACTGGTAAGCCGCGAGCCGATCGGCGTCGATCCAAACGTTGATAGCGCGATCGAGACCACCGACTACCTGCACTTCGCCGACGCCACTGACGCGTTCGAGCTGAACGCGAACTGTCTTGTCGGCGAGTTCGGTGAGTTCACGAATCGAGCGATCGGCGGAAAGCGCGATCGTCATTACCGGCGTGCTGTCGTTATCAAACTTCTGCACGACCGGCGGCGTTGCGTCATCGGGAAGTTTACGGCCCAGCGTGTTGACGCGATCGCGCACGTCTTGCGCCGCGGATTCGAGATTGCGATCGAGCTTGAAAGTCGCGATGACTATCGCAGTTCCCTGGCCCGAAACAGAACGCAATTCGCTGATGCCGTCGACGGTGTTGATTACATCTTCGATTGGCTGAGCAACGAGTGATTCAACTTCTTCAGGAGCGGCGCCCGGCAAGCTGACGCGAACTGAAACAGTAGGAAGATCTACGGAAGGAAAACGATCCACGCCGAGCTTGAAGAACCCTGCTGTTCCGACCACGACCAGCGACAGCACGATCATGGACGCGAAAACAGGGCGGCGTATGCAAATCTCGGCTAACTTTTGCATGGATTACTGCTGGGAGTAACTAATCAACTACTTCGACAGCCTGACCTGATTGCAGGTTGCCCGGATCGACTATTACTTTCTCTCCCACACTCACACCGGCTACCACTTCCGTGAATTCAGGACTGCGTCTGCCGGTCGTGATCGGTCGCTCGAGTGCTTTTCCGTTCTGAACCACAATAACTTTTTCGATTCCCGCGAACGTGACGATCGCGTTGTTTGGCACAGTGACGGCCATCTTCGCGTCGTTGGTCACGATCTCGGCGTGCGCAAACGATCCCGGCCGCAGTATTCCGTTGTTGCGAACGTCAGCTTCGACTACGAGCACGCGGTTCTGCTCGGCAATCACCGGACTCAAGCGCATGATCTTTCCGGTGTAGACGTTCTGATCGCCCTCAACGGTTACACGCACGTCCTGGCCGGTTTTCACCGTGCGCGATTCACGTTCGGGAATCTCGGCCCGCAAGCGCAGCGGATCCATTTTCACGATGTTCACGACCGGAGCGCCCGCGGCGAGATATTCACCAACGCTCGTTCGCTTCTCTTGCACGACGCCGTCCAGCGGCGCGACTACTGAAGTGTCTTTTAACTGCTGGCGCGCGAGATCGAGTTCCGACTTGCGTTGCGCGAGCATTCCCTGGCGATTGCGAACCTCTTCGTAGGCGTCCTGGTAACGGCTTTCGGCAACTTTGAAAGCCGAGTTGGCAGAATCAAACTCCGCTTTCGCGATCACGCCCTGTTCGACCAGTTTCGCCGCGCGATCGCGATTGAATCTTGCTTCGTCGTAGACGGCGCGCGCCTGGCGCACGGTGGAAGTGTTTTCCGGGTCGATCTTGTCGTCGTTGCCCTCGAGCGACAAGCCAAGGCGTGCGCGTGCCTGCGCCAGCGCGGCCTCTGCTTGTTGGACGCGCAGTTGATAATCGGCGGGCTCGACCTGCGCGAGGACTTGTCCTTGTTTGACTACGGATCCGAGATCGACGGTGAGCGTCTTGACGCGGCCGGGAACCTTTACGCTGACGGTGGTCCGATCGTAAGCGGCCAAAGTGCCATTGGCAGTGACGGTCTCGCCGAAGGGAGTTTCAGCAACGGGAACGGTTTTTACCTGGCGCGAAGTTTTGCCGTCGCCGGGGCGTGCGCCTTGTTGTCGTTGTGAAGCCTGGTAGTCGCTCTTGCAAGAAACCGCAAAGAGCGCCGCTAGTAGGCATAGTAATACTTTTACCGAGTTGGGCATCCGGTGGAGTTTAGCACGCAGTCGGGCCAACCAAATAATCGACTCTCAAAAACCGCGGCGGATCAGGTACGACATCTTAATAAAGACTGTCCGCGTGTTGCGTCGAAACCCGGGCACGACCTGCCTCGTAAACGGGTGCAGCGTGTCGTACATCAAATCGTCGTTATAACCCGCATAAAACGCAGTTCCCGGACTCGGCGTCCAACCAAACAACGCCTGCGCCCGCAAGCGAGAATCAAGCGTGTTGTAGTCGAGAATCAAACGCGTAAACGTCGCCTTCGTGAACTGGTACGTCGTGCGAGACGTCACGATGTTGACAGCGTAAGCAACGCGATCGGTATCGTAGCGCCGCAACCGTTCTGAATTGAGGTTGAACTGTTGCTTCAACGCGCTGGTCGGCTGATAGGTAATCCCGCCGTTGAACTGCAACAACTTCCCGCGTCCCGGATCGAGCGGCGCGAGTTGGCCCAACGCCAAAGCCGCCGGACTGACTCGCGGATACTTGTCACCGTTACCAAAATCGAGATCGAAGTGGCCCCAGCGCTGCGTGAACTGAGCGTTCCACTGAATGTGCTTATTAGGATTCGAACCGGCGTAAAAGGACAAGTGCTGCTTGCTCGACGCACGCTCATTACTGTCGCCATAGAACGTGCAACCGTTGGCCACAGCAAACGGATTGCACGGCTTGGCCTCGCGCGTGGCCCCAAACTCATGATCAAACAGCCGCTCGTAACCCGGCTCCCACCAGCTACCCACGTAACTGTTGCGCGGCAACTGCAACTCCACCAGGCTCTCGCTCTCCCAGATGTACATCCGGCCCTGCCAGTCGTAATCGACGTGCGTCAGGTTGTGAACGTGATAGGAAACGATCTTCTTCTTCGGATTCGGATCGGAGTTGTAACGCACGAAACCATAATTGAAATTTGAATTGGTGCGCTGCACGAAACCGACGTCCGCGCGATAATCACGCGTGAATCCTTCGCCATAAAACTCATAACCCCAGTTGCGGCCGGAAACGTTGTAATCGGCTGAATAGCCGAAGCCGTTGCCAGTGCGATACCGGTTCACGCCGTCGTTCGGATCGAAAAAGAAGTTGCGGGAAGTCGTGCCGAGTGCCTGAAAACTGACAGTCGTCTGCTTGTTCAGGCGGAAGCGGCCGTCGACGCCGCCGACCTGGTTGTGCTTGTCGATGAAGTTGTAACTCGTCGCCATCATGCCGATCGAGTTCTCTTTGCCGACGTCGCGCTTGAGGCGCAACACGCCGATGTAAGCGTTCTTGTCGAGAAACCTTTCGTTGTTGCAAACCACTCGCGGATCCGACGCGCGCTGTTCGAGACAGCCATTCAACGCGCCGCGATCGTCAGCGCTCAGGTTTCCCGGCCCATTGTCGCTGGCGACCATCAAGCCGAAAGTGTTGCGTCCCTTCTTGCCGGTGGTCTTCACTGCCAGATCCGGATCGACGATGGCGCGCGTGTGCACGGCAGTGATCGGCGTCTGAAAAATCTCGATGCCTTCGAGAAAGAAAGGCCGCTTCTCGGGAAAGAAGATCGGAAAGCGTTGGTTGGCAGTGACCACGAGCTGATCGGCTTCGACCTGCGCGAAATCGGGATTGATGGCGAGGTCAACCGTCATCGAGGAACTGGGAATAAACTTCGCCGTCAGGCCGAGATCGAGCCCGACTGGTTCATTCACGATGCGGCCGGGATCTGACACGATTGGCAGCGGCGTAAACGAACGCACGAAACGGCCGTTCTGCGAAACCGTCAGGCTCGGAATCAACTCGATCGTTCGCTCGACCGAGATTCCTTCGAGGCCCGTCAAGTGACCTTCCTGCGCCAGATTGCTGTCGATGCTGCGCGAAAACGGCATCCACGAGTCGAGTTCGTTCTGGTTTCGCTTGATGCGGCGGAAGAAATGCGCGCCCCAGAGTTTTCCTTTGCCGGCTTCGAAGCGCAGCGACTTGAAAGGAATCGCAATCTCGACGTTGAAGCCGCTCTCGTGCAGGATGCCCTTCGACTCCAGCAACAGATCGACGCTGAAATCTTCGCCGCGTCCTTCGGTGATGATGCCGTCGCCCTGAATGCCGAGCGGGTTGAAGAAGACTTCAAACGCCTTGCGCTTGTCGTTGAACGTGTCGAGAAAGAAGCCGACGTAATCGTCGCTGAAGATGTTATCGCGCTTCGCTACCGTCGCGCGGATTTTGTCGGGCTCGTCGGTCGCCTTGAAAGCGATGTACAAACTTTTCGCATCGTAACCGATCAACACTTCGGTGGGCTTCGACGGCGGCACGTTGTCGCCAGGTTGAATCTGATAGAAGTCTTTCAGCACCGCCGCCTTTTGCCAGACTTCCTCGTCGAGCTTGCCGTCGATCACCGGCGGCTTATCAAAACGCGGGACTACGATCGGATTCGCTTTTTCAGGTGGAACAACAAAAGTGCCCTTCGCCGCGGGAGCTGACGAAACGGCGGGCTTCTTATTATTGCTTGCGACTTTTTCTGAAACTGGAGAAGTCTTGGATTTTGCCGGAGGAGTTGCGTCGGAAGTTGACGTTGAGGCCGGCGGCGGCGCCGACTTATTCGAGTTTTGAGCGCTTGCGCAAATTACCAAAGCGCTCAGGACCAACAGGGTGCTCCCCAAAAAACGGACAGTAAAATTCATCACTCGTGAACAGGAATTGTGGCTGCGAAAAAGCTGCGCGAAGGTTCCCGCTCACTTGGACGAGGATCGCCCAAGGAAACTTCCCGAGCTAAGGCAAAATTAGTTGCGTGGGCGCAAGAGGATCTTCCCCTCGCCTGTCTTCAAGACGAAGATGCGGCCGCCGTTGCCGATCTTCCAGCGCTTCACCCGCGGTGAAGGAGTGACGTCTTCCGCGACATTGAAACCCTCGTTCGAAATCCCATCTATCACGTTGGTTTCAATGGTGAAACTCGAGCCGGCCGGAACGCTCAACGAAATCTGGCCGTCGCCGGTGCGCGCTGCGAGCGCGTTGAAATCTCCATCGAGTGCGATCGGGCCGTCGCCGGTGCGGGCGTCGACCTGGCCGTCAAACTTATTGATCTGAATTGGGCCATCGTCGGTATTGACGCGCAGTTGGCCACTGCTGTCGGTCACGATGATCGGGCCGTCGCCGGAACGCAGCGTGATGTCGCCGGAAACACTGCTCAGCGTTAACGGCCCATCGCCTGACTGCACGTGCAAGCTCGACTGCCGCGGCACGTACACGTCGAGATGAACGCTGCCGTTCTCGTCGTTGTCGTTGGTCGCGTTGATCGAAATGGTTTGTCCCTGCTGCTCGGCTACAACCTTGATCTGCTTCAAGCTCTCTTCGTCCGCCGCGCGCTTCGTCGCGGTGTAACGCACTTCGGCCTGGTCCCAGCCATGCACGCTCACTGAACCGTCGAACGTGGTGATGTTCACTCGCGGCGTGCCGTTGACGGGGAGGCTTTTGGTCTCCTGGCTGGTGACGCGAGTGGCGTTATCAACGTTAACTTTTACGGCGGTAGCTACACGCGCCTGCACGCGAACTTCGCGTTCGATCTGGCGTTGGGCCTGTTCGATCTCACGCTGGGAGTCGCGCATTGCCACGTCGACTTGCCGCTGTGCTTCACGTTGCGCTTCACGCGTCACTCGTTCGCGGCGCGCGTTGTCGACCTGCATGCGCGAGAGATCGTCCGTGAGCCGTTCCACCGAGCGGTTGATATCCTCCACCATTCCGTCGCCAGTGGCTCTTTCGGTGCTGGCCACGGAAGTTGCCGGACTGACTGCTCGCCCGTCTTGCGCGTGCGTGATGCGAATTCCGCCGTTCACGTTTTCGAGTTTGATCTTCGGGCCGCCGGAACCGATCTGGCCGTCGAGGTTATGACCGACGTATTCGCCGTGCTTCACCTGGATGCCGAAATCGTTGGTGATAGCGCCGTGAACCGTGCTCGCCCGAATCATCGCGTTTGAATTCGACGGAATGATCAGCGTCACGCTGCCGTTAACTGAATTGAGCGAGATGGGTTTCGATTCGTCGAGCTGCGTGAAAACCACTTCGAGCGGCCCGTTGATGGTCGAGAGTTTTGCTTCACCCATCAACCCGCGCGCGGTCACCGATCCATTAATTGAAGACGCTTTGACGCTGCCTTCGACTGCGTCAATGTCGAGGCGGCCGTTGATCAGTTCGATCGACTCGAGCATCGCCTTGCGCGGAACGGTCAACGCGTAATCGACGGTCGCGGGATTATCGAACCGCGTCCTGTTTCCGCGAAAAGTTTCGTCCGGATACTCGGTCTTGATGCGGATGTTATCTTCTGTCGCCGTTACTTCGATCTGCGCCTCGTCGAGCCGGTCTTTGCGATACGCCTTCTTAACGGCATCGACCTGGACTGAAGGTCGATCCCAAACCTTGATCGTCACGCCGCCGTTGATGTTTGCGAGATTGACGCGCCCGGTCGCTGAGAGCGGATACGTCTGATGAAACTCCTCCGTCAACTGCTGTTGGTCGGGATCGCCGCCAGTTTCGACAACAGCGGGAACCCCGGGCAGGGCATGCACGTGTTGAGCGTGAACTGCCTGACCCGATGCGACCGCCGCAGTGGTTCCGTTTGTAACCAGTGCGACGGCCAGAAGTATCGCTGCAATGAGGAGCTTGTTAACCATCTCTTTTTCCGTCTCGCTTCTGAATGAATTAACTGACGCTGCGCAGCGTAATACTGCGATTCAGCGTCTTCAAGATTACGTCTTTGCCGTCGGTCGTTACCAGAATATGCCGGCGGTTTCGTGCTTTGAGGGCTTTCAAGCTCGAGTCACTATCAAAGGCGTCTTTCAGTGTCTTCTCGACGTCTTCAGTCGAGATCAACACTCTAACCTGGGCGGAGTCGTGCATCTGAGAAAATGCGCGACGCACTTTGGGAGCGGGTGGCGCGGGAACTCTCGGAGCAGCCGGTGGAACTGGAGCAACTTCCGGAGCAATCACTTCAGGTAAATCAACCTCGTCCGACTTCGCAACCGGCGGCACCGGGGGTGCCGGCGGCAACGGCGCCAAATCCGGAAGAGCAGGAATCGGCGGCACCGAGATCGCCATCTGCCTGTTCTGACAGGTCTCAACAGTGATCGCCTTCTCGGTCGGGGCCAGCTTTTCTGACCACTGGGCGACCAAGCCGGTAGTTTCCAGTGTCAGCGCCTGGACTTGATTCAACTCTTTCATCGCACTCGAGAACGCCGCCAGGCCTACCACCAACAGCAGAATCACTCGATACGATCTCTTTTCGCCAGCTTGACCCGTGTTTTGCATCCCAGTGACCTCTAAACTTTTAGAGCCGAGAGTAGTAAGTTTCCAAATTACCAGGTCCCGTACTACCCTCGGCCCTTCTGCGTTGCTCTATAGTCAGAACACCGGACCTAACAAGGATGTGACAATAAAGTTCGAATAAAAATCCGAAGGTTTTTTCGAGGAAAATCAGGGAAGGCTAAAGCTTCTTCAACTGCACCGTGCCGCCGAACGACGCCACCGAAATCGTCGCATCACCCGAACCGCAAATCGCTTCGAAGCGGCGAAAGTAAGGACCAATCACCACGGGTTTGGCCACCATCACCGGGCCGACGATCACCCCGGCCGCCTTCTCCTTCGTCGCTGCTTTGTCCTTTTCTTTTGCCGCCGTCGGAGCCTTCTGCTCTTTCTCCGGCGGCGCAGGAACCGGTTTCGGTTTCGGCGCGGGCGGAACTGGGGGAGCGCCGGAAGCTTCGCTCAGGTACGTCAATGGAAATTCCGAAACGATGTCTTTCTTCTCCGAGACCTTGGCGTTCAAGCGAAATGAAGCATCGTGCGGCAGCGCCAGCACCACGTCGCCCGTCATGTTAGTAAAGATATAGTAGCCTGACTTAACCAGCGCGCCACTCAATTTCATTGTGCCGCTGACAGTCTTCGCCATCACTTTCGGGCTGGCAATGCGTTCCAACTGAATATCGCCGCTCACAGTGCCGACTTCAAACGTATCGTCAGCCGTGGCGCCACGAACATTAGTGACTTCCACACCGCCGCCGGCCGAACTTAGATTGACGCGCCCGCTCGAGTCGCGCAGGAAAATACTGCCACCGACGCTGCCCGCTTCAACCAGTTTCACAGCGCGCTCGATCGTGATGTCGCCGTTCTGCGATCCGGCATAAACAGCGGCCACGCCAGCGATCTTGATGTCGCCGTCTCGCGTTTGCACTTGAACAGTGGCGCCCGCCGGCACGTCCATTTCAACGTCGGCGATGGCCTGGCAATCGAGTTTTGGATTCGCGCGGGAAGTCTTGTCGAGCAACATCACGTCAACTCGCATCGCCGGCGTGCTGGGATCTTTCGGCTTGTCCACGCGGCGAAACTCGAGCTGATCGGCGTCGACGGAACGCACGTGAACTTCGGCCTTGTCCCAACCGCGAACAGTCAGCGAGCCGGAAGAAACACACAACGTGATCGTAGCGTGGGCGTCGACGGGCATGGTCCGTTCGACTTTTTGGCCCGGCTGGGATTCGTTTTTATCTTCGTGGGCTGGGGCTGAACCTGCCAGGGAGAGGACGATGCCGATTGCCGCGGCAACTGCTAACAACTTATCGATCAACTTCGACCCGGCCTTTCAGTGTGAGCGGCCTCCGCCGAGACGAGCGTCAGCAATGGTATTGAGTAGATCTACCTTGCTCTGATAAGCAGCGAACATGAAGTCGGTCGTGTCCGGATCGTTGGGGTTCTTCTTAGCGGCACTGCGCGTGGCAGCGATAGCCCGATCGACGACCGCCAGGTTGCGTTCGTATTCGACCTGCAACGACGGTCTCATGGCTTTCTTGTTTGCCTTGATGGTGGAATCGAGTTTGGCAATTGTTTGGAGGTACGCGCGTTCGCCGGGAAGAAGCTTGACTTGTTCAGGCGCGGGAGCTGCTGCAACCGGAGTGGTCGTTGGGATCTTGTAACTGGCTTTCACCGCTCTGTAGGGTCGAGGCGCGTTTTTCTGCGGCTCAGTTTTAACCACGGAGCGAACGGATGGAACGGATGGAACGGATGAATTTGTTGGAATGACCGTTGTGTTTGCAGCAATCTGCTCTGGAGCTTTTTGCTCTGGCGTGCTGGTTCTGAACTTCATCAAACCGAAGATCGCGGCAAACGCCAGCACCATCACCAAACTCGCGTAACCCAACATTCGCTGCGTTCCAAAACTCAGCAAGCTCGACACAAACGCACCGAATCCGGCCTTCTCTCGCGACGACGACGCAGCTCCAACGCGCAGATCCAGAACAGCGGCGTCAATGCGCTGTCGCAACTGGGCCGTCGGCACGCTGGCGTCAAACTCAGCGGCCAGGGCCGTGTCCAACAAATGGATCTCTTCCTCCATCTCGCGTGCCGCTGCGGCACACGTGGAGCAAGAAGCCAGGTGCAACGTTGCGCGTTCCATCATTTCGCCGGAAAGCTCACCGTCGAAATAACTCTGCAGCATTGCCTCATCCAAACACCGTGTCATCGCTTGCCTCCGATTTTTCCGTAGACCCTCGCAAACTCTTTTCGCCCGCGTGCCACCAGGCTGCCGATATTGGTCTCTTTCAGCGACAGCGTGTTGGCGATCTCGCGGTACGAAAGTCCCTGCTGTTTGAGCAACAGGCAACTCCGCATCGGCTCTTTAATCTTGTCTAAAGCCCGGCGAGCTTCTTCGATCGCCATGCGGCGCTCGTAGTCGTCTTCCGGTGCCTCGACAGCCAAGCCGTTATCCACGCTGCTCTTGTGATACTCGTTGTCGCGAACCATCGAGCGGTTTTGCCCGCGCACGGTGTTTCGCGCCACGTTAAGAGTCACGCGCAGAAGCCACGCGCGAAGCAGATCTTCGCCCGGCGTAGCGTGCAGATTGCGATAAAGTCTTAAAAATACTTCCTGCGTCACGTCTTCAGCCAAGGCGGAGTCGCGAACGACAGCCCTGGCCGTTCTAAAAACGGCGCGGTGATGGAGGGTAAACGCTTCGTCGAAACTGAGCGGACGAACCGCTTCAGTCCCGATGTCGTTAGGCATGGACTCGATCAATGCTCTTGCTTGTCCGTTCACAATCACCGCTCTCTCAACAGTGCAAACACCACTAGCTGACGGCTTGTGGCAAGTTTCTGCCGGACTTGGTCAGGGTCCTTGCAAGCCAGCCAGGGCGTGAATTTGGGCGGAGTCATTGTATTCCTGAACTCCGCTTTTGCACCAGATAAAGCGGTAAGTTGTTGTAAGTGTCAAAAACGGCCGACAGGTTGCGTAACGTCGCAGGCGCAGCGAAAGTTCGCGCCAATCAGATCGCCGTGACGAAAACTACATGAATGCGGTCGCCTTTCTTATTGCTCCTCCTGTTTCATCTGTGTATAACCACCTTACGATTTTCCCCTAACCAACTAGTGAGTGGGCCGTCTCCCATTTCATCGCGTCCACGCCATAGCTTCATCAATCCAGAGGTCTCGCTGAACCGGGGAGGAAGTTTAAATGTCACTCAAATCGCTCAGAGTTTTCGCTCCAGTCATGTTGTTCGCACTGCTGCTCGGGGCCTCGTCAACCGCTTACGCAGACGCCTTGTCGATCACCTCCTTTACGCTCAACAATCTCCAGTTCACTGCCGCAACGGGAACTGCGCAATTCACGCTGAGCGGTGCGACCGCTCGGGCCGACGCCGGAAATAGCCTGGGTCAAAGCGTAAGTAACATCGATAACTCCTTCCCGCTCGCGGGAGCGACCGCAAATGTGAACTTTGCCGGCGCTAACGCGACCGCTAATGCCACCACCGTTTCAATGA
>Ga0247688_1000387_pt1 | contig 14191 bp, 12 predicted proteins | sample CNK29_metaG_FD_182718 | JGI IMG/M metagenome (GOLD analysis project Ga0247688, IMG submission 182718) | Soil microbial communities from Purdue University Martell Research Forest, Indiana, United States - CNK29 | ecosystem: Environmental > Terrestrial > Soil > Temperate forest > Bulk soil... | reverse complement strand
GCACTAATCAACCAGGGCGTGCATACAGTCGATCTGCTGCTCTGGTTGATGGGCGAGGTGACGCGAGTACAGGCCAGAGCAATTACCGGACTTCACCAGATCGAAGTCGAAGACACCATCGTGGCCACGCTCGAATTCAAGAACGGCGCAGTCGGCACTTTGGAAGCGACAACGGCGGCATATCCGGGTTACGCGCGTCGAATTGAGTTGACAGGTTCGAACGGCACCATCATTATCGAAGACAATCGGATCGTGGCGCTCGACTTACGGCATTCGCTCGAAGCGCCTTCATTAACAGTTGACCCGGCGCCAGACGCGAGCGCTACTTCGGCAGCAGTGGCAAACGTCAGCGGTCATCGCCGGCTCCTGGAAGATTTCATCCACGCGATTGAAACTAACGGCGATCCGCGCTGTGACGGACACGCAGGGCGCAAAAGCCTGGCGTTGGTTGAGGCGATTTATGAATCTTCGCGAACCGCTTAAACCCGAATTTGTCCGAAGTTGTGACAAAAGCTTTTGATCGGAAGTGCAGCCCGTTATAAAAGCTAAAGCTCCAGGCATCGACTCCAATTGCATTGAGGGAAGACCAGGCTATGGCACCCATGCTGTCTCGTCGTCTTTTCGTTTTGGGCTTAGGAGCAGCTACTGCTGCTTCGGCTGTTCCGCTTGAAACGCTCGCTCGCGTCGTCGATCCACCTCTTTATCCGCCCGCTGATCTGTCTTACTTCAATCGCGCGGTTACGCCGGCGCCGGGATTGATTCGTTTCGGCTACGCGGCGATTACGTGGGAAAACAATGACACGCAGGCCATCACGGAAATTTCTGAGCTGGGATTTCCCGGCATTCAGTTGCGCAGTAACGTCTTGAAAGACTTCGGCGATCGGCCCAAAGCACTGCGTGAGTTGCTGGACCAACATCACCTCGAGATGGTGGCCCTATCGAGCGGCGGAGTCCGTATCGAACCTGGTTCAGAGAACGACGAGATTGCCAAGCACACGCGCAATGCGAAATTCGTGCATGACGTTGGCGGTCGCTACTTGCAAGTCACTGATTCGGCCCGGCCCAAGGGACGAAAGCCGGAAGCCGCCGACTTCAAGCAACTCGGACGACTGCTGACGGAGATTGGCAAGCGCGCCGCTGACCTCGGGGTTCCGGTTGGCTATCACAATCACATGGGCAATCTCGGCGAAGCTCCTGATGAAGTGGACCAAATACTGGATGCGGCTGATCCGCGCTACGTCAAACTCGAACTCGATGTCGCCCACTATCAGCAGGGCGGCGGCGATCCAGTGCGTGCAATCAGGCAGAACCACGATCGACTGCTTTTTCTTCACATCAAGGACGTAGAGAGTCTGCCGGCAAATGATGAGCTCGGCCACAATTATCGCTTTGTCGAACTCGGTCGCGGCCGAGTAGATCTTCCTGCTGTTTTCGCCGCTCTCAAAGATGTGAAGTTTCGGGGCTGGGCGGTGATCGAGTTGGATAGCGTGCCCGACAAATCCAGGACGCCCAAAGAGTGTGCGCAGATCTGCAAGAGCTATGTTGAAGATAAATTGAAGCTGAAAATCTGAGTTCAGATCAGTTATGCCAACTTTCAAACTCTCAGTCATCAATGACGAAATCACGCAGGACTTCGGTCGGGCCTGTGAAGTCGCGGCGCAAGAGTTCGGTCTTGAGTTCATCGAGATCCGCGCGATGTGGGGCAAGAACATCATGCGCCTGGACGAGAAAGAGATCGCTGAGGCGCGAAAAATCCTGGAGAAATACAAGTTGCGCGTTTCGACTATTGCCTCGCCAATTTTTAAGGTTGATTGGCCCGGCGCTCCGACCTCGAAGTTCAGTCCGAAGCGTGATCAATTCGGCGCTGACTTCACTTTCGAGCAGCAGGATGAACTGCTGGAGCGCGGCTTCGAACTGCTGCGTGTGTTCCGAGTAGATCGGATACGCATCTTTGACTTCTGGCGACTCAATGATCAGCAGCCTTATCGCACTGCGATTGACGACAAGTTGATGGAAGCGGCGAAGAAGGCCGGCAAGCGTGACGTTATCCTGTTACTCGAAAACGAACCTAGCTGCAACACCGCGACCGGCGCCGAAGCCGCCCGAACTCTTCGTGCCGTTCGCTCACCGAACCTGAAACTGAATTGGGATCCGGGCAACGCCGCCAGTCACGGTGAGGTTGCATATCCGGATGGTTATCGGGACATACCCAAAGATCGAATCGGCTACATCCACTGCAAAGACGTCGTGCGCGACGAGGGCAAATACGAGTGGATGAAGATGGGAGCGGGGATTATTGATTACGTCGGACAATATCGCGCGCTCAAGCAGGACGGTTATCGCGGAGTAGTGAGTCTGGAAACGCATTGGCGCGGCGCCGGCACGGCGGAAGAGTCATCGCGTCAAAGCATGGTGGGAATGAAACTGTTATTGCGGCAGGCTGGCGCTCTGTAGCATTCCGCAGCCTGCATTTCCGAGGAAAAGAATCATGAGTGATCACAAAAACTCGCGCCGAGATTTCATGAAGACCGCTACCATTGGCGCTACCAGTGTATTACTTGGTTCGCGCGCGTTGAGCTACGAGAGAATTCTCGGCGCCAACGATCGCGTGCGCGTGGGAGTTGTTGGCTATTCAGATCGTTTCCGCCAGGCTTTATTTCCCTCGTTCCAGTTGCATGCGAAAGAACTCAACTTTGATCTCGTGGCCGTCTCGGACATCTGGAGTCGACGTCGCGACGAAGGAGCCGCGGATCTCGGTAAACTGATCGGACACGAGATCGCCAAGACGAGGAATAACGAAGAGCTTTACGATCGCAAAGACATCGATGCAGTGATCATCTCGACCGCTGATTTCCAACATGCTTTGCACGGTGTGGAAGCCGTCCGAGCCGGTCGCGACGCGTATGTCGAAAAGCCGATGGCCAACACGATGGACGACGCGAAAGCTATTCGCACGGCCGTCGAGGAAACCAAGCGGATCGTGCAAATCGGCAGTCAACGACGCAGCGGTAATAACTATATCCGCGCCAACGAATTCATTAAGTCAGGCAAGTTCGGCGAAATCGTGATGGTCGAGATGACCTGGAATGTGAATCAGCCGGGCCGTTGGCGACGACCGCAACTGCTCAAAGAGATTCGCCAGGAAGATACCGATTGGAATCGCTTTCTACTGAATCGTCGCGAGAACGGCGTCAAGCCCGCTTGGGATCCGCGCAAATATCTTGAGTATCGCCTCTTCTGGCCCTACTCATCCGGCATTCCCTGCCAGTGGATGTCGCACCAGATCGACACCGTACATTGGTTCTCTGGTTTGCCCCGGCCGCGCAGCGTCGTTGCCAACGGTGGGATTTACCAATGGCACGACGGCCGTCAGAACTTTGACACCCTGACCGCGGTCTTTGATTACGGCCCGCTCGACGATATGGCGCAGGGATTTCAGGTCGTCTACTCATCGCGTTTCAGTAATTCCGCCGGAGGCGTGAAGGAACTGTATTTCTCAAACGCCGGCATGCTCAATCTGGATACCAACATGATCACTTCTGAGGGTGGCCTGCGCGCAAAGGAAGCTGCGGAGATGCAGATGCAGCCAAACCTGCTTCCGCAGATGTCGTTGGCCGATACGTCGTCGCAAGTACCCGTGGCTACGAGCGCTAACACTGGCGCGGATAAGTTAACCTCGGCACACATGCGCAATTGGATGGAGTGCATCCGCAGCCGCAAGACCCCAAACGCGGATGTCCATGCCGGTTATAACCACTCAGTCGCGATCTGCATGACGATTGCTGCTTTACATACCGGCAAGCGCGTGACTTTCGCTGACGCCAAACAGGAAGTGATCGTAGGTTAACGATGAACTTTGTTCGCTTAGGCTTCGTGAACACCATGTTGCTCGTGGCCCTTAGTTCGTTTGCGGTGACTTCGCTTGGGCAAGAACGTGGCGTGCGTTTAGCAAAAAATGAACAGTCGCGCCGCGTCGATGTTTTTGTAGACGGTCAGCCATTCACCTCTTACATTTGGCCTGCAACGCTCACTAAGCCCGTCCTTTATCCGCTCCGCACCGCGCTGGGCACAGTCGTCACCCGCGGCTTTCCGCTGGACCCGCGTCCGGGCGAGCGCGTGGACCATCCGCACCACGCGGGATATTGGTTCAATTATGGCAGCGTCAATGGCGTCGACTTCTGGAACAACTCAGTCGCTTTGCCGCCGGACGAACGACTCAAGATGGGCACGATCGTGCAGCGCCGGATCACCCGCGCCGTTGGCGGCAAAGACCGAGGTGAGCTGAGCGTCGAGACGGATTGGATCATGCCGGACGGCCAACCCATCATGCGCGAGGCTACAACTTTCGTCTTTCACGCGGGGCCGAAGCTGCGGGCGGTTGATCGGATCACCACCTTGACCGCGCTGGATAAGCGCGTCGTTTTTCAGGACAACAAGGAAGGCATGATCGGCATGCGCGTGCGGCGCGAGCTGGAACAGCCGACGAACGAGCCACTTGCTTTCACTGACTCGAGCGGCCGGCCAACTACTGTAAAGGTTCTTGATAACACCGGCGTCACTGGTGAGTATCGGAGCAGTGAAGGCAAAACCGGCGATGCTGTGTGGGGCACGCGCGGGCGTTGGACTATGTTGACCGGTAAAGTGGGTCAAGAATCGATCACGCTCGTTATGCTTGACCATCCCAACAACGTTGGGTTTCCTGCCTACTGGCATGCGCGTGGCTATGGTTTGTTCGCGGCCAACCCGTTAGGCCAGGAAGTCTTCAGTAACGGCAAGGAAAAACTAAACTTCACCCTGGAACCGAAACAGTCCGTCACGTTTCGTTATCGTCTGCTAATAATCTCCGCGGCAGCTACGCCGGATCAGGTCGAAACAGAGTACCGCAAGTTTGCAGGCGAGGTCAGGTAGCAGCATTCCGGTGTGGGTTACGAGGGGACGTCTGTTCCCACCTATATTTTCGGCAGTTGCTGATCGCCCGCCCGGTCGCGCAAAATGCCTTCATGTCACTGATTCTCAGGGCCCGGCCCCTGTTGTTGCTCGCGCTTTGTGCCGTCGCGCTGCAATGCAACGCCGGCGCAAACTCCGACTCGTCCAGCAGTAAAACGCCTGAAAACGCGCCGCCCGTTCACTACGGCTACCAGATCGTCAACATCTTTCCGCACGATACAAACGCCTTTACTCAAGGCCTGATCTTCGTTGACGGGAAACTGTATGAAGGTACCGGTGAGGAAGGCGAGTCGACGTTGCGCGAAGTGGATCTGCAAACCGGCAAGGTGTTGAAAAAAGTCGACGTGCCGGAACCTTATTTCGGCGAAGGCATCACGCTTTTGAACGGCAAGATGTACCAGTTAACCTGGCAACACCACGTCGGCTTCATTTACAACGCGCAAACGTTCGAGCAGATCGGCAAGTTTAACTATGAAGACGAGGGCTGGGGGCTCACGAACGACGGCCATTCGCTCATCCTGAGCGACGGCAGCAATCGCCTCAGATTCATCGACCCGGACAGCTTTCGCGTCACTAAAACCATCGCAGTATTCGACGACAGCGGCAAGCCCCTCAAAGAGCTGAACGAACTCGAGTACGTCGACGGCCAAGTCTACGCGAACATCTGGCATGACAACCGCATCGTGATCGTCGATCCGCAGCACGGCCGGATTACGGGATGGATCGATTTGGGCGGTTTGCTTCAGCCCGGCGACGTGCAGGATCCGGAAGCCGTGCTGAACGGCATTGCGTACGACGCGGCCGGCAAGCGTCTTTTTATAACCGGAAAACTGTGGCCGCGAATTTTTGAGATCAAACTCAAGCCGCAGTCGTGAAATACGCCGCGAGGCAATGAGCTTCTCAACCTACTTCCGAGGATTTTCTTACGCCATGATCGGCGTCGCCATGCTCGCACTCGTGCTGGCGGGTGGGCTGGGCTACGTGCTCGCGGCGATCTTTTTCCTCGTCATGGTGGGAAGCTGGCGACTCGAAGGCTCGCGCTGGCAACTGCCCGAACGCGTCGGGCTCGCGATCGTGCTGCTTTCGATTCCGCTCTTTTATCTCGACTGGCGTTACCAGCAATCGCTCGGCGAGCCCGTTGAACGACTCGGCGTCGCCGCGCTTGCGCACCTGATCGTTTTCCTGTCGGCGGTGAAGTTGTTGCAGGTCAAAAAAGATCGCGACTGGGTGTTTCTTTACCTGATCTCGTTTTTTGAAATCCTGCTGGCGGCGGGTTTGAGCTTCAGCCCGGTTTTTCTCGGCACGCTGGCGCTGTATTTGTTGTGCGGCCTGTCGGCGGTAACTGCGTTTGAGATTCAGAAGGCACGCCGCGCTTTGCGTCACTCCGAGACGCGTTTGCTCGTGCCACCCGATTCGCGCGTCTTCAAAAAAGGAAAGCGTGCGTGGCGCACCAGCGAAGCGGCGCGTTTGCCCGTGGTCGCGCTGGCGCTGCTGGTTCTGATCTTCGTGCTCGCGTTGCCGTTGTTTTTGATTGCGCCACGTTCCGGTGCCGCGGCACTCACGCGCAGTGGTGGCGCGTTGTCAAACTTCATCGGCTTTTCGGAAAACGTAACGCTCGGCCAGATCGGCACGCTGAAACAGGACGACGGTCTCGTGATGCGCGTGCGCATTGAAAACGGTGAAACGCCGCGTGGTTTGCGTTGGCGCGGCGTGGCGCTCGACGAGTTCACCGGCATCGGCTGGAAAAAATCTCCGGACGCGCGCCGGCCCGCGGCGGTAGAGGAGCACAACGGATTCTTCAGGTTCGGCAGTGCGCAAGCATTGCATCACCTGACGACCCAAACATTTTTCCTCGAGCCGCTGGAGTCAACGGTGCTGTTTGCGGCTCCGCACGCAGTCGCGATTCAAGGTGATTTGCCGTTCGTTCGGGCGGATGGCGAAGGTTCGCTGCAATCGCGCCGGCACGACTTCGATCGCCTCATGTACAAGGCAATCTCCGATACCGATGAACCGTCGGAGGAAGAACTGCGTGAAGACATGCGGGCCTATCCGGAGGAGTTTCGGCGTTATCTGCAACTGCCCGACAAACTCGATCCGCGCATCGTGCTGCTCGCGCGTTCGATGATTCTCGATGCGCATGCGCGCAACCGTTACGACGCCGCGAAAGCGATCGAGTGGCAACTGCAAAGAGACTACGGCTATTCGTTGCAGATGAAAGCGAGTGGCCCGGATCCGCTGGCTGATTTTCTTTTCAACGTCAAAGTCGGCCACTGCGAATATTTCGCGACAGCGATGGCCGTGATGTTGCGCACGCATGGAGTCGCCGCGCGCGTCGTGAACGGTTTCCTGCCGGGCGAGTACAACGAGACCGCCGGCGCTTACACGGTCAGGCAGAGCGACGCGCATTCTTGGGTGGAAGTCTACTTTCCGCAAGAGAGAGCTTGGGTAACGTTTGATCCGACGCCTTCCGCCGGCCGGGTCGAACCGATCCGCACCGGCATCACGGCGCAGTTGCAAAAATACGCCGAGGCGCTGGAGCTGGTGTGGTTTCAATACGTCGTCGGTTACGACAAGCAGGAACAACGTTCGCTTGCGACGTCGTTGCACAACCAGGTGTTCGATTACGGGCGCATGCTGTCGAGGCTGGTCGCAACGCTCGAAGCGCTTTTTACGAGCAACGTTTTGCTGCTAACGTTGGGCGCGATCATTTTGGCGCTCGCGCTGAGCCTGCTGCTGTTTGGCAAACGCTTCTGGCAGTTTGTTGTGCGACGCGGAGCCCGCGGAGCAGGCGAAGACGGGCGCGCGCTTTCGAACGTGCAGTTTTATGAGAAGCTGCTGGCGTTGATGGAACAGCGCGGCGTTTCGCGCGGCAAGGATCAAACGCCGCTGGAGTTTGCCGGCAAGTTGAAATCGAGTGAGGCAATGATCGTCACGCGCGCGTACAACCGCGTGCGGTTCGGCGGCGAACGACTGTCGCCGGCAGAGAAAAAAGAAGTCGAGCGCGCGCTGTTTGTTTTGGAAGCCGCGGAGAAACATGGCTAGGTTTGCCTGTCTCTGTGTCTCTGTGGTTAATTTCACCACGTTGTAAAACAGAACCACAGAGACACAGAGACACGGAGACGAACAGGAAGAGCAGGGAATGAAGAAAGTCGGATTTGTCAGTCTCGGGTGCCCGAAGAATCTCGTCGACAGCGAAGTGATGATGGGCCACCTGAAACAGAATGGTTACGAGATCACTGCGGACGCGGCCGATGCCGAAACGGTAGTGGTCAACACGTGTGGGTTTATCGATTCGGCGAAGAAAGAGTCGATCGACGCGATCCTCGAAGCCGCGCGACTCAAGACTGAAGGTCACGCGAAGCGCCTGATCGTCGCCGGCTGTTTGGTCGAGCGTTATCGCGACGAACTGAAAGCCGAGATGCCCGAAGTCGACGCCTTCATCGGCACGAATCAGATCAACGACATTCTTACGGTCGCCGATCCCAAAACAAACACGCGCAGCCTTCCGGTCGTTCAACTCGGCAATCAGACTGCGACTTATCTCTACGACGAATCGACGCCGCGCGTGCTGGCGACTCCGTCGCATTACGCGTTCGTGAAGATCGCTGAAGGTTGTGATCGTCCCTGCGCTTTCTGTTTCATTCCGCAGATGCGCGGCCATTTTCGCAGTCGCCGTTTCGGTTCGATCATCGCCGAAGCGCATCAGCTCGCGGAAGAAGGCGTGAAAGAGATCATTCTGGTGGCGCAGGACTCGTCGCGTTACGGCGAAGACCTCGGCAAGCCGGACGCGCTCGCGCGACTGTTGCGTGAGTTGTCGCACGTTGACGGCATCGAATGGGTGCGCGTCATGTACACGTATCCGACGCACATCAGCGACGCATTTCTCGACGTGCTCGCGGAAGAGCCGCGCGCGGTGAAGTATCTCGACATGCCTTTGCAGCACGCGTCGCAGAATGTTTTGAAACTGATGAAGCGCGGCGGCAATCGCCAAACTCTCGAACGATTGATCGAGCGCGTGCGCCGGCGCGTGCCGGGCATTGCAGTGCGCACGACTTTCATCACCGGCTTTCCGGGTGAAACTGAAGCAGACTTCGAAGAGTTGCTGGCGTTCATCAAGAACGTGGAATTCGATCGCGTTGGCGTGTTCACTTATTCAGACGAAGAAGGCACGCCGGCTTTTGCGTTGCCGGACAAGGTTCCGGCGCGAACCGCGTCGCGGCGTCGCACGGCTTTGATGAAAGAGCAGGCGCGCATCTCGCGTCGCAAAAATAAAGCGCGCATTGGCGAGACAGTGCGCGTGCTTTTCGAAGGCGAGTCGAAAGAGAGCGAGTTGTTGTGGCAGGGAAGAATGGAAACGCAGGCGCCCGACATTGACGGTTGCGTTCTCATCAACGACGTGCCGGAAGGCGTGCTGCCGGAGTCGGGAGATTTTGTGAACATCGAGATCACTGAAGCGCATGAGTACGACCTCATCGGAAGGATCTCAGCCTGAAAACTCTGTGTCTCTGTGGTTAACTAATACTGAAGAAAATGAACCACAGAGACACAGAGACAAAGAGAGGAAACCAACCGCAAAGGACCCCGTTGGATTACGCCGCGCTCGCGATCGCTACCTGGGGCGTTGGCTACATGCCCATCGCGCCAGGGACGTTTGGATCGCTCGTCGGTCTCGGCATCTTCCTTTTACTCGGCTCGCTGCCGCTTCAGATCGTCGCCTTTGTCCTCATCACGTGGGCGGGAATCTGGGCCGCGTCGCGCACCGAACGAATCCTCGGCGCAAAAGATCCGGGCAAAGTCGTCGTCGACGAAGTCGCCGGGCAGATGCTTTCGTTGCTGCCGGTTTGGGCTTTTGTTAACGGTCCATACAAGCTCTCGATCATCGTTTCGTTTACTCTTTTTCGCCTTTTTGACATCTTCAAACCTTATCCTGCGCGAAAGTTTGAATCGTTTCGCGGTGGTTTGGGAATAATGGCGGACGATCTCGTCGCCGGCGTTTACGCGGCTTTGGTATTGGGTTTGTTCGCGGTGTTGCGAGGGAGATTCTAAATGGAGAGCGTCAAGAAACGACAGGAAGAAGCAACGAGCAAGGAAACGTTGAAGGATCTCGAAGAGACGGAAGCGTCTGTGGAAGCTGACAACACGGAAGCACCGGATCCCGATGGTGAATTCGACGACACCGACGAACTGGAAAAATCCGATCCGGTTTAGCTTTCGGGCGTCTGGCGTTCGCCGCCACCGATCCAGCCGCGCCGCCAGAAGATGATCAGCATCACGATCGCGATCACCAGCATCACCACCAGGGCGCAGAAATAGCCAAAGCGTGAGTGCAACTCCGGCATGTTGTCGAAGTTCATGCCGTAAACGCCGGCGATGAACGTCAACGGCAACATGATGGCCGAGAAGATCGTCAGCACCTTCATGATCTCATTCATTCGGTTCGACACCACCGAAAGATAAGCCTCCAGCGAGCCGCTGATCAGATCGCGATAACTCTCGGCCAGATCGGTAACGCGCACGAGATGATCGTGGATGTCGCGATAGAACGGCCGCATCTCATCCGTGATCAAATGAAATTCTCCCCGGCTCATGCGCAGCATGATGTCCATCTGCTTGGCGGAGATTCGTCGCAGCCGCAACACGCTGCGCTTCAGATCCATGATCTGCGACAGGATCTCGTTGCTGGGATGCCGCAGCGTGAAGATCTCGGCTTCGAGTTGATCGATGCGCTCGTCGAAATCGTCCAGCACGGGCGAATAGTAATCGACTACCTGATCCAGGATCTGGTGCAACAGGAAAGGCGCGCCGCGCTGGCAGCCGATGGGGCTCGTGCGCAACAGTTGCTTGACGTTGTTGATGCTGCGAAACATGTCGTGGTGATACGTGATCACGTAGTTGCTGCCGAGAAAGCCGTCGAGCTCGATCGTGTTGAAGCGATCGGGACTGGTGTCGGCGCGCACGCCGTGAACGATGAAATAGATGTAACCAGGAAACTCTTCGACCTTTGGATAGTGGCGATTCTCGCGGCAGTCTTCGACGGTGAGCGGATGAAAATGAAAGACGTCAAGAAGCACTTGTTCGTCAGCCTCGGTCGGCGCTTCCATGTCGACCCAGACCACGGCTGACTTGTCCTGCAAGAGTTCCGGCAGTTGTTCGACGGTGAAACCCTCGGCAATTTTGTGTTCGCCGTCCCGGTAAACAAGAATCTCCATCAATTATCTCCTCCGCGCGGTATCTGTTACCATACGGCCTTTTTACTGGCACAGATTCGATAAGTCAATCTGTGTAATTCACGGCTAAAGATGGTGTCAATGAAGGTTTTTGTAGCAGACGATGTGAGTGATAGCGGATTGGAGCCGTTGCGATCCGCTGGTTTCAGTGTCGAGAAAAAGACTGGCCTGACTGGCCCGTCGCTGGCCGAAGCGCTCTCCGGTTGTGAAGGCCTGATCGTTCGCAGCGAAACAAAGGTGACCGCGGATTTGATGTCGAACGCGAGCAGCTTGCGCGTGATCGGCCGGGCGGGCGTCGGTGTCGATAACATCGACGTGCCGGCCGCGACGATTCGCGGCATCGTCGTCATGAACGCGCCCGACGGCAATACGATCACCACCGCCGAACATACGATCGCGTTGCTCATTTCACTCGCGCGTTCGATTCCGCAAGCAAACGGGAGTTTGAAAGCCGGGCGCTGGGAACGAAAGAAGTTCATCGGCGTTGAGCTGCAAGGGAAGACGCTCGGGATCGTCGGGCTCGGCCGCATCGGTCGCGTGGTTGCTTCGCGTGCGCGGGCGATGGGCATGTTCATCGTTGCCTACGATCCGTTCATCGCGCCTGAACAGGCGCGCGATCTGGAGATTGAGTTAGCACCGCTTGATGACGTCTATTCGCGCGCTGACTTTCTCACCGTGCACACGCCTCTGACGCCCGAAACGCGCGGCCTGATCGACGCGCAGGTGTTTGCGAAGATGAAAAAGGGTGCGCGAGTGATCAACTGCGCGCGCGGCGGACTAATAGACGAACAGGCGCTTGGCGATGCGATCGCGAACGGAACGATCGCGGGCGCGGCGTTGGACGTGTTCTCGCAGGAACCGCCGCCGCCCGATCATCCGCTGCTAAACCTGGACCAGGTGATCGTCACGCCGCATCTTGGTGCTTCGACGACTGAAGCGCAGGAAGGCGTTGCGTTTACTGTTGCCGAACAGATGCGCGACTTCCTTTTGACGGGCGCGTTGCGGGGAGCGGTGAACGTGCCCGCGCTCGGGATGAAAGAGCTTAGTGTGTTGCAGCCTTATGTCGCGCTGGCGGAGAGTCTCGGGCGTTTTCAGGCGCAACTCGTTGATCGCGCCGTGAGCGAAGTGCGGCTTGAGTTTGCGGGGGAGATCGTCGACGTTGATGCGACGCCGGTGACGCGCGCGTTTCTCGCCGGGCTGTTGCGCGACGTGAGTGCGCGCGTGAATGTGGTCAATGCGTTTTTGATTGCGGAAGAGCGAGGGATCAAGGTAACGACGACTTACGTGCGGCAGAGTGGCGACCTGGCCCCGGCGATTCGCACTGAGATTTCAACCGGGGAAGCGAGACGCAGTCTTGCGGGAACGTTGTTTGGTTACGGATCGCAGCGGCGTGAAGGCCGCATCACGGAGATCGACGGGTTCTATCTCGAAGCGACGCCGAAAGGCCACATGCTGGTTACGCGCAATCGGGACGTGCCGGGCGTGATCGGGCAGATCGGCACGATACTCGGCGCGGGCGGCGTGAATATCAGTCGGTTTCATTTGGGTCGGCGCGAGCGTGGCGGTGAGGCGATGGCGTTGATTGAAGTCGACGCGCCGGTGAGTAAAGAGACGCTGCAATCATTGCGCGATCTAGAGCAAGTGCTCTCCACGCAACCGATCGAACTCTAGTTCTTCTCCGTGTCTCAGTGCCTCTGTGGTTAACTGTTGCTTAGGGAGATAACCACAGAGGCACAGAGACACGGAGAAAAGCAGTTAGTTAGGCTGAAAGAGTTTGTGGAAACTGAATGTCGGCGCCCCAAACCAACCACCCTGCCAATTGTCGCCGCGCGAATAGTTCAATCCGATCCTGCGTGGGAAACATCCGCTCGATCGCGTGTGCGACGGCGATCGGTTTCTCGCTGTGCTCGCCGCGTGGCGCACGGACGAGTTGCTGAACGTTGCGCGCGCCGCGCGGCCGCGGGATCTTGCCGCGCTTGAACACGAGGCACAACTCACAGTTTGAGAGCGTGTATTGCCCAGGATTGTGGTTCAGCTTGTCCCAGACAAACGCGACCGTGCGATACTCAAAACCCCACGCCTTGCCCAGTTCAATCGCCTGCACCAGGTGCGGGCTGCTGGTCCACATGAACAACAGGCAGTTGTCCCGCGCAATACCCGCCACCGGAATCCTCATTAATTCGTCGAGCTTGAGCGTCGGATATTTAAAGGCCGCCGAACTGATAAAGATCTTCTTCGAGAGATCGATCTCTTCAACGCCCTTGCCCGTTTTATCAAACTGCATCTTGCCGTTGTAATCCCACGGCGGATCGGCGTAGATGATGTCAAACTTCTTTGGCGGCAGTGGCGGATAAAGCTCCGCGAGTGTGTTGTGCTTGCGGCGCCGCTTCGCGTCCTTGTTGTAGATCGAGTACCCTGTCTTCCTCATTTCGCTTCATTCTATCAAAGCGATCCTTAACTCGTCGCCGGAAAGGATGGACCATGATTGTTTCTTCTCGTGCTCTGGTTGAGCTGGTGCTGCTCGGCCCAACCAGCGATCGCCGACAACTTCAGGACTCGCCCGTGCTCGGAGACGTTTGGATCGCGTATGCCATCAAACCCGCCGACGCGATCGATCTGCTGATCACGCCGCACCGGACTCAGGCCGCCGGGCCAGTGGCCGTGCGCATCGCGAAACGCCTTAACCAATTGAAGATTCATCGTGAGCGCGAGCAGGAATCGCAGATTGCATATCTTCAAGGCCTCGTTGCGGCACGACTATTCTTTCTCGAACTGCTGCGCGTCATCGTGCCCATGACTCAGTGGTGGGGCGAGAAGCGTGTTCAGGACGGGCTGCACGAATACGTCAAAGGCGAGCGCCTGAGAAAGAGAATTCAATCCGTCATCGACTGGACCAAGGCGCGCGACGAAGACTACCAGGCGGAGGCCGCGGCGAGTTTCGCTGAGTTTAGCGCGCTCGATCGCTACGTGAGTCTTGCCGGCGTCATTCTTTGGGCTTCAACGCAGCCGAAGAAGCG
>Ga0247688_1000386_pt1 | contig 14228 bp, 21 predicted proteins | sample CNK29_metaG_FD_182718 | JGI IMG/M metagenome (GOLD analysis project Ga0247688, IMG submission 182718) | Soil microbial communities from Purdue University Martell Research Forest, Indiana, United States - CNK29 | ecosystem: Environmental > Terrestrial > Soil > Temperate forest > Bulk soil... | reverse complement strand
CGTACGGGGCTCTCACCCGTCGGGTCTTCTTCGAAAGGTTTCCTCTTCGATCTACTTCATCGTCGTTTTCTCCTTTCCCAGACTTGCCCTGGCGCACAGAAGGTGGCGAAGCCGGATGAGGGGGGCGTTTCACGAGGACGTCATTCGCGCGCCTTCGAGCGCTCTCGGAACAGTGTCTGGTAAATCGCAAATATCTCGTAAAGCGCCCCCCTCATCCGCCTTCGGCACCTTCTCCCCCAGTGGGGGGAGAAGGACTCTCGACGAAGGGAGTGGCAAGACTCTCGAGGGGAACCATTCGTGTGAGAGTGTGAGAAATGCGGGCTAACGCGGCACCAAACTACGACGTCTCTTTACTTCCTGCCCGCTTCCGCCGGCGCGGCCACCGCGCCGGGGGGCTGCGGGGCGGGATAGCACATCGCGTAGAGCCGCAACTGGAACAGCGAGAACCACGCCGCGCCGAAGAGGGCCACGAGGACGATGAGTCCCGTCCGGCGCGTCAGTGACTCCACCAGCGCGGGCACGATTCCGAAGAGCGCCACGATCAGCGGCGTGGCCAGCAGCACGTCAAACAGATACGGATGAAGCGCCACCGCCTGGCTGAAGACCGCCGCGTAGAGCAGATACGTGCCGGTCCATGCGATGAGAGCCACCGCCGCGATGCGCGGCGCGCGCCCGCGGACGAACGCGGCCAGCGTCGCCAACAGCGCCGCGGCGCCGCAGAAGAACAGCGTTTCCCATCGGAAGAGGAATTGATGATTGCCGGGCCTCCCCGAGCGCACGATGTCGCGTCCGAAGGCGATGTCGAGATGGTCGCCGTAGAACATCGCATCGCCATCGAGGCCGCTGCGGTACTGAAACCGGGAGCCGACCAGTTTCACGTCCGAATGCCGGGTCTCGTACCTGGCGCCCATCAGCTCGACCCCGTAGATCCCGAACGCGCAGATCCACGGAACGAGCAGCGTCAGCACCAGGCGCTTGCGCGGCGGCCGCTCGTCGCGCAGCAGCACGACCGCGGCGGCGTACGACGCGATGAACATCAGGCCGATGATCGACTCGATGTAGGAAAGCGCGAAGATGGCCAGCGCCTGCAGGAGGGTGATGAGACGCGTCCGGCGGCCATCGAGCGCCCGTTCTTCCAGCAGCAGGAAGCTGATCGACGCCATCAGCGAGTACTCGTGCTCGGACATCCGCCAGAAACCGGCCAGGTTGTCGGGGAAGGTGAACCAGACCATCTCCACCGCCACGCCGAGGACGAAGGCGTGGAGAGGCTCGGCCCCGAGGCGGCGGGCCAGGCGGTAGGTGAACAACGCCAGCAGCGTCGCGATCAGCAGCGCCACCACCTCGTTGTGAAACGCCAGCAGTTCCCAGCCGTAGCGGCCGGTCATCGCCATCCACACCTTCTCGGCAACGAAGCTGCTGATCATGAATCCGCCGGTGAACGAGCGATAGATGATCTTCTCATCAGGCGTCGGCCAGACCAGCCCATACGACGCGAAGAACCCGTGATGAAGCCAGCGGCCCAGGATCGTGTGCGCGAGCATCGGGAGATCACTGCTGGAGAGCGATCCCACCCACCGCTGATGAACGTTCACCCAGACGTATCCGAATGCGATCAGGCCGGCGAGAAGAAACAGCGCGAAGATCGTGACGCCGCCCGGCCGCTCCCTTTCTTCCGCGACACTCATCGAACAGCCCTGCGCTGCTGGAACAGCCACTCCCAGAGTGCCTCGTCGCCATAGGCGCGTTCCCAGGCATTGTGACCGACGCCGGGCAGCTCGACGTAGCGCACGTCGGCCCCTTCCTCTTTCAAGGCCTCCGCCATCTTCCGCGACTCGGAGACCGGAATTACCGGATCGGCGTCGCCGTGAAAGATGCGGATGGGAAGGTGCCGCAATGCGTGGGCCGTGAATCCGTACGGCTCCGGCGCGTTCATCGTCAGCGGCGACTGCTGCACCGAGGTGGTGGTCTCATGCGGAAACAGCCCTCCGCAAACGACCACCAGAGCCGCCCACGTATCCGGATGCGCCAATGCCAGATGGTAGGTGCCGTACCCCCCCATCGACAGTCCGGTGAGATAGATGCGGGAGCGGTCGCCATGAAACTCGGCGATGCTTTTCTCCAGCGCCGCCATCGCCGCCTCGGCCGGCTCCCCGAGCCAGCGTGTATCGTCCGGCGCCTGCGGAAACACCACGACCGCCGGCACCCGCCCCGGATTGGCGCGGATCGCCGCCGCCACCCCGATCTGCGTCGAGCGCAGCCCGTCCATCCCGCGCTCCCCCGCCCCATGCAGAAAAAGAATCACCGGCCAGCGCTTCGAGGCGTCGAACCCGAGCGGCACATAGACCGAATAGGGATACGTCGTCCCATGGACGACCACCGTCCGTATCAGAAAGCCTGTTTCCCGCGGACCCATGGTGCGGCAGGAGAGTAACGCCAAGCACGCAATCGGCAACAGCGAAAGGATGCGCACGGCCTTCACGGCAGGCGAGGATACGTCATGAAGGGAGAAGGCAGAAAGCAGAGGGCAGAAGGCAGAAGTGCTCCGCTCATCGTCACTTCCGGTTGCCTTCACCGTCACTTCGATCACTCTGTGGTTCAAAGGTTTCGGCGATTATGTTCTACGCGCTGTGGAACGATTTCCATCCGCGCTCCTCGGAACGCCAATTTGTCTACCAGTCGTAGTCTATCGACGTAGCGGATCAGCCCCGAGGGATCCTCGGGAGGTGAACGACGCAGAGGTAACCCGGTGCATCATCGGTGCGGCCATCGAGGTACACCGGACGTTCGGGCCCGGACTCCTGGAGTCGATCTATGAGGAGTGTCTCAGCAGGGAGCTGACTCTGCGGGACATACCGTTCGCCCGGCAGCTCTTTCTTCCGATTGAGTACAAAGGACAGAAACTCGATTGCTCCTTGCGACTCGATCTACTGGTGGCGTCATCAGTCGTGGTCGAGATCAAAGCTGTCGCCAGCCTCGAGCCGATTCATGCCGCGCAATTGCTGACGTACATGAAACTCGGCGGCTGGCGTCTCGGTCTATTGATCAACTTCAACGTCCCGGTACTGAGGGACGGTATCCGAAGAATGATCCTTTAAAACCAATTCACCACAGAGGCACAGAGAACACAGAGGTTTTCTCTGTGCCCTCTGTGTCTCTGTGGTTCAAAGCTTTTCGGCGCCGACCTCAATCCCATCACTCGCCGAGGCACGCCTGACACGCCTCCTCGGAGGCGCGCTGACGGCAGAAAGTGAGCACCTGATCGCGCGTCATGCTCTTCAACGCGCCGCGCAGTTCGGTGCACATTTCACTTTTTACGATGCGGTCGAGCGCTTGCGGCGGCTGGTGAAATGCGACACGGCTGTTCTTCGTCACGTGAACGCTCGGGCCGAGCTCCTCGTCAGTGCGCAACTCGACCAGGTCGTTGCCGTTCGACAGCGTGAGCGCGGACGCTCCGTCCGGATCGGCGACAAGAATCGCCACCTGTCCCGGCCGATCGCGCGCGTCGAGAGTGAGCGCCACCTGACGACCGGGCGTAAAGGTGACGTATCCACCGCGCTCCTGCCCGGTGTCGTCGTACAGCAGCAGGCCCGACGGCTTCTGCTGGCGCGGCACGCGTTTGCCGTTCAGGACCGCGTCGGGCAAGTCGGCGCCCAGCCGCGCGCGAATGACGCCATGAGCATCGACGATGTCGACCTCCGCGACGGTTAGAACCTGAGGCTTTGTATCATTCGCGGCCGTCGTTCGACAGGTCGCGGACGCGATTGCGACCAGGACTGCGATGTTGAGAACGATCAAGAGGTGGAGTCGCCGCTCGCTGGCGGCGAGGCGTGCTTCGCTCATGGTGGGACCTCCTGAATGCTCATTTACGCGTCGTGAGCGAAGACGTTTCAACGTTCGTTGGGATCCTCGAAATCGCTCGCATGATGCACTTTCACATTGACTCGTGCATCAGGTCGTGGCAGATTATGCATATGAGGACGACGATCACGATCACCGAAGACCTTCTTCGGGAGGCAAGGGAAATCAGCGGCAGGTCAGGCTATAGCGAGGCCATCGTCACCTCGCTCGAAGACTACGTCGCGCTGCGAAAAAGGCTCGCTCTGCTCGAAGACCTCTTCAACCACAAGACTCCGCACTCAAAAAAGGCCATCAAGACCGGGCGTCGCAAGAGGCGATGGTCCTCGTAGACACGAGCATCTGGATCGCTCTCTACCGCAAGCGGGAGGCGGCGATGGGGCAAAAGATCTGGATGCTGGTGGCGCGGAACGAGGCGGCCGTCAGTGGCCAGATCTGGGTTGAGTTTCTCGGCGGCTTTCGTGACCAGTCCATTCGGAGCGGGTACGAGGAGAAACTCCGCGCCTATCCCTTCATGGAGACCACAAGAGAAGCCTATGAACTAGCCGCGCGCCTGCTCTCCGCCCATCCTCGTCTTGGCGCCGGGGATGCCATCATCGCTGCCACGGCCATCACCTCCGATGCGCTCCTGTGGACAGCCGACAGGGATTTCCATGAGTTGGCGCCACACGGTCTGCGCCTGTACACGTAGCATTCAATCGATCACCACCGTTCCAGCCCTCAGAGAATTCTCGGTCGCCTCCGTTCATCCTTTGCGATAGATCGCTTTCTGGCACCCATCCAGTTGGGGCCTTGCGCCGTAGAGAATGACGGAAACAGCAACGCTCGCGAGCGCTTGCACGGCAATCACCAACAACCGCAAAAAAGGAGAATGACCATGAAGCGTTTCACCGCATTGCTGTTCGTGTCGCTCGCTTTGAGCGCAATCGCCACGCCGATGTTAGCCCAGGGCTCGATCTGCACGGCCCCGGCAAACGTGACCGTTACGCTCACCATTCCGCCCGGACCGTCCGAGAACGGTGGGGCCTATGGCTTCAAGGACGGCGCCTCCCGCGTCTTGCCGGTGACCGTCACCATTAGCGGCAATCCCGGGTTGACCCTCTCCAGCCGCTCAGCCGTCGTCAACAAGACCACGAACTGCAAGCTCGACGTCGTCCCCGCGAACGTTCCCCTGAAGGTGAGTCAGCCCGACGCGACGGGCACTGCATCCGGAAGTGCCCAGGTCACCTTCACGGCGGGACCCACGGCCCAGGGCCAGGGCCGGGGGACCATCTATCAGTGTGACGTGGTAGCGCAGTTCACTCAGCCGGTGGTAGCGACGAACCCCGTATGCGACCAGAAGACGTCGACCACCATCACGACGGTCCAGGGCTCGTTCAAGTGGTTCAGGAAGTAGACGATCGGCAGGGGGCCTCGGTCGGGACCTTCCAAAACCATCTCACCACAGAGACACAGAGGCACAGAGGTCTTCTTCTTCTCTGTGTCCTCGGTGCCTCTGTGGTTCAAAAGCTTTCGGTGGAGTCGCCTTCTGCGCCACCCTGGCGCCTCGCTCAATCGAAATGTAGCTTCTTCATCGACGCCGCCGTGGAATCGGAGAGCAGCTCACCCGGGGTGAGGTTCAAGGCGAGGCACAGCTTCAGGATGGAACGCCTCGCCGACCGCGACGGCAAGTCGGTCGACGCCGTCCTCGCCCGCGAGTTGCTGGATGTCGTGTCCGCTCATTCGGAGTACCTGGCCACGGCGATACCGGGCTTCACCGCCGCGCCACGCGAACAAGATCAGTCCATTACTCGAACCGTAAGTGTCGAGGAGGCAGGATCATCAGCATCGTCATCGGGACTCTCCTCCACGATTTTTCCGTCGCGGAGAACGACGACACCCGTTCCCGTCTGCCTCGCGATCTCGCGAGCACGTCGGGCCGCGCGTAGCAGTGCCCTGGGTGCCTCTTGCATATCAGCATCAGGAAGTCGGGACTCCATCGGGTTCCTCATTGATTCGTTCCTTCCTCGAGCAGTTGTGGCGTGCGTCCGCTGTTGTCGAACCATTGCCAGTAGTCGACTCGGTCAGCGTTGACGAAGACGGGATGGCCGCCTTCGTACGGCAGGAACTCCGTGGCGAAGGTTGTCTTCCCCGCACCATTCGGGCCGGCGATGATGACGATCTTCTTCGTCGGCGTGTCGTTCGTCATTTGAGTCCGCTCGAGCGCGAGATGTCCCTACCTTACGCCATTCTGCCACGACGAAAGAGGCCCCCCCGGCTCGTCGTTTCGTTCCTGGCCCACTTCAGCGCGGCCCCGGACACGAATCAGGCGCGACCGAACCCGGGGGAGCACAGGGCTCAGATCCAAAGTCCGAAAGTGTCGAAAGACTGAACGTTCAAATGGCAATCGCCCCGCGTCAGCACTTCCACTCTAGACCGCCCTTTCTGGTTTCTGGTTTCTGATTTCTAGTTTCTGGACGCCGACCTCGCCGACGCCATCCCCGAGCTCCTCCGCCTGGCCGACCTGGAAGTGCGCATCACCCGCCCAGAGATCCTGGCCCTGGAACGCCTGGCCGACCGCGACGGCAAGTCGGTCGACGCCGTCCTCGTCCGCGAGCTGCTGGATGTCGTCTCAGCGAACTCGGAGTACCTGGCTACGGCGATGCCCGGCTTGCTTCACCACTGCGCTTCGATGGCCGAAGTGAGGCGCCGCCGTATCCAAAACAAAGGTCCGGGCCTTCGTTATTGATCTCGTGACACCCATTGCCGCACAACTACCTGCGCTCTACGACCGTGACCGAAACTACTGCTTGTTTAGTACTATACTCGTTCAAGGTGACCGTAACCGAAATGTCATTCGCCGTGACCGTGCCACTCTCGCCCTTACGTAAATGAAGAGGAGTGGCAGGAGTCTCCCTTCCGTGCACATAGACTTTTATCTCAGCGCCCCAGTTCAAAAAATCGCTGTAGTGCACACCGACATTCGGCGCAACATCCTGGATCGTTGTCTCCAGTTCACCTCGTTGCGGATCATGCCGCAAGAGTCGAATGTGGAGATTTTTGTAAGTAATTGGAGGTAGCTGCACGCCAAGTCGTGATGACTGTGTTTTGACGTCGCCTCTTGCAGCGGCAATTCCATTCTTCGCCGAAGCCACCTGCGCGGCAAGCACCTGTCGCAGAGCCCCAGCAGCGATTGGATCGTCGATGAACCCAATATGCGTCCAGACAAGCTTTCCACTGCCATCGTAAAGCGCAAATGCCGGCAGTGGAACTCCAGGTATCCCAAAGATCTGCATTAATATCGCCGAGTCTTTGAGGATATATTGATTCTGTAAACCAAGCGGCTTCGCGACTTGCGCAACTCGTTCGCGCACGGAAGGCCTGTCTTCATCATCGAGCAACCCTACAAAGCTCACATTCTGTTCGTACTGCCCGCGCAGCTGATTCACCCCCGACAGTTGCCTCCTGCCGACGGGCAGCCATGTTGCCCAAACATAGAGGAGAGTGGCGCGTTCCTTTCTCTGTTGCTCGGGTGCTGCCACCGCCACGGCAAAGGGCATCCAGTCGCCGTGTTGACTCGTCGCGTCCGCTACCTCGCCGTGAATAGCGTCTAGATTCGGACGTACGGGAAGTGCGCCGCGATACTTATCTACGCTTGTTGTAGTTGAGTCGGCCGACGTAGCTGGATTGGCATCGCTCGTCCGCAGTTCATTGGTAGGTAGAGCAGGTGTGTGCGCTTCGGAGGAGTGCTCGCGACGGACCGCGTTCACGAAGGCAATGGCCATCCCGTCTAGCGACAGAAGAATCACGAGAATGGCGACGCTAAACTGTATAGAGCTCTCGGATCCTCGCGCGTAGCTTCTATACGAGTGGGAGACGAGCGCGGCCACGCACGGAAGTAGCGCAGCCAGTACTATGCCCTGCGCCGGCGATTCGGTCAATCGTGAATGAATCACCACGAGGCCAGTTATGACAAGCGTCGTCGCGAAAATGAGCGCGTCTAAGATTCTGGGGCTAGCATAAACCCGCTGCTTTTGGGTTAGTTGCAATACCCTGCCGTTATTTAGTAGAGAAGATGACCTGTCGGCAGTGGTCTTCGCAGGGCCTGGCGACGCCGACGGCCTTGAGCTTGATTGCACTCGCCGCGCGGAGTCTTCTGGAACAGACATTCGTACGGGTCTGGCAGGACGCGGTGGTGGCGAAGGCTTTGCCGTCGGGCTTGCAGCAATCGCAGACTGCGAACTCGAAGAGGGTGCAAGAGCCGCAGTGGCAAGAGAGCGCACACGAGTATCGATATCTACGCTAAGTTGTTGAAGACCTTCTCGCGCTGCAGCTTGCAAACCGACATGTGCCCCAGCTAGTAGGCGTATCAGTTCGTGTGTCACTCCCTCACGTACATACGGTAGCGGGCTCTTCATCGCGCTCGTTATCTCACTCGGGAGCGAGGCACGCGGGTGGGCGTTATGCGCTATCAGAAGGGATCCAGCGCCGGCATAAACTGTACGCTGTGGAGTCTGTTTCGGCGTCGCATTTCGGACCTGCTTGTACACATATTCGTACCACTCGTCCGCAGTAATGACTCCGTCGTCATCCGTATCGGCCTTACCTGTTTGTAGTCCGTCCACAAGGTAGTGGGTAAACAGGGAGTTCACAATCGAGACGCTCGACTCGTCCTCCCACACGTACTGGAAAGCGTCGCTGGCGGTAAGGATGATCCGGCCTGCGGCGCCGCCGGCGAACGCGTGACCCGCTCTCACGACTTCCGGAGCGCGCGTCTTGCCGAAAGCCCCGCTGAAGCAGCAATCGAGAATCAGGATTTGTTTGCGGCTTCGACTTCTGTCCATCTCGCTGGCAACAAAATCTGCCGCTAGCGATGTGGCACTGAGAAGCTCACTATCGGTATCTGCCAAAGCAAGGTGCAGGTGTCCGTATTCGTCTTTGATTCCGTGACCTGCGAAGTACAGCAACAGGAGGTCGTCGCTGTCCTTATGTGCGAATAGTGAGGCGACATCCCGCCTGACAGTCGCCACGCTCGAATCGATGCTCGTTTGTATGTCATCAAACGCGCCAATGAGCGGATCGCGTAAGACACTCGCAAGGCTAGTGACGTCAGCATCGGGCTTCTGAAGGCGCCGGAATTTCGGATCGTCGTAGGTCAGGCTACCTATCAACAGCGCAAGTCTGCGGCCCATAACTGGTCGCGCCGACCTAGGGGTCGGCGAAATGACTCCTGGTTGTGCTGAGGAGCGAGTCAATATCGTGCCACGTCGTCTTCGCTGGGTCGTATTCGAGTTCGACTACGTGCGTGCCACTGCTCACTTTCATTTTGATTGTTGACTGCTTCCGGTTAGCCAGCCAGACCTGGAGAACGTCTAGAAGTTTAGGGCCAAGTGCAGGAATCAGAAGAAGTTGAATCACACCAATAAGTTCGGCGTTACCTCGCGTGCCCGGGAGGTCGGGTGCGGCCACGCTGGCGGCGTCGAACCCCTGAGCAGTCATGTCTTGCCGAAGAAGGCGCGCTTGGCTGTCGACATGGATCGTGTCTGCGTCGTTGATGGAAAGGCTGATTTCGACATGAACTGGTAGCGTCACGCGATTCCTGCCTCCTGATCTATGAATGGAGTTCTGCATTATTCCATAGCTGCGCGAGTCTGGCAGGTTAAATTTGCTGCGCCCGAGTGATTCGGCCGCCTACCGACCGGGTTCAGTAGGTAGCTTTCACGGATCGTGGAGGCGAAGACCGAACTCGGAGACTGAGAGGCTTGAGCGTTGGAGCTGGGTTGCGTCCTGCGTGCGAAACGAAGGTCCGACGCCTCCGTTTCGCGTTTCGCGAGTCGACCATGAGTTGATATATTGAAGTCACGATCCGGTGACGATCAATACGAAGGGACCGCGGCAGTTGTGCGGGAGCGTCCTTCGCGCTTCCCTCAGTCGAAGCGGAGTTTCTTCATCGAAGCCGCCGTGAAATCGGAGAGCAGCTCACCCGGGGTGAGGTTCAAGGCGAGGGACAACTTCAGGATGATGGTGAGGCTCGGAACCTTCTCGCCCCGCTCGACGTGGCTGGCATAGCTGCTGGCGATGCCGGCCAGACGCGCGAGACCTTCCTGAGTCAGTCCACGCCTCTCACGCCAGCGCTTCAGCGCCGCACCGAAAATCTCAGCTTCGCGGGCCGCTACTTTCATCTTCATCCTTCGCAACGAACGCTTGACAAAGCGCGGTCGTAGCTGTTACTGTTGAGACAGTCCCGTAGAGATAGCGCACCGAACCAGCAACCGGATACGAACAAGGAGAATCATGCCATGACCGACGCCGCCACGCACATCCGCCGCATCTTCCTGGAGCCGAATGAGAGCTACTCCGTCCGCGACGCCGCCGAGATCCTCTGCATGCCACTGCAGGACGTCCTCGGATGGATGGACGTCGGTGAGCTGGAGGGGGTGGACACCCCTCATGGCGTGATGCTCTCGTGGGGAGAGCTGGCCTCCTTCGGCATGGACTTCTGGTCTCAGGATGCGATCGAATCCGCCCTCGGCGCCGACCTCGCCGACGCCATCCCCGAGCTTCTCCGCCTGGCCGACCTGGAAGTGCGCATCCCCCGCCTCGAGATCCTGGCCCTGGAACGCCTCGCCGACCGCGACGGCAAGTCGGTCGACGCCCTCCTCGCCCGCGAGCTGCTGGATGTCGTCTCCGCTCATTCCGAGTACCTGGCCACCGCGATACCGGGCTTCACCGCGGCGCTTCGGTGGCCGCAAAGCTAGACTAACTTCGAGATTCGAACAACTGGCGTTACACCCGCGCGCTCAAACGCCCATCCTGAAGTGCCACAGCGTCAACAAGTTACAACCCGTCGCGAAAAACAAACGCGCTGACACGCCCAACTCAACGACGACGTCTCGATTTGGTCTGCTCGAAATTCTACGGGTGGTAGCAGATCGAGTAGCGGACGCGGTTCCGAGGGACACTACCATCCGATGCTCACCGTGAAGCGTTTCGAGGCTAGAGATCCAGTTACGCTACTTGACACTACCGCTAAGTGCGGTTGCTTGCGTAGAATAGTGCCCTCGATGCGAGCAGCCGCAAATACCCACCTGAAACATCGATCGATCAAGTGTCTCGAGCTATTCACCGGAGCGGGAGGGCTCGCGCTGGGAACGCACTTGGCGGGCTTCGAACATGTCGCGCTGCTCGAATGGAATAGTGACGCGTGCCGCACGCTACGGCAAAACGCCGAGGCGCGAGTTCTACCGCGGGTAGAGAAGTGGGACGTTATCGAGACGGACGTCAGGGAGGTCGAGTTTGAGCGCTTCGGTGATCTTGACGTGATCTCCGGCGGCCCGCCATGTCAGCCATTCAGCATCGGCGGAAAGCACTCAGGATTCGACGATGGGCGCAACATGATCCCGCAGTTCTGCCGAGCCATTCGTGAGGTTAGACCGCGAGCGTTCATCATGGAGAACGTCAAGGGTCTGCTACGTCCCCGCTTCGAGACTTACTTTTCCTACACTCTGTTGTCGCTCTCATACCCGACGATCGGAGCAAAGCAAAACGAATCTTGGACGGATCATCTGACGCGCCTCGAAAAAGCTCACACAAGCGGCAAGTTCAACGACGTACACTACCATGTCGTTTTCCGGCTGCTGAACGCCGCAGACTACGGCGTTCCGCAAACGCGTCAACGCGTGTTCGTTGTCGGGTTTCGATCGGACGTCAGTGTCGAATGGAACTTCCCTGAGCCGACTCACGACCTGACATCTTTGCTCCGTCAGCAGTACGCCACAGGTGAATACTGGGAACGACACGCGATCAAGCGGCCGAAGGTTCTGTCGATGCCTTCAAACGTGAGTCAGTTACCCTTGATCGAGCCAGAGAAGGGCCTGGCGCCGTGGCGAACGGTACGGGATGCTCTGAAAGGCCTACCTGATCCGACAAGCAAACGCTCTGGACCGGTTGAGTTCCTTAATCACCAGTTCATACCTGGAGCGCGAGCGTATCCAGGTCACATCGGCAGCCCACTCGATCTGCCAGCCAAGACGCTGAAGGCAGGAGACCATGGCGTACCTGGCGGCGAGAACATGATAGCGTTCGCCGATGGAACGGTTCGTTACTTCACGGTTCGCGAGGCAGCGCGGATGCAGACGTTCCCCGATGAGTGGAGGTTCGAGGGCGCATGGTCCGAGGCAATGAGACAACTCGGAAACGCGGTGCCAGTCGATCTGGCGCGCGTGATCGCGACGAGCGTGGCACATCGCCTTCTGAGCGAATGAACGACACGGCCGAGTACAACCCGCTCGACTACTCAAACCTTACCAAGAGCTGCGTTGAGGAACTTCTTCGACGGCAAATCCATCCATTGCCAATGGTAAAGGCTTTCCCTGGTGCAGGCATCTATGCGCTGTTCTACCAGGGGAACTTCGGACCTTATCAGCATGAGCGCATTCGATCGCTAGACTCTACAAAACCGATCTACGTCGGTAAAGCGGTTCCCGCGGGTGCGCGAAAAGGTCTTGCCAAGCAGTCGACCGGAACCCCTCTATTCAACCGTATCAAGCAGCACACCGCATCGATCGTGGCCGCACCTACACTCCGCGTCGAGGACTTTGCCTGCCGGTATTTGGTTGTCACGCCGCTCTGGATCACGATGGCCGAGAGGTTCTTGCTTGAGCACTACCAACCAATCTGGAACGTGATTCTTGATGGCTTCGGCAATCATGATCCAGGAAAACGTCGCTACGAGGGCGAGATCACATGGTGGGATGCCTTGCACCCAGGCAGAAACTGGGCTTCCAGATTAGCTCCGACGCGCAGCGCCGCGGCCGCAAGGAAAAGACTTCGTGAGTTCCTTGAGGGCAAGCGCCCAGCCGAGATCCCGGCCGAGGATGACGAGAGCCAGGAGCAAGAGAGCATCGAAGAGTGATGCCGCGCCGAGTGTCAGGTGGGTCTTCGCAGTCCGCTCGCGCATGCTTCGCTGGGGCCGCCGCAACTTCATCGACTACCCATGGCGTCATGATCGCGATCCCTGGCTGACGTTGATTGCGGAGATCCTTCTTCAGCGCACAAGAGCCACGCAAGTCCTTCCTGTCTATGAGTCCCTACGAAGACGCTTCCCTACACCGGTCCAGATGCTGCGTTCGGGCAAGCGCGGCGTTCGCTCCCTGACACGACGTGTCGGCCTCCACGCGCGCGGGGAGACTCTCTTGGAACTAGCGAGAATCTTCGAGCGGAGCGGTCCTCCCTCGGATCGCGACGAACTTCGCCGTGTTACTGGAGTCGGCGCGTACACCGCGGCGGCGTGGTTTTCGCTACACCGTGGGAGACGCGAGTCGATCGTCGACAGCAACGTTTTTCGCTGGCTCGGCCGAATGTTGGGTCGCCCGTATCAACGCGATCCGCGCAGCGTGCATTGGGTGACTGACCTGGCCCAGGTTTTGACGCCGCGCAAGGTGTTTCGGGACTACAACTACGCCGTGCTCGACTTCACGATGACCATCTGTACACCACGTGATCCGTCATGCGCCCGATGTCCGCTTCTGACACTGTGCTCATTTGGAACGTCACGGACATCAACTATCTAACTCTGGCAACTCCGTCACTGGACACGGTCTCGGGCACCGGATCACACGGAAGGCCGCGGAGCCCGCTTTCGCGGGCTCCGTCTCCGATTGGTCGACATACCCTCAACAAACCTCCCCCTCCCCCTCCCCCTCTGAATCCTTCGTATCCGCCGCCACCCCATCCAGCGCGGAGACGAGCGTGTCGATGGCCGCCTGCCAGCGCTCGGGGATCAAGGGTGTGGCGGTCATCGCCACCAGGATCGGGCGGGCCAGGGTGAAGGCGGTGGCCATATCTTCGCGGGGGTTGATGAGCTCCAGGTTCCTCTCAAGAACCTCAGGGCTGTCGAATTTGTAGAAGTGGTCGTCGATGCTTTCGAAGGTGACTTCCTCATTGTCGATCGTTTTCATCACATATCCTTTCTTTTCAAAATGCCGGGGCCCGCGTCGCGCGGGCCCCGGCGGTACTGCGTCAGTCGGTCGGGAGCTTGGGCTCCATCTTGCCGACGGCGAGGTCCTTGCCGGCCTTGAAGGTGGCGGTTACGCCGTCCAGCGAGGCCACGAAGACCGTGATGGCGGCGCGCCAGGTCTCCGGGACCAGCGGGATGGACGACAGCGCCAGCAGGATCGGACGGACGCCGGCGTAGGTGGTCATCAGTTGCTGCGCGCGGTCGGCGGCCGTCTGCGGCTTGGCCACGACCGCCATCTCGCCGGAATCGAGCGACTCGAACTGGTCGATGAAGTCGTTCACGTAGTCGTTGATCTGGTCGTCGATGCTCTCGAAGGAGAGATCGATCGTCTTGTTCTCGTGTTGCTGTCCAGTGCTCATGAATTTCCTTTCTTTTC
>Ga0247688_1000385_pt1 | contig 14286 bp, 16 predicted proteins | sample CNK29_metaG_FD_182718 | JGI IMG/M metagenome (GOLD analysis project Ga0247688, IMG submission 182718) | Soil microbial communities from Purdue University Martell Research Forest, Indiana, United States - CNK29 | ecosystem: Environmental > Terrestrial > Soil > Temperate forest > Bulk soil... | reverse complement strand
ACGTAAGCAGCGGGATCTTTTTCTCGCAGAGCCGCTGCAGCTTCGAGCGACAGTCCGGCTGGAACGTAGCCATTCAACGGATCGTGCGCGCTCGTTTGATCGGTGACGGCATCGACCTTCAGGCCGCGCCGCACGATCTCCGGCAGGATCTCTGCGCAATTGCCGGCGAGGCCAACCGAAACGGCACGTTTTTGTGCGCGTGCTTCTTCGCAGATCGCGAGTGCTTCATCGAGCGTGAGCGCGAGACGATCGCAATAACCAGTGTTGACGCGCCGCTCGATGCGCGCCGGATCGACGTCGATGCCGAGAAAGACCGCGCCGTTCAGCGTCGCGGCGAGTGGCTGAGCGCCGCCCATGCCGCCCATGCCGCCGGAAACGAGCAGCCTGCCGGAAAGATCGCCGCCGAAATGCTGGTCGGCCATCGCGGCGAAAGTTTCAAACGTTCCCTGAACGATGCCTTGCGTGCCGATGTAGATCCAACTGCCGGCAGTCATCTGGCCGTACATCATCAGGCCGCGGCGTTCGAGTTCATGGAAGTGTTCCCAGTTGGCCCAGGCGCCGACAAGATTGGAGTTGGCGATCAAAACACGCGGCGCGTATTCGTGAGTTCTGAAAACCGCGACGGGCTTGCCGGATTGGACCAGCAGCGTCTCGTCGTTTTCGAGCGCGCGCAGTTCGCGCACGATGGCGTCGAAGCATTGCCAGTTGCGTGCAGCTTTGCCGGCGCCGCCGTAGACGACCAGTTGATCCGGTTTCTCGGCCACGGCCGGATCGAGATTGTTCATCAAGCAACGAAGCGCCGCTTCCTGATGCCAACCTTTGCAACTTAGCTGCGCGCCTCGAGCAGCGTGAATCACTCTGTGTTCGTTCATGCTCATCCGTGGCTAACCTTCCGCATACCAGAGCCGGCTAAACCAGCCGCTGACTTCCGGCTCGCGCGTCAGTTGCTCCAGTTCACCGGAGTCGAGCCACACGCCGCCGCACTTGTCGCAGACGTCGATCGTGACTTCCTCAAACATGGTCTCCTTCAAATTGCCGTCGCACCGCGGGCACTTCATCGACGACGTACCGGCGGCTTTCGCTGCTTCCGCGGCTCGTAGTTTTGCGGTCAGTCTCTCATTCATAATGAATCAAACGCGCCATCTGCGATCGCAGCGACCAGTTTCTCGATATCCCCAGCCATCGAACGATCTTCAGTCAACGGCTTAGCCAGGCCACGAACAATCGCGTGTGCTTCTTTCACGCCGCGTCCGGGCGCGAGCGGCGCGCGATAATCCAATGCTTGCGCGGCGGTGAGCAATTCAATCGCCGTCGTCATCTCCGCCAGTTTAACGATCGAGCGCAGCTTGGTCGCCGCCGTCATGCCCATCGAAACGTGGTCTTCTTTGCCGCCGTCAGTCGGCACGTTATCGACGCTCGCGGGATGCGCCAGCACCTTCGCTTCGTTCAACAGCGCGACCGCGGTCACTTGCACCATCATGAACCCTGACGCAATTCCGGCGTGCGATGTCAAAAACGGCGGCAAGCTTTCGTTCGTGTCAGGATTGACGAGACGATCGATGCGGCGCTCGGTGATGCTCATCAAATCCGTCAAAGCAATAGCGGCGTAATCGAAAACGAGGGCGAGGGGCGCGCCGTGAAAGTTTCCCCCCGACAACACTTCGCCGGTTTCCGAAAACACCAGCGGATTGTCGGTCGCGCTGCCGCTTTCGATCTGCACGACTTCAGTCGCGTGGGCCAACGCCGTGCGCACCGCGCCGTGTACCTGTGGCATGCAACGGAGGCTGTAAGCGTCCTGCACGCGCGGATCGTTTTCGACGTGTGACTTGCGAATCTCGCTGTCCTGCAACAACTCGCGTAGGTGCGCCGCGACGGCGATTTGCGTTGCGTGCGGCCGGGCGAGGTGAATTCGTTCGTCGAAAGCGACGGGTGTTCCGCGCAACGCTTCGAGCGTCATCGCACCTGCGACGTCGGCGAGCTGCGCCAGCTTGTTCGCGCGATAAAGCGCGAACGCGCCGACGGCACCCATTGCCTGAGTTCCGTTGAGCAGCGCGAGACCTTCTTTGACTTCCAGTTGCAACGGCGCGATCTGCGCGCGCTGCAACGCAGCGCCGCTCGGCATGCGTTCGCCATTGAAAAACGCTTCGCCTTCGCCGATCGCGGCGAGGGCGAGATGGGCCAACGGCGCCAGATCGCCGCTCGCGCCGACGGATCCTTTTTCGGGAATGACGGGAGTGACGCCTTTGTCCAACATCGCCAGCAGCGTTTCGATCACGAGCGGGCGCGCGCCGCTGAAACCGGTGGCGAGCACGTTGGCGCGCAAGAGCAACATCGCGCGCGCTTCGGGTTCCGAAAGTGGATCGCCCAATCCGACCGAGTGACTGCGAACGAGATTCAGTTGCAACTGGCGCAAGTCTGACTGTTCGATGCTGACGTCGGACAGTTTTCCAAAACCCGTGTTGACGCCGTAAACGGTGCGCTTTTCCGCGACGATCTGTTCGACGACCCGGCGCGCGGCATCAACGCGCACACGCGCTTCGGGGCTCAGAGCGACCTGCTCTTTGCCGTTAGCTACGTCGACGATTTGCTTGAGAGTAAGTTGTTGGCCAGTGAGATTCATTTCAATTCGTGTTTGTCGACACACCTACGGCAGCTCAGATCCAAGCCTTATGAAGACGCGCAAATAGGCGAAGCAAATCGGCAATCGAAAATCGGCAATCGCCTTACCTGGCTTCGACTTCCACGCGCTTATCCGGTGTTTCGGAAATATCGATCTTCTTAAACTCGCCGGTCGTGCCCGCGCTGCGTACACGTTGCCGCGCGCGCTTCGCACGTACCGTGGTGCGTCTCGTCGTCGCCGCGGTCCAGCTCGTCATCCGCTTCAACGGCCGCAAAGAGAACTCATGTTTCGGCAACACTTCACCGGTCGCTTCACGCAGGCGCAGCGTGCCGATCGCAAACACAAAAATCGCCGCGTTGAAGATCACGCCCACAACAAACACGATCCAGCCGGGAACAACCCCAACCGTGGCGCGCTCGATAAATGCGTCGAAATCGCGCGCCGGCAACGGCGACAGGTAAACTTTCAGGTTCCAGCTCGCCGCGAGCAGCGCGAAGATCCACAAATAGTTACGGCGCAAACGACGCCCAATTGCTTCCCACTCCGTAATCGTGAAGTGCGGCGTTGTCAGATCAGACGCCAGATGTTCCGCCCAGCTTTCTTCCGAAGGTTGGCTTTCCGGCGCGAGCAAGTGAGCGAAGTAGCCGGTTTCGAGAATGCGCACGCGGCTCGACCAAATCTCGTAATAACGATAGCGGCGCGCCTCCATCAACAGAAAAATCGCGACCAGGATCGAGTTGATCGGGATCACGAAGTGCGGGTTGTTGGGCGAACTGAACACGAATGAAAGCGTCGCGCCGGCGGTGATGACGGCCCAGTTGGTGGTCGTATCGAGCCGGTTGCGCCAGGTGTTCGAGCGCTGCACTTCGCCGCGATAGAAATGGATCATCGCGGTGTTGAACTCGCTCGGGCTCATGCGCCGCATCAACGCGGCCACCGATTGCGGAGACACGTCGCCGAGAGGCTCCGAGGCAGGTGTGGGCCTGAGCCTGCTGGTGCCTCTGTCTGTCGTTAATGGCCCGCTACCTCTTTGACTTGCTTCGGTGGACATTGGGACTGACTGTTCGTCTCTGTGTCTCTGTGTCTCTGTGGTTCTGTTTTACAACGTGGTGAAAACCACAGAGGCACAGAGACACAGAGACAGGCGAACTGATCGCATGGAGCGCACCGCCAGAGTGGGGCACGGAACTCCGGGTAAGCGATGATAACACGGTAAAGAGACATTGCCGATTGCCAATTTCCGATTGCCGATTTTTCCGATCGGCAATTGGCAATCGACAATATCTTGTCCTATAGTGACCATTCGGTTGTTTGAAGGAAGCGAAAGTTAGTGAATACTGCCGCAGAACTTGAGGTCAATGAGCGCTGGATGCGGCAGGCGCTGGCCGCGGCCCAGGAGGCCGGAAGTTGCGGTGAAGTGCCAGTCGGCACTTGCATTGTCCGCGGCGATGAACTCATTTCTGTCGCCGGAAACCGCACCCGCACGGATTGCGATCCCACTGCCCACGCTGAAATCGTCGCCCTGCGCGAGGCCGCGCGGAAACTCGGCAATTACCGGCTGGCCGGCGTTGAGGTTTATTCAACGATCGAACCGTGTGCGATGTGCGCCGGCGCGTTGATTCAGGCGCGCGTCAGGCGTTTGATTTACGGCGCACCCGACGAGCGCGCGGGCGCGGTTCGCAGTCGCTTCCAAATCTGCGAAACTGATTTCTTGAATCACTGCATCGAAGTGCGCGCTGGCGTGCTGGAAGATGAATGCCGCGCCCTGATGCAGGAATTTTTCCGCCGCAGGCGAACCGAATAGGACCCGGAGAGGTCGCATAGTGGATTAGTGCACCGGTCTCGAAAACCGGAGTGGGTTAACGCCCACCGTGGGTTCGAATCCCACCCTCTCCGCCACCTTAAATTTAAATTGAGGTTTCTAAAGCCCGGATTTGAGATCTCAGTGCCGAGTTTTGCGGTATAAGCCGGGAGAGGTGCAGGAGTGGTTGAACTGGCAGCACTGGAAATGCTGTGAACGGGAAACCGTTCCGTGGGTTCGAATCCCACCCTCTCCGCCAGAACCGAATTGACCCGTCCCCCGACGGCCCCCTGACGCAAGACCATTTCAGTTTCAGGGAGAATCGATGGACGACAAACTGGCGGCTGAAGAAGCGCGGCGAGCCGCGCAACACGAGTCAGTCAAAGCGCAGGTCGAAGGCGAAGTTCAGTCGGAGATCAGCGATCAAGCAGCCGCAAAAGCAACTCGCGGCGAAACGGAACGAATCGACGCAGTTGCCGGCGACTTTCGTGCTCGAGCAGTCGACGAGGTCATTGACACCGAGCGCGAAGTGCAACGCTCACGCGGGCTGGCGCGCATCTCGCAAGTGGTGGATTACATTTTCTACGTGATCTACGCACTGCTGGCGATGCGTTTTCTGTTGGCTCTGCTGGCTGCGCGCAGCAGCGCCGGGTTCGTGCGGTTCATCGTTGCGGTCAGCGATCCGGTTTATGCGCCGTTTCGTGGTATCGTGGCGAGCCCGTCAACAGACGGCGGCCACACGTTGTTGCTGCCGATCGTGATCGCGTTGGTTGCGTACGTGTTGCTGCACCTGTTAATCAATGGATTGTTGCGCATGCTCGCCCATCGAAAAACGGAGATTTAGCTCCGGGGCAATTGACATTCGAATATCAGATCCCGGGCTCCGCACAACGCTAGCCTTGTGAACCCCGCCAGGCCGGGAACGGAGCAACGGTAGCAACGGCAGCGTGTGTTGCGGGAAAGTCCGGGGTCTGGCCAGAGGAGGCAAACGATGAGAAAGGTTCACTCTATCACTGCGTTACTCTCCCTATTGCTACTCTCCTCGATAAGTGTTCTCGCCCAAACCCCGTCACGTGAGGATCTGCTCAAGCAGATCCAAACCAAGCGCGCCGAGATCGACGCGCGCCGCGCTGACATCGCCAAACTCGAAAAAGGTATCCTCCTTCCTTCCGAAGAGGACCAGAAGCGTTACGCCGAGTTTCTGAAACAGCCGGACACGGGTTTGATTCGCTTGTTGCCGCGCGAGAAGTACGACGAGAATAATCCGAACAGCATTTACGGGCTGGCCTTGCACGGCGGTGGCGCTTATTACTCGTTCGCCAGCCGCAGCCAGGACTACGGACGTGGCAGCGACATCTCACTCGAGCAAAACCAACTCTCCGTCGGCTTCGCCGGCGCCGACTACGGTTTGCTGACGAACCTGGGCGACGTGCCGCTCGATAAAATCACGTTGGAAAATGCGACGGCGAAAGTGCTGGCTGCCTACGTTCCACCAACAGAAGAACGATCAGCCAGGGCGGAAGCGCGGAAGGGCTGGTTGGGCAACGAAATCGCCGGCATGGTTTTCAAAAGCCAGTTGCCTTTGAAACCCGACACAACGTATCTGGTGCGATCGGTGAACTACAACTATTCAGCGCCACCGAACGTGTCCGGCTCCGACGTGCTGGTGGCATTCAGAGTTGTGCGGGTCGACTGTGACGGCAGTGCGATCATTCTTTGGAAAATGCTCAAGCAATACACGGCGCCGCAGTTCGTCCGGGCGAGCAACTGAATCAGCAAGGGGCAAAAGACGAAACGCTCAACATGGCCTATCAAGTAATCGCGCGAAAGTGGCGCCCGCAAACCTTTGACGAAGTAACAGGCCAGGAGCCGATCACTCGCACTCTCCGCAATGCTATCGAGCATCAACGCCTGCACCACGCGTACCTGTTTTCAGGTGCGCGTGGCGTCGGCAAAACCACCAGCGCCCGTCTGCTCGCCAAGGCGCTGAACTGCCACAAGTCATCACAACCAACGCCGACGCCGTGCCGCTCCGACGATCCCGATCAGTGTCCGTCGTGCCGCGAGATCACCGAGAGCCGCTCGATCGACGTGCAGGAGATCGACGCGGCGTCAAACACCGGTGTCGACAACGTGCGCGAAGCCATCATCGCGAGTGTCGGCATCGCGCCCGCGCGCGATCGTTACAAGATCTTCATCATCGACGAAGTTCACATGCTTTCCGGCGCGGCTTTCAACGCGCTGTTGAAAACGCTCGAAGAACCACCGCCACGCGTCGTGTTCATCATGGCGACGACCGAGCGGCACAAAGTTCCGGAAACAATCCTTTCACGTTGCCAGCAGTTTGAATTTCGCACGATCGCGACGACCAAGATTCTCGAACGACTCAAGCTGATCGCGAAGTCGGAAGAGATCACGGTTCCCGATGAGGCGTTGCGCGAGATCGCACGCAGCGGCGAAGGCTCGATGCGCGACGCGCAGTCGGCGCTCGATCAGGTGATCAGTTTCGCTGGCAATAAGATCAAGAAAGAAGACGTGGAGATGGCGCTCGGCATTGCCGGCGCCGATATTCTCACGCGCATCATCGACAGCATCGCCGCGAACAAACCCGCGGACGCGATTGCGGTCGTTGACGACATCGTGATGCGCGGTCACGACCTGCGAAATTTCTGTCGCGATCTGCTGGCGCACTTTCGCGATCTGCTCGTGAGTAAAGTTTCGGGAAACGTCGAACTGCTCGAATCAGCAGTTTGCGAACCGGAAGAGTTGAAACGCCAGGCGGCGATGTTTTCGGAAGCGGATCTCGTGCGCTTCTTTCATTCGCTTTCAGAAACGGAAACGAAACTGCGCGCGGCAACGCAGCCGCGTTATCAGTTGGAAGTCGGGATCGTGAAGTTGATGGAGCTGAAGGGCGTTGAGAGTATCAACGAGATTCTTCAACGTCTTAACTCGCTCGAAAGTGGAGGCGGTTCACCCGCTCCACGTAAATCCGTTTCATCCGTTCCATCCGTTTCATCCGTTTCATCCGTTTCACCCTCTTTCACCGCTACAGCAGCCGCCCCAGCCCCAGCTCCTGATTCCACCCCCTTCGACCGGGTGAAATCATTGCTCGAAACCCAACGAAAACGCCTCGTCGTCACCGCACTCGAAGCATCGCTCACAGCCACACTCGAAAACGGCGAACTCTTCATCGAGTTCGCGCCTGACTATCGTCACCTGCGCGAAACTCTCCTGAAACCCGAAAACGCAAAACTGATTTGCGACGCGTGCCGCGAAGTTACCGGACACGAAACCGGACTTCGCATCAACGTGAAAGATCCGCAAGCCGACGGTGCAGCAGCAAGCCCGGAAGATGTCGCGCGCATCGAGAAGCAACGACTGCGCGAGACTGCGGAAAGCGATCCCGTTGTGCAGCAGATGCTCAAGACGTTTCGCGGCGAGATCGTCGACGTGCGCCAGCCTGATAACGACTAGCCCACACGAACAAAACCCGGATCACCTTCGTATGGCCTTCCATTGCGGAGGTAGATAATGAAGATGCGTGACCCAGTTTTGGCAGGGATTTTAAGTCTGATCGTTCCGGGTGTTGGCCAGCTTTACAACGGCAGGATTGTGACAGGAATCCTCTGGCTAATCTTTACACCCGGATTCTGGATCGGCACTGGCGGCACGCTCGGCTGGATCTGTCATCTCGTCGCCGCTTACTGTGCTTACTCCTACGCGAAAGAACATCCGGTGAGAACTTAGTTTAGTTAAGGCCGGACGGGTTTCTTTGGCGCGACGGCGCGCGGAATATCATCAACATCAAGCGGCTCTGCCACCTTCTCCGCCGATCCACCCTTCAACAACGGCGGCAACTTCGAAACCGGAATACTCACAGTTGCAACCGGCTCAACGCGCCTGAGAATCGCGCCACCACGCCCCGCCACCCACACGTTGCGGCCGCCATGATAAGCAATCGAAAAAAGCGACACGCTCGTGATCGACGGCTGAATCTCCCACGTAGCGCCGGCGTTGTCAGTGTGAAGAATGTTTCCCTGCTCACCTACAACGAGCACGTCGTTTCGGCTCGCCGCATCAACGCCAAACAAATTTCCGTTCACGCCGCTCTCGAGATCCTTCCACGTGATGCCGCCGTCATCCGTGCGCAAGATTAAGCCGCGCGCGCCGACGAGATAACCGCGCTGCGCATCAGCAAACGTCACCGCATACAGCCATTCTTTCAAATTGCGATCGACGCGCATCCATTTCTCGCCGCCATCTTCAGTGCGCAGGATCGTGCCGCCAGAACCAACAGCCACGCCGTGCAAGGCGTCGACAAATTTCACGTCCTCGAGCCAACTGAAAGTATTCGTCTGCTGAAACTGCCACGAAACACCTTCGTCCTTCGTGTGCCACACCGCGCCGCGCGCGCCGACGACCCACCCCTCCGTGTCAGACACAAACGAGACGCCAAACAGATCCTCCGTGACCGGGGTCACAGCCTTCTCCCACGTCACACCGCCGGTGACCGAATGCAGGATCGTGCCCTTGTCGCCGACGACCCAGCCGGAACGCTCGCTCGGAAAACTGATCGCGTTCAGGTTTTCGGTAGTCTCTGAAGGACGAATGGTCCAATTCTTTCCGCCGGAACTGGTGAACAGGATTCGCCCGCGTTCGCCGACGGCCCAACCGTGCGAGTTGTCGATAAAGAAGATATTCGCGAGATTGTCACGTCCGCCATCGGTCAAACGATTCCACGACAGGCCGCCATCGTCGGTGCGCACCACGAGTCCGTCGGCCCCCGCGGCCCAGCCCGTCGACTCGTTCGCGAACTGAATCGTCGCGAGGCGCGGATTCGTGCGCACGTTCACGGGCAACCAGATATTGCCACCGTCGCCGGTGGTGAGAATCACGCCGCTGTCGCCCGCCGCCCAGCCGTGTAGATCGTCAGTGAAGAAGACGGAATAAAGATCGGTGGTGACCAGCGCATCTTTCGCGATCCACGTTTCGCCCGCGTCATTCGTTTGCAAAATCGTGCCGCGATAACCAACGGCCACCGCGGTTTTCTCGGACGAGAACGTGACGCCAGTGAGCGCCACGTCCGTCAAACCTTTCATCGATTTCCAATCAGCGCCGCCGTTCGTCGTAACGAGCACGGTGCCGTGAGCGCCGACGGCGATGCCGTTTTTTGTGTTCGAGAAAGCGACTGAAAACAGGTGCGCTGAAGTCTTGCTCTCCTGCTCTTTCCACGTCTTGCCGCCGTCGAGCGTCGCGATGATTGAACCAAACGTGCCGACGGCCCAACCGTGCAGCGGATTCTGAGGCGCGAAGGTCACCGCGAAAAGATGATCGCGCACACCGGTCTGCCGCACCGTCCACTTGCTGCCGCCGTTGTTCGTCGTGAGAATCAGCCCGCGCGCGCCGCTGATTACCAGGCGTTCACGGTCTTTCACGTAGAGACCGTAAAGCGTCGTGTCGGACGGGCTCTGCTGTTGTTCCCACTCGAAACCGCCGTTGCTGGTCGTTAACACGACTCCGTTTCCGCCAACTGCCCAGCCGTGGCGCTTGTCGGGGGCAAAGCGAAGCGCGTTGATCGAGTTTCCCTGCGGCAACGGGTTTTGCCATTGCCAGCCGCGAAACGGATCCTGTGCGTGAATGTGAGCGGTTAGAGGAGCAATAACGAAGAGCAGCACCACAGACACTGCTGCTAACAGTGCGACTGGGCGCAAGCAACGGTCGGGAAACAGGGTCTTACTTCTGGCCAAAGTGGGAGCCTATCTAAAAAACCCCGATGGAGTCTCAGAAAATAAAGGGGAGCCGGAATTATGGCTCAACCGTGCCCACTGCGTCTACCGCGTCACGCAAAATTGATTCTTCGACGTGTCCGGCTGCGGCGATGCGTCGCGCGGCGTTGTCGGCTGCTTCCTGAAGCACGTGGCCAACGTGCCCGCGCGTCCACTCCCAGTGAACCTTGTGCTTCGTCGCGGCGCGGTCCAATCGTTCCCACCAGGGCAAATTGGTCTTGCGGCGAAAGCGGCCGCTCATTGTCTCGACAACGTAACGCGAATCGGTAAAGACCTTGACCTGGCACGGCTCGCGCAATGCCTCGAGGCCAACCGCGGCGGCAACGATCTCGGCCTGCTGATTCGTTGCGACGCCCAGGTACTCGCCGACCGCGCGCCAGAATCCTTTGTAACCCAACAACGCCACCGCCGCGGCGCGGCTCGTTTGCTGTCCGTTGCCAAGACTCGATCCGTCACAGAAAATTGTTACTTGCTTGAGCGATGCCACCGCTACAGATTACCCTTACTCGGTTCAAACTGTGTAATCTGTGAAAAAGGAATCAAGTCGTATGTCAGAAGTCGATCGAATTAGCGATCAGTTTCGCCGTGCTTTCGACGGCGAGGCGTGGCATGGGCCGGCAGTGCTCGCGCTGTTGAAAGACGTGTCCGCGGAACAGGCGGCGGCGCATCCGATTCCCGGCGCACACTCAATTTGGGAATTGACGCAACACATTCGCGCCTGGGAAAGCGCGTGCCTTCGCCGGCTCAACGGCGATCCCGCGCAGTTGCCCGATCAGGAAGATTGGGTGCCGTTGGATGACTTCAGCGAAGCGTCGTGGGAGAAGACGAAGCAGCAGTTGGTCAACACGCATCAGCAATTGCTGGACAGGCTAAACACGGTCGACGACTCGAGTTTGGACCAACCAATCATTAACGATCCGGAAATCAAGTTTTCGAGTGTTTACGTGACGCTTCACGGCGGCGTGCAACACGATCTTTATCACGCGGGACAGATCGCGATTCTGAAGAAAGCGTTGGGAATATGAGCGGACTATCGAGCAAAACATGTGTGCCCTGCCGCGGCGGCGTGCCGCCCCTTGCGGGCGAGGAGATTCAACGGTTGCAGGCGCAGCTCAACGGGTGGGAAGTCGAGCTGGAGCATCACCTCAAGAAGAATTATGGCTTTTCAGATTTTCGCGAGGCGCTGGCGTTTGTGAATCGCGTCGGCGAGCTGGCGGAAGAACAGGGCCATCATCCGGACATCTGTTTTGGTTGGGGCAAAGTCGAGATTACGATCTGGACGCACAAGATCGACGGGCTGACGGAGAGTGATTTTATTCTCGCGGCAAAGATCGATCAGCTTTAAGACGTGTAGATCGCTTCGATCTTGTCGACCATTCTTGGCAGGCTGAATTTTTCGGCGACGGCTTTTTTTGCGCGTAGTCCGATTTCTTTTCGTTGCTCTTCTTGCGCGAGGAGACTGGCAACAGCTTCCGCAATCCGCGGCACGACTCCGATCGGCACCAACAAGCCTGTCTTTTGATCGTCAACCACTTCGCGCGCGCCTTCCGTTTCCGTAGCTACGACAGCCGTTCCAGCCGCCATCGCTTCGGCGATCGCCAACCCAAACGATTCAGTCTCCGACGCAGAGACAAACACATCCATCGCGCGCAACAGCTGCTCCGCCTCGTCCAACCAACCGAGAAAATGAAACCGATCCGCAAGCTGCAGTTCGGAAACGAGTTGATCGAGCTGCCGGCGCACTTCGCTGGTTGGTGAAGTATCGATTCCTGCGAGCACGAAGTGCGCTTGCGGAAATCGCAGAGCGATCGTCGCGGCGGCGCGAATGAAGTCGTCGTGTCGCTTCAACGTTCGCAACTCGCCGATGCTGCCGACGAGCAGGCAGTCCGCCGGCAATCCCAGCGCGCGCAAAAACTCCGCGCGATCGAAATCCTCGAGAACGAAGCGCGCGACGTCAATGCCGTTGTGCACGACTGTGATTCGATCGTCATGCGCGATGCGCGCGTGGCGAAGTTCTCGGGCGACTGCATTTGAAACGGCGATCACGCGATGCGCGCGTGCGAGCGTGCGGCGATGGAGTCGATTGAGTGGAAACAGCACGTGACGCGTGACGATGAACTTCGTGTTGCGATTTCGGCGCGCGGCGTAAGCAGCGAGGGAATAATCGCGCGCCATGTGTGCGTGCACGACCTCGATCTCGTGCCGGCGAACGAAGCGCGCCAACTCGTTCGCACTCTGCACGTCGAGGGCGTTCCGCAACGGCAGGGTTTTGATGTTGGCGGGATCGATTTGGAGTTGATCGATCAACGGCGAACGCGGGCGCACGGCAACGTAAAGATCGTGACCGCGTTGATGAAGGCTGTTGGTCAAATCGGCAACATATCGCTCGCCGCCGCCGAAAGATGCCGCTGAACTGATCTGAAGAATTCTCAACTGATAATGTCCGAAAGCCAAACAGCTCGCGTGCAGAGTGTTTTCAATTCCACTGGCAATTTACACGTCGCGTTGCGGTGACACAATCGGCATAACTGTTGCCATCCTCGTCAGCGAAGGGGAATTTGCGTGGGGAGGATTCTATGGCTGACAAGGAAAAAGCAAAATTAGTAACAGGACTTTTTAAGAGCAAGGTGGCCGCGGAAGCAGCGGTCGACGCCCTTTTGAAACGCGGTTTTACACGTGACGACCTCAGTGTGCTCATGTCAGACGAGACGCGGTCGAAACATTTCGCGCTGCAATCGCGGACGCACGCGGCCGACGGTCTCGGCATCGGCGCGGTCACGGGCGGCGCGGTTGGTGCGGTACTCGCGGCGATAGCTGCGGTGGGTTCCACGCTGTTTCTGCCGGGGCTGAATCTCGTGATTGCTGGTCCAATCGCGGCGGCGCTGGCCGGACTCGGTGCTGGTGGCGCGGCGGGCGGCTTGATCGGCGCGCTCGTGGGCGCGGGCATCCCTGAATATCGGGCGAAAGTCTATGAAGCGGGATTGCGCAGTGGTGGCATCCTGGTTGGTGTTGAGGCGCGAGCCGATGAGGACGTCGACCGTTTGGAAGAGTTGCTTGATCAGCTTGGTGCAGAACACATCCGCACTGAGTAAAAAAGAAATCCACAGATTACGCCGATTTGAATTAACCAATCTGCGTAATCTGTGGACGGTTTTTAGTTAGCGTTTGATCGCGTCGCCGACGTCTTCAACGGCTTCACCGACTTTGCGTCGTGCTTTACCGAAGCCTTCCTGAACCTTGCCGCCCGCGCGATCAGCAGATCCTTCATTCTCGAGATCCGGGTTGTCAGTTGCGCGTCCGACTACTTCCTTAGCCTTGCCTTTAGCCTGATCAAATTTGCCTTCAAGTTCGTCTCTATTCGGTAATCCCATCATAACCTCCTCGTATGTTCGTGAATTGAGTTCACATCCACCAAGGAGCAATCACCGTTCCACCATTCTGGCTTTCAACCTTAAACATGGACAGGGAATAATGAGTATCAATGACTTACTCTGCGCAGCACCACCAACGACCACACGGTCAAGGCGGCGGAGAGGACTGTTAGAAGAAGGAACAGAGGTTCTTTGAAGACACCTGATTCCGACGCCATGCGGGCGATGTGGGCGATAGTGATTAGGGCGAAAATCGCACCCGTCGTGATTATGTACAGTCGCATTGCATGAACCTCCTCAGGAGTTCATTTTCTGAATGATCGCGTCAGCAAACTCAGCGGTCTTTGCGGTGCCGCCGATGTCGCGTGTCCGCACTTTGCCTTCTTCAAAAACCGTCAGCATCGCACTCTCAACCCGATCCGCAGCCTCGCGCTCGCCAAGGTAACGCAACATCAAGATTCCCGATTGCAACAACGCGGTCGGGTTCGCAATTCCCTGCCCCGCAATATCCGGCGCCGAACCGTGCACCGCTTCAAAGACCGCGCCCTTCTCGCCGATGTTCGCGCCCGGCACGAGCCCGAGCCCGCCAACCAAACCCGCGCAAAGATCCGAAACGATGTCGCCGTAAAGATTCTCGAGCAACATCACGTCAAACTGCTCCGGCCGCATCACGAGCTGCATGCACGCGTTATCAACAATCTTGTCGTC
>Ga0247688_1000384_pt1 | contig 14331 bp, 18 predicted proteins | sample CNK29_metaG_FD_182718 | JGI IMG/M metagenome (GOLD analysis project Ga0247688, IMG submission 182718) | Soil microbial communities from Purdue University Martell Research Forest, Indiana, United States - CNK29 | ecosystem: Environmental > Terrestrial > Soil > Temperate forest > Bulk soil... | reverse complement strand
CGGTGCTCGACCGGATTGAACTGCTTCACCGTTTCGCGCATCGACTCAATCGATGCGCCCGCGGCAATACCCGCGCACAGCGCAGCGGCGACGTTTTCGACGTTGTGCAGTCCGCGCAACTTCATCTCGCCAATCCGCAGCAAAACCTGCTCGCCATAGATGAGTTCAGCGCCGCGAAGGAACACGCCGTTCTCGACTTCTTTCCGCACGCTGAACTGCATCACTCTCGCGCGCAACCCGTCCGCCCACGACGACACCACCGGATCGTCAGCATTCAGCACCGCCACATCGTCTTCAGTCTGGTTCATGAAGATGCGATGCTTTGCCGCGGCGTAATCGTTGAAGCTCTCGTAGCGATCCATGTGATTCGGTGTCACGTTCAAAACTGCTGCAATCGACGGGCGAAACGTCTTGATTGTTTCCAACTGAAAGCTGGACAACTCCGCCACGGTCCAGCCGTCGTCGCGCGAACTCTCAACCAGCGAGATCAGCGCCTTGCCGATGTTGCCGCCGACCTGCACCGGCAAACCCGCGTCGCGCAGCAACTCGCCGATCAGCGACGTCGTGGTCGTCTTGCCGTTGCTGCCGGTGATCGCAACGGTGCGTCCTTGCAAAAACCGCGCGGCGAGTTCGACTTCACCGATGACTTCCGCGCCCGCGCGTTCGGCGTAACGAATCGGAATGATCGTCGCCGGAACACCCGGACTCACAACCACCAAATCGAGCTGGTCCAACAACCAGGTCGGCGGCTCACCCGGCAACAACCCGACGCCGCTCTCTTTCAACGCCAACGCTTCTGCTGACCACTTAGCAATCGGCTTCTGATCGTTGAGCGCTACGATCGCGCCGCGCTCCACCAGAAATCTCGCCGCCGCAATCCCGCTGCGTGCGGCTCCAATTATCAAAACTTTCTTGCCCGCTAGTTCCACTACCTGAGTTTCAACGTCGACAGGCTCAACAACGCAAACAGAATCGCCAGGATCAAAAACCGAAACACGATCTTCGGCTCTTTCCAACCCTGCATTTCAAAGTGGTGATGCAGCGGCGTCATCTTGAATAGGCGTCGACCCGTTCCGGTCGTGCGCTTGGTCATCTTGAACACGCTCACCTGCAACATCACCGACAGCGCCTCAATCACAAACACACCGCCCACCATCACCAACATGAACTCCTGCTTCGTAAGCACGGCCACGGTTCCCAGTGCGCCACCGATAGCAAGGCTGCCGACGTCGCCCATGAAAACCTGCGCGGGCGGCGCGTTGTACCAAAGGAACCCGAGACTCGCGCCCACCATCGCGCCGCAAAAAACAGTCAACTCCGCCGCTTCGGGCCGATGCGTCAACTCCAGATAATTCGCCCAACGCGCGTCGCTGCTCAGATAAGTGAAACCCGTCAACGCGCTCATCGCGATCACCGTCACGCTGATCGCCAACCCATCCAGCCCGTCGGTAAGGTTGACGGCGTTCGACGATCCCAGCAGCACGATCACAATCAACACCAGATACAAATAAGGACCGATGGAAGTCTTGTCCCCGGTCGCGGTCAGTTTGAAGAACGGAATGGCCACGTTCCACGAATAACTAACGCCGCCCTCGATCCTCGCGGACGCGTAAAGCACCGCCCAAACCATCACCGCCACGAGCAACTGCGCCAGCAGCTTCTGCCGTCCGGTCAATCCGAGACTCCGCTGCTTTGCCATCTTCGAGTAGTCGTCAACAAAACCGATCAACCCGAACAGCAACGTCGCGATCATCGCGGTCCAAACGTAAACGCTAGACAACTTCGCCCACAGCAACGTCGAGATCAGCACCGAACCGACAATCAGCACGCCACCCATCGTCGGCGTGCCGCGTTTGACCTGGTGACCCTGCGGACCTTCTTCGCGAATCTGCTGGCCCACGTTCCACTTGCGCAACGCCTCGATCAGCTTGCCGCCGAAGATGAGCGAGATCAGCAGCGCCGTGATCGCACCGTAAGCAGTGCGAAACGTGACGTACTGAAAAACGTTGAGCGCCTTTACGAGATACCAATCCTTATCCTTGAAGTGGGTAAAGAGCAGCTCGTAAAGCAGGTAGTAGATCATCAGTAAAATCCGTGTTTATTTGCGGCTAAAACTCTCTTTCAATATGTTGACTATTTTTTCCGTAGCAACGCCGCGCGATCCTTTCACCAAAACGAGATCGCCTTCCTTCACCTCCTTCACGATTTCAACCGCCGCATCCTGAGACGACTCGAAAAACCTCGTCTCCGACAGGCCTGCCTCATTCGCGCCGGCAAGTATCTCTTGCGCCAGGCCACGCACTCCCCAAAGTACATTCACGCCGGCTTCTGCTATTTCGCGTCCGGCGGCGCGGTGCAATGACGCCTCTTCCGGACCGAGTTCCAGCATTTCCCCGGCGATCACCAGCAAACGTTTTCGGCCGCCGCGCGCTTCGGCCATCGTCCGCACCATGTTCAGCAACGAACGCGGGTTTGAGTTGTAAGAGTCGTCGACGACGGTAAAACCGGCGGCGAAGTCGACGATCTCGCCACGCATCTTCGGCGGCCGCGCCGTGCTCAACGCGTTCGCAATCTCTTCCGCCGACATTCCAAACACGACCCCAACTGTCGCGGCTGCGAGAGCGTTGCTCAAATTGTGTTGCCCACTCATCGCCAACTGCGCTCGCGCTTCACCGTTTGGCGTCAACAAGCGAAAACTGATTCGTCCCAGCAAACTCGTGCCGACGCCTGCTGCGGAAACATCCGCCGGGTTTGCAATGCCGAAGGTCAACGTTTTGCCCGCGTGCTTCTCGCGCATCTTCATCACCAACGCGTCGTCCGCATTCAGGATCGCGGTGCCGCTCGGTTTCAAGCCTTCGATCAACTCCGCTTTCGCTGCCGCCACGTTCTCGATCGTGCCGAGATATTCAAGATGGACCGGCGCGACCATCAGCTCGACACCGACGTCAGGCGGCGTGATGCGCGTCAAGCGTTGAATCTCATGCGTCGGCGACGACATGCCCATTTCCAAAACAGCGAGATCGAATTGCTCCGGCGAATTTCCTTCGCTCACCATGCGCAACACCGACAACGGCAGGCCAAGGCCATTGTTGTAGTTGCGCTCACTCTTCAGCACGCGATGCCCGGCTGACTTCAGCACATGAGCTGTCAACTCCTTCGCCGTCGTCTTGCCAGCGCTGCCCGTGATGCCGACGACGGGTTTGTCCCACGCTTCGTAGACGCGATGCGCGAGTTGCTGCAAAGCAGCAATCGCATCGTCAACCAACACGAGTCGATCGCGAATCGCTTCGAGTTCGGGATCGCCAGTCACACGATCCTTTCGCGCCACTGCCGCGATCGCGCCACTCGCAAACGCGCCCGCGATGAACTGATGCGCGTCGACAAACTCACCATTGAAACCGGCGCGGGTGTAGTCTTTTTGCGAAAGCGCAAAGAAGAGTTCACCCGCGCTGACAGAGCGCGAGTCAATCGAAAAGCCAGAAATTTGTTTGTCAAACAACGCAGCGCCAAGACCCGCGGTGTCGGCGCCCATCAAAGCTGCTGCCTCGCGAACGTTCACGTGATTACGGCCTCTTCTCGCTCCTCTAGCTGTTCCGTCACCGTTAACGGCAACGGTTCACCCAACTCAATTTTTGGGGGAAGGTATTGCGCCCGAAGGGTTGAACGCTGGCTGCGTAGTCGTTTTCGACAGTCAGCGATGCCGTAGTTTACGCCATCTGCAAAGCTTTCTTCATCCGTGAAGTTCAAGGTTCGCGGTCTCATGTCGGGTCCCGGGTTGTTCAAAAATCGTTTACTGCGTTCTGCCAAAATCAACGTAAATCGTCTGCCCCGTGTTGACCTCACTGCCGGCGGCGGGATTCTGCTTGAAAACCTTTCCCTCGCCGCGCGCCTGCAGTTGCAACCCGAGTTGCGCGCACGTCCGCGCCACGTCGCGCACGCTGCGCCCGCGCAAGTCAGGCATCACGATCGCCTGGCGCGTTGCTGCAGCGTAAACAACTTCGCCGCCGCGGCCCCCGTTGCTATCCACGGTCGGCAACGTGGCTTTCCGCTCTTGTTCTTCGCGCGCCTCTTCCTCGCGCATTTTTTCCGTGCGTCCCGCATCCTGATCGGCTTGCGCGATCAACCCCGGCTCATCCTTGATTTCGATGTCGGGCATCACCCCGAGAATCGGGAGGATGTTTTCGGCGATTTGCCGAAACACCGGCGCCGCGACGTCGCCACCGTGATACGCGCCGGCGGGTTCATCGATCACGACGATGATCACGACCTGCGGATTCGAAACCGGTGCGAATCCGACAAACGAACCGACAAACTTCGTTCGCGAATACGCGCGCGTTTGCGGATCGATCTTTTGCGCCGTTCCCGTTTTGCCGGCGGCTGAATAACCGTCCAACTGCGCTTTCTTCGCAGTGCCGTGCAACGTCACGCCTTCGAGCATGCCCCGCAAAGCAATCGCCGTGTCGGCGCTGATGACTCGATGCTGTTCCGGCTGCGGTTGATAAACCACTGCACCGGCTTCATTGCGCACTTCGCGAATGATGTGTGGCGCGATCCTCAGGCCGTCGTTGGCCAAGGCGCCAAACGCACCGACCATCTGCACTGGCGTCACGCCGACTTCCTGTCCCATCGCGATCGAACCGATCGACGACGGCTGCCAGCGTTTCACGTTTCTCACGAGCCCACCGGTTTCACCGGGTAATTCAATTCCCGTCTTCGAGCCAAATCCGAAACGTGTGATGAAGTCGTACATGCCTTCATCACCGACGCGCAGGCCGAGCTTGATCGCGGCCACGTTACTCGACTTCGCGAGTGCTTCCGGCAGCGTCAACACGCCGAATGGCTTGTGATCGTGGACCACGCGGCCGGCGACAGTGATCGCACCCATCTGGCAGTCGATCTTTTCGTCAACGCGCGCGAGTTTCTTTTCGAGCGCAGCGGAGAACGCGACGATCTTGAACGTCGAACCGGGTTCGTAGATGTTCTGCAACGCCCAGTTTGATCTTGCGGCCGCGGATGAAGCCGCGACTTGATTTGGATCGAACGTCGGCGCGTTTGCGAGTGCGAGAATCTCGCCGTTGCGTGGATCGAGCACGACCACCGAGCCCGACTTCGCGTGCGAATTTCTTACCGCCTCGCCTAACGCTTGCTCGGTTTCGTATTGAATCGCTTGATCGATCGTGAGTTCGACACTGTTGCCGGGCTTCGAAGCGATCTCGTAACTCTCGTACGGCTTGCCAGTCGCGTCCTTCTCCAAAAACAGGCGGCCAGGCTCGCCCGAGATCTTCTCGTTATAAGACCGCTCGAGTCCGCCGAGCCCGTCGCCGTCGAGGCCGACGTAGCCGAGCACGTGCGCGGCCAGTGAACCGTTCGGGTAATAACGTTTTGGCTCGAGCACCGACTGCAAGCCGGGCAGGTTCAACTCAGTGATCTTGTTCGCTTGATCCGCGTCGAGACGCCGCGCGATCCAAACAAAGCGACGCTTCGCGTCCTGCGCTTCGCGAAACTCAGCGAACAGATCCTTGTACTTCATCCCGAGCGACTGCGAGAGTTGCTGCGCGGTGCAATCGAGTTCGCCCAGATCGAGGCCGCCGGGATCAAGAAACAGAGAGACTGTCTGAACGCTGCGCGCTAACTGGCGTCCTTGCCGATCGAGCAGTTCGCCACGTTGTGGCGCGGTGTCGATCGAGTTCTGCTGTTGTTGCTTCGCGCGATTGGCGAGGTTCTCGTATTGCGAAAACTGCAGGTAGACGAGCCGCGCGCACACGACCAGCATCCAGAAGCCAATAAAAGCCGCGACGAAGAGCGCGCGGCTTAGTGAGACGTCCGGTCTGGACTTTGTTTGGGCAACTAGTCGCGCCAGCATCATCTGTGACCAAGCGTCATAATTTGGCCGGGCCTGGCCGGCTTTAATCCCAAGCGCCGAGCGGCGGGCTCCAGCTTGTCAGGCGCCGTTACACGTTCTTTGTCGAGCGCGAGTCTCTGGTTCTCTTCCAGCAATCTCTTGCGCTCGCTGCGGAGGTGTTCGTTCTGATAACCGTATTGCACGGCGGCGAAGTGTTGCTTGGCGGCAAAAACAAAACCGCAGGTCAGGACCAGGCCGCAGAACAACAGCAGCGCCAATCGGGAGAGCGCTGTCACGTCGCGTGTGCGGCGAACCTTCGCGTTAAGCTGATGCTCGGGAAATCGTTTCATGGCTGACATCCGTGTTCGAACTCTTCCGGGCGAATCACTGCGAAACTAGTTTGCGGCATGCTCGGAGTTTGGCGCTGCGGGCGCGCGGGTTCTCTTCGATCTCGCGAGCGCTTGGCGCCACTGGGCGGCGGGTCAAAATTTCAACCAACTCTTTTGCTCCGCATGAGCAGACCGGCAAACGTGGCGGACATTGGCAGTGGCCCGACAACCGCCGTAACTCCTGTTTGAGAATCCGATCCTCGAGCGAGTGGAAACTGATTCCCACGAAACGGCCATCGGCTGCCAAAAGATCAACTGCTAGTTCAACAAAATCACCTAACCCTTCGAGTTCGTCGTTGACGGCGATCCGCAACGCCTGGAACGTGCGAGTCGCCGGATGAATCTGATCCTGTTTACGGCCACCAACCGCTGACATCACTAGATCGGCTAACTCTTTGGTGGTGGTTACCGGTTTACCTTGTTCGCGCCTTTCGACGATGCGACGAGCGATGCGTCGGGAGTGTCGCTCTTCGCCGAATTCAAAAATGATTCTGGCAATTTCCGATTCGGGAAGTTGCTGAAGAAGATCGGCTGCGGTCGCTCCGCTTGTCGGGTCCATGCGCATGTCCAACGGAGCGTCGAAACGAAAACTAAAACCGCGTTCAGGGGAATCAAATTGCAGTGAAGAGACCCCGAGGTCGACGAGAATACCGTCTGTGTCGTGTTCGCCCGCGCGGCTGAGCACGTCGGCCAGTTCGCGAAAGTTAGCTTGAAAAGCCTGGAACCTTTCGCCAAACGGTGCGAGACGCTGGCGAGCGTAAGCGAGTGCTGACGGGTCAAGATCCATCCCCAGGACGCGAGTGCGTGCGGAGAATTTCAGAATCGCTTCGCTATGCCCGCCAAGGCCAACCGTGCAGTCAACGAAGAGACCTCCTCGTTCAGGAACAAGGAATTCCATGGTCTCTTTTAGCAGCACGGGGCGATGGGGCGCGCCTATGCCCCCCAAAGGCGCAGCAATCACCACCGCCCCGTGATCTCGTTCAAAGATCCTTCTTTTGTGCTTTGTTCTTTGTCCTTTGTGCTTAGTCACTCCTTAATTCTTACAAAGAACCAGGAACAAAGTGCAAAGTTCAAGCCAACCTAAATGCCAAGCCGCGCGATCGCCGCTTCGTCCTCTTCTGTATAAGGATCGGCAAGCATTCGCGCCCGGAACTTATCGAGCTCCCAAACTTCCAGATACGTCAGGTACCCGAGCACTGCGACGTCGCCAATCACTTCGGCGCTCTTGCGCAGTAATGGGTGAATCAGCACGCGACCCTGGCCGTCGATCGTCGCCTGCTGCCCGTAGTAGTTCGTTCTATCAAGGAACTTGCGCCGCGCCGGATCCATCGACGGCAGCAGCGAGAGTCGCTGTTCGATCGACTCCCATTCCGGCAGCGGATAAATCCGCACGCAGTCGCCGGTCAAACTCGTGATATAAAACTCTTTGCCATGCTTCTCTTCGATCAGGCGGCGGAACTCGGTCGGCACTTTCAGACGACCCTTCACATCGATTCGCGCCGTGTAGTTTCCTCGCAGCATAAATTTCCTGACCTGACGAGAGAGCTTAGCGGGTGGCCCTAAGGAAAAGTGTTGCTAATGATCGGTGTTGCTACGAGGTTGGACCCACTTCCGACCACTTTTGACCACCCGAATCGGAGAATACGCTGCGGGCCAGATGCTGTCAATATAATGTTTGGCTTGAAGTGTTCGCCTTCTGTTTGCCTTCCGGCCCTTCTAATTAGTGTATAGTCCCCTCACCGATGACATCGATATTCCTCTTCGGGTTGCTGGCGGCCGGCGCGAACGTAATCGGCGGGTTGGTGCTGGTGAAGTCTGGTGTCCACCGCTGGGGTGAGCGGTTTCTGAAATACCTCGTCGCCCTTGGCGCCGGATTTATGCTGGCTGCGATCTTTATCGAGATCCTTCCCGAAAGCGTCAGTATTTGGACCAGGTCAACGCACGGTGAGGCGGCGTCGCAGGCCGTCGTCGGCGCGATGACGCTGTTGCTGGCAGGCTACCTGCTAATTCAACTGGTGGAGCATACGATCGCGCCGCACTTTCACTTCGGCGCGGAAACGCATCCCGAGTCGTTCATGCGTCCGTCCGCTGCATACACGGCGATCGGCGGACTCTGGATTCACACGTTCTTTGACGGCGTGTCGATCGCGTCAGCGTTCCTCGTCAGCCCGACGGTCGGGTTGTTGGTGTTCATCGCGATCCTGCTGCACAAGATGCCGGAAGGTTTTACAGTCGCATCGATCATGCTCGCGTCCGGACGTTCGACGCAGAAAGCTCTGATGGCCACCGGCGCGATCGGACTCGCGACGCTCGCCGGTGTTGTCGCAGTCGCCGCACTTGACGCGCGCATGAAGGATGCAGTTGGATATGCATTACCCTTCTCGGCCGGCGTCACCCTCTACGTTGCCGCGAGCGACCTGATCCCCGAAGTGAACCATAAAGAAGAACGAAACCCCACAGTCTCAATTGTCGTTTTTGGAGGCGTTGCGCTCTTCTACCTGCTACACAGGTTGATCGAGGGTTGACCCGACGAGAAGCCAGTTAATTTGCGTTTGCTTTTGAAAAAATCTGATTCGCGCCTGCTTGGCTTTGGCCTGTTGGCTTTGCTCTTTCTGCTATGCGTGGGCAAAGCACAGGCGCAGGCCACACCTGAGTCTCCAGTTCCACTTCCGGTTCCCTTCAACCCAATTGTCGACAACGCGCATGTGATCGACGCCGCAACTCGGCAAAAACTTGAAGCGATTTTTCTTAACCTGAGATCGCGCGCGGAAATCGAATATTCAGTTCTTACAGTCGACACGACTGGTGATCGCGACATCTTCGACTTCGCGATGGCCGTTGCGCGCGGTTGGGGCATTGAACCAAAGGGCGGCGAGAAGACGAGTTTCTTTCTCGTGGTCGCGATCAAGGATCGCAAGTACACGACTCTCGTGAGCGATCATCTCGAAGGCGATCTGACTGACGGCCTCGTGGGCCAGATTCAGCGCGAACAACTTGTGCCCGCGTTTCGGCAAGGCAAATACAGCGACGGGATCTACAACACGATTCGCGCGTACGTCGCGACGCTCGCGGAGAAGCGCGGGTTCACGGTCGAAGGAATCGATCAGCGTTACGCGTATCGGGAACAGCCTGATAGTGACGTTCACGTGTTGCCGCAAAGACAACTCAGAAGTGTTTGCTGTGGCGCCTTGATAATTCTGGTCCTGCTGGTTTGGCTTTTTTCGGCGTCGCGCGGCGGCGGTGGTCGTGGCGGCTGGGGTGGCGGCGGTTGGTGGCAGTGGTTGTTACTCGCCAATGTGTTGAGCAATCTCGGTGGCGGTGGGCGTTCGCGTGGTGGTTGGGGTGGCGGATTCGGCGGCGGCTTCGGTGGCGGCGGCGGTGGTTTTGGTGGTGGTGGTTTTGGTGGCGGATTCGGCGGTGCCGGCGGAGGCGGCGGCAGCTTCGGTGGCGGCGGTGCGGGCGGCAGTTGGTAGGTCGTTCACGCCGAACGTCGCTACGCCTATGATGGTCCTGTTGCCGCATTACCCGGCGTTAAAACGCCGGGCTAAACTGATAGCAACGCTACGCGTTACTCAAAGCCAATGACGCGTTGCCGAAGACCATTGATGCGTTGCTTAAGGCGATTGATAATGACGCGACGCGTAGCGTCGTTGTGAATTTAGCCCGGCGTTTCAACGCCGGGACGTTGGGTGAAAAGTGCGATGGTAAAGACGACAGTGCAACAAGCTCTGAACGGACTCGTCGAAGATCTGCGTGTGACGCACGGAGAGAATCTGGCGTGTGTGGTCCTTTATGGTTCAGCCGCGGCGGGCGATCACATCGAGTTGCAGTCAGATTACAACCTGCTCATCGCGCTGAACCGCATCACGCCGGAAGATCTGCGCCAGGCACAGGCGCCGATGCGTGAGTGGCAACGCCTGGGCCATCCATTGCCGGTGTACTTCACCGTCGAAGAATTGTCAGACGCGTCCGACGTGTTTCCGATCGAGTTTCATCAAATGGCAAAGGCGCGCGTCGTGCTTTACGGTCACGACCCATTTGAGTTCGTCCAGTTGTCGGACGCGAACCTGCGCCACCAAACCGAATACGAACTGCGCAGCAAGTTGATCCAGCTCCGCCGTCATTACATTCCCGCCTCGATCTCGATCGAAAAACTTTGCGATCTCATGAGCGACAGCCTCGCCAGTTTCGCGGCGCTGTTTCGCCCAGTGTTGTTGCTCTACGGACAAGACGCGCCCGTCGCGAAACCCGACGTCGTGCGCGCTACGGCAAAACTGCTAAAACTCGAAATCGCCCCCTTTGAAAGAATTTTTGAATTTCGCGCCGCCGGCAATCTGCCCAAGTCGGAAAAAGAAGCGAATGAACTCTTCGGTGCGTACATGCTTCAGCTCGACCACGTAGTCGAAGCAGTTGATGAGTTGGAACAAAGAGGAAACTAATATGAAGATGCGAAGACTATTGATTCTCTGTGCGGTGACGGTGATTGCGCTCGGCGCCAGTGGTTGCGGTTACAACATGCTGACCACGAAGCACGAGAACGTAAAAGCGAAATGGTCCAACGTCGAAACGCAGTTGCAACGCCGCGGCGATCTCTTGAACAACCTGGTGGAATCGGCAAAGCTCGCGGGCATCCAGGAGCAGGAGGTCTTCGGCAAGATCGCCCAGGCGCGATCGCAGTTGCTGAACGCGACCCAGCAAGCGCCACAAGGCGAAGGCGGCGATAAGTCACCGGAACAAAAACAGGCCGTCATCGATGCGGCCAACTCGTTCGGCGGCACAGTCGGACGCCTGCTCGTGCTGCAAGAGAACTATCCCACGCTGAAATCGAACGAGAATTTTCTGAAGCTTCAGGACGAAGTTGTAGGCACTGAAAATCGCATCGCCACCGCGCGCAAGGACTACAACGATGCGACGCAGGACTACAACACGACGCGTGCTCGTTTTCCAACCGTCATCTCCGCGAAGCTGTTTGGATTTAAGGATGAGCCTTACTTCAGAGCGGAAGAAGGCGCGAAGGAAGTGCCGAGCATCAACGCAAACTCGCTGCGCCAGAACCCGACGAAGTAATCAGAAGCCGCGCGAACTGCACATCGCGCAATGATCACAAGGCTTCCGCCTGGCTCCAGGCTGCAAGCCTTTTCATTTTGCAGAAAATCAACCAGCTCGGAAACCGTCGCCTCTTCCACGCCAAACTTTTCCATGCTCGGATGACTGGCGTTGACGCCGGAAAGCCACGGCGACTGCATTCGCGGCGCTGGCCCACTCGCAGTAACTTTCGACTCGATCTGAATCAATCTGTCTTGCAGATCACTCAACGTCGCGCGCATTGCAGCGAGCTCCGAGCCAATATCGGTCGCTCGCGGCGTCGCCGCGGTCGCGCCAACGCGCCGCGCGATTTTTTCCGCCATTTGCCTTGCCTGATCAGAACTCATAACAGATCAATTCGATCCACCACGCCCACGATCGCGGAGTCGATCGCCGCACCAGCCTCGCCCGTCGCCGCCGTCGAAGCGCTCCAGCCTTCCTGCACGATCAGCACCGTATCACCAACACCCGCGTCAACAGAGTCGAGGGCCAGCGTTGAGTAGCTCGTTTCCTCACCTTCGGGCGTGATTTGCTGGCACAACATCACACGCGCGCTCTCATAGCGCCTGTTCTTCTGCGTGGCCACCACATTTCCGACTACTCGCGCCAGAATCATCCGCGCCTCACATGTTCTTCAGAATCGACGATGCCCACGATGGTGCAATCAGTCGGCGTGTCTTCTCGCTTGAACGGAAAACTCGCTTCCTTGCCGCGACACCAGAACACCAGTTCACCAACGCCCGCGCCCACTGAATCTACGGCTACCATCGGCTTGCCGATCGATTCGAGGTTGCGATCAAGGGTCTGCACCACGAGCAACTTCCGCCCTTGCAGCGAATCGTTCTTGACCGTGGCCACAACTGTTCCGACAACGCGTGCTAGCTGCATACCTTAATCTCAAGCGTTAACATCGACCGTATCGATAACGCCGACGATCGCCGCGTCAACGGGCACGTCTTTCATCCCTTGCGCCAAACGCGCACTCGATCCCGCGACGACCAGAACGCGTTCATGAAACCCCGCGCCAACCGTATCAACGGCGACCACGTAACCCGTCGTGTCGCTGCCGTCGACGTTGATCGGCTTGACGATCAGGAGTTTCTTGCCTTGTAGCCGTTCGTCCTTTTGCGTGGATACAACGGTGCCGAGAATGCGAGCGATGATCATGCGTGCTTAGCGACTGAGCCCAATCGGAAGATTCTCGTCGACACTGCCATGCGGACGCGGAATCACGTGCACGCTAACGAGTTCGCCGACGCGTCGCGCCGCGGCAGCGCCGGCGTCAGTCGCGGCCTTAACCGCAGCCACGTCGCCCCGCACGATCGCCGTCACAAAACCGGCGCCAATCTTTTCATAACCCACGAGAGTGACGTTCGCGGCTTTCACCATCGCATCAGCCGCTTCGATCATCGCCACCAAACCTTTTGTTTCAACCATTCCGAGTGCTTCCTGCATTAAGCTGCTCCTCTACCTGTTTTTGAAATCCCTCTTATCTATTCACCGCCTGGGCCAACAACTCTACTAACTCTTCGCGCGTAAGCGAGATCTTACCGCTTCCGTTTTCCATTATTGGCTCTCTCAAATATCCACAAGCCTGGCCGCGCGCGGATTCACCAAGATACCCCGCCGCTTCGCGCACGTTGATCAACTTCTCGATCGCGTCGGCGGGCAGGTTCTTCGAACCGCCGAGCACCCGCGACAGGATCGCGATCTTCGCCGTGTGTTCCAGCGTTTCCAACCGATCCCACGCCTGCCAAAGATCTGTTCCATACGCGACCGCACCGTGATTGGCCATCAACAGCGCGTTGTGATGCTGAACCAACGGCTGCATCGCCTCGGTCAACTCAGCGGTTGAAGGCGTACCATACGACGCCAGCGGCACGCAACCGAGCGTCAGAATCACTTCCGAAAGAATCGGCTGATCGATCGCGAGCCCGGCGACAGCGAACGCGGTCCCGTTCGGCGGATGCGCGTGACAGACGGCGTTGATCTCAGGCCGCTCGCGATAGACGAGCAGGTGCATCGCGAGTTCGCTCGAAGCACGCCGATCGTTAAGCGCGCGGCCGTCAAGATCGGTGATGGCGAGCAGGTCTTCACTCATGCGGCCCTTGCACGTCATCGTCGGCGTCGCCATGATCCGCCCGTCGTCCAAACGCACGCTCACGTTGCCGTCTGACGAGACGACGTAACTCCGCTCATACATCAGATGGCAGACTTTGATCAGTTCGCGTCTGGCTGTTTGTTCATCCATACCGTGTCGTCGGTGTCTCGGTGTTGGCCCCGCCGGTGCGTCACTCGGCTCGCGGGCGGCTGGGCCAGGAAGTACGAAAGCGACTCGAGCGACGTCGTCAGATCGACGGTTTTCACTTTCACGCCTTTGCGCGAGTTCAACGATACCGGCGCAAAGTTGAGCACGGCCTTGATGCCGGCCGACATGATCTGATTGAGCACTCTTTGCGCCGCCTTAGCCGGCACGGCGATCACGATGACATCGATCGCTTCGTCGCGAATCACCTGGGCCACCTGTTCGACGTCGTGAACGAGAATCCGCTCGTCGCCGATGCGCCTTCCGATCTTCTGCCGGTCGTTGTCAAACAAGCCGATGACCGTAAAATTCGACTTGCCGAAGCCGTTGTAATTCGCCAGCGCCGTGCCGAGCCGTCCGGCGCCGACAATGCCCACGCGATGCGGGCGGTCGAGGCCGAGAATATTCGTAATGTGATCGCGCAGGTCTGCGACGTAGTAACCGACGCCGCGCACGCCAAACTCACCGAAGTAACCGAGATCCTTGCGAATTTGCGCGGAGTTCAAATGAAACTGTTCCGCGAGCGCCTGCGATGAGATGGTCTTGATCCCGGCTGCGTGCAGCGTGTTGAGGCAGCGAAGGTAAACACTCAAGCGGCTGGTTGTCAGCTCCGATATTTTTTCAGACTTCATTCGCGGGAACCTGTCGCGGCCAGTATAATACTCCGGCGCAAATGATTGCACATCTCAACGGAAGACTGCTCTCTAAAG
>Ga0247688_1000382_pt1 | contig 14388 bp, 26 predicted proteins | sample CNK29_metaG_FD_182718 | JGI IMG/M metagenome (GOLD analysis project Ga0247688, IMG submission 182718) | Soil microbial communities from Purdue University Martell Research Forest, Indiana, United States - CNK29 | ecosystem: Environmental > Terrestrial > Soil > Temperate forest > Bulk soil... | reverse complement strand
ATAGACGACCAGTACCGGAGCACCATTCGCCTCTTCAATGATGTCGTCAAGAGCCTGGATCTTTGCATCATGCACCTCCTGCCAGTTGCGTTGGTCATCGGTATAGATCGCGCCCGCTGCCAGCTGGAGGCACTTCTGCGTCTTGCTGGCAGCGTTCAGCGCTTCGATTTCCGTTGGCCCCAGATGCCCCTCCAGCTCCAGGAACATCTTCTTTTCCATATCCCGGTACATTTGCCGCGCCTTGTACGGCAGATCCACGACTATCCGGTTGCGGATCGGTTCGGAGAGATTGAAGTAGTCCTTCGCATCCAGCGATAAGCACACGTCGGATATCGCTGTCTGAATATCGTTTTGGGCGTTCTGTAAGGGCTCCATCCCGAATCCATCGAAACTCTTCCGAAACCATCGTTGCGAAAAAGCTGAGAACGATTTCCCTAGTCTCTGCCCGCCATCCACGAACCACATGGGTCCCCAAAGATCTTTCAGCCCATTGGGTGCCGGTGTCCCAGTCAATCCAATCCATCGTTCCACCTTTTTGTGTGCGACTTCCGCAAGCGCCTTGGCGCGCTTCGTGCCTTGGCGCGTGCGGAAGCCTTTGAGTTTCGTTACCTCATCCGCCACGATCGTTTTGAACGGCCAGGGGCGGGGATTGTACTTGAACCAGTCTACGAGCCACGGTACGTTTTCGTAGTTGATCGTAAAGATGGCTGAGTCCTCCCGTAGAGCTTGGGCGCGCTGTTCCGCCGTACCAACGATAGGCGTGATAGGGAGATCCATCTTCCACTTCTTAACTTCATCGGGCCACGTGCTCTGCGCAACCCGTAACGGCGCGAGGACAAGCGTCGGCGAGTCATCGACAAGCGCGTTCGCCTCAAGTGCCTTAAGAGTCGATACAGTCTTGCCGAGCCCCATCGGAACGAACGCATTGCACCGCTCCTTTTCAAGAAGAAAATCGCGAATGATTTCCTGATACGGTCTGAGTTTCATCGCGGACGCAGGCCCCATCCGCAAGCGAAAGCCAGAATCGCGATACCCCAGCACAAAGCAATGATTGAAAGTCCGCTCATTTCGTTCTCTCGATAAAGTAATCGACACCTTCCTTGCTGTCGATAATCCAGATGTTAGCTACTCCTGCCGCGCGAAGCTTCCTGTGTTCTCTTACCTGATCGTCCCGAAGGAACTTTCCCGGCGCCTTCAGTTCCACGAAGGAAACCCGCCCTTCAAAGATCGCGATACGGTCAGGCACGCCGCGCACGCCGGGGCTGACGAACTTGCGCTGAAGTCCGCCAGCTTCCTTGACGCGCTTCACGAAGTACGCTTCGATGTCGCGTTCTCTCATGTGAAAGTCGCTAGAAGGTAAATGACACCCCATATCGTCGCCCACATGGCGAACAGCACAAAAGCCTCAAAGGTTTCGCCGTCCATTATCCCCTCCACCCAAACAGCAAACCGAGAACCGCGCCGGCGAAGATCACGCCGACAATCGCGACCAGGCGTTCGTGTTTCTTCGGCGTGTTGGTCGTGTAGAAGTTGTGGTACGCGCCGAACGCCTGTTGAGTCGTGCGGGGCGTTGGGCGGTAGTGTTTTGCGTCTCGTGAAAACATTATTCAGTCTCCTGTTTTTCACCGCAGAAGGGGCAGAAGTTAAAGAACATACTTATCTCCTTGCCTTTTGCACCTTTGTAGCGGGGTGCATCGGCTTTGATCGCGTAGGGCAGGTACGGACGCTCGCTGACTTTTCCGCCGAACACTAACGCCACGTTCTTAACCTCCGCTTTCGCGGGAACGCCAAGCTGTTTCGAGTAGTGCTCGGCTAAACGCGTCTCGTTGTCACGTACACAATTGCAAGACATTTGATTTCTCCTTAGTTGTTGAACAGACTATAGCAATTGCAAAACGCAATGTCAATCTTCTTTTCGGAAACGGTACGTCTCGAAACCCTTCGCGGCAAGCGGCAATCCCTGCGCCCAGGTGGGGTTCGCCGCCATCATCTGTGCAAGATGCTTCGCGTTGTACAGCAGGCCGTCTGGCGCGTAGCAGATCAGTTCATCGTGAATCGGGAGACGGATAGAATAACCGGCCTCAATCACACGTGGATAGCACGACTTGAACACATCGCGCGCGACCGCCTGCGTCATGTTCTCCACCAGCTTGCCGCCGTACGTGCTGAGGCGGGACCATTTGCGCGAGTACTGATTGATGCCCATGAAACTGATCTTCCCGTCCTCGACACGCGGCGCGGGGTACGACAGCGCGCGCCCCGAGGGCAGGACGATACGAAGCCAGTTGCCTTTACGGATCGCTACGCACTTACCGGCCATGAAGTTTTCACCCTCATAATCGACCGCTCTTACACACGCGCTCTCAACCGTCTTCCACAACGATTCGATCCCCGGATGCGCGCGACGCCACAACCGTTTAAGCGAATCGCAAGTCATGAATGCTTTCTTGCTCAACCCGAACGTAGGCTTCTTCTGTTCGAGCGTCCATTCATAAAAGTTTTCCGCTTCGCCCCACACGTCGTACGGAATCGCGCCACCGTCGAGCGCCTCCAGGTCGATACCAAAAGCCGCAGCAAACGTTACGAAAGCGCCAACACCGCCCTGAAAACCCATCGACAGTTCTAGCACTTTACCGATCTGTCGCTTTGCTTCTTCGAGACTCACGCGAAACGTCCGCGCGTATGAGGCGATGTACAAGTCTGGCCCTTCACCATTGTCATAGGCCCGGAACGCCTGCAACTTCCACTCTTCGCCAGCTAGCCAAGCCAGTACCCGCCCTTCGATGTTCGACAGGTCAGCAACCACGATCTTGTGCCTGGGCGGCGCGATGATTACGCCGCGCATCGCGTTCGCGCACAACTCCATCACGTTGTCCGTCACCAGATCCGCGCATCCCGCCTTGATAGCCTCGATGCCCGTCTCAATCTCGGCGGCTTTCAGCGTCGGGCGCATCAGGTTCTGTGGCTGGAAGAGACGGCCCGCGTCCCGCCCAGTTCGTCCAGCCCCACAAAACTGGATAACCCCCCGGAGATACCCATCGGAAGAAGTGCACCGCAATACGCGTTTGTACTTGCTGACTGACGACGTGGACGCCATCAACCGTATAGCCAGAAGATCTCGCACCCCCTCCGGTAATGACTGGTCAGCGATTCTTCGCTCGATAGTTTCTGCTCGCATGTCCGGCAGTGATACGTTGTGCTCGGCGAGAATGTGAGCAAGGAGTTTGTCTCTCTGAGTGGCGGACGTGACTGCACCATCCGTTGCTTCGCTAACATCGCTTGCAAGGCCGGCTTGCGCAACGTCAACCGCTTCGATGGCTTTCGCAGATAGTTCAAGATCGACATAAATTCCCTCACTGTTGATCCGCTGATCGAGTTGCCAAAGTTTCAATTCGAATTCGTGATTCGGAAAATTCCAGGCAGGAAGCTTCTTTATCAACGCCCGCATGGATGCAATGTCGAACGACGCATACTCGATAAACTCGTTCCATTCGGCGGGATGCGTCTCACGTGTCTTGCGGCGCAGTTTCTGGTTCGCGGGTTGTTCCATGCAAAACATACGAATAAGCTGCTTGCCGCGCTTGTCCTTCGCTACGTCGGCGCCCAGGCGGAATATGTCGCACAAGGTCCCGAGCGACCCGGGCAAGCCGTGGCAGAGTGCCTGGGTCATTGTGCATCGCCAGCGGTCTTCGTTAATCAGCTTGTACACAAGCGGCATCGCGTGTCGGATTATGGTCCGGTCAAACGCCACGTTATGAAACCACAATTCAATGCTCTGGTCGCGCAGGATCGATACCAGATCGTCAGGCATCAACGCGTTTTGGGTTACGTCCCACACGTGGATAGGGCCGTCTTCCAGTGCATACGCGAACAGCAGGATTTCCGCTTGCTCCGCGTAGCGCCACGTTCCGTCGTTGATAGGAACCGTGCTGAACGTTTCCAGGTCAAGAAAAGCCTTCTTGCGGGCCATTGCATCTCCTTCGTTATTGCCGGCTTTCTGGTTCCCGTAGCCGGCGACGGGTAATACTTATGCCAGATCGTCGGTCTCTTCCGCATCGACGGCGTCGAACCCATCATCGGTGGGACGCGAAGCGCCACCGAAGTTATCGCCCGGCGCGTCGTACTGAACGCCCAGGAGCCCGCAGCGCATGCCGCTGTGGGAGCCTGATTGCGCCCACATCTCCACCTTCGCGTTCACGTAGCAACCACCGTAGATGACGCCTTCCTTACCCGTCAGGCGCTGCGCCTTGCCGAAGTGCTTCGAGTCCGGATCGGTATCCTTGACGTTGTGCAGGAAGAGCGGCGCGCCATCTTTCGCCTTGCGAACGCCGGACAGGGACATCATGCCCTCGAACCCTTCGTACATTTCGCCCTTCGTGTTCTTCTTGCCCTTCTGGTAGGAGAAGGCTTTCTTGTCACCTCGCATGTCTTCGAGCTTGCTCTCTGCCATCTTGCCCCACGCGGTCACCGCTTCCTGCTTGATTGCGGCCTGAATCGCCTTGTCGTTTGCCGAACCCGGCTCCACGATGAACGTAGCGGTGTGGCGGAAATCACCCTTGCCCTCGTACTGGCCCGGTTCGAACAGATCATCGATGAACGCGATGCGGACGTGCTTCAGTTGAACGATAGTACCCATTTTCAAATCTCCTTAACAAAGTTCATCAACAGTGTCGAAGCCATCTTCGACAGGTGTAATCTCAATCGCCGGACGCTCGTCCGACTCCAGAACCACATGCGGCTTGCCGGCGGGCTGCACGACCAGTGCTTCGATCTGCTTCAGGCGTCGCGGCTGATCCTTCAGCGCAGCAAGAATCGGCTTAGGCCCAAGCAGCTTGAAGCTGTACATCTGGTCTTGCTTCATCTTGAACTTTTTCATCAGGGCTTCCGCCTCTTCGTCTGAAGCCCATGCACGGTTACCCTTCTTGCCCGCAACTACCTTCACGCCGGGCACCGGGCGACCGTTCAGGACTTCCGCTTCGATGCGTGCGCGTACCGCCTTGATCCAGTCTTCGATGAGTTCGAGAGATTGGAAAATACCGCCCAATTCCTCGATTTCAACGAGATGCACAGCCGCACCAAGCGTCGAGTTTGGGATAACGTCAAAGTCCATCCCGATCACCTCTTCCACTTTCGCCTTCAGCGCAGGACAAACCGCCTTTGCCTTGCACCACTGGCAGGTCTTCTCCGCCGGCGCGAAGTCCTCTTCCTTCAGCGCGCGTTCGCCTGCCATCTTGTGAATCAGGATCGCCTTTGCGGCGCGCGGCGAGGCCCATTCCACCCACTCCTCGATATCCGCCGGCGTAACCGTCCACTCGCTGTTCGTGCGCAACGGCTGTTCGATCACGAAAGTAACATCACGGAACTCGTCAACGAGTGAGAACTTCTCGACAACGCCGGACATGTACATCAGACCCTGCGTATTGTTCTCCGCTAGCACTTCCTGATAGCCGAACTTCGCGTCGATCACATCAGCGTCTGTATTGCCATCTGGCCAAGCCACAAGCAGGACGATATCAACACGGCCCGTTGCGTCAGATTCCCCAGTGATGTGGTCAATCGGTACGTCCTGCTCGATCTGAACAGTAACAGTAGCTCCACGAAGCTCGTAAGCCCGTATGCGCTCACGCACGCTATCCAGAACAGTTTGAACATCGGCGGCAAGCTCCTTATTGACCGTGTGTCCCTTCTTGAGGATATGCCCTTCGTAGACCATTGCATCCTGCTTGAACTCCAGACACAAGGCCAGCAGTTCGTGCTTGTCCGTGCCGAGGTCTGCGTCGCCCGTGTCGCCTTGCGGCTGGCCGATCTCCATAGCCAGCGAGTTCGCGCAGTTCAGCCACTTGGCGGACGATGAGGGGCTTGCGAGTGCGTGGTATTCGTCACTCATTCGGGATTTCCTCCACACTGTCTAAAAAGAAGTTGCCCAGATCCTGTACTTCCAGATCTTCCGAAACGAATACTCCGTCGCCCTGTTTGACGGCTTCAAGCGCCTCTTCTACCGATTCGGCGTCAACGTAGTACGTTTGCGAACCGTATACGCTCGTTGCCTGTGCGGAAAAGTAGAAACGTTTCTTATTCATGCGAAGACTCCGGATCGATCTCGCCAGCCGCGACAAGTTTCATGTAGACCACGTACTCCAGCCATTGAGCTTCTTGCAGTTCTTTCGCGTTCTTCGCACCGAAGCGCGCGAGGCCCGCAACTGCCTTCGCCTTGTCGATCTTGCTAACAGCGATGGTAACGGCCTTCACGTCATCGTAAGAGACGGATGCTTGCGAGGAAGGCGGCGAAGTGTCGGTAGTGGGCGAGGATTTCTTCAATTCCTCCGCCGGATCGTTTGGGACTTCTTCCTTTGCTCCGCGCTCTGCTTCTGCCAGTTTGTATGCGGCAGCTCGACCGTCTTCATCTAACGCGATCGTTGCATGTGGCGGGTTCGCATACACTTGCGCGTTCTGGTGCATCCAGTTGATTGAACCGGCGGGCGCGTGTTGCGTTTGCATAACGCGAGTCAATTCAACGACTGCTGCTGTCAGCAGTTCGATCTTTGCTTCCAATGACATTTGTATCTCCTTTGGTGGGTGACTGCGGTTCGTAATTTAGTCGCGGAAAAATCGCGTGTCAAGACAATTTTGCACTTGCATTGCTGTTTCGCATTTGCTATAGTGAAGTCATCAACAACGGAGAACAGACATGCAATCGATCAACGAACGCGCGGAAGAGATGCTCACGATGGGTCTTGACTGGAGCGAGCATCAAGACCTTTCCGGAGAACTGATTCTGGCGTCGTTCTACCGTAAGGGCGAGGAGCAAATCTGGATTGTTGATATGACGAACGCTCGTTGCAATCCTGATGTTGCAAAGAAAATCGGTCTGGTAACTGCACGCGCGGTGCAGTGATGGACGACACATCAATCAGTCTGATCGTGGGATGCGCAGCGGTTGGCATGCTGTGCATCTTCGCCATGATCCGCGAAGTACTACTGAAGAAAGAGCGCGACGAGTGGACGCGTCGCTTTGAACGTCGTAACAGGAAAGATTTTGAGGATAGGGGGCTTTGATGAAGTTGACTCACGAAAAACGGGAAGTGATGAGGGATGCTGCCTTACTTTTGGAGAATGAGGACTGGCGCGAACTTGCGGGCGCTTTGCGCGAGATTCTCAATGAATGGGAACAGGAAGCGGAGAAGCCTGAATGACAATTGCTAAATTCAAGAGCTGGATGAAGGAATCAACGATTGACGAAAAGCGCGAACTGGCGGCGCACGCGGAAACGTCGCTCTCGCTTCTCTACCAGCTGTCGTACGGCACGCGCAAGGCGAGTAGCGAACTGGCGGGGCGGATCGAGAAGTCAGCGGCGGCGATTGCGAAGCGTGGGCGACACAAGGCGCTTCCCGAACTGCGTCGCGGGGATCTGGCTGAAGCGTGCGCGAAGTGCCAACACTATAAGGATTGCGTATGACACCGCTTGTTCAAAGACTATTGGACGCAGCGATCACGTGCGACATGTTGCAAATGCACGGCTTCGCGAAATTATTCACGGAAGCAGTAGAGGAGATTGAAAATGCACGAGCCGGACACTTTCGGGGTACGCCTGATAAAGGCAATGAACCGCGCGCAGATGAGCAACAAAACGTTAGCGGCAAAACTGGACGTGACTGAATCGACCGTATCCTCGTACAAGTACGAGCGCAAGGTTAACTGTACAGCCAGCCGTATCAAGGATATCTGTCGCGCGCTTATGTGTTCTTCGGATTTCCTCTTGGGACTATCCGACAACCCGGAAATCAAATGAAACCGCTACTCCTGCTTCTTGCCCTGCCAGTCGCTGCCCACGCTTCGTGGTTTGAGTACGAAGCGGGAGCCGGCCTGACGTCTTACGAGACGGAGGACGGGCGCTGGTATCAGCAGCGCATGCAACACGATCTGACGACTATCGCACCGGAGTACTCCGTAGGCATCACAGGCGCCATCGTTTCGCGCGGCGCCGGGGGCGTGGACTGGCACGCGGACTACGTGAACCTGGGCCGCGCGTCGTCGTCCTGTCAATGCGATACTTCGGACAGCGACTACGCAGCGCACGCCACGCGCCACACGGCGTTGTTCGCCGGCTCAGGCCGCGCGCTGGGCGTCTCACTAACCGTCGAGCCGTACAGGTGGTACGCGGGCTTGCGGTACGGGTTCGAAGCTGGCGCGTACGTCTACCGGTCCACGTGGAGCGAACAGGTGCAAGGGTGGACGGTCAGCGACGCGCCGCCGCAAAACCTGTCGCTATCAGCCGCTGGCTGGCACGTGGCGCCTGTGGTTGGTGTGTCTGTTGGCGACGGCAAGTGGTCCGTCAACTACCGGCACTACTTTATGCGGTTTAACAGCGCGCGTCAGAACGTTCCGCCGCTGTGGAACGATGCTGATGTGCTTGAGATAAAAAGGAGATTTTGATATGCCAGATAACAGACTGTGCCATGAGTGGGTAGGGAACAAATGTCGGCATTGCGGAGTTGTCTACGGCTCCGTCGATGGGCCGACAGAGGGGGCGGTAGCGGACCTGGCGTCAGTGGCGGTTCTTCTAGCGAGCGCAGTGCAGGAATACCCTGACTTTGATGATGGTGTACCAGAAAACGCAAAGCCCTTTATCGAGATTGCCAAACGTCTTGATAGTTTGGCATGCGCCGTCCTCGCCGCCCCCTCGCCGGAAGCGCCAGCCGTCGATGCGCTGACTACCCCGATTCACCAATGGCGCACGAAAGAAGGCGACTGGCAGGACGTTCCGAAAGAAGGCTTTGAGGGCATAGGCCCGTCGTTTCGCCGCATCGTCTACGCCCGCCCGGGCGGCGTAGCTATCGCGCTTGAATGTGCACGTGAGTACGAGCGCGGGTACGAGGAAGGAAGGAAAGCCGTCGATGCGGTGGCATGGGCGAATGTCCGGGAAGATGGCGTAGTCGTTGGATTAAGTCAGCATCCTGAAGATATTGCCCGTTGGCAGAATCCGCGAGCACTGTGCTTCGCCCACCCCTCCAGCGAGCCGAAAGCGCTGACTGCGGTGGCGCGTTTGCAATCGCATATCTCTGATCGTCCGTACAGCACGGGGCAAGAAATATTTGAGGTGGTGATTCTGGATCGCGCCCGCGCAAAGGATGGCATGCTGCTTTACACCAACCCCGCCAGCGAGCCGAAAGCGCTGACTCTGACGGATGAGCAGAAGAACGCGATGCAGCATGCGGAGAAGATTCTACGCGCGGTCAAACTGTATGATATCGCGGCCCTTCTGAAAACCTGATACACTAGCCCCGTCTCCTTTGTTGTTTTCAGAGCCCGCGCAATGCGGGCTTTTTCTATTGCGGGGTTGGCGGGTCGGGTGTAGGATGACGTCTCACCTCGTCTCAGGAGACGTCATGCTCATCCCGATTATCGATGTACTGTCCCTCGTTCCTGTCTCGCGCGCCACCCTGTACCGGGTGATGGAGCGCACCGACTTTCCTAAACCTGTTCGTGTTGGCTCCCGCGTCTTCTGGGACTCTGCTGAAGTTGAGGCCTGGGTTCAAGCTCAAAAGGATCTTCGCACGCAGGAGGCCTGATGCGTTATCTAAAAGAGCACGGGCAGCGTCTTCGTGCGCTGGGGTATAGCGTTCTGCCGCTCCCCTTCAAAAGCAAAAGATGCCTGCTGAAAGGCTGGCCGAACGTCCACGCTACTGAGGAAGACATCAATAAATGGCTGGGGAATGGCTACGCAGGTGCCGCCGTTGGCATAAACGCCGCGAATACACCGGCGATTGACGTTGACGTTCTGGATGAGCGCGTTTCCAATCTGGTCAACGCCGAGATCGACCGGATATTCGAAAATAAGTGCGTGCTGACGCGTACCGGGCTTGCGCCCAAGTTCATGACTCCCATGCGCTTCGCAGGCGAGCCGTTCCGCAAGCAAAGCTCCAAGATCTACTTCGACGGCGAAAATGACCAGAAAGTGGAAATACTCGGTGTCGGTGAGCAATGGGTAGCCTACAACGTCCATCCGGATACCGGGAAGCCTTACACGTGGTTCGATGGCTTCAGTGACGCAGGCATATCGAATGTAGATCACGCCAGTCTGCCAACCATATCGCTTAGCCAGGCGGTCGAAGTAATCCGCGCTTTCGAAGCTATTGGGGACGCTGAAGTGCTCGCGGGCAGGTGGACTGCCAAGGCGGGGCTCAAAATTGAGTCCAAAGCCGCACCGTTGAACGACTTCGACGCGTACTCCGAACCCGTAGGAAAAACCTATCAGGAAGTCGTTTTTCTTCTGGAAAAACTTCCGAACGATGACGCGGATTACGACAGCGTATTTTTCCCTGTGCTGTGCGCGGTTCACCATGAGCTGGGCGAAGAGGGCCGGGAAGCCGCTCGCGCGTGGGCGATGAAGTCTGCCAAATACGTGCGGGAGACTTTTGATTACAAATGGGATTCCATAGGCCGATACACGGGAAAGCCGATCACCCTGCGTAGCCTTCTTAAAGAGGTTCCGCAGCACGAACCCGCGCCACCGCATCCGCAGGCCACGGCGGACGATCCTGTGCCCTTCAGCGAAGGTTCGCAGTTCGCGATTGGGTTTGAGGATATCGACTGGCTGATCGAGGACGTGGTGCCGCGCGCCCAAGTTGGCGTCATCTACGGCGCGTCCGGTTCCGGCAAGACCTTCTTCGCGCTCGACATGGCTTGCGCCGTCCAACGGGGCGGCGTGTGGCGCCTGAAACAGATCGAGCAGGCGGATACCTTCTACGTCGCGGCGGAGGCTGGCAACGGCATCAAGAAGCGCATTGCCGCGTATCTGCAACACAACGGTCTTGGTGCCATGCCGTGGTTTGTCGATTACCAGCCAAACCTCGCGACTCTCGAATCCGTTCACGCTATCTCGAAGTCCATCAAACTCCGTTCGCAAAATGCCGGCCTCATCTTCCTTGACACGCTCGCGCTATCGCACGACGGCGATGAGAACAGCAGCAAGGATATGTCGCTCGTCCTGCGGCATTGCAAGATCCTGTCGGACGACACAGGCGCGCTGGTGGTGCTGGTTCACCATACGGGCAAGGATGAGACCAAAGGCATGCGCGGCTCCAGTTCCCTGTACGCAGGCGCGGACTTCGTGCTTGAAGTCGTGGCGAAGGATAAGGACCGCACGATGATCGTGGACAAACTCAAAGACGGAGAGCGCGGCGCGAAGTTCGGATTCTCCCTCCAGTCGGTGGAAGTTGGCACGACACCGCGCGGCAAGGTCATCACGTCCTGCTACGTGCAGGAAGAGGCGAAGACGATCAGCAAGGCGGAAGGAAAGCCCCTGACCAACGAGCAGCAGATTTTCATCTACGAAGTGTTTCGCACCTCGCTTGGAATGTCTATCGAAATGACAGAAACGGAACTCGTTGAAGCCGTCAAGGCGAAGCAGAGGGAGAACGACCACGATCCTTCGCAGTCGCAAAGCATCCGGAAAAGCATCGCGAAGATCGCAATCGCGGGCCATATTTGTAAGGATGGTGAAAGGTTGAGCCTGCCTCATTCGGGTCATTCGGGCTCATTCTAGGTCATTCGAATGAGGTTGAATGAAGTCAGAAGCCTCATTCATCTCATTCGCGCTTTATAAGCGAATGAGTGAATGAGCTGAATGACCCTCCTTTTTGACTTTTAGCTTACGTAAGGAAAATGAAATGTTTATCACGCTCACTCATGGCGGTTTCGAGTTTCCTGTGGTAGTGAATTCCGAAGAGATCGTCTCGATCTGGCCCAGCGATCAACTTGGCAAAGGTAGCGAAATCAGGTTCAGAAAAAATCACAAACCGATTCACGTGACGGAAGAGCAGGAAGAGATTCTCGCCATGCTGGCAGGAGGCCACAATGCGGCGCGATGACTCAGTGCTGTGCGTATGCTGTGGCCGGGAGTTCAGCGTGCGCCTGCTGGAGCTGGTGAGGTGGGAAGGGCCGCTGTGGTGCCAGCCGTGTATCACGTATGCAGATCAGCAGCTATACCTGGCTGCGGAACGCGCGAGACGGGCGCAAGGGCCTTTCGTTGAGAGGGAGTAAGGGGTAGATAGCAGAACGCCCCTTGCGGGGCGTTGTGAGGGGTTTTAGCCGAGGAGTTCTGCCAGAAGGTCGTCGGCGCTCATGTTGTCGACTTCCGGGGAGATTTCCTCGAAGCCGATGAATTTCTTCTCATCAGCGATTTCCTTTTCGATCTGGGAGATCCACACCGTGCGGATCGCGATTTCCTTTTGCGTCTTCGCAGCTGCCAGATATTCGTTTTCGTGAGCCAGGCGCGTTTGCAGGGCGATCAGGTGGGAAGCGTCTTTCATTCCGTTTCTCCTTCGTGTTGTGTTATCCAGTGACTCCACTATAGCAATTGCAAAACGGAAAGACAAGCCCGAACTGGAGAAATTTTCCAGTTCGAGGGTTTGTCCCTAGTGGATGGGTGCGAAGCCGATTGTGTTCAGTTCAGGGTTGGCGAGAAGGAAGGAATCGCGGTCCGGGAAGCCGGCTTCCGCTGCCAGGGCGTCGGCGCACATCTCCAGCGTAGGACGGCCTGCGCAATCAATGAAACCTATCATCTCGTCGCCGGGAATCAGGATGGCGTAGCGGATCATGTCAGCATCCGGGGAGGTTGGAAACGCCTTCAATGCCATCGGGAAGCCATTGCATGAAGGACTGGGCGTCGATGCGCGCGAACCAGTACGCGACGCGCTGTTTGTATGTGTAAGGCCAGAAGGAGGTCATTTTTGCTCCAGAACGATGGCAGTCGGTTGCAGGTAACTCAAAGTGGCAACGTGTTTCACCAGCAACTCAACCTGCGCCCGAAGCTGAGCAAGTTCCAGGTTCGCCCGCTCACGCGCTGCGCGCCAGCCTTCGTCGTAGCCTTGCCGCTTGCCGTCTTCGTAAGCGGTTTTCAGATTGTCCTGAGTGTAGAGGCCCATGTCAGCACCACACGACATAACGGAGGTCAACAGTGCGACGGATCATCCAGTGCCGGCGCATTTCAGGCGCTTCCATGTCGGGGCAGGCGATTTCGAGATAGGCGTTGGATAGCAGCACCAGGACGGTATGAAGGGTTGAAACCATGATGTGTCTCCTTTGAGGGGGCCCTTGCGGGCCCCGGTAAGCGGTTCAGGCTTTCTTTTGCTGCTTCGCCATGATGTAGGCTACTTCGTACCCAAAGATGCCTTTGCTTTCGTGCGGGACTACTTCCATCACCCAGTCAGGCTTTTCGCCCAAAGGAGCGACATTAGCCCACCAGTAGCCAGGTTTAAGGTCGGTTCTAAGCATTTCCTGAGTCGTCATCTCGTTTCTCCTTCGTTGTTGATGATTCCACTATAGCAGTTGCAAAACGGAATGCAAGGGAATCCGGCAGAAAATTTCCAGTTCGGGTTTCTCCAGATCGCAAATTACGGTTAGTGAAACTCGTTACGCATTATGGTCGCGCGAGCGTCGGCGAAAGTCTTTCGCTAAGATGTTAGCGAATTGCGATTTGGTGGCGAAATGGCCTCCTCCGCGTGCCGGAAAAACATCGATGTGAGTGCTCACTAACCTTCCGTTGAATGCGAATCGTTATCATCTGATAATGGTTGCCTAGGCCAGCAAATCGCGGTCTGATAACGCGTCTGTGCATTTGCACTTTCGCTAAGTCATTGATTCTAAACGATTGGTGCAATGCACAACGATTTGACATAATGGAAACTATCGAGCTTTCGCCTGTCGAGCTGCGAGTTATCAAGAACGATTCGCGTTTCGGGACTGATATATCAGGAGAATGAGAATCATTCTCAAACTCTGGGACCCGGCGGCCCTCCCGCCGGACGGGTGGCTAAATTTGGACACCTGTTTCCCAAACCGCGAACCGAAAAAACATTCCGTAAGCTGTTTGTAATGAACCCCGACGTATAATCGCGCGGAAACCCAGGAGGGAATATGGCAAACGGATATGTGAAGTCAGTCAGTCAGGATCCGGCGATCATGCCGATTCCTTTCACGTCGAGCCTCGGGCGCGTGGCGGGACATTCGCGCGTGGCGGTGTACGGACATTCGCCAACGCCGGGCGCAGGAACCGACGTGTGGGAGGGGGCGAGCGCGTATCCGTTCCAGACAGTCGCGAGCAAACTGGAAATTCTTTCCGCTTCGGCAAACGATACGTCGGCAGGCACTGGCGCGCGGACCATGATGATTACGGGCCTGGACGCCAACTTCAACCCGCTGAGTGAAGTCATCACGATGAGCGGAGTGACGCCGGTTCAGAGCGTGGGCACGTATCTGCGGGTGAACGGCCTGAACATCATGACGAGTGGCAGCGGTCACACCAACGCGGGCGACATTACGCTCAGACTCACTGGCGCGGGCGCCACGCAGGCGATTGCAAGGGCGGGGTACGGTTACGCGAAGTCG
>Ga0247688_1000381_pt1 | contig 14451 bp, 10 predicted proteins | sample CNK29_metaG_FD_182718 | JGI IMG/M metagenome (GOLD analysis project Ga0247688, IMG submission 182718) | Soil microbial communities from Purdue University Martell Research Forest, Indiana, United States - CNK29 | ecosystem: Environmental > Terrestrial > Soil > Temperate forest > Bulk soil... | reverse complement strand
GTCCACCTACAACTTTTACGGCGCTGCCGAAGCTGCCTTTCCGATTCTCGACACGAGCTTCTCATCGACCCTCAGGCTCGCGGTCACAAAGACCACCGGCTCAACCGAGATCGAACTTACCGGCGACTTCGTGATCGGCGAGCAGGTCTTCTCGTTGCAGCTCGATCTCGGCAAGCCGAACTCACAACTGACGTTCAAGTGGGAAAACCAGGGAACGCCTCTGGGATTTGGCGACATCGCGAGTGCGTTCGGTTGGGATTCAATGCCGGAAGTACCCGAAGGACTCGACCTCGCGTTAAAGGAAGCAAAGTTCACCTACGACTTCACCGACAAGACCGTTACGTTGACGGCGCAGTCCGCCAACTACGGCCAGATTGTTTTCGCTTCACTGTCGCTGGACGAGAAACGCGTCTACGTCTTCTCGCTCGACATTCCGCTTGATCTGAAGTTCTCGGATCTGCCGCTCGTCGGCGAGAGCCTGCGGATCGATCCGCCGGTCGGCGTGAACGAATTACAGATCAATGTCGCTTCCGCCGATTTGGCCGAAGAGAACATCGAGACGCTGAACGAACTGCTGGAGAGCCCGTTGATCCCGAAGGAAGAACTGCGAAAGGGCGTCACGATTGCTGCGAACATCGAGATGAATGGCCCGCAAGCGATCGTGTTGCCGCTTTCCAGTCGCGCTGAAAAGGAAGACGGTGAGACAGTCCTGCGCGGCGAGGTTCCAACAACCGCATTAACCGCTAGCGCCAACTACCAGACCGAACCGAAGTGGTTCCCCCTGAAGAAGACGCTCGGCCCGGTGCATTTCGACAAAGTCGGCGTGCAATACCAGAACGCGACGCTGCGCTTCCTGCTCAACGCTGCGTTCTCTGCCGCCGGCCTGACACTTACCGTAGACGGCTTGAGTGTCGGCTCTTCGCTGAAGAAGTTCAAGCCTGAGTTTGATCTGCGCGGGCTGGGCATTGAATACAAAGCCGGCGACGTTGAGATCGGCGGCGCGTTTCTGCGCACGACCAAACCGGGGCAGGAGGACCGTTACGACGGCGCCGCGGTCATCAAGACGAAGCAGGTCGCCATCTCGGCGCTCGGCTCGTACACGAAAGTCAACGGCGAACCGTCGCTCTTTATCTATGCGTTTCTTGACTATCCGCTCGGTGGCCCAGCGTTCTTCTTCGTCACCGGCCTTGCCGCCGGCTTCGGCTACAACCGCAAACTGATCGCGCCCTCAATCGATAACGTCGCCCAGTTTCCGCTGGTGAAGCAGGCCGTTGGTGGCCGGAACTTCGCGCCGAAAGACGTAATGGACGCGCTCGATTCGCTGCGAGCGTATGTACCGCCGTCGTCCGGCAGCATCTTTCTGGCGCTCGGCGTAAAGTTCAATTCATTCAAGCTGATCGATTCGTTCGCGCTGCTCACGCTCGAGTTCGGAGACAAACTCGCCGTCAACCTGATCGGCCTTTCGACAGCAACCGTGCCGACACCCGAAGCCGGGAAAACGGTCACGCCGTTAGCCCAGGTCCAGATCGCCTGGAAGGCGACCTACGATCCCGACGAAGGTTGCCTGGCGATCGACGCGCGGCTCACACCCAACTCTTACATCCTTTCGAAAGACTGCCGCTTGTCGGGCGGGTACGCGTTTTATAGTTGGTTCGCCGGTCCGCATGCGGGCGACTTCGTGCAGACGCTCGGCGGTTATCATCCGGCGTTCGAAGTTCCCAAACACTATCCGCGCGTGCCGCGTCTCGCCTTCGATTGGCGCGTCAGCAACTCGCTCACGATTCAAGGCGATGCTTACTACGCGTTGACCGGTTCGGCGCTCATGGCCGGCGGGCATCTCGAAGTGTTGTACCGGCAAGGCGAGCTGCGCGCGTGGCTGAAGGTCGGAGCCGACTTCCTCATCGCGTGGAAGCCTTATCATTACGACGCGCGGCTCTACGTGAACGTCGGCGCGTCTTACACGTTCGACATCAATCTGCTGTTCGGCCACGTGCGTTGCACGATCTCGGTTGATGTCGGAGCGCAGTTACATCTCTGGGGACCCGACTTCTCGGGCACCGCGCGGATCGATCTCTCGGTGATCAGCTTCACGATCGCGTTCGGCGCGGGCGCTTCGCAAACTCCGGCGCCGATTAAAGAATGGGCCAGCTTCCAACAGTCTTTCCTGCCGGCGAAAAATGTTTGCAGCGTCGCGGTGAAAGCCGGCCTCGTGAGAAACATTCAGGTCCGTGGTGAGGAACGCTGGGTCATCAACCCCAAACAGTTTGCTTTGGTGGTCGACTCCGCGGTGCCGTTCAAGACTGCGGCGTTGAAGACGAAACCCGGCGAGAAGCTGGTTAAGGACGCGAATGTAAGTTTCGGTGTTGGCCCAATGGCCATCACCGCGGCGAAGCTGGATTCAGACTTGATTGTCGCCGTTAAGCGAGGTGACCAGCCTGTCGATGACAAGTTCAACTGCTCGGTAATCAAGAAGAAAGTACCGGCTGGACTCTGGGGCGAAAGTGCGTCGCCCAGCTTGAACGGAAATAACTTTCTCGATCTAGTTCCCGCGGGAATCGAGATCAAAGCCGGCGACGCGCCGAAAGCCGGCTCGACTACGACAGTCGACGTGAAACGGTTGAGTCTGCCGGAAACTCCTCATCGCAATTCATACGCGTGGGGGCCGGCGATCTCGTTCAAGCCTTCGGGCGACGAAGCAGACGCCAGAGATACGATCAGGACCAGCGTCAGCAGCAGTGCCCGCAGATCTGAGCTGCTGGCGGAGCTGGGCCTCGATATCAAGATCAACATCAGGGACAAAGTTGCGGACGATTTTGTAAGCGCGCCACAGATTGGAAGCCTATATGCCAACGGAGATTGAGCAAGAAGCTGTCGCGGTAAAGTTTCAGCAATTCCATCAGCCCACGCTGGCTGCCGGCGATTATGAGATCACCATTCAGCAGTCCGTGAAGATCAAGGACCACGCCGCTATTTCGGCGTTCAGCGAGACGAAGCGTTTCACGGTCGCGGGCGAACGCTTTGAGTTGAAACCAACCGACGTGCTCGGCGTGTTTCCGCCGGAGGGAAATCTCGGCAATCATTTAAATGTCTTGCCGCACATCATTCTCAACCGCAGTACGCTGCCGTGGGAGCGAACCGCCGAAACCAACACGCCCTGGCTCGCACTGCTCGTTTTCGATGAAGATCAAAAACCAAAACCCAAAACGGTGACCGTCGCTGATTTGGAAAGCGCGCCGCCGGCAGGCACAAAATTCCCGGCGATAACTCGTGAGAGCGCACAGCAACCGGAAGACGTGCTCACGATCATCGACGTGCCGTACGATGTGTTGAAGAAGCTCATGCCGAACGCAGCGGAGTTGGCGATGTTGACTCACGTGCGTTGCGGCGCGAATGACAAAGGTGCACCGGTGGGAGACGAGTTGGCGATCGTCATCGCGAACCGCCTCCCGCAAGCGGGCCACACCAGCACCGTCCACCTTGTTTCGGTCGAGGGTCGCTTCAAAAAAGGCGAGTTTGATTACGACAACGCGAGCGGCAACGATCTAATCAGGTTAGTGAGCCTCAAGAATTGGAGCTTTGCCTGCCTTGATCCAAACAAGGATTTCAAGGAACTGTTACTCGCGTTGAATACCACGCCGGCGACGCTGAGACTGCCCGCGGGCGCGAAGGCTGCTGAAGAACTGCTCGCCAGGGGAAACGTCCTCTTGCCTCATCACTTCCGTGAAGGCGACGAGACAGCGTCCTGGTTTCATGGTCCGTTGGTGCCGGGGAAAAACTTATCGCCGCAATTTGCGCTGCCCGTGCGTTCTGCGGATGAGTTGGTTCATTACGATCCCGCACTCTCGATGTTTGACGTGTCATACGCGGCCGCGTGGGAGTTGGGCCGGCTGCTCGCCTTGCAGGACAAGGACTTTTCAATCAGCCTCTATCAATGGAAACGCGAGCGAGCGCAGCAAGCCGCGCGGGAGGAACAGAGGGTCGGAAATGAATACTTGCCTTTTCAGAGTGCGACGCACTTTTTCGTGCCGGAAACGATCTCTGCGTGGTTCAAGAGCTTGAGGAAATTGGAGGGCGTGCCTTTCAACTACCTTGTTCCGGATGAGCGAATGCTGCCGAGCGAATCGATTCGTTTCTTCCGCGTGGATCAGGCGTGGGTCGACTGTCTGGCGGACGGCGCATTCAGCATCGGGCGGGCGGCAAGTTCGGATCTCAAAGCGGACAAATCGCACGGCGAGAAGAGCCCGGCAGCGGGTCTCGCGCCGATGCTCACGGGATTCTTGATGCGTTCGGAAGTCGTGTCCGGCTGGCCCGGGCTCATTGTCGATGGCTACTCCGCTAACGACGGCGAACATGCCGTCCTGATGCTGCGCATGGAGCGGCTGTCAGCCGATGTGTTGCTGTGTATTTTCTGGGGTGAAGTCGGCAGGGTGGACGTGCACCAAAAGCCGGAGACGCTGCACTTCGGCCTCGTGCATTCGCAGGGCGCGTTTTCCAAAAAGCTGCGCTACGAAAATGGCGCGGAACGTTCGAACACAGTCACGCTTGGCCCGCAGCATTGGCGTGACAATTCGCCGCGCACACTGAAGGTCGTCGAGCTTGCGCGGTCGATCAAGGAAGAACTTGCGCTTCCAGCCGCGTTGACGTCCGCACAATTCGCGTTGCAGATGGTAGATGGTTCGGAGAATATCATCTTCCGTTCCCTGTAACCCCTGCGGTGATCGATTTACTAACCATCAACAACTATCTAAACGCTGCGGCGTGCGACGAGATCGTGGCGGCGCTGAAGTCGGCCAGTGGCGGCCCGGCGACCGTCTACAGTCGTGATGAACTCGGTGGGGTCGATTCGCGTGTGCGCAGAGCGACGCGTTTGGTTGTTCCCCCCGAAACGCGTGAGCGCGTTGTGCGCCAACTGTGGGAAGGCAAGAGCGAGATCGAGGAGCATTTCGGGATCGCGCTTAACGAACCCGAAGAGCCGCACTTCCTGCGCTACGAAGTTGGCGACTTCTTCGTCGCGCATCAGGACGGCAATACGCCGCTCATCGTCGATCAGACGCGACACCGCAAGATCTCAATCGTGATCTTCTTGAACTCGCAGTCGAATGAACCGGCGCCTGGGACCTACGGCGATGGCGCACTCGTCTTGCACGGCCCGTACAGCGACCTCGACTTCCGTCAGCCCATCACGCCCGCTCCCGGCGCCCTCGTCGCGTTCCGCGCCGAGACGACGCACGAAGTCGTCCCGGTAACTCACGGCGAACGCTACACGATCGTGTCGTGGTATCGCTAAGAATTGAAAAAGCTCGCGATCTTTTGCTAGAACGCTAAACGCAGGATGAGGGTCAAGAACAGCGCGTGGATTAAGACCTTGCAGCCAATGGCCCCAGCCAACTGCGTGTCGTTGTCATATTCATAGTAAGCATACGATGTTAGAAATGCGGCAAAGTGACAAACGTTTCAAGAAATAGCCCGGCGCAGAGAATGGGTCAATAAATATTGGCCTGCCGCCAAACAAAGGTTTGCTTCCGGAGTGCATCTGACACCCGTAGCGCGGCCATCTGTTCTGCTGACGCGCACGCGCCTGGTCTGCTTGCTCTCCCGCTTGCAAAAGCACCCAACTACTGTTAAACCTCCCCCAACGGAATGCCCTCTAGGAGAAGTATCATGAGAAGAACATTTCGACTGTTGCTCGCGCTGGCGTTGGTCGTGTCGTGTGCTGCGCCGTTACTCGCCGACACCATTCGTCTCAAAGACGGCAGCGTCATCCGCGGCCAGGTGATCGGATTCAAGGACCAGCAGTTCACGATTCTGATCGGCGGCAGCGCAAAAGGACGTCGCGGGCAAACGACTGTCTATGTTGAAGACGTCGAATCGATCGAGTTTGACGCCAACACGAGCAGCGTGCCCGGTGGCAACAGCAGTACTGACGAGATGACCGCGCAGAATAACCCTCCCGCGATGCGGCCCACTAATCAGAACAATCAGTCCGACGGCGGCACTTCAAATCCGCGAACAATGGATCCGCAGCCAATCCCGGCTTCTTCTTCGACCCCGACTTTCTTTACGATCAAGGTCGGAGTAAGAGCTGACGCTACTAACAACGGCTGGACAAACACCGGCCTCGTGGTGCGAAAAGGACAGCGGCTGCGCATCACTGCATCCGGCCGCGTGTCGCTCGGCAGGGGACGCTTCTCGGGGCCCGGCGGCGTGGCCACGATTGCGGATCAGGACAAGTTAATGCGCAACGAAGCGACGGGCGCGCTGATCGCCGTCATCGGCGACGATAACGACGATTTCATTCTTATCGGCCCGCGCCGTGAATTTGTCGCGCAGCGCGACGGAGTGCTGTTTCTGGGAGTGAACGAAGGCGATCTGGCCGACAACACCGGCAGTTACGACATCGTCATTGAGGCCGAAGCGCTTGGCCGTTAGTGGTAAACGCCGCTTCCGGCGAGCGCATCAGACCCACTGAAACCTGAGAACTGGGGCCGCAGGCATTTTCGCCTGCATCGAAACGCATAAAGCCACGGTTGTGATTCGGCGGGCAAAGGCGCCCGCGCTCCCAGGCCTCCCGCTTATCCTTGGGAATGAAGACTATGAAATACAATCGATTGTACGCGTTTTTTGCGGTCGTGCTTTCCGTCTTGCTGGTGACGGGGATGTCCATTCCCGGTTTCTCGCAGTCGCGCCGGCAGCCGCCGAGCTCGAACGAAAAAAAGAACAAGCGGCCGGGCGAAGGACAGACGCAGGACGAAAAGCAGGAACCAGTCCCGCCGGACATCGTTCCGAGCAAGCCTCAGGACATCGAGAAAGTTTCGATCTCTACCAACATCGTTAACATCGACGCCGTTGTCTACAACAAGAAGAGCGGGCAGATCGTCACCGGGCTGAAGCAAGGCAACTTCGCGATCTTCGCCGACGGGCAACAGCAAACGATCACCAACTTCTCCACGCCGGAAGCGCCCATCACGGTCGCGCTCGTGCTCGAGTACAGCAAGTGGTCGGAAGAGTTTGGGCTCTACGGCAATCGCGGTTACGAACCAGGCACGTACGAAGTGATTCGCCCGACGGCGATGTTTCTGTCGCAGTTCATTCATCCCCCGGGTGATTACGCGTCGGTCGTTGCTTTTGACATTCGCCCGACGCCGCTAACGGATTTCACTAACGATCCGTCACGCTTGAACGCCGTGGTCAATCTGTTGTTGAGAAACACGCCGGCGTTTCGTGAGACAAATCTGTTTGACGCGTTGAAGTTTGTGCTGGTCGGCGGACGTGCTGATTCGGTCGTGCTGGAAGATTCGAAGAGTTCCAAGTCCGATTACTCGGGTCTCGTATCGGTTCAAGGCCGGCGTCGCGCGGTGCTGCTGATTGCGTCGGGCATCGACACGTTCAGCAAGATCAATTATGGAGAAGCGCGCAAGGTGCTGCAGAATTCCGGCGTGCCCGTTTACATCATCGGCACTGCGAATCTGTTCAAAAAGATCTACGGCGATTCGTTGCCGGCAACAGACTCAATCGGTGGCATGCCGGGCCGCATGACTTTTCTCCAGGCGGACAACACGTTGCAGACGTTTGCGAAGGAAACGGGCGGCGCGTATTTTCCGGTGACGTTTGAAGGCGAGTTGCCGAAGGTTTTAGGCAGCATCAACGCGCTGCTGCGGAGTCAGTACAGTCTCGCGTTCAACCCCGGCGACGTACACGACGGCAAGCAACACAAGTTGAAAATCAGCGTGGATGTGAACGGCGACGGGACTTACGACGATAAGGAGTATGTGGTCCAGGCGCGGCAGTTCTACATCTCACCGAAACCCGAAACCGCGAAGCAGTAATCTCTGGCTAAAAGCCGTAAACACGAAGCCGAAACTCGTCGTTGAACGCGACGATTTCGGCTTTGCGATTCGAGAACCTTTTCGCCTCACGCAACAACGACGGCAGTCCACGCATGCTCAGCGGCAAACCATACGCAGCACTCGTCAACACCGACGCCAACTGCGGATTCAACCGTTGCGGCATCCCGTAACGAATCGCTTTCTGGGCCACCGGCGAAAACCCGCTGCTCCGCCGCGGGTTCACAAACTCCAGCGAATGATCGAACACGTGCAAACGGCTCGGCAGATCTCGCAAAGCCAGATCGCGGTGGGCCAACAGGTTCGTAATCGCTTCCGTCACCACGCCGCGATGATAGTTCGCCCGCGCTGGTACCGGCGATTCATCGTTTGTTTCGGCCGCCGAGGCGCGCGGGCGCACGTCGCTCAAGTCGCAATAGCGTTTGAGAAACCGGCTCAATCCTTCGTAAACGTTCAGCAAGTTGCCCGTGATCTTCACGCGCTCGACTACGGGAGACTGTGGTGAATCTCCGGAAAAGCGCGTCGCGGTTACCGCGGCGCGCGGCAACAACTCAGCGACGCGTTCGTCGCGCCCAAACAGCAACAAGCCCGCGACCGTCGGCACCACTTCCTGCCCGTCAGACGTCGCCAGCAGCAGATCGCGTTCGAGCACTTCGCTGGTCGGATAATCAACCACCGCCGACTCTTCAAACGCTCCGCCTTCAAACGCGCGCAAGTAAGTCCAAAGATGCGCCTCGTCGATGTCCGTCATCGCGGCGCCGAGTGCGGGCACGCTTTCGTAACGAATCGGCCGCGCTTCATCGAGCAGCGTCGAGATCTCTTCGCGCGAGGCCTCGCGCTTCTCTGCCCCGATGCGCAAGTAAAAACGGCCGTCACGCGTTCGATACGGCCGGCGTTTACTCTCGATGTCGAGCGCGACGATGCGCCGCCCGTTATCGAACGCGATGCGATCGATAAACGGCACGATTGGCGGGTGAACTTCTTCGCGGCAGATACGCACCAAGTCATCCTGAACGCGCTCCGGATCATCGACGCCTTCGATACGCAACTGATCGTTCACGCCAAACACGATCAGGCCGCCGCCGGTGTTGGCCAGCGCCACGATCTCCTGCGCGATCTTTTCCGTGTTTGAGAGTTTTACTTTGAGTTCGAGAAAAGTATCTTCGCCGCCGCGAATCAGGCGGAGCAGTTCGGTTCTCGAAGTTTGTGGCGCGGGAGTCGAAAGGATGTATTCCTGGAAGGAACGCTCCGTGGTGGGTTCGTGCCGCTGGTTGCTGCGAAATCTTCTGCGAGCCATTTGTGTATTGACGGGGCTCTAACCCGCCCGGACGCTGCGGAGCGTCACTGGATTATTTACGCCTTTTCAATACTCGTTCGCGAGTGTAGCACAACTATTCGTCGGTTGGCTCTCGCACGGCTTCGAGGATTTCGATTTCACGCCGCGCCAGGGTACGACCATGAAAATTGAGCGCGAGTGCGTAAATTCCGATGGCCATCAAGGTCAACAAAGCCAACGCGAAATATTCGATGATGACGCTTCGCATGAGGTAGCCCACGAACACCGCAGTCGCCGGCGCCGCGCCGAGCAGCAGAACAATCGGGATCAAAAGCAAGCCCGAAACGCCCGAAAGGTTCATTCGTTTGCCAAAGACCATCCGTTTCGGAAAACGAATCGATAGCCAGTTGCCCACCGCCGACATAAGCGCCGCAAAGATGATGAAGCTGAGCGAAACAAATAAGAGCGTTTGCAGCGTTATGTCGCGAAAGATGATCGTGTTGAGGGTTAACAGGATCGTCGCAAACACGAGCGCGATCGTCGTGATGGCGATGTTTTTGCCGAAGAGAATCTTGCGGCGATCGAGTGGCGAGAGAATCAACGTTCGCATCCCGCCTTCTTCAAACGCAAAGGCGTTGCACGTGAGCCCGGCGAGAACCATGAAGACGTAGACCACGCCGCCGGTCGCCAGCAACCCCGAGCCATAAGTCATGAAATCGTGCGCGCCGGCTGGCCCGCGACGCAAGCCGGCCTGCATGCGATGTGAATTAACGAAGCGAACGGCGATCAGGATCAACGGCATCAGCGCCATCATTCGCAATTGCGCGTTGCGCATCGCGTAGCGCAATTCTTTCTCAACGACGGCCGAAAGATCCGGCGGCAACAGCGGCAACTTCCAGCCGGCATACTGCGGCACGTCAGTGCGTACTTCGACTTCCGCTTTTCGCTTGCGGCGTCCTTCGTATCCGAGCGCCGCGCGGCGCGCGATTAGATAAGTTCCCGCAATCAGAGCGACGGAATATGCGAAGAGCATCACAAACGCGAAAGCATACGTGACGTTGTTTTGCGGAGACGTTGCGATGAGCAGCGAGGCCGCCGCGCCCGGTGGCGTCCAACGCAAGGAACGGATCGACTCCGCATGCCGAAACAAAATCGGTGCGATCTGGCCGCCGAGTGCGCCGCCCAAACCCGCAATCGCGCCAATCAACGCGATGATCGTTTCGCCGCGCGCGCGTTTGCGCCGCAACAACGAACCCATGATCGTAGCCAGCCATTTCGACAGCGAAATGCCAAACAACGCGATTGGTATCGCGGCCAGCAACGCCGGCACGAGATAACCCGTGCCCAATCCAGCGCCGAGTGCGAGCGCGAAGATCGCGGGCACGGCGATAACGGAGTGCAGCGTCGTTAGTTCGCTGATGAAGTCCACCGCGAATAACTTGCGCAACGTGATCGGATACATCAGCAGTTTGCCGGCGTCGAACTGCTTGCCGCCGCCGAGGCTCAACGGCAGCGTGGCCCACATCAAAAAGATGAACCCGAAAATCGAGAAGAAGATAAACTCCGCGCTCGCCGCGACCGATACTTCCTGCGGCGCATCGCGAAACAGGTGGGCCAGCGTTTCGGGCTCGCTGATCACATAAGCCACGATGCCCAGGACCACCGCGACCCCGAGCGAAAATCCGAGCGTTACGAGCATTCCTAGCAGCGAAGCGATCTTGTTGACGACGGCTTTTGATGAACGAAGCGAGTTGCGCACGAGGCGCCACTTGAGCCAGATAAGCGTGAGCAGTTGCGACATCGATCAGTGCCTCTAGCGAAATCCGTGGTAGTTTACTGGCAATGCTGCAAAACGCATACGTAGGCATGGGCTCGAACCTCGGCGATCGCGCGGGATACCTGTTGCTTGCGGTGCGCGGCATGTTCGACGCTGGTCTCGACGTGATTCGCCTTTCGAACGTCTACGAAACAGAACCGGTCGAGAATAATGACCAACCGCGGTTTCTCAACATGGTGGCCGAACTCCGCGGTTCAACGCTGCCGGCGCCCGAACAGTTGCTTGCGCGGTTGCTGCGCATCGAGTACGCCCTCGGCCGCACTCGCGAAGTTCCGCTGGGTCCGCGCACGATCGATCTCGATTTATTGATCTTCAAGGACGAGACCAGGAACACGGAGTTTCTGCGGCTGCCCCATCCGCGGCTTCACCTGCGTCGGTTTGTGCTTGTGCCATTGAACGAACTCGTCCCCACCCTCATTCACCCGACGCTCGGCGTGCAGATTCGCGAACTCCTGGCTCAAACAACCGATAAATCGGAAGTCAACCGCTGGCACCCTTGAAGTTCTTCGGCCACGACTGAAGCCAGGGCGCTACGGCTTGACCCTCGCCTTTTCCGGTTTTGTGGTTTGCCGCTATAATGGCACCCACAAGAATGCCTTATCTGAAGCCTGAACGTCCGGAAAAGGTTAGTGCCCCGTCGTTGAAATCTAGCAAGCAACGAGGCGAGCGCCTTGTCTGCCTGACTGCTTACGACTATCCGACCGCACGCCTGGTTGACGAAGCAGGCATCGACGTCATTCTCGTTGGCGATAGCCTGGGAAACGTGGTCCTGGGTTACGGCAACACCGTCCCCGTAACGCTCGATGAGATTTTGATCCACTTGAAGGCCGTGCGACGCGCCGTGCAACGCGCGCTGCTCGTCGCCGACATGCCGTACGGCAGCTTTCACACCGGCGAAGACGAGGCGGTCAAAAATGCCTTGCGGCTCGTGAAGGAAGGCGGGGCGGAAGCGATCAAGCTCGAAGGCGGGCACAAACGCGTGCAGTTGGTAAAGCGTTTGGTCGATGAAGAGATCAGCGTGATGGGCCACATCGGCCTGACGCCGCAATCGATCAACCAACTCGGCGCCTATCGTGTTCAAGGCAAAACCCCGAAAACAGCACAGCAGTTGATCGACGACGCAAAGGCGTTGGAAGACGCAGGCGCGTTTGCCGTCGTGCTCGAAGTAGTTCCGCGTGAAGTCGCAAGGATCATCACTGAGACGATCAGCATTCCGACGATCGGCATTGGCGCCGGCGCGGAGTGCGACGTTCAGGTGCTGGTCCTGCACGACATGCTTGGCCTTTCTTTCGGCAAGCAAGCTCGGTTCGTGCGGCCGTACGCGAAACTTCGCGAAGTGATCACCGACGCAGTGAGCAGATACGCAGACGACGTGAGAAGCGGCAACTATCCGTCGGAAGCGGAATCGTACGCGCTGCCTGCTGAAACTGCCGATGCACTCGAGGTGGAAAACCCCACGAGAGACTCAAAGGCCAGGAAGTCCTAACCCGCCCTCAAGATTATGGAGATAATCAATCGTCGTCAGCGCATGAGTTCCGTCGCGCGCAAAATCCGCCGCGACCAGGATCGCACTGTCGGGCTGGTGCCGACGATGGGCGCGCTGCACGAAGGACACTTAAGCCTGGTACGCGAAGCCAGGCGAATGTGCGACGTGGTGGTCGTCTCGGTGTTCGTCAACCCGACGCAGTTTGGCCCAGGCGAGGATTTCGAACACTATCCGCGCGACCTGACGAAAGACACCGCGCTGCTGACGGATTACAACGTCGACTACATCTTCGCACCGCCGATCGAAGAGATTTATCCGAAAGGTTTTTCGACTTACGTGACTGTCGAAGGTCTTTCGGAACAACTCGAAGGCGCTTCGCGGCCGGGACACTTTCGTGGCGTCGCCACGGTGGTCACGATCTTATTGAACACCGTGCGTCCCGACTTCGCGTTCTTCGGGCAAAAGGACGCGCAGCAGGCGCTGGTGCTCAAGCGCATGGTCAAGGATCTCGCGTTTGACACCGAAATCGTGTTGCTGCCGATCGTGCGCGAAGATTCGGGACTGGCAATCTCGTCGCGCAATTCATATCTCTCGCCGGACGAGCAAACGTCAGCGGCGGTGATTCATCGCGCGTTAGTCCAGGCGAAGACTACGTTCAAGCAAGGCGAACGCAGCGCGAGCAAGATCGGGGACGTGATTCGTTCGACAGTTGAATCCGAACCACGCGCGCGTTTGGATTACGTGAGCATCACCGACGCGGAAACACTCGAGCCCATCGAACGGATCGACGAACGGCCCACGCTGGTCGCCGTCGCCGCTTACATCGGCAAAACGCGCCTGATCGACAACACCATCTTGAATAAGTTAAAGAAGAAAGACGCCACACTCAGCACTAGTCCCCGATGAACAGCACGAGACAGATACGCTTCCGTCTTAACGGCGAAGACACCGAAGTAGCTTTTGCGCCGCACAAGACGTTGCTGGAAGTGTTGCGTGAAGATCTGAATCTCACCGGCACGAAGCACGGTTGTGAGCTTGGCGAGTGTGGCACGTGCGCAGTGCTGGTTGACGGCCGTTCGATACTTTCGTGCTTGATGCTGGGCCTCGACGCCGCCGACCGCGACGTGAAGACGATTGAGGGAATGGCAAACGGCGCGGAGCTTCATCCGTTGCAGCAAACGTTTGCGGATTTGGGCGCGGCGCAGTGTGGTTATTGTTCGCCCGGTTTTCTGCTGGTGGCTGAAGAGTTGTTGCAGAAGTCGCCACATCCATCGCGCGCGGAGATTCAGGAAGCGCTGTCAGGAAATCTCTGTCGCTGCACCGGGTACATTAAAATTTACGAGGCTGTGGAGCTCGCGGCCGCGCGCATGCGTGGCGACGAAGCATATGAACTACTGAAGGAAAGCGTCTACGGACTTGATTAACTCAATCCGTGTAATCTGTGGCTAAAGATCTCAACGTTGTAGGAAAACCTTTTCGCAAAGTCGACGCGCGCGCGAAGTGTGTCGGCCAAACGAAGTTTGCGGACGACATCATGCTGCCGCGCATGTTGTTCTGCAAGCTGTTGCGCTCGCACGTTCCTCACGCGCTGATCAAGAGCATCGACGTTTCGAAAGCGCTCGCGCTGCCAGGTGTTTTTGCCGTCCTCACTGGAAAAGACCTGCCGATTCCGTACGGCATTCTGCCCGTCAGCCAGGACGAGCACGCGCTCTGCATCGACAAAGTGCGCTTTGTTGGCGATCCCGTAGCGGCCGTGGCCGCGATCGATGAAGACGTCGCCTTCGAGGCGATGAATCTGATCGAGGCCGAGTATGAACCACTGAATTCGATCTCGACGATTGAAGAGGCCGTGCTGATCGACGAGCCGCGGATTCACGATTACGGCGACAGCGGCAACATTCACAAGAAAGTCTCGCTTGAATTCGGAAACGTCGACGACGGTTTCGCGGAAGCGGATCTGGTGCGTGAAGACGTGTTCTTCTACGAAGGCAATACGCACCTGCCGATG
>Ga0247688_1000379_pt1 | contig 14488 bp, 9 predicted proteins | sample CNK29_metaG_FD_182718 | JGI IMG/M metagenome (GOLD analysis project Ga0247688, IMG submission 182718) | Soil microbial communities from Purdue University Martell Research Forest, Indiana, United States - CNK29 | ecosystem: Environmental > Terrestrial > Soil > Temperate forest > Bulk soil | place... | reverse complement strand
TGTCTTTCGTGATCACCGAGACGTTAAAGCCAACGTGCGAGGTCGGCTTGTAGCGGCTCTTGAGCCGGATGTTGGTGTAGTCGTAATTGCCGATGCGGAAGAAGACGTTATCGGCCGTGCCCTTCTCGGCGTCGAAATAGATGTTCCAGTCGTGCGCCGGGCGTGCCTTGAAGCCCGCGAGGATCGCGTGCGTGTGATTGGTCTCTTCGTTGTTGGTTGGCGTCAACGGCGTCGGCTGATTGGCGCCGAGATTGAAGCCGGTGATCGAGTCCTCGATCCGTCGCGAGGCGTAGCGATAGCCCAAATGAACTGAGTAGTTCTTATTGAACTGGTAGTCGCCCTCAATCGTGTTCTGGATCTTGCGGTAGTCGGTATGAGTGTTCGCGTTGAAGTTGCTGAAACCGATCGTATCAGTTCGCGTGCCGCGCCTGACCGAGAAGAAGTCAGCGAAAAGCGCTGCGCCGTCGATCGAGAAGTTATCGACCTTGAAGGTGTTTGAAAGGCGAAACTTATCCGTCGCCATCCAGGTGAGCCCCAAATCGCCGAGCCATTGAGGCCGTTCTGTGTTGCCGCTGAGCACATACTGGCCCAGGTTCAAAATATTTGGCGTCGCGGCTGGCGGCGAAGGTGGAAATCCGGTGATGCGGGGATTCCAGTTGAGCCCGGTAAAGTTTTCCGCGAATCCGAAGTCGGATTTGGCCTTGCTGTAAATGATCCGGCCGCTGATGTCGAGCCGTTTCGCTACGAGCGTTTGCACGCTCAAGCGCGTGTAGTCGACGCTGCCGCGGGTCGGCTGATCGCGATTGAAATCGGTCAGGTGCGCCGTCGACGGGTTCACGTTGATTCCGAGATTCGCGCCGTTATCGATCGTCGAGTCGTCGCGAAAGCGGCGGAACCCTTGCAGGAATGAAAAGTGGACTGGCCCAAGCCGGCCGTCAGCGCCGATGCGAAAGTCGTTGGCGCGAGATCTGAGATTACCGAGCAGGTTAAAGTCGTTTCCGCCGACGTGATAGTTGGTGAAAGCCGGCCCACTGTAACGTTCGGGCGAGTAGCCGATGTTGAAACGAATGCGATCGTTCTTCGGCAACAGCGTGAGATCGAAATCGCCCACGCTCACGCGCGTGTCGTAGCCGTGTTCGCCCGTCGTGAGTTTTGGCGGCACACTAAACTGCGGCGGGCTGAAGACCCAGTTTGGATTGGCGAAGTTGTCGAGGAAGCGAAAGTATTTGAAGCGCCGGTAAGTCGCGTCGAAGCGATACCATTTCGACTGCTCGGCGCTGACGCGCAAGTTGCCGTTTGGATCGCCGCCCCAGCCGGTTGAAGTAACCAGAAACGTTTCGAACAGGCCGTTCTTGGTGCCTTCTTTCGGCCGCAACAGAAACGAGCTGTCGAAGATACGCGGCCCGGCTCTGTAGTTCAGATCGCTCTGATACTTGTTGTGATCGCCGTCGACGCTGAGGCCGCGATAGCCAAACTCGATACTCGAGATCAAGATGAAGCCGCCGGCGTCTTCGCCCGACTCTACGGGCGCGTTCGGCGAAACAGACGTTTGCGAGGAATCAGATTGCTGCGGCGTTGGTGACGGTGACGGCGACGGCTGCTGGGCCAAGCTCACGCCTAACGACAGCATCAGCACCAGCATTGCTCCGAACATTTTCCTGCTCATGACCCAATCCTCACTCGCTAACGGAAAAAGACCGGGCTCGTTTGCGAGCCGTGGATCTTGACGTGACAATTCGTGCAATTCGCGTATTGCGCATTCAGATTGTGTTGCGGGCCGGCGGGCTCATCCGCGCCGACGCCGTGCGCCGAGCTGTGGCACGTCAGGCAAAGTTGGGCCACCTTGCTCGTCGACAACAAGCGCGGGTTTGACGAGCCGTGCGGCGTGTGACACGCAACACAACCGTCGGTCTTCACGGGCGCGTGCTCGTAAACAAACGGGCCTTGCTTGTCCGCGTGACACCTGATGCACGCGGCGTCCGCGCCGGTCGCGAGCCGCGTTTGCTTGAGTTCGAAGCCGCCATGCGGATTGTGGCAATCGCTGCATTTCATGATGCCTTCGAGAACCTTGTGATGGAACGGCAGGTTGAACTGGTGCTTTACTTCGCTGTGACAACCGATACAGAGCTGGGGTTCGCTGGTGCGCAGTAACTTGATCGTTGAGAAACCTGGTTTCTGTGAGTTTGCCTGCGAAACGAAAACGTTCGACGACGCAACTTGCCGGCCGGTTTCAGGCGCGTGGGCCGAGTGACAATCAATGCACCCGACGTCGTTGCGCCAGTGTTCGCCGCGGCGGAAGTTGTTGTGCTCTTCGCGCCCCGCATGGCACGTCAGGCATTTCTCGGAAGCATCTTTGGCGTTCTTGGTTTTGAAGGAGAAGACGACTTTTTTCGGATCGCCTTCTTCGGCGTGGGCCTTTCCTGGCCCATGGCAAGCCTCGCAACCGGTGACGCGTCCTTTCCAACTGGCGAGCGTCGTCAGGCGCGCGTGAGTGGTGTGCTCGAAGTTCTTGAACTGTTCTTCGTGACAGGCTTTGCAGACGTCGCTGCCCACGTAGTCGTCACTCTTGTACTGGGTTGATTGGGCTTGAGCCTGGCTTGGCCCAGGCGCCCTCGAGCGGCTGCCCGCTGTGAGCCAGAGCACCGCGAAGATCAGGATAGCGGCAGTCAGCAACTTCATCATGGTGGGTGTCTTCACCTCGCGCCTCTTTCAGAATGCCCACGAATTTTAGTGACAAGCTGCGCCGACGGCTGTGACGGCCATCACACGCAAGTGAACTTCAGAACCCTGCGAGCGCTTCGAGCGCCTTGCGATTGCGAATAACAATCGCCGTGCCGACCAGGCTAACCAGGTGGCGTCGCTTGAAGTCGCCAAGTAATCGCGTGACGGTCTCACGCGACGTGCAAATCATTTGTGCAATCTCTTCGTGAGTAAGGCCGTTGAAAATTCGGATGCCGTGCGAGGTTCCATTATCACCCTCTTCGCACCATTTGACCATCAGTCGCGCAAGCTTTTCGGCCGCTGATTGCGAGAGAAAAAGCAGCCGCGTGTGGTCCACTACGCTGCTGAGCTTGCGGCTCAACGCCTGGGCCACTGCGGCGTAGATGCGTTTGTCTCGATCGAGCAAGCGCAGCAGATCTGTGAGCGGAATGAAATCGACGCGGCTGCGTTCGAGTGTTTGCACGGTGGCGCTGTGCGGCTCGCCCGTGAGCGCGGAATTAATGCCGAGGACGTCGCCCGGTTGGGCAATTCTCAGGACCAGCGTCTTGCCTTCGGGTGACGTGATCGAGATCTTCGCACGGCCTTCACAGAGTATGTAGACTCCTCGCGGCATTTGGCCCTCGACAAAAAGCACCGAACCTCGCGGGTGGTATTTAGTGACTTTGGCTTCGTCCAACCCCCGCAGTTCACTTAACGCGGAAACAAACGGCGCGTGGCCGCCGGCACCGTTGCCTGCCTGCGGCAGGCACGGTCCATATTCGCCTGACATCCGGTTTTTTACGAGCCCTGGGAAAGACATCTTTGCTCGCCCTCCGCAGAGACCCGCGCAATAGGTGTACCAAGCTGTCGCGGCAGGATCGCCTGTCAATTATACGAGGTATAAGGTCCAGGCTTATTTTCCGGGTGATATTACGCAGATGAACTTTCGGCATTGTGACTTTTTCCGCAGGCTTTTTGGCCGAGATGCTGGCGAAAAAGAACTGCTGCCGCTTCGAGAAAATCGTAGGACGTGACGATCCCAACCAATCGTTCACCCTCAATCACAGGAAGACAACCGATCCGGTTGTTCCGCATGAGATCCATCGCGTCCAGTGACGAAGTGGATGGGCCAACCGTCACCGGATTGGGAATCATGATCTCACTGACGGTGCCCGGGCGCCTATCCGCGTTGCCGGTTCCCTGGCTCATCGATCGCAACAGCGCACGATGACTCACCAATCCGACCAACCGCCCTTCGGCATCTTCAACCGGCACGTGCCTGATATGCCGCCAATCCATCACGCTCGCCGCCAGATCGATCAGGTCATCAGGCTGCACCGTGAACAGATCCGTCGACATAAACTGCCCGACAGTGCGATAGCTCTGTTCCCATCCTTCGCCTTCGGCAATCGTCGTGAGTTCCCAGCGATGACCCGGAACGTCTTGCTTTTGCCACTTCAACATCGCATTCGCCAGCGCCCGATGGCGCACATCTTTCGAGATCGTTGGCGGCATTGCGGCCAGCGACGCCAGGATCCAGCGCGCACCAGTGCGACGCTCACGCACGCGCTCCTCAATCACGCCGAGATACTTATCGATGCTCGCATCCGTGACCGCTGCCTGCCGCAAACCCTGACGTGCGAGCGGCAGCAGATGATCCATGATCAGCGCTACGGCGCTCTGGCTTTGCCCGTCGATCCAATGGAATTGAGCATCGAGCCCGTGCCGCGCCGCGCGGAAGAAATTCAACTTCGCATCGTCAAACGACATCCGCGCAGCAATCTCGCCGTACTCTTCCGGCAGCGCCAGCATCAATCCGGCGAAGAACGCGGTATTGGCGATCTCATCGATCACAGTCGGCCCGGAAGGCAGCGCGCGGTTTTCGATTCGGAGGTGCGGAACGTTGTTGGTAATACCGTAACAGGCGCGATTCCACCGCCAGACCGTACCGTTGTGCAGACGCAAGGCCGAGAGCGACGGCGTCTCGCGGCGAGCCAGAACGGCAAACGGATTCTCATCCGGTTGCGTGATCATGATCGGGCGGAAGCGGCAGATCTGATCGTGGAACAGTTCGATGATCGAGTTTCGCAGCCACTCGTCGCCAAAACTCACGCGCGTCGGCTGGCTGCGGGCCAGTTGCGACGAGGAGCGCTCGTCGGTCGAATGCTGGAACAGAGCGACGCGCGTTTCCTGCCAGAGCCGATGGCCAAACAAGAGCGGCGAATTAACGGCGGCTGCTAATACTGGCGCCGTGATCGCCTGCGCAACGTTGTAGTGATTGACGAACTCCGCCGGACTCGATTGAAAGTGAATCTGGAAGCTGGTGTTGCACGATTCCATCATAATGTTGTCGTGCGTGAGGTGCAGTTCGTCGAGGCCTTTGATGTGAATCGACAACGGGCCGCCGCGCAATTTGATCACGCCGCGGTCGAGTTGATAGTAACGCGCGACCGGCGTGAGATTCTGGAGCGTGAGATCTGACTTCTGCAACGTTGGCAGAATGCCCGCGAGCAGCACGTTGGCAGCGTGATTGCCCGCACTCTGGCGCGCCAGGGTTATTAATTCATTCAGCTCCTGCTCCATCTCGTTGAAGCAATCGCTGGTGAGATCGCGTGGCGTCAGGTTGGCTTCGAGATTGAACCGCGCAATCTCGGTCGTCAGCCGTGGATCGCTTGCGTGGGCCAGAACCGCCGGGGAGATCGGCGCCGGGCGCAGATGTTCGTCAACCAGGAACATCTCCTGCTCGGCGCCGATGCGTCGCGCGCCGCTTTCGATCAGGCCGTTATCGAGCATGAAAGCCAACGCCCGCAGATCCTCGAGCAGCGCCTTCATGAACTCTTGCGACTTCTGCGAGTCTGCGTCTTCGTCTACGTTGTGCTGGCCCATGTGGCTAGTTCGTCCGAATCGATGCTTATTTCTGCATTTCGCAGGAGCGCCTTCAGCGAATGCCTTAATGGTCGCGCGACGAGCACGGGACAAGGAGACTGCCGCAACACGCGATCGACGTTTGAGCCAAACAGCGCGCGCATGCCAAAGCCCGCGCCGTGGGCGCCGACGCTGATTAAATCGATCTCATTCTGCTCGGCATACTGCAGAATCTCGCGATAAGGCTGCCCTTCAGCGACGATGTTTTTGACCTGGCACCACAGATGAACCTCGGCCGGCACGGCTTTCTGCAAGCGACGCGCAGCCGTGTGATAAGGCGAGTCGGCGCCCGCATTCGGATACCAGGCGATCTCCGGGCCACTGACCGAACGCGGCGGCAACACGTGCAATAAGTGCAACTCCGCCTGATGTTCCTGGGCCAACGCCAAAGCGTAATGCAACGCGATCTCGGAGTAGTCAGAGAAGTCGCAAGCAACGAGCACGCGCTTGAGATCGATGCGCGATCCAGCGTGGACACGATCGCGTTCGTCATCGTGCATGACGACAACGGAACACGGCGCGCTGCGAGAAACGGTTTCCGCAGTCGAGCCCAACAGCGCCGCGCGATGCGGGCGGCGGCGCGATCTCATCACGATCAGATCGGCCATTTCGATAACGGCTTTTCGTGAGATCTCCGCGCCAACGTCATCCGCATGAGTCACCAGCGCCCGCCAACGCAGTCCTTCGTGATCGGCAGGATCGATAGCCTCGAGCAACCTGCCGGGCGATTCCGAGGCGGTGGCCTTCGCGCCCGGGTCGAGGCAGTGAAGCAAGATGAGCTCAGCGTCGTGAGCCCGGGCGACCGCTGCCGCGTAACGCAACGCATATTGGGAATGCGCGCTCATATCGGTCGGATAGAGAATGTGCTTGATATTGATCATGGACCTCACCGTGTTCATGAATGCGTTAACTCCCAATATTGCTGCTGCGCACGTTTGGCCCAGTGCCAAAAGTGACCTTGCCTTACCGAGCCGGGCTCATTGGCCCACATGTCTTTCTGCAGATAGATGTTGTCCTTCCCGCCGATATCGATTACTGACTTCAGTTCGTGGCGATAGTGAGCTACGGACATGTCCCCTTTGATTTCGGCGAGGACGTTCGCGGCGGCCACAGTGGCCTGGCGCACGGCCATGTGGCCCAGCTTCGGGCCGCTGAAGTTCGTCGAGTCGCCCACAGCAAAGACACGATCTTGTCCAACGACCCGCATCGTGTCGTCGACCTTGATGTAACCGTCATCGTCCGTAATGCCGAGATAAGAAGCCGCGGGCGAACCCTGAAACGGCGGCAGCAACATCAGCAGCTTGAAATCGAGCGACTGGCCCGTGCCCGTTTGCAGTTCGGCTTTCGTTATTTTTGTGGCGGCGAAGTCGAACACGAATTCGATGCCGTGCGCGTCGAGCGCCTGCTTCAGCGCAATGCCCACGTCGGCGCCAAACTGCTCGCTGATTGCCAGCGGACTCACGATCGTAATGCGCGCGCGTTCGCGTTCACCGCGTTCTTCCAGTTGGCGCGCCAGCGCAAATGCCGTTTCGTAAACGGGAACCGGCAAACGGGCGCCGGCGCACTCGCCGATCACCGCGTGTCCTTCATGAAAATCTTCGACGGCTTTGCCAAACTTGATTGCCTTGTTGACGTCGAGCAGGTGATGAGCGTGTTCGTAGAAACCGGTGATGCGCTCGGTCGCGAGGCGCCGTCCTAACGCGAACACGAGATAGTCGTAAGTTAGATTTCCCTGGATTTCACCATGCGCGATGACGACTCTTCGTTCAGCGGGATCGATGTGGGCGACCTCGGCCTCGATGAAGTTCACACGCCGGTCCAACAGCGCATGCCGCAGGTCAAACGAGACATCGTCAACGCCGCATTGGCCGAACGCGAGCCGTACCAAACTCGGATAGAACACGAAGCGGCGGCTGCGCGAAACGAGCGTGATCTGATGATCGCCGCCGAGCTGCTGGGCGAGTTGTTCGGCTGCCACCACGCCACCGAACCCGCCACCTAAAATCAGAATCTTCGCCATCGGTAAACTCCCTTCAGGCACGCCAGTGCACGAACCGTACCAACGTGACTTTCAAAAAGTTTCCGAGGTTTAAAGTGAGGCGGTTGAGCGGTATTTCGCAGTGCGCGGTGATTTTTCGCAGTCCTGCGGCTTTTGTGGCTATGGACTTTGCAAAACCTGCGCGAGAGTTCTTAGCAGCTTTTCAGCGCTATAAGGCTTGTTGAGAAAAACAGCGACGCCTTCGAGCACGCCTTCGCCGGCGCGCTGCCCGGTGCCCAACCCGCTCGCGGCGATGATGCGCACCTTGGGATTCATTCTTTGCAATGCGCGAATCGTGGCCGGCCCGTCCATGAACGGCATTACCATGTCCGTCAACACGACGGCGATCTCGTTCTTATGGTCAGCGTAGATCGCGAGGGCTTCGGTGCCGTCGCTCGCCGTCATGACCGTGTAGCCAAACGTTTCGAGCGTGCCGCGCGTGATCTCGCGGATCGATTCCTCGTCGTCGACCACCAGCACCAACTCGCCTTCGCCAATCGGCAGATCCGTTTGTGCCGCCGCCTGTTCGGCCGCACCCGGCGTATCGAGTGCCGGCAGGTACAACGCGAACTGGGTTCCTTTGTGCAGTTCGCTATAGACGTTGATGAAACCTCCGTGACTCTTAACGATCGTCAGCGCGGTCGAGAGACCGAGGCCCGTGCCCTTCGTCATCTCTTTGGTGGTGAAGAAGGGTTCGAAGATGCGGCTTTGAATCTCGGGCGTCATTCCCGGCCCGGTGTCCGAAACAGTGATCATCACGAAGCGGCCGGGCTGCGCTTCGAGATGCATCCGCGCATAGTTCTCATCGACAAAAATGTTTTCCGCCTGAATAGTGATCGAGCCGCCTTCCGGCATCGCATCGCGCGCGTTGACGCAAAGATTCATCAGCACCTGGTGCACCTGCGTCGCATCCGCGGAGATGATCCAAAGGTTCGGGGGCAGCTGAAAGCTAATCTCGATCGACTTCGGCAACGTCTCGCGCAGGATCTTCACGATCTCTTTGATCAGGTGCTTCGGCTGCAACGCGACGCGCTCGCCGGCGACGCCTCTCGCAAACGACAACACCTGCCGCACCATGTTTCCGCCACGCTCGGCATTGGTGCGCAAAACGTCCAACCACTTCTTGCTGCTCTCGTCGGTGGTTTTGAGTTGCAACATATCGATCGCCATGACGATCGGCGACAGCACGTTGTTGAGATCGTGCGCGATGCCGCCGGCGAGGGTGCCGATCGACTCCATTCTTTGCGCGCGCAGAAACTGCGCTTCCATCCGTTTCTTCTCGGTAATGTCAGTATTGATGATCAGGATGGACTTCGGCCGTCCTTGCTCGTCACGAACTAGAGTCCAGCGACTCTCAACCGTAATCTCGACGCCGTCACGACGCGTTTGCGGTACTTCACCTTTCCACTGGCCGCTTTGCAGGATCGACTCGCGCGCAGTCTTGAAGTGTTCGGAGCGGCCTTTGACGAGCAACTTTTCCGCGTTTTGCCCGACGGCTTCGGCCGCGGTCCAGCCGTAGATTTTTTCCGCGCCCTTGTTCCAGTAGAGAATGTTCTGATCGAGATCGCGCACGAGGATCGCGTCCTGCGCCTGATTAAGCAACTCAGCCTGCTCGCGGATCTGCTGTTCCGCACGCTTGCGTTCGGTTATGTCGCTGCGGATCGCGACGTATTGATACGGTTTTCCTTCGGCGTTCAGGAACGGAACGATCGTGGTGTCGACCCAGTAGAAACTGCCGTCCTTGGCGCGATTTCTTATTTCACCACGCCAGACCTGGCCGCCGGCGATGGTGGTCCACAGTTGCCGGATGAATTCTTTGGAGTGAAAGCCGGAGTTGATGATGCGATGGTCCTGGCCGAGCAACTCCTCGCGCGAGTATTTCGAAATCTGGCAAAACTTGTCGTTGACATAGTTGATGATCCCGCGCTGATCGGTGATGGCGACGATGGCCGACTCATCAATGGCAAACTTGATGTCGGCCAGTTCCTTCTCGAGGTTTGTAGGATTGGTGACGGTCATTTGCAGCAGATCACGACTCGGCGTCGGCGGTGGCCGCTTGCGTTTCTTCGAGCTTCTTTAGCCGGTATCGCAACTGGTCGCGCGAGATGCCGAGGAGTTGCGCGGCGCGAGTTTGATTGCCGCCGCTACGCTCGATGGCCTGGCGAACGAAGGAGAGTTCTGCTTCATCAAGCGAGATGCCTTCCACCGGCAAGGAAAATCTGCTTTGCGCCACGCTCGAGGGGGTCGAAGCAAGAACCGGCATCAACCCATCAGGCAGGTACTCCGCCGTGATCTTGTCTGCGTCTTCGAGAATCAGGGCGCGCTCGATCACGTTGCGCAATTCACGCACGTTTCCCGGCCAGTTGTATTTTCGGAAAACTTCAATTGCTTCGACCGAGAGTCCTGTGATTCGGTTCTTTCGCTTGAGCCGGGCGCTGAGGCGATCGATGTAGTGCTGCGCCAGCAACAGCACGTCGTCGCCGCGTTCGCGCAGCGGCGGAATGTCGATCTGAATAATCGACAAGCGATAGTAAAGGTCCAAACGAAAGCGGCCCGCTTCGCTCTCGGTTTTCAGATCTCGATTCGAGGCCGCGAGCACGCGCACGTCGAGCGGTATATCTTTCAAACCGCCGACGCGGCGAAACGCGCCCTCTTCTAAAACGCGCAAGAGTTTTGCTTGCAGCGAGAGTTCGAGCTCTCCGATCTCGTCGAGCAAAAGCGTGCCGCCTTCCGCCTGTTCGAAAAGACCTTCCTTCCGCGCTTTCGCATCCGTGAACGCGCCTTTCTCGTAACCGAAGAGTTCCGATTCGATGAGCGTGGCCGGCAACGCCGCGCAGTTCACGGCGACGAACGGGCGATCCGCGCGTTGCGATCCGTAATGAATCGCCTTGGCGACGAGATCCTTTCCGGTTCCTGATTCACCTTGCAGCAACACGGACGAGACTTCGCTGTCCGCGACTTTCGCGGCGAGCGCGAGCATTTTTTTCATCGCCACAGACTCGCCGACAATCTGGGCGAAGTTGAATTCGTGTGCCCGTTCCCTTCTGGCCTGCGCGACTTCTTTGCGCAACTGCCGCGCTTCGATGGCGTTGCGAATCGTGACGTGCAACTCCTCGAGGTTTATGGGCTTGCCGATGAAATCGTAGGCGCCGCCGCGCAGCGCGGAGATCGTATTGTCGACGCGAACGCTGCCCGTGATCATGATCACGACGACGTCCTCGTGTTCGCGCTTGATGTCGCGCAACACGTCGAGCCCCGAACCGTCGGGCAGATCGATATCGAGCAGGACCGCGACGGGCAACTCGGCAAACAACTGCGCCCGGGCCTCCGCGACCGTGCCGGCTTCGGCCGCCGCGAAGCCCCAGCTTTGCAGCGCCTCGCGTAAAGTCCAGCGAATGGCTTCGTCGTCGTCAACCACGAGAATTCGTTCGTTTGAGTTTCTGGAGGGCATCGAAAATTTATTATATGCGGCGGTGTCGATTTCGCCACCCTTCGTGCGTCGTCAGGTCAAAGGCAGGAATAATGCTAAACGAAGGAGCAACGTCATGAAATACCTGTTGTTGATTTATCACAACGAGCAAAGCTGGAACGCGATCGGCGAGCCGGAGCGCCAGCAGATTTACGCCGAGTATGGGAAATTGCGCACGGAGCTTCAAGCCGGCGGCCAATACGTTGGCGGTTCTCAGTTGCAACCGATTACGACCGCGACGAGCGTGCGCGTGCGCGACGGCAAGGAACTGATCGTCGACGGGCCTTTTGCTGAGACGCACGAACAACTCGGCGGCTATTTTCTCGTCGAGGCGAAAAATCTCGATGAAGCGACGAGCATTGCGTCGCGAATTCCTTCCGCGCGGACCGGAACCGTCGAGGTTCGGCCGCTGGTCGAGATGAGAGCAGAAGCAAGCGCGTAAGTTTCCGTGTAATCTGTGTTTTAGGCTCAGTATCAGCAACCCACCGACGATGTCGGTGGTACTTTCACGCTTGACCTAGACTTGCGGTAGGTAAAGCATGAGAAACCACCGACGTTGTCGGTGGTACTTCATACCTTACCTACCGAAGATGTAGGCAATGCGTGAAGGTTCCACCGACAACGTCGGTGGTACTTCATACCTTACCTACCGAGGATGTAGGCAATGCGTGAAGGTTCCACCGACAACGTCGGTGGTATTTCATACACAACCTACCGAGGATGTAGGCAATGCGTGAAGGTTCCACCGACGAAGTCGGTGGTACTTCATACCTTACCTACCGAGGATGTAGGTAACGCGTGAAAGTACCACCAACGAAGTTGGTGGGTTGCTGAGACCAAGCACAGATTACACGACTCATGACCGACGCGAGCGCGACTCTCGAAAAAGTTTTTCGCGAAGAGCATGGCCGAATCATTGCCACACTGATTCGCCAGTCCGGCTCGTTCGATCTCGCCGAAGAAGCATTGAACGAAGCCTTTGTCGCCGCGGCCGCGGGCTGGGAACGCGATGGCCCACCACGCAATCCCGGCGCCTGGCTGACGACAGTTGCTCATCGCAAACTGCTCGATGCGCTGCGCCGCGACAAAACGCGCGCTGACAAGCAATCCGAGATCGAATACGAAGCCACTCGCCTGCAACCATTTGTTGAACCTGCGTCGCTCGAGGAAGTAGTGGAATATCCCGATGATCGATTGCGTTTGATGTTCACGTGTTGCCATCCGTCGCTGGCTCGTGAAGCGCAGGTGGCACTCACGCTCCGCACGCTCGGCGGGCTCACCACCGCCGAAATCGCCCACGCCTTCCTGCTGCCGGAAACGACCCTGGCCCAACGCCTCGTGCGCGCAAAGCAGAAGATTCGCCTTGCCGGCATTCCTTACGAGATTCCCTCAATCGAACGGCTCAACGATCGCCTCGCCGCGGTCCAGGCCGTCATCTATCTCATTTTCAACGAAGGTTACGCTGCGAGCACCGGCGAGAACCTCGTGCGCAACGATCTCTGCGCGGAAGCGATTCGCCTCGGGCGCGTGCTTTGCGAGTTGTCGCCGAACGAACCGGAAAACACGGGTCTGCTCGCGTTGATGTTGTTGCAGGACTCACGGCGCAAAGCGCGCGTAAACGACAAACGCGAACTCGTCACGCTCGAAGAGCAGGATCGTTCATTGTGGGATCGCAAAGAGATCGACGAGGGTTTGCGCTTGTTGCAAAACGCATTGGCGCTGGCTCGCGCCGGCAGTTATCAGCTTCAGGCCGCGATCGCCGCCGTGCATTGCGAAGCTCGAATCGCGGCGGAAACTGACTGGCCGCAAATCGTTGCGCTGTACGAACGGTTGCAGCGGCTTTCAGCGTCGCCAGTCATCGCGCTGAATCACGCCGCGGCGGTGGCGATGAGTGAAGGCGCGGAAAGAGGTTTGGAACTGATTGACTTGGTGGGCGCAGACGGCCGGCTCGATCACTATTATCTCTTTCACGCCGCCCGTGCGGATCTCTTGCGGCGGCTGGACCACCTTGAGGATGCTCGCGCGGCCTACGAAAGAGCGCTGGCGCTGGCGACGAACCTGGTCGAGCAGAAATATATCCGGCGACGATTGGACGAGATCGATCGAAACTCTAAGGCACGATCCTGATCGTGCCCGCATTGCTCGATCGCCCGAATGCCCTGATCACAACCGTGCACGTGCCGGCGGCCAGATTGCTCGGCAACCGTACTTTCACCTGCGCAAATTCGGATTCGCGCTCGCCTGTAGCGTCCTTCAAATGAACGTTGCGCACGTCGCTGGCCGCAACGTCGATGACCTGGTTGTCACTGCCGGTGAATCGCACGGTAACTACCGCCGGAGTCAGCCCCGGACTCAGTTCGAGATTCTGCGCAAACAGATAAATCTTCGTGTTCGGATCAGGATCCGCGGGGAACTTGTTGGGAATGCTCAATACTCGGAACGGATCTCGCAACAGGAGATCGGCATCGATCGCCGCGGCCTGGTTAGGCGCTGGGCCGGAGTCTTCCAATAACAGTCCCGGAGAGTCGTCGTTGAGAATCGCGCCCTCTGCCTGATCGAGAATCAGGGTCGCATTAACCACGTTTGAAAGAGCAACGTTGAAGGTCTCGTTCGCCTCGGTGTTCTGGTCACCGCAAACTTTCACCGGCAGCGTGAACGACGTGGCGCCGGGTTGGAACACGATCGTTCCCGCCGCGCTTTCATAATCCACGCCTTTGGTACCACAGCTCGCGCCACCAGTTGCGCCGAAGTCCGAGGTGGCGTAATTCACACTGACCGAACGTCCGGTTGCCGCGGAAAGATTCACGGTAAAGGACACCTGCGTCGTGGTGCCGGCGTCTCCTTCGATTGCGAAGCCGTCGAAGATAGCCATAGTCGGCACGGTAGTGCGGTCTTGAATCGTAATGGTCATCGACCTCGGCGCGCCCAACACCTCGAGACTGGAAGGATTGCCTAGCAACAACGTGAACGTTTCGTCCGGCTCCGTCGTCACATCGTCAGTGATCGAAATCTGAATCGTCTTGCGGGTTTCGCCGCCGCCGAAATTCAGCGTGCCGGAAACTGCCGTGTAATCCTGTCCGGCGATCGCGGTGCCGTTTGCAGTTGCGTAGTCGACCGTCAGATTGCCGACGCTGCCGCCTTTGCGCACCACGTCGACGTTCGCCACCACGACGTCTTCAATTACCTGGAACGAGCTCACGTCGAACTGCACGCTGCCGGTCGCGTTGGTCGCGTCGCCCTGCGAAAACTCAGACGTGTTGCCATTCGGATCGGTAGCCGTCGCGGTCACCACTCTGCCGGCGGCCAAACCAACCGGAAACGTTACGTTAATAGGAGCGTTATTAGCGCCGTTGGTA
>Ga0247688_1000377_pt1 | contig 14544 bp, 10 predicted proteins | sample CNK29_metaG_FD_182718 | JGI IMG/M metagenome (GOLD analysis project Ga0247688, IMG submission 182718) | Soil microbial communities from Purdue University Martell Research Forest, Indiana, United States - CNK29 | ecosystem: Environmental > Terrestrial > Soil > Temperate forest > Bulk soil... | reverse complement strand
GCAGCCTGACTTTCCCACATTCCCACAGCCCCTACGACTGGTTAGATATTTGAATTGGTAAAACCAAAACCGGACATTTCACTTGCTAATTAAACCGGACATTTTAATTTGCTAACAACAGAACTTTTTTTCCTGGATCTCCAGGGATCAACTACACCTGCGATTCCGCCTCCCTGCTGATCAACTGTCCACACTAGAGCAAAATTAAACACCGCCAGTCCGAAGATCACCGCTCTCACTCGCAACCAATGGGAAGGTCCAGTTGTGGTATCTGGAATCATCTTGAAAGGTTAGACCCCTTTCCCTCGATTCGGTTCCCTTATCTTCCCGTTCAACCAGCCGCCACGAAACCCCGCGCGCTTCAGGCCGGTCACGATGTAAGGACACTCGCGCATGAGCCGCCAGATCAGCCCCGACTTGTAGTTTTCGATCATCATCACGATCGGCCCCTGATCGAGCCCGTAGTACCCTTGCGAAACCCAGCCCTTCTTCCCCGCCGACGTGAACGTCGGGTTGTAGCTGCACTTGAATCCATACTCGCTCGTCATCTCCGGATGATCGATGTTCAAGCGCTTCAGGGAGGGCAGCACGATTTCCGGGGCGAAGGGCAGCGACGCCGCAATCGCCCACGGCGCAAGCGTGCCGTCGTCGGGACCATGCGGAATCGAACGCGCAATGTATTCATAGAAACGCACTCTTCTGCCGTTCACTTGTCGCACCGCCGGCCCCGGGCCATCGCTCGCGGTGATGCCCCACGAATAACGATCGTAACCGGCAAAACCTTTCGGATTGCGAATCGCATATGCCTGGTGAGCGTAAATCGCGCGGCGGCTGTTCTCGAAATAATCGCTCTCCTTGCCGCGCATGTATTCATCCCGAATCCCGCGAAAGTCGATCCACATGTGCGAAAGGTGATGAATGAACAGCGGACCAGCGTAAAGAAATTCGTGGCCGTAGAGCTTCTTCCATTTATACGGCATGGTCCATGCGTGATAACTCTCTTGCGGCAAAGGAAACGTCGGCGAAGCAAGTCCCAATACATAAAGAATCAGGGCCTCGCTGTAACCCGTCCAGCGATACCTGATGAATCCCTTTTCCGGCCGCCAACCGTGCGTCACCGCCAGGCCGCCATGTTGCGCCCACTGCCAATCAGCCCGCCGGTACAGCGCTTCCGCAAGCCGGCGTAACTCACGCTCCGCTTCCGTGTCGCGGTTGAAGTACGTCGCAGCAGTGAGCGCGCCGGCAATGACGTAGGTGCTGTCGATGGTCGAGACCTCGCAACGCCCAAACCGGCGACCCGTTTTTAGGTCGAGGAAGTGATAATAGAATCCGTGGTAACCGATCGCATCGGCGCCTTTTCCTTGTGGCCCATCATGGAAAAATCGCAGCGTGATTAACGCGCGCCTGACGGCTTCTTTCCTCGTCAGGTAACGCCGCTCGACGGCAACCGGATATGCCGTCAGGGCAAAGCCAACCGCCGCAATCGAACACGGCGCTCCCGTTTTTGTGCTGTCGGGCATGAGACCGTTGTCGAGATTTATCTCATCCGCGAAGTATCTGAATGTGTCGCGTTGCAGGCGCGCGAGATCCATCTGGTTTCCTGTGAAGAGACTGAAGTCGCGACCAATTATGCACTAATTCGCCGCACGGTGGTGTTGAATAAACGAAGGAGACCCCACATGAAAAGAGCGCTGCTACTCATCACTTTGTTCGCCACGTTGCCTGCATTCGCGCAGGTTCCAACCGCAACTCACAACTATGAATTCGCCAATGGAAACTGGTTCGACGGGCAAAGGTTCGGGCAACGAACCTTCTACTCAGTCGCCGGCGTGTTGAGCAGCAAGCGCCCGTCGCGCATCGATCGCGTTTTCGATCTCAACGGCAAGTACGTCGTGCCACCGTTTGGCGAAGCTCACAATCACAACCTCGATTGGTCCAGCGACGAACGCTTCGCGCGCGTCAACAAGATGTATCTCGACGCGGGAATCTTTTACGTCAAGAATCCAAACAGCCTACTTCGGTCGCGCCAGCTAACGTTAGCGCACATCAACCTGGCGAACAGCGTGGACGGCATACTCTCGAACGGTGGCCTGACCGGTTCCGGCGGTCACCCGATCGAGATCGTGTCGCCGCAACGTGGCTTCAATCCGGGCGACGGTGAAGGACAGTTCTATTACGTGATCGACACGGTTGCCGATCTCGAGCGCAAGTGGCCCAACATCAAAGCCGGGCAACCTGATTTCATTAAGACGTACCTGATCTATTCCGAGGAGTACGCGAAACGCAAAGATGACAAAGCGTACGATGGCTGGAAGGGTCTCGATCCGGCAGTGCTGCCTGAGATCGTGCGCGTCGCCCATCGTGAAGGGTTGCGCGTTTCAACGCACGTCGAAACCGCGATCGATTTTCATAATGCCGTCGTTGCGGGCGTCGATGAGATCAATCACCTGCCGGGTTTCCGGCCGGAGCGGAACGACTTCGCCAACTACGCTAACCTCGCGCGCTACCAGCTCGCGGAAGCCGACGCGAAACTTGCCGCGCAGAAACACATCGTCGTCGTGACCACGATCGGCGAAGCAATCGACGAAACATTCAATGAGAAACAGAACGAACGCGATCGCTTAGCGGTGCGCGCGATGCTCGTACAAAATCTCAACGTGCTGCGAAAGAACCAGGCAGCGATCGCGATCGGCAGCGACAGTTTTCGCCAAACCGCACTCCCCGAAGCGCTCAGTCTCGCCAGGCTCCAAACATTTGATAATCTAACGTTGCTGAAGATGTGGTGCGAAACAACCGCCGCCACGATCTTTCCGAAACGCAAGATCGGTTACTTGAAGGACGGCTACGAAGCCAACTTCCTGGTGTTAACGGGAAATCCGCTGGCCGATTTTGCGAACGTGAAGACAATCGATCTGCGTTTCAAACGAGGCGAACCTCTGCTTACACAATGACCCTAACGGAACTCAGTATTACCGAAGCTGCTGACTTGCTGCGCCGGAAAGAGATCTCGCCGGTCGATCTCACGACGGCTTGTTTGGATCGCATCGCGGAACTCAACCCAAGTATCAACGCCTTTATCACCGTCACGCGTGACAGCGCGCTCGCCGACGCTCACAAAGCGGAAGACGAGATTCGCGCGGGCAACTGGCGCGGACCATTACACGGTATTCCCATCGGCCTGAAAGATCTGGTCGACACGGCCGGCGTGAAGACAACGTGTGGCAGTGCGCTGTTTGCCAATCGCATTCCCAGCAGCGACGCGGAGATCGTGCGGCGTTTGAAGAACGCGGGCGCGGTGCTGATCGGCAAGCAAAACATGCAGGAGTTTGCGTGGGGCGGAACTTCTGCTTCGAGTCGCTATGGCCCGGTTCGCAATCCGTGGGACACGAAACGAATCGCGGGGGGTTCTTCCGGCGGTTCGGCTGCGGCTGTCGCGACCGGCATGTGCTTCGCTTCGATCGGCACTGACACCGGCGGATCGATCCGCGAACCGGCAGCGTTCTGCGGCATCGTTGGCTTGAAAGCGACGTATGGATTGGTGAGTACGCGCGGCGTGTTTCCGTTGGCGCCGTCGCTGGACCATGCCGGGCCGCTTTGCCGCAACGTGCCTGACACCGCACTCGTGCTGCAAGCGATCGCTGATTATGCCGCTGCGCAGGATGTGATAACGAAGCCGCGGATCGGTATCGCGCGCCGGATGTTTTTTGAAGATCTCGATCCGGAGATCGCGATCGGCACGGATCAAGCGCTGAAAAGGATCGAGGCGCTCGCCGCGGATGTGATTGAGGTCGAGCTGCCGCCGACGCCGGCAGCGGTGCAGGCGCCGGAAGTTTACGCGATACACGCGAAGTACTTCGCCGTGTCGCCGCAACTATATGGACGCTGGATGCAAGAACGATTAGCGATGGCCACCGCCATCGATACCGTCTCTTATATCGAGGCGCGGCAGCAACTCGATCAAGTGCGGCGTTCAGCGAACGAGGTTTTTGAGCAAGTAGATTTCGTGGTGACGCCGACGTCGCCAGTGCCGCCAATAGAAATCAGCGAAGCGCTCCACATGTCGCCGTCACCGGCCGGTGAGCTTTGGCTCAGAAATACGCGGCCGTTCAACGCTTATGGCTGGCCGACGATCTCCGTTCCCTGCGGCTTCACTCAAGCCGGCTTGCCGATCGGGGTACAGATCGCCGCGCCATCGTTCCGCGAAGCGAGCCTGTTGTCCTTCGCTCACGCTTTCGAGCAAGCTAAAGCTTGAACTCCCAACGGAAACTGTCGCGCGGTGACTTGCTAATCGCCATACAAACGCAACGCGGTACAAACGCTTTTGCGACGGTTATCCCGTAAAAACAGCTCACCCCATTTTCCGTTCGGCCAACTTAAACCCCGACTGACGTGTAGTTATGCGTTTTCGCAAGCTGCTCTTGTCCGTGGCCTTCGCCGTCCTCATCGTATCCGCGCCGCGGGTACAGGCACAGGAACGTTTGTGTGATACCGCCTACGAAGACTGCCGCGTTCCGCTGTGGAACCTGATCGACGCCGAAACCACCGGCATCGACGTCGCGTTCTGGTTCATGCAGGACGATTCATACGCCACCAAGATCATCAACAAGTTCAAAGCCGGCGTGCCCGTGAGAGTCATCGTCGACCCACGCGCAAATCCGACCTACGCCGGCAACGAAGCCGTGCTCAACTCGCTAAAAGCGGCCGGCATTCCGATGCGCTACAAGCTCGGCGACGGCATCGTGCATTGGAAGATGATGTTGTTTGTGGGACAGAACAAACTCGAGTTTAGCGGCGCGAATTACTCCGGCAACTTCTTCGTTCCGGACGCGCCAAACTCAAACTATATCGACGAAGCAATCTACTTCACCGACGACACGTCGCTGATTCAAAGCTTCAAAACGAAGTATGACGACGTTTGGACCAACACGCTCCTGTTTGCGAACTACGCGAACATTTCCGGACCGCTGGCGCGCAAGTATCCGACGTTTCCGATTAGTCCCGATCTGAACTTTCCACCTTCCACCGACAACAGCCAGGATTTCCTGCTGCGTACGCAGCAAAACATGAACGCCGAAACGAAAAAGATCGACGTCATCATGTACCGCATCACTAACGAGGGTTATACAAACGCGACGATCGCCGCGGCCAAACGCGGTATTCCCGTGCGGCTCATCCACGAACCCGACGAATATCGGAATCCCGGGCGACAGTGGGACGCATGGAACGTGGATCGGCTTTACATGGCGGGCGTTCAGATCAAGATGCGTAAACATCTTGGCTTGAACCATCAGAAATCAGTGCTGCTTTACGGTAAAGGGATGACGATCTTCGGCTCGTCAAACTGGACTGGCCCCTCGTCAAACTCGCAGTTGGAACACAACTACTTCACGACCAAGTCGTGGTTCTTTCAGTGGTTCGTGACTCAGTTTGAGCACAAGTGGAACACGGCGAGCGAGAACCAGCCTTTCGTGCCGCTGCCGCCGGATCAGCCGTCGTACATTGCCCCACTCAACGCGGCCACCGCGCAGCCGACCACGATCACGCTGCAGTGGGAAGGCGGACCGTGGGCCCACAACTACGATATCTATTTTGGGACTTCTCCGACTCCGCCTTTGCTGGTCTCGAACGCGAGCACTCTGCAGAGTGGAGCGCAGCCGGGCCAACCACTGCTGAATACGGGATCGATCGACGACGGCCAGATGGAGTCGTACAAGCTGCAAACCACGCTGCAACCCGGCACGACTTACTACTGGCGCGTCGTGAGCAAGACCATGGCTAACCAGTCGACGACTGGACCAACATGGAGTTTCACTACGTCCGGCAGTACTCCGCCACCGCCACCGCCACCGCCGCCGGTGCTGCTCACCGACAGCGCGACAAACCGCGGCCTGGTGCTGCATTCACCGCTCGAAACGCGAGAACCGTTCGACGTCACGTCGCCGTTTGCGTTAACGGCCGACAAGCGCACGCGAGTGATGTTGTTTGTTTCCAATCTCGATCCGGCGACGACGCCTTTGTCCGTCTCCGCAGTGAGCACAAAAGGAGTGAACTATCAGTTGCCGATCGAGTTTGTGGGGAAGTTACCGGTGATGGATTCGGTTACGACGCTCATCGTCATCCTGCCTCAGGACACGTCGCTGCATGGAGATCTATTCGTCACGGTCACGGCCGCCGGCGTGCAAAGCAATTCCATTCAACTCGCCATTCGCTGACCCAAGGTTTAGCCACAGATTACACAGATGGTTTTAAAGCATCTGTGTAATCTGTGGTTTCAACCCGTCTTGGCAAAGCGCTATTGCGTCAGGCAAGACGTGTCGTCGATCACGAATGAGGTTTGGAGTGAAGAGTCTTCAACACCCAGGAAGTAGATGCGAACAGTCTGCCCTCTGAACGCCGTCAGATCGAAAGTCTTCTGAACGTAGCCGGTCGTTTTGTTCAGATTCGAGTAGGTCGCGAGCGTTGACAGCACCGTGTTACTCGAATTTCGAATCTGCACCTGCAAAGTATCGAACGGAGTGGTGGTCGTGGTTTCGGCTGTGTTGATCTTCAGCCAGAAACTCAGCGTGACGGTGCTGGCCGTCGACGGAATCGCTACCTGCTGGTAGAGCGAATCAGTGTGCGTTGTGCCGTAGCCGTCGAGCCAGGCATAGAACGAACCCGTGCGCGGCGTTTGCCCCGTTGAGTTGGTGATCACGCCCGCGGTTGCGACCCACGTCACGTTGCCTGATTCGAAGCCGCGATTCGCCAGCAACTCAGTTCCCGGCGGTGGCGGTGGAGGCGGCGCGCCGCCCAACTGCGAAAACAGCAAGCGATTCGGCGAACCTGTTCCCGCGCTGGTGACGTGGTTCAGAGTCGAGCCATTGACGATTGCGGCCGTCACTGTTGCCGGCGAAGCAGTCGGATTGGTTTCCAAAAACAGAGCGGCGACGCCCGTAACGTGCGGCGTCGCCATTGACGTGCCGGAGATCGTGTTCGTCGCGGTGTCGCTAGTGTTCCACGACGAAGTGATGTTATTGCCCGGAGCAAAGATGTCGAGGCAAGTGCCGAAGTTTGAGAACGAAGCGCGAGCGTCGCTGATCGTCGTGGCGCCGACGGTGATGGCGCTGGCAACGCGCGCCGGCGAAGTGGTGCAAGCGTCGACGTTGTCATTGCCGGCGGCAATCGCATAAGTCACGCCGTCAGCGATCGAGTTCGAGACTGCGGTGTCGAGCGCGGTTGAAGCGCCGCCGCCGAGACTCATGTTGGCGACCGCGGGTTGGCCGGCCTGGTGATCGGACGTGACGAAATCCACGCCCGAGATGACGCCGGAGTTGGTGCCGCTGCCGCTCGAATCAAGCACGCGAACCGCAACGAGTGTGACGTTCTTGGCCACACCGTAAGTCGAACCGCCGACTGTGCCGGAGACGTGAGTGCCGTGGCCATTGCCATCGTTGGTGCCGAGACCGTCATTGATGGCGGTGAAACCCGAAATCACGCGACCTGCGAGTTGCGTGTGAGTGGCGCGAATGCCGGTGTCGATGATGTAAGCCTTCACGCCGGAACCGGTTGCGTTGTAAGTGTAGTTGCCGTCGAGTGGCAGATCGTGTTGATCGATTCGATCGAGTCCCCACGTTGCGCCGGTCTGAGTTGTGACCAGGCTGACCACGCCGTCTTCTTCCACGTAAGCAACGCTCGGATCAGCGGCGAGTTTGGCGGCGCGAGCTTCCGGCATGCGGACCGAAAAACCTTTGATTGCGCGCTGGTAAGTGTGGCCACCATTGCGATCGCCGCCGAACTCGCGTGAGAGACGGGTCGCTTCGCCTTCAACGTCGGCGACGTTGTCATTGAGCACCACGATGTATTGATCGGGAATTCGTTTATCCGCGCGCTGGCGGTGAAGTTTTCCGTTGCCGGAATTGGGATTCTGGCCGTGAACCACAGTGAAGACCACGGCAGCTACAGAGATAGCTACAAGAGCAAACAGTACGAGCCTCTTCTTCATTGAATGAACCTCCAGTGAGTATCAAACAGTTGCTTTTTTGTGAATGGGAGCGTCCGCTGTTAGGGAGGGATCGTTGTGAGTTTCACCCGATCTTGTCTTCTGGGTTCGCAGATGATAGAACGCTCACCCAACAAACGCAAGAAATACTCCAGGCCTTCAAGGAAACTACTATGAAGCTCACTGCCCCTGTTGTTTTAGTCCTGCTTTTTGCCTCGATCGCAGCTGCGCAACAACAACCTTGTGTGACGGCTTCGAAGTTTGGGCCCGACGATCAGATCGGCAATATGCACTACGTCACGCCGGAGAAAACTCTCGCGGCTGTGAAACTCGTAACGAAGGGCAAGTCGTACCGGCTGGCAATCGAAACGAACAAGGACACGCCCGCCTATCCGCCGCGCACCTTTGCCGTCACGATCGTGCAGCCCGGCCAGAACGCTGGTGCGAGCCTGGGCCCAACCAAGACGACTTACAACGACGATCAAATCAATGGCTGGGCCGGCATCGGGACGCAGATTGACGGGCTGGGCCATATCGGCATCGACAATCTTTATTTCAACTGCAACAAGTCAAACGACTTTGCGGCGACGGATGGTTTGAAGAAACTCGGCGTCGAGCATATTCCCGCGGTCGCGACGCGCGGCGTGGTGCTGGATATGGCGGGTTACTTCAACACCGACATCGTGAAAGAAGGCACGGCTTTCAATCGCGCGGATATCGAAGGTGCGATGAAGCGACAGGGCGTTCAATCGATCGAGAAGGGTGACGTGGTGTTGTTTTATACGGGCTGGCTTAAGTTGCTCGGCAAAGACAACAAGCGTTTCGGCTCAGTGGCGCCCGGGTTGGGGCGCGACGGCGCGCGTTATCTCGCGTCGTTGGGCGTGGCAATGATTGGAGCTGACACGTGGAGCTTCGAGGCGGTTCCGTTTGAACCGGGCGCGGGTGTTTTTGAAGTGCACCAGATACTGATTCCGATGAATGGCATTCACATACTCGAGAATATCAATACGGAAGAGTTGGTGAAGGATCAGGCGTGGGAGTTTTTGTTCACGCTTGGGCCGGCGCGAATCACGGGCGGCGTGCAGGCGATCATTAACCCAATCGCGATCAAGTAAAAAGGAGGTTCTTCATCCACAGATTACACAGATTTCCCTTAAACAAATCTGCGTAATCTGTGGATAGAATGCTGGGGTTCACTACGGCATGCACATACTAGAGGGAGTTTTTGTTCATGCTTGGGCATCAGCGTTTGGAGTTCAGGCTTTAGCTTGTCTTTGGCTGAATTCAGAACTGGATCTCACTTCTTGAACAAATTATTAAACGCTTGCCGCGCATCGCTCGGCGCGCCCGACGCGCCCGACGCGCCCGACGCGCCCGACGAAGTCTCGCGTTCCACAACCGTCCGCGCCGCAAACAGCTCACACGCATTGCGCGCGTTCTTATTCACAATGCGCTTCGTCACCGGCTTGCGGCACTCGAAACGCGCCCCCGGATCAAACGAAGCGCACTGCCGGCAAGTGTGCAGCTCCGCCCGGCAGTTCTCGCAAGTGCTGTCAAAACCGATATTCGACGACGCCTTCGCGCCACACGACGAACACTTCACTTTCTCGCCGAAAGCCATCATCTTCGGCGAGCGCGGCCCCTCGCGATCGCGCGGCGCTGACTGCGGGTGTGGCCCAGACTGCGGCTTTGGCCGTTGCGGCTCGCGGTCATTATCCATGTAGCCGCGTTGACGATATTTGCGATCGCTCATAATGTTTATCTCCGGTTGATTCCTGATTATATACCGCGAAGCATGAACCGCGTTTTAACCAGCAGCCTCTGCCTTCTGATCATCATCGCTGCCTGTGCCACCTCCAGCATCTCGCCGCGCACTGCCGCCGTGCAGCAGAAGCGCATCGTGATCGCCGCGAGCGTCCTGTTCGACGGCACAGGTCAGGTCCTTAAAAATACACGCATAGTCGTCGAAGGCTCAAAGATTGTGCGCGTAGATCCGAACGCCGAACCGGTCGATTACGATCTGCGCGGCCTGACAGTCATGCCCGGATGGATCGATTCGCACGTTCACATCACCTGGAGCTTCGACGAGAACGGCCGAAACCAGGGCGCGGGCGTAACCACTCCGGAAGCCGCGCGGCAATCTGCCGAGAATGCGTCGGTGACGTTGGCCGCCGGTTTCACCACCGTACAGAGCGTCGGGAGTCCCAACGACATTCCCTTGCGCGACGCGATCGCGAAAGGCCAACTTGCCGGCCCGCGCATTCTAACTGCCGCCCAACCCCTGCTCGGCCAGGGCGCGCAAAGCGGCACGCCCGAGGAGATCCGCGCCTTCATCAGAAAACAGAAAGAAGCCGGCGCTGACCTGATCAAGATATTTGCGGCCGCCAGTCCGGGACGTCCGGCCATGACGCTCTCGCAGGAACAACTCAACGCCGCCTGCGACGAGGCAAAGAAACTCGGGCTGCGTACGCTGGTGCATGCTTACAAAGACGCCGTTCGCGCAGCGGCGCTCGCCGGTTGCACGGAAGTCGAGCACGGCACGCTCGCCACTGACGACGATCTCAAGCTGTTGGCCCAAAAAGGAACCTGGTTTGATCCGCAAGCCGGGCTCGTGTTTGAAAACTACCTGCTCAATAAAGACAAGTTCCTCGGCACGCCGGGATTTCCCGCCGAAGCGTTTCCGGCGATCAAGGAATACATTTCGCTATTTCACGAGACTCTCAAGCGAGCCATAAAAATTCCGGGGCTGAAGATCGTGTTTGGCTCCGATGCGCTCGCCGGATCGCACGGCCGCAACGCCGAAGAGATGATCGATCGCGTCCGCGACGGCGGCGTAGATCCGATGGCGGTGCTGGTCTCCGCCAACTCACTCGCCGCGCAAGCGATGGGCAGGGCCGATCAGTTCGGCTCGATCGTTCCCGGGCTGCAGGCCGACATCATTGCCCTCGACGGCGATCCACTCAAAGACATCACCGCCGTGCGCCGGGTCGTGTTTGTGATGAAAGGCGGCGTTGTTTACAAGAACGTCGTGCGCGCTCATTAAGGACACGCCAGCACCGCCCGGCGCGTTTGCGGCTTCGCCGTCTGCGTGCGCCGCAATACCTCATCGCTGGTCAACGAACGCATAAACTCAACCAGCGCGTTCATCTCTTCATCAGTCAGGTTCAACTGCAAGACGCGGCGATCGAGATTAGCGTTTGGTTCGCCGCCGCGATTGTAAAACTTGACGACGTCCAGCAGCGTTTTCTGCGAGCCGTCGTGCATGTAAGGCGCGGTCAGCTCAACGTCGCGCAGCGTCGGCGTCTTGAAAGCACCGGTGTCGCGCCGTTGCTTGGTGATCGAGTAACGGCCCAGGTCCGTGGTGGCTTCACTGTGCATGCCCGCTCCGGTGTTGTGAAAATCGAAGTCAGTGAAGAACGGGGAGCCGGAGCGAAAGACGTGACACTTGATGCACTGCGCCTTGGTGCGAAAGAGTTCCCAACCACGTTTTTGCGCCGCACTAATCGCGTTTCTGTCGCCGGCAATGAACCGGTCGAAGGGTGAATTGCCGGAAAGCTGCGTGCGCTCAAAGGCGGCAATGGCTTTGACGATCGCCTCGATCGTGACTGCGCTTTTGAAGACGCGGCGAAAGCCCTCGACATAAGCAGGATCGCCGGCCACGCGCGCGACGACGGCATCGTAATTCTGCATGCCCATTTCGGTCGCGTTCACCAGCGGGTGCTTGGCCTGTTCTTCGAGTGAACGGGCGCGACCGTCCCAAAAAAGATTCGCACTGAACATCGCGTTGAGCACCGTCGGCGCATTGCGCGGGTTGCGGCCGCTGCGGATGCCGACGGCCGTGGCGTTGTGATCGGTAAACGCACTCGCCGGATCGTGGCAGGTGGCACAACTCACCGTGCCGTCGGCTGACAGTCGCTTATCAAAGTAGAGCGCCTCGCCGAGTTTGATCTTTTCGGGTGTGAGTGGATTGTCCGCCGGGATACGCTTGCGCCACTCCGCGAGCGGCAGGCCACGCGGGACCTGCATCGCGGAAACGGCAATGACACAAAGGAGGAGCGGCAGCGCTGGCGAAACTCTTTTGATCACGAGTCCAAACGTTTAGGAGAGCGCGTCCGGGGAGTCAGCCAGGATCTCCGCGCCGTGCTTTTTCAGCATCCGGGCAAAGTCGCCGAGCGTGACTGAGATCTTGTCGCGCAGCTCGAGATCTCTCGTCGGCGTGAACAAAGGCTCACGCACGCCGCGCCGGTTCAGCAGGCTAAACAGCCCTTCGCGCACCCGTACGCCTTGATCGTCAACGGCGTAATAAGATGTTTTCTGCCCGTCAAAGACCCGCGCGATCTTGCAGGAGACGTCTGCTTCGCGCGCGTCAAGAATGGCCTCGACCGCCAGGTTCCGGGCCTTGAATGTAACCGTGGCAAAATCGATCCGGTCAGCAACTTCGAGCTGTGGCGGCGCGAAGGAATAGTCTTTCAAGAGAAAGTCGAAGGTGCTCGATGCTTCCGCGAAAAAGTAATCAGCCAGTTGTTGGTCCATGCTGCTTCAATAATCCAGGCCCGGCACGCCGCCGCACTTGCCGTTTCGCTTGAACTCCCGTTGATACCTATCGTACCCCTTCGTCTCCGCTCGCTCCATGTTGTAGAAGTCGCTGTAGGGTTGTTCCCCGCGCGCCGCGCGTTCAGCGCGCCGCTCGAAGTCGGGACCAATATCGACCACGTTAGCGCCCGCCTCACGCGCTTCGCGAATCCATGCCTGGTTGGCTTCCATGCCCGCGCCCTGGAACGTTTCGGCGCCGATGCGTTCGGCATAGCGGTCGACGCGCGCCATGTTCTCTCCGATCACGATCGTCCGATCCGCCGCTCGGGCCGCGCGCGTGGCTGCGCCCAGGCCGGTGGCAAACGGGATCACCGCACCGGCAACGTCCGCCCCCAGTGCGATCAGGTTCGTGACCCGATCTTTGCGACCGCCGGTCGCGAGCTGGTAGACGTCGTAAGCGATGAAGCCGATGTCAGCAAGCGTATCGAGGATGCGCCCGCTGGAGTCAGTAAAGTTGGACGGGCTGTTGAAGACGTAGCCGTAGAGATTCGTATCGCCGCCACGGAAGCCGATCGGATCTTCACTCATGAAGCGTTGCAGCGTCGGGCTGTAATAACGAGCACGATAGTAAACGAGCCCGGTGCCGTCGTTTTCGCGGCCGGTGTATTGAGACGAGTTGCTGCTCGCCGCGCCGCCGGCAGTCGCCTGGCCGAAAGGCTCGTAGGTGTACTGCGTCGTCAACGCGCCCAGCGAATCGCTCAAGCCCACGGTCGAGCCGAGGCCGTCGGTAAGAAAATGGCGCGCGCCGCCGGCGTCAGTGCGCGTGAACGTCTGGTCGGTGCCGCCCGTGATCAGGTTGGCCGAAGGCGTGCCGCCGTTCTTTTCCTGAATGATGTTCGGCCCGTCGTAGAGAAATTCCGTTGTGGTGCCGTTGACGGTCTTCGACTTGCGGCGGCCGAAGGAGTCGTAAGCGAAGCTGGCACTCAACCCGCTGCCGCTGATAGACGTGAGTTGATTGCGCGCGTCCCAGGTGTAAGTGTTCGTGCCGTCAGAAGTGAGATTGCCGTTGTTATCGTAGGCCAGCGTCGCCGCGCCGCGTTGCGTGAGCTGGTTGTTGGCGTTGAAGGTTGACGTCGCCAACGACTGCGGCAAGGCCAGCCGCGCATAACTGCCACCGACGCTCTGGCGCTGGCCGGCGGCGTTGTAAGCGTAGGTGAGATCGCCGAGGGTGACCGCGCCGTTCTTGTACGTGATGCCGGTGAGTTGCGAGGCCACATCGTACCCGTACTCCATGCGGAGCCCGTTTGGCAGCGTCACTGAAGTGACGCGGTCCGCATTATCAAAGGCCACGCCAACGACACTCGAGCCCTGCGTGATACTCGACAGGCGATCCGCATCGTCGTACGCGTAGTTAATTGCAGTTTGGCCCGCGACGGTCATGCTGGTGCGCCGTCCGCCGGCGTCGTAGGTGTAACTCACGCTGCCCTGCGGCGTAGTTTGTGACGTGAGCCGGTCGAGGTTGTCGTAACCGGCCGTCATTGTGCCGGCGAGTGAGTCGACGGTTTGGGTCAGGCGATCTCCGGCGTCCCACGTGTAATTGATCGTGCTTTCGTAATTGGTCACCTGGCCCTGGACCACCGCGCCAAAACCAGCAAACGTGAGGCGGTTGAGATTGTCGTAGGTGTAATTCGCGACCTTGCCGCGGCGGTCGGTAATCTTCGTCACATTTCCCGACGCATCGTAGACGTAACTCTGCGAGCGCAGCAGCGCGTCTTTCCGGCCCGTGACGCGCTCCATGTTGTTGTAGGTGAAGGTCGTCACGTTGTTGCGCGCGTCCTTGACCGTCAACAAGTTTCCGTTGGCGTCGTAGGTGAAAGACGTGGCGTTACCGGAAGGATCGGTAAACTTCTTGAGCTGATTCAGCGCGTCGTACTCGTAGCGCGTCGTTTGCCCGAGCGGATTGCGAATGCTCAAGACGCGTCCGCCGTCGTCGACGAAGCGCGTGGTCGTGCGGCCGAGCGCGTCGGTGACGG
>Ga0247688_1000376_pt1 | contig 14595 bp, 9 predicted proteins | sample CNK29_metaG_FD_182718 | JGI IMG/M metagenome (GOLD analysis project Ga0247688, IMG submission 182718) | Soil microbial communities from Purdue University Martell Research Forest, Indiana, United States - CNK29 | ecosystem: Environmental > Terrestrial > Soil > Temperate forest > Bulk soil | place... | reverse complement strand
GCTCTGGTCCAGGTAAGTTGCACCTGGGAAGGCGCAACGGCGGCGGCTTGAAGCACGGGAGCTGATGGACCGGTAGTATCGGCCAGCGTCTTCGCGTTCACGATATTGCTGTTGCCGGATTGATTGCCGGCGTCGTCGACGGCGGAGAGGGAAAATGAATAAGAACTGTTGACAGCGAGAAACTTCGCGATGTACGCGGTCTGTGTTTGGCTGATCGTGGCGGTCGAGTTGAACGCCGAGTTAGCAGGATTGGTGATCTTGAGGCGGTAGGAAAACTTTCCGGAGTTGTCGCTCGATGCGTTCCAGGATAGCGAGACGGTCGAGTCGGTTATTGCCGTGACCTTCAGATTCGTTGGTGTTGAAGGCGCCGTTTTATCGCCTTTACCGGCGGAAACCGGCGCGCCATTCAACAAAAATACCAACGCGAGAGCGAGAAAGGCCGTTCCAGCGACGAGCCGAGAAGAGCGCCGAGTAGTCATGGTCCGTTACCTCCACTGAATAGATCATCAGTCAGGCGGACTGGCCGCCGTGTTGGGAGGCTGTGTGACTAAAACTAACCTGACGCGGGAAGGCCGAAGATTATCACAGTTTCTCGTACTTCACTATTGGGATTTCATGACACTACTTTGAAGAATTTGCAGCGCTCGCCTTTAGTTCAGCGGCTTTTAAGGCCATATCAACGCCGGCTTTCAACTCGTCATAACTCTTTGGGGCCACGCGACGGCCGTTGATGAAGACGGCCGGCGTGCCATTGATGCCCAATTTCATGCCGTCTTCGATGTCGCGTTGGACCGATTCGGCGAACTTGCCGGAATCAAGCGCGCTGTCGAAACGGGCGCGGTCCAGCGAGAGATCGCTCGCGTACGCCTTTAACTTATCGACGCTGAGTGCCGCTTGATTATTCAGCAGAAGATGAATGTATTCCCAGTAATGGCCCTGATCGCGAGCGGCTTCGGCAGCTTCCGCGGCCTTGAACGCTTCCGCGTGTTGCGTCAGCGGAAAATCGCGCGCGACGAGTCTCACTTTGTCGCCGTACTCTTTCACAAGCCGTTCCAGTGACGGATGCATCGCGGCGCAACTCGGGCACTGGTAATCGGTGAAAGCCACGATCGTCACCGGCGCGTTGGCTGGTCCGATTGACGGCTGATCGTTCGTGGCAATCGAAAACACGGGCGACTCAGGCGCAACCAGAAATACTTGAATCGAAGCTCCGGCACGCAGCCGTTCGACGAATACGCGTTCGGCCTGGCGCGTTTCGATCTGTTCGAGATACTGTTTGATCGCGTCCTTCGTTTGCTCAAACTCGCCGCTGACTCGTTCCTTATTCTGATCGTAGAAGAGTTTCACCTGTTCGTCGGTGACCGGCTTCGGTTTCACTTCGTCATCGAGCAGGGCGTGGATCGTAATCTTCCGTTTCTGCGCTTCCTGGTTGAGCAACGTGTCGTTAATGCTCAGGTCGAGTTCGGTTTTGCGCAAATCGAATACCTGCTGCTGAACGTCGAAGACCAAAGGCAACAGGGAATTTTCGACGTCGGCGGACGTGATCGGTTCGCCTTTGATCGTGGCGAGCACGCGGGCGCGATCAGTCGCCGTTGCCGGTGGTGTTACGGCGGTGACGTTTACTTTGACTTCGTTCGCAGTGCGCAGAGTGTCGGCAAACTTCTTGGCCGCGTCCTGCTGATGCTGCTCGTAAAGATAACTGATGACCTCGTCGGAAACTTCGCTGAACTCACCGTTGATGCGGGCTTTGTTCTGATTGTAGAAGGCCTGCGCCTCGGCCGGCGACGGACGCGTCACTTTCGCCAGCACTTCCTGCTCGAGCAGCTTGACGGTGCTGATGCCGCGTTTCTGTGCTTCGAGGGCGAGGAGTTTTGAGTTGATGAGCAGATCGAGTTCGCGCTTGCGGGCTTCGACAACCTGGCGCTGCAGTTGCGCGATGTTGTCGCCGGTGGTCTTTTTAATGTCGCTGCTGCTGATCTTCACGCCGTTGACGACGGCCAGAGTCTCGGGCAGGACTTGTGATTCACAAGCGCAATCCTCACGAGCGTTCGCGGCAATTGGTTTCGCTTGCGTCTGTGGCGCCTGCTGTTTTGGCGCGGCTTGAGGCGTTTGCGCGAGCACTGCCGCTGGGCAGGCAAAACTCAAAACTAGAAGTGCGTGGAACAGTCTGCTCATTTGAATCTCCTTGCGTTGTGGTATTATTCCCCGGTTCGCGATTAGGTTGTTACTGCTTACTGTCGAACGGCGTCCTGCAAGAGCCGTGCTACAGAAGCCTTGTAGTTTTCTTCTCCGTAAGCTTCATCGTTCGCGGGAAAAACCCACACCAGCGCGAGAGATCTCTCGGCTTCAATCAAAGTCATAGAGAGACAACCTCTCTGGCAAAGTCAGTAGACTTGCTCAAAATGAGACACTGCCTATAATTTCCAGAGAGCCTTGCAGACTCAAGCAGTTTTTTTTTTGTTGTAGTTAATAGCCACCTCGTAACCGAAACACCGGACTGATTCCTTTCTCAGGGAGGCTGTGGGAGCCGGCCCTCTCAATCGGGAACTGCCTATGAGCGTCTTTTCGAAATTGTTGTTCGATACTCCTTCCTCAGGATCGGTATCGGTGCGCAAGAATTTCAACGCGCGCCTCATCATCATGTTCAGCTTGCTCACGATCGTGTTGACCGGGGCGGTGATCATTACGTGGGAGCAAGTGTTGAGGCCGCCTTATTACGCGTGGGTGGCGCGCAATTATCCCGGCCCCGAACAAGCCGAACATCGCTGGAAACTCGAACAAAGAGGCGAACACTTCTTCATCTCGATGACGGTGGACATCATCGTCGTGAGCCTGTTGCTCGCGTTGGTCGATCGCCAGCATCGGCGACTGATGGAAGCCACCGAACAACTCGCGCATAGCGAAAGAGTCGCCACGCTCGGTCGTGTCGCGGCCCAGGTGGCTCACGAAGTTCGCAATCCGTTGGCCGGGCTACTGCTCTACTCCGTACATCTCAAAGGAAAGATCGAAGGCAAACTACCAAACGGCGACGCGCAACTCGTCGATAAGATCATCGACACGATCAACAATCTCACTGCTACCACAGAACAGATTTTGAACTTCGCGCGCCCGGTCACGCTCGCGCCTAGACGAGTCGATCTAAACGGAGTCGCTACCGACGTAATCCAATTGCTGAGCACGGAAATTTCTTCGCATCGCATCGAGACGGACCTCAAACTCGACGATGCGCCAGTCGCCGGCATGCTCGATGAACCATCGATTCGCGCGGCAACACTCAATCTCGTTCTCAACGCGGTCCAGGCCATGCCCAACGGCGGACACCTGAAGATCTCCACCGGAAACGAAAAAGAAAATCTGTGGATGAACATCGAGGACACCGGCTCAGGCATGAGTCCCGATCAGCTCAAGAACCTTTTCGAACCGTTCAAAACTACCAAAAGCCGCGGCCTCGGCCTGGGAATGCCGTACGCGCAAAAGATCATCCATCAGCACGGCGGCCAGATCGCCGTCGACAGCCAGAAAGGGCAGGGGACCCTCGTCAGAATCGAATTACCAGCCGACAGGAGTGACCAATGATTGCACGCCCACCCAGCAAAATCTTGATCGTGGACGATGAACCAAGTGTGACCGGATCCCTCGAAATGATCCTCACCGAAGCTAATTTTGAAGTCTTTACTGCAGACAGTTTTGCCGCCGCAGCCGAGCGGCTGAAACAGACGAAAGTAAATCTCGTCATCACTGACCTGCGGTTGTCGGACGCATCCGGAATCGACGTGATCAAGCACGTGAAGCAGGTCGCGCCCGAAGTCGAAGTGATCCTGATGACGGGTTACGGTTCCGTCGACATCACGATCGAAGCGATCAAAGCCGGTGCTTACTACTATCTCGAAAAGCCTTACACGCCGGATCGCTTATTCGCGCTGGTCGATCGCGCCTTGCAGTTGGCGGCACTGAAACAGGAAAACGAGACACTGAAACGCACGCTCGCCGCCGACGGCGACACGTTTGGCATGATCGGCCGCGACCAGAAGATTTGCCAGATCTTTGAAACGATTCGCACCGCGGCGCCGTCAGACGCGTCAGTCCTGATCGAAGGCGAAAGCGGCACCGGCAAAGAACTGATCGCCAGCGCTTTTCACACGCAGAGCCAACGCGCTGCGGGCCCGTTCATTCGCATCAACTGCGCCGCGATTCCCCACGAGCTAATCGAATCCGAGTTGTTTGGTTATAAGAAAGGAGCGTTCACCGGCGCCGATCGCGACAAGCGCGGGCTCATCGAAGCAGCCAACCAGGGCACGCTGCTGCTCGACGAGATAGCGGAAATGCCGACGCACCTGCAAACAAAACTGCTGCGCGTGCTACAGGAAAGAAAACTGCGCCGGCTCGGCGACGAACGCGAGATCGACGTCAACTTCCGGCTCGTATCAGCCACTAACCGCGACACGCTCGCACTGATTCAGGAAGGACTGCTGCGCAAGGATCTGTACTTCCGCGTCAGCACGATCAAGATCAAAGTCCCGCCTTTGCGCGAACGCCTCGACGACGTGCCGCTCATCGCCGGGCGTTTTCTGAAGCGTTTCAACGAACAGTACGGCAAGAGCATTCGCGAGCTTTCGCCGGACACAGTGATGCGTTTGGTTCGTTACGACTGGCCCGGCAACATTCGCGAACTCGAGAGCGTGATCGAGCGCGCGGTGTTATTCTGCTCCGGCACCGAACTGCTGCCGGTTTGCTTGCCGGAAGAATTCCAGACGCACGCAACCAGTTCGACCTTTGTTATTCCACCGTTGTGGCCGATGGAAGAGATTGAGCGCGAAGCGATTTTGCAAACGCTCGAACGCACCGCCGGCAACGTGAAGAAGAGCGCGCAGATACTTCGTTTCCCCCGGCCGACGTTCTATCGCAAGCTGAAAAAGTTGGGCATAAAAGTTGAACGACCTTATACGTCCGTCGCCACAAAACACTGATGATTGGCGAGAATGTGTCCGACGTCGCAGAAGAAAATAAGGTCAGTATCCTGATCGTTGATGACGAGCCTTCCGTAGGCGACGCGCTCAAGCTGGTGCTTGAGTCGAGCGGCTACGAGGTGGTGCTCGTTGATAACGGTCTTGACGGCCTAGACCAGGCGCGCAAGCGGCGCTTCGGTTTTAGTGTCGTTGACCTGTTTTTGACTGATATTTCAGGGTTTCAAGTGATCGCCGGCATCCGCCAGCTCCAACCGCAAACACCAATCCTGCTCATCACCGCACACGGTGGCCCGCAAGTCTTTGACGAGGCCAGGAAACTCGGCGCGTGCGCCGCGCTCGCCAAGCCATTTCCACCCGCAGAGATTCTTAAGATCATCGACTCCCAACTGCATGGTCCAACTGATGCTTCATCGTGAAGCACTGTTAACTCAGCTTGTCTCACCCTGAGACATCCCTCCGTTAAGAAGCACAGCGAGTAGTGGGTCTGGAACTCTGTGCCTCTGTGTCTCTGTGGTTAACCTTCTTCGCGCATCAATCAACCACAGAGACACAGAAGACAGAGGCTTCGCTTGGAGGCACGGTCGTTGCAAAGCGCCTTGCAACCCCAACAGGAGGGATTTTTGATGAAGACTACAATTCTTGTTCGTCCGTGGAGGAAGCCCCACCTTCCAGTCTTCCTCCTTTTCTTGCTGCTGTCGCTGACAGCCAGCGTCACCCAAGCCCAAACACAGCAAACAGATTTGATAGCGCCACCAATCGACGGCGGCGGCGGCGCGATCTTGTTACCCACGCCTACGCCGACTCCCACACCGGCGCCGTGCAGTCGCACGATCAAAGCTGACGTCGTCGCCCTGGACCAGATCATTATGTTCAATCGGATGGGTACGGTTAATCCGAACGGAATGATCTACGCGCTCAAACAGGACGTCGTCGCGATCGATCCCGTCAAGGGAATCGTCGCCGGCAACGTTCGCCTTCGCGCAGACAAACGGCCGCGCCCAATCGTGCTTCGCATGAATAGCGGCGACTGCATGCGCATCACCTTTACCAACCTTCTCTCACCAACACCGCTGAGTGACCAACCGGCAACTCGTACCGCCGGCATTCACGTAAACGGCATGGAACTGGTTGGCAGCATTGCTTCGGACGGATCAAACGTCGGCAGCAACACGCCAAGTCTCATTGGCCCCGGCGCTTCGACCGTTTACACCTTCACCGCTACCCGTGAAGGAAACAATCTGATGTACAGCACCGCCGCGACCACAGGAGGCGAGGCTGACGGTGGCACATTGGCCCAGGGTTTATTTGGCAGTGTCAACGTCGAACCGGCGGGTGCTGAGTGGTATCGCTCGCAGGTAACTGCCGCGGATTTGAATCTGGCGAAAACCGGAACAACCGCCGGCGGCCACCCAATCATTAACTACGATGCTGTCTATCCCGTGGGCCATCCGCGTGCGGGCCAGCCGATTTTGAAGCTGCTCAACGTCGATACGATCGTTGCTACCGACTTGAACGCCATCATCACCGGCCCAAACAAAGGACGGTTCCCGACCGGCACGTATCGTCCCAACGCCACCAATCCGGATCGCGACAAGCCGTTCCGCGAGTTCACCGTGATCTATCACGATGAAGTCCAGGACGTGCAGGCGTTTCCGCAATTCCAGGATCCGGTCCTCAGCCACACGCTGCACAGTGTTGAAGACAAGTTTGCCATCAACTACGGCATCGCGGGCATCGGAGCGGAGATTCTGGCGAACCGGCTCGGCGTCGGGCCGATGTTCAACTGCACTGAGTGCAAGTATGAAGAGTTCTTTCTTTCATCGTGGGCCATCGGCGACCCCGCCCAAATCGTGGACAAGCCGGCGAACACGACTGACAAGCTGGGAAACCTGATCGTCGGCCGCAAGGCGACCAAAGTCTTGTATCCGGACGATCCTTCAAACGTGCATCACAGCTACATCGGTGATCCCGTGAAAATGCGAGTCGTTCACGCGGGACCGAAAGAGCACCACATCCATCACTTGCACGCGCATCAGTGGCTGCAAGCTCCGGACGACGACAACTCGACTTATCTCGATAGTCAGGCACTCGGGCCGGGCTTCGCGTTCACTACTGAAATCGCTCACGGCGGCACCGGCAATCGCAATCAGACCGTCGGCGATTCAATCTTCCACTGTCACTTCTATCCACACTTTGCCGAGGGCATGTGGGAGTTGTGGCGTTCGCATGATGTATTTGAAGCGGGAACGGTCTTGGATGCCAACGGTATTCCAGTGGCCGGATCGCGCGCGTTACCGGATGGTGAGATCGTCGCCGGTACCCCAACGCCCGCAATCGTTCCGCTGCCTACGTTGGCGATGGCGCCGATGCCCACCGCGACTGTTCCGGGTTATCCGTTCTTCAGTTCAGCGGTTGCCGGCCATCGTCCGCCACATCCACCACTCGACACGATCGACGACGGCGGCTTGCCGCGTCACATCATCACGGGTGGCACCAGCGTTCACGTAGAAAACCGTCTCGACTTCAGCAAGGAACTGATCACCGCGATTGCCATACAGGTTGCGGAAACAGGAACCGCTTCGGAAGTCGCGGCCATGCAATACCACGAGCAGCGTTTACATCCGAGCTTTAAACCGGATGGAACGCCGGCCAACTTCGTAACCAACGGTTTGCCTCGCAAACCCGGAGCTCCGTTCGCTGATCCGTGCATGGACGATAACGGAAACCCGGTCGGCAACCCGCGCACTTACAAAGCAGCAGCGTTCCAGCTCGATATTAAACTAAACAAGGCGGGTTGGCATTTCCCGCAGTCGCGCATTCTCGCGCTATGGTCCGATGTCGCGGCCACCAAGGCGGGCACCAAACCACCGGAGCCGTTGTTCTTCCGCGCGAACACCAACGACTGCATCACGTACTATCACACCAATCTCGTCCCTGGTAACTACGAGCAAGACGACTTCCAGGTACGAACCCCAACCGACATCGTCGGCCAACACATCCACCTCGTGAAGTTTGACGTGACCGCGTCAGACGGAGCGGGCAATGGTTTCAACTACGAAGACGGCACGTTCAGCCCGGATGAAGTGGTCGAACGCATCCGCGCGATTCGCAAACAGAATGCTTGCGTCGGCAAGGATTCCGGCGACCCGCGCGATGGCACGTTCACTTGCCCGAAAGCGAAAGCGCATCCGTTCTTCGGCACGCTCGGCGCGCAGACCACCGTGCAACGCTGGTACGCGGACAACACCCTGAACAACAACGGTGTCGATCGCACTCTGCGCACGGTGTTCACCCACGATCACTTTGGGCCATCAACGCACCAGCAGGCTGGTCTTTACGCCGGTCTCGTCCTCGAGCCGGCCGGTTCTGTCTGGAAGAATCCGGAAACGGGCGTCACTATGGGCACTCGCACGGATGGCGGCCCAACCAGTTGGCAGGCCAACATCGTTGAGACAAACGCGGCGACCAGTCACCGTGAATTTCTCTTTGAGTTCGCTGACTACCAACTCGCTTATCAAGCCGGCGCCGGTGTCGACGTCAACGGACGTCCGATCGCCGACCCGCAACGAGTGATCAATCCGCCAATCGTCGACGAAGTCGGTCTGCCGTTCCTCGTCGAGAATGGCCTGGTTTGCCCGGGAGGTGTTCCGGCGCCGTGTCCGGAAGCAATTTCGGCGGCCGATCCGGGAACGGGCAGCGTCAACTATCGCAACGAGCCTGTGCCTTTGCGCGTTCGCGATCCGCAGACCAACACGCAAGCCAGCGGCGCCGCCGGCGACTTGTCGAAGGTCTACAAATCAAACATCACTCGCGCTGACTCAGCGTTCAACGTGCAGCCTACGTTCTATCCGGCGTTGACGCAGGGCGTGCAAGCTGGTGATCCATTCACGCCGCTGCTGCGAGCTTACGAAAACGACAAGATTCAGATTCGTATCCTCGTCGGCGCGCACGAAGAAACACACAACCTGACAATCAACGGTCATAAGTGGCTCCATCAACCGGGCACACCGCAGGATCCGTTGGCTGTCAACAACTCCGGCTACCGCAATTCGCAGATGGCCGGCATCTCCGAACACTTTGAATTCCTGACTGGCAAGGAATCGGTCATGGGCAATCGTCCCTTCATCGATTACCTCTATCAGAACAGTGCTGCGGTTGACGGCCAGTGGAACGGCATGTGGGGAATACTCCGCATCTACAACGGCCGGCCTGGACTGCGTGCCGATCTCCAGGCGCTTCCCAATAACACGGAAGGCGCCGCGGCGTTGTCGAGTAACGACGATCAGTTCCCGGTCGACAGTACGTCTCCGGCCGGCGTTACCGATTACAAGGACACTTCTGACGCGTCAGTTACTACGGACACGATGACGACGAGTGACACTACCTTGATGTCGCCAGACATGGTGGTCGACTCGCAGACGTTGAGCTCGCAAGGTTCGATGGTCGCTCCCGACGGCGGCAGCCTGTTGCTGCAACCGAAGACGATTGTGACGTCGTTGCCTACTGAGTTCAGTACCGGCAAGTCAGTGGCTACGGGCATCTGCCCGGGAACCGCTACCAAGCGGACCATCAACGTCACGGCCGTGACTGCGGCGGCTCTTCCGGGCGGCAAGCTGATCTACAACAGCCGCGCCGGCATGGGCGGAGCGCTCAATGATCCAACTGCGATCATGTATTTCCGCAGTGAGGACATTGATCAGTATGGCAAGGTGAAGGCAGGAGTTCCGATTGAGCCACTCGTCGTCCGCGCAAAAGCCGGCGAATGCATCGCGTTCAATCTCTACAACAAACTGCCGAACGTGATGGCGGACCTGGATGGCTTCAACACGATGCCAAACATCCTCTATCACTTCAACGCCAATCAGGTGAAACCTTCAAACCAGGTTGGACTGCACCCGCAACTGCTCGCTTACAACGTAGCGAACAGTGACGGCAAGAACGTCGGCTTCAATCCCAACCAGACTGTTGGCCCAGGCGGTGTTGCTCGGTACAAGTGGTACGCCGGCGACGTCGTTATCAATGGCAACCAACGTCTGGCGACACCGATTGAATTCGGCGCGACCAACTTGATCTCGTCCGATCCGATCAAGCACAGCAACAAGGGCGCGATCGGCTCGCTGATTATCGAACCACAGGGTTCGTCATGGATTGAAGACACGGGTTCACGTGCGCAAGCCACGATTACCAAGGCTGACGGCTCGTCGTTCCGTGAGTTTGTCCTGCAATTCCAGACGGACATCAACATGCGGTACGCCGACGGCAGCCCGGTGCCTAACCTCGGTGGTCCAACCGGTGCGGAAGACGCTGAAGACTCTGCTCAGAAAGCGCTCAACTACCGTACTGAACCACTCTGGAAACGCATGAACTTCGCGCCGGAGACTCCGTTCGAAACCACGCGTAACTTCGACTTCACCAACGTGCTGACTAACGCAATCGTTGGCGGTGACCCGCAAACGCCGGTATTCACGGCGCGCGCCGGCCAGGAAGTCAGGTTCCGCATCCTGAATTCGAACGGCCACATGCGAAACAATGTGTTCAACCTGCACGGTCATTTCTGGCAGGACGAACCCTTCACCAATAACTCGAAGTCGATTGGCAACAATCCGCTCTCCGAGTTCAAGGGTGCGCAGTACGGCATTGGCCCATCTTCGCACTACGAAGTGATTCCGGTGAATGGTGCGGGTGGCGCGCGTCGCGTGACGGGCGACTACCTGTATCGAACGCAGGAGTCCTTCCAGTTCGACGGTGGCATCTGGGGAATCTTCCGGGTAACACCGTAGGGCCACAGTGCTGTGTATCTGCGGTTGGGTTCCCCAGCCGCATCCGGGTGCAGCCTGCTGCTGGGGCGGGCTGCACTCAAAACCTCAAACAGTTTTCGGATGAGGAGATAGAGATGAACACCTTGATTAGACTCACAATCCTTACGCTGCTCGTCTTCAACGCCGCGTGGGCCTTTGCACAGCAGCCGGTGCAGGAGCCGGCCGATCAGCAACAGAAGCTGGTGGAGCAGGGAACCGCAATCGAATTCTCGCTCGCTCCGCTCAACCCGAAAGCGAAAGTCAAAGCGGGTGAAGACGCGAACATCCAGTTCAAAGTCACCGACACAACGACCGGCACTCCGGTTAAAGGTCTCAATCTTTCAGCGTGGCTGAGCTTGCGCGCGGGCGACAAACCGACGGACATGACTCAGTGCCACGAGAAGATTCAGTCGTATCTCACCGGCAGCATGAGAGCGCGACCCGACGTCGATCTGAATTCATATTACATACTCTCTTTAAATCATAGTCCTGACATTTCGGTGATCGATCCGCTGCTCGGCTTCGGCGGCAGCAAACTCTTGACGCTCGTGATGATGAAGAGTCCGGGCGAAGACTGGGTAATGACGGCCGATCGCGAGAAGCTGTTTGTAACGTTGCCGCTCGTGAACCAGGTCGCCGTTATCGACACGCATAGTTGGAAAGTCACGGATTACATCGATACGGGCATCAAGCCAACCAGCATCGCGCTGCAGGCAGATCAGAAATACGCCTGGATCGGCAACGACAGTGAGAAAGGCGCGGCAAGTGGCGTCACCGTGATCGACGTGAACACGCTGAAAGTCGCCGCGCAAATTTCGACGGGCGCCGGACGACACGAAATCGTCGTCAGCAACGACAACCGGTTTGCGTTTATTTCAAATCTCGAGAGCGGCACCGTTTCGCTGATTGACGTGGCGAAGCTGGAAAAGATTAAAGACGTGAACGTTGGCGCGAATCCGGTCTCGCTCGCGACTTCGGATCTGAGCAAAGCCGTCTACGCCGTTAGCGACAGAGAGGGCTCGGTCACCGTGATCGACGTGCAAGGCGACGTCAAAGCGAGCATCAAGACCAAGCCCGGCGCGCGTATGGTTCGCTTCACGCCTGACGGCCGCTACGGATTCGTCGTCAACAGCAGCGTGAACACGGTCAGCATCTTCGACGCGGCTTCGAATCGCGTGTTGCACGAAGTGAAAGTCGGCAACGCGCCTGACCAGGTGACGTTCACTGACACGTTTGCTTTCATCCGTTCGCTCGCGACCGAGAGCGTCGCGATGATTCGCCTCGCCACTGTCAGCAGCGAGATCGACATGACGGAATTTCCCGGCGGCCAATCGAGCCCGATCAAAGGTTCGACACCGGTCCGAGCTGACGCGCTCGTGCCCGCGCCGGAAGGCAACGGCGTCATCGTTGCGAATCCCGTCGATAGGACCATCTATTACTACGCGGAAGGCATGGCGGCGCCGATGGGCAACTTCCAGAACTATCGCCGCGAACCGTTGGCAGTGGCGGTCGTCGATCGGAGCCTGCGCGAAACGAAGCCTGGTGTCTATTCCACCGTCGTGAAGCTGCCGGCGAGCGGCCACTACGACGTCGCTTTTCTGACCGACTCTCCGCGCATCTCGCATTGCTTTGACGCGAGCGCGGAAAAGAACACGTTGCTGAATGAAGCAACGCCGGTCGCGTTGCGCCTCGAGCACTCGATCAAGAAGATGGAGCTGCCGGTGGGCCAAAGCTTTCCGCTTCGTTTCCGGCTCATCGATACGAAGACCAACAAAGCGAAAGACGACCTGAAAGACGTGCGCGTGTTGACGTTCCTCGCGCCCGGCACCTGGCAACGGCGCGACATCGCGAAGTCGCTCGGCAATGGCGACTACGAAGTCGATCTCAACGTGCCGGAGACGGGCGTATACATCGTGTTCGTCGAGTCGAGTTCGATGGGCGTGCACTATCGCGATCTGCCGCATTTGATGTTGCAGGGAGTGGAGGAAGTGAAGAAATGAAGATCAAGCGACTCGCTATTCTGGCGCTGATTTGTGTGACGCTGGGCCTCGCGCCGGCTTACGCCGCGCCGCAACAACAGGCCACGTCGGTTGCAACTTACTCGTGCCCGATGCACCCGGAGGTCAAGTCGAAGAAGAAAGGGAAGTGCCCGAAGTGCAAGATGGACCTCGTGCTTCAAACAAGCAAGGGTACAGAACAAGTCAGGAACGGGGTAACACCCCCACTCCCTGCTCCCGAACAGGTCATCGGCACGACCAGCAAGTTGAAGATCCCGGACGTTGAAGTGTTGGACCAGGACGGCAACGTACGTCACTTTTACAGTGACCTCATTAAAGGCAAGACCGTCGCCATCAACTTCATCTTTACCAACTGCACGACCATCTGCCCGCCGCTCGGCGCCACGTTCGCTCGCGTGCAACGCGAGTTGGGACCGAAGGCCGGCACAGACGTGCAATTCATTTCCGTCAGCGTCGATCCGTTGACTGACACGCCCGAACGTTTGAAAGCATGGGGCGCGAAATTCAAAGCCGGTGCGAGCTGGACGTTTGTTACCGGCAACAAACCGGAGATCGATCAGTTGCTCGACGCACTCGGAGCCGCGGTGGTGCGACGTGAAGATCACACGCCGTCAGTAATCATCGCCAACGATACGAAGGGCGTGTGGACGCGGACTTACGGGCTGGCTCCGCCAACCCTGATGATCGGATTGATTGAAAACGTGCTTGCCGGACGAGTCGACGAGCCGGTGGCGAAGGAGGTAAGCCAGTAATGAAACCGAAACACGTCAGCACCGCTGTCTTGTCACTTGCGTTCTTGTTCGTTAGCTCGGCCGCGTTTGGGCAACAGCCAATGACGACTTCAGCCGCCGAGAAATATTTTACCGACGTCGAGCTGATCAATCAGGACGGCGAGAAGATGCATTTCTACAGCGACGTGCTGAAGAACAAAGTCGTCATCATCAACGCCTTCTTCACGACCTGCACCAGCGTTTGCCCGCCGATGAATCGCAATCTCGAGAAGATTCAGAACGCGCTCGGCGACCGGCTCGGCAAGGACGTGTTTCTGGTTTCGATCTCGGTGGATCCGGCGACGGATACGCCGACGCGACTGAAGGAATACAGCCAGAGATTTCACGCGAAGCCCGGTTGGATTTTTCTCACCGGCAAGAAGGAGAACGTCGACTGGGCGCTTTACAAGCTGGGCCAGTACGTTGAAGAGAAGAGCGATCACAGCACCATTCTCATCGTCGGCAACGAGCCAAAGGGACTTTGGAAGAAAGCGTTTGGCCTCGCGCGTGCGGAAGAATTACTCAAGATAGTGGACGACGTAATTAACGATCGGTGAGTGTAATGAAAAATGTTTTGTGCTTCTTGTGCCTTTTTGTGGCTGTTGCGTTGCCGAGCAGCGTACGAAGCCAATCGACGCGTGTTCCGTTAACGGCGGCTGAGAAACGCGGCAAAGCTTTCTACTTGCGCGGCGAGAGCGCGTCGGGCCAGGAGATCACCGCGATGATGGGCGAGGTCGACGTGCCGGCCACGACTCTCAGTTGCGCTGGTTGTCATGGCAGTCGCGGCGAAGGAAAAACAGAAGGCGGGGTGACCGCGGGAGCGTTGGTCTGGTCGAACCTGATCAAGCCTTACGGCCACGTGCATGACGACGCGCGAAAGCATGGCCCGTTTTCGGAGATCTCGTTCATTCGCGCGCTCACGTCGGGTGTCGATCCGGCGGGAAACAAGCTGGCCGTGGCGATGCCGCAGTATCGAATGCCGCAACCGGACATGGCCGACCTGATCGCGTATCTCAAACGCATCGACACGGACCTGGATCCG
>Ga0247688_1000373_pt1 | contig 14687 bp, 1 predicted proteins | sample CNK29_metaG_FD_182718 | JGI IMG/M metagenome (GOLD analysis project Ga0247688, IMG submission 182718) | Soil microbial communities from Purdue University Martell Research Forest, Indiana, United States - CNK29 | ecosystem: Environmental > Terrestrial > Soil > Temperate forest > Bulk soil | place... | reverse complement strand
GGGCGAGATTTACGTCGGCGGGGCTGGAGTTGCGCGCGGTTACTTGAACCGTCCCGATCTGACGGCAGAACGCTTCGTTCCCGACCCTCTCAGCCGCCAGCCTGGCAGACGTCTTTACCGCACAGGCGACTTGGCGCGCGAGGTGCACGGCGACGATCTGGAATATCAGGGTCGGGCCGACGAGCAGGTGAAGGTTCGTGGATTTCGCATTGAGCCGGGAGAAGTTAATGCGGCCCTCGCACGGCATTCGGCCATTCGAGAGAGCGTCGTCCTCGCCAGAGAAGACGCACGCGGAGAAAAGCGACTCGTGGCATATTGCGTCTGCAACGGCTTTGCGCGTCCTGCCAGTGGTGACCTGCATGAGTTCTTAAAAGAAAAGCTGCCGAGTCATATGATTCCGTCGGCCTTCGTTTTTCTGGACGCCCTTCCTCTAACTCCCAACGGCAAGATCGATCGCAAACTTCTGCCTGTGTCCGATCTGATCGTGCCCGAACCGGAAGCAAGTTTCCTCGCGCCGCGCACAAACATCGAGCAAGCGCTAGCAGAGGTTTGGGCAGAAACGCTCGGCCTCCGGCGCGTCGGTATTGATGATAACTACTTCGTGTTAGGCGGAGACTCGATTCTCAGCATTCGAGTGCGTGCCGGCATGTTGGGACGAGGGTTCGACTTTTCCCTCGAGCAACTCTTCCGTCACCCAACGATTCGCGGACTGGCCGAACACGTCAAGGACGCCGAAACGCATTTACCCGAAGAATTCCAGCAACCGTTCAGCCTGCTGTCGGAAGAAGATCGGCGCAATCTGCCAGCAGCGATAGAGGATGCGTATCCGGTGTCGCGGTTACAGGCCGGCATGGTCTTTCATAGCGAATATAGTCCCGACTACCTTATCTACATCAGCAGCCTGCGCGTGCGCCTTCCACTCGATGTCGAGAAGTTGCAGTCCGCGCTCGATCAGATGGCGAACGTTCACGAGATGCTGCGCACCTCGTTTGCTCTCACCGGCTTCAGCGAACCCTTGCAGCTCGTATACAAAACAACTCACCTTCCTTTGCTCGTCGAAGATCTTCGCCACCTCTCGCCGGCTGAGGAGAAAAGCCGGATAGCTGAATGGATCACGAATGAAATGCGCCGGAGGTTTGATTGGGCCGAGGCCCCGTTGCTCCGTTTTCATCTGCACCTGTTCGCCGATGACTCGGTTCAGTTTACGATGAGCGAGCCTTTCTTCGACGGCTGGAGCGTGGCGTCGTTCTTCACTGAATTCTTCGAGCGCTACGTCGCACTATTGAACGGAAAATCAATTTCCACCGAGCGCCTCGCGGCGTCGTACAGAGATTTCGTCTCGCTGGAACGCGAGGCGCTTCATTCTGAGCAGTGTCGAAATTATTGGGCCACGACTCTCGCTGGCGCTAAGGCCAGCCGTCTCACTCGCCGGCCATTCACTCAGTCGGATGCTGACACTCGCGAGGTCCTGCGCGTCGAGGTTCCAGTCTCGGCGGAAGTTTCCGCTGGCCTGAAGCGGTTGGCTCAATTTATTGAGGTCCCGCTAAAGAGCGTGCTCATGGCCTCACACCTGAAAGTCTTGAGCCTGCTTACGGGACAGCCAGATGTGGTTACGGGCTTGCTTATCAACGGGCGACCGGAGACGGCGGACGGTGAGCGAATCCTTGGAGCTTTTCTTAATACGGTGCCGCTGCGCCTGAACTTGAGCGGCGCTACGTGGGCCGATCTTGCGCAGCGCGCTCACGCAGCCGAAAACGAACTACTGCTCTTCCGGCGGTACCCGATTCAGGAATTGCAAAGAGTCCACGGCGCGGAGCAGTTATTCGACACCGTCTTCAACTACACACACTTTCATGTCACCGATCGCCTGCGCGGAGTTGAGGGCCTGGAAGTCCTCGATGTTGATGGCACGGAGCAGACTTACTACCCGCTTACGGTGCAGTTCAACATGGACCACCTTTCTTCACGGATTGAACTGGCGCTTGATTATCGGACCATGGAACTCGGCGCAGAACAAGCGAGAGAAATCGCCGGTTATTACAGCCGTGTGCTGGCGGCGATGAGCGCTGAATCTGAGGCGCGTCATGAAGCAGTGTGCCTGCTTTCGGATGAAGAACAGCGTCGCCTGTTGGTGGAATTGAATGAAACCGCCGCGCCGTTCGCCGCAGAGAAGTGCGTGCAGCAATTGTTCGAGGAACAAGTGGAGCGCGCGCCGGACGCGATAGCCGTCCGCTTTGGCAAGCAGGAACTGAGCTATGGCGAACTGAATGTGCGCGCGAACAAGCTCGCTCGGTATCTGCGACGGTTGGGCGTGGCCCCGGAAGTGCTCGTCGGAATCTTCGCAGATCGTTCGCTGGAAGCGTTGGTCGGATTACTCGCGATATTGAAAGCGGGCGGAGCGTATCTGCCTCTCGATCCGGAGTACCCGCGCGAGCGCATTGGTTTCATGATGGACGACTCGCACGCGCGAGTGATCTTGACACAGAGTGCTCTTCTTCATCGCCTTCCAGAAATAGCGGCGCCCGCGATTTGCCTCGATACGGACAGTTCAGCCTTCTCTGATGAGAGCAGTGAAAATCTTCCGGCCTCCGCGGCGCCGGATAATCTCGTGTATGTGATCTACACGTCCGGCTCGACGGGCCGGCCCAAGGGAGTGCTTGTTGCTCATCGCGGAGTGACGAACATGATCGAAGCCTCACTCAAGTTGTTTGCGGTCAATAGCGGTGACCGAGTATTGCAAGGGGCCTCACTCAGTTTCGACGCCTCGGTCCTTGAGATCTTCATGGCCCTGCTCGGAGGAGCCACGCTCCACCTGGCGAGCCGCGAAGTGCTGGCGTCGGGAACCGAACTGGGCCAGTTGCTCCGCGATCAAGCCATCACGACCATGGCGGCGACGCCTTCTCTCTTAGATACCATCCCCGACAGAGAATATCCGGCACTGCACACAATCATTGCGGGCGGCGAGGCTTGCACGGCAGCGATCGCCGCACGCTTGTCACGCGGGCGGCGACTGTTCAATGCCTACGCGCCGACGGAAGCGACCGTTTACGCGACGACAATCCAGTTCGCGGAAGGCGAGGATCGTGTCCCGCCTCTCGGTTGGCCCATCGCCAACATGCAGGTCTATGTGTTGGACCAGCAACTCCGGCCTGTGCCAATCGGCATAACCGGCGAGATTCACGTCGGCGGCATCGGTCTCGCGCGCGGTTATTTGAACCAGTCAGCGTTGACGGCAGAGCGATTCGTCCCCGACTCGTTCAGCTCCGTACCGGGCGCTCGTCTCTACAAAACAGGCGATTTGGCACGCTTCCGCGCCGGCGGGGAAATTGAATTCGTGGGTCGAGTGGACCAGCAGGTGAAACTCCGGGGCTTCCGCATTGAACTGGGCGAGATTGAGACTGTTTTGAACCAGCTTCCCAGTGTACGAGAGGCTGTCGTGTTTGCACGTGAAGACGCGGCCGGCGCAAAGCGGCTGATCGCCTACGTGGTCGCGCGTGAAGAGCCACCGCCGGTCGCAAGTGAGATGCGTGACCATTTAAAAAGGACAGTGCCCGAGTACATGGTGCCTTCCGCTTTCGTTGTGCTCAAGAGCCTGCCGCTCACCGCCACCGGAAAAGTTGATCGCAAGGCGCTGCCCGAACCTGAGCAGGTGAGGCCCGAACTGGCACAGGTCTACGTCGCGCCGCAGACGGCGGTGGAGGAAGTGCTCTGCAACATTTTTTCGGAGGTACTTCAGGTTGAGCCCGTTGGCGTGCGCGACAGCTTTTTCGAACTGGGCGGCCATTCATTGTTAGCCACGCAGATCTCGTCGCGAGTGCGCTCAGCTTTTCAAGTGGAGTTACCGCTGCGACGACTCTTCGAGTCGCCCACGGTCGCGCAATTAGCTGAGGCCGTTTTGAACGCACCAAAGCTCAAAGCAACCATGAGTAGCTCTTACAAACCGACATTGGAGCTTTCCGGAAAGAAGCGGGCGGTCCTGGAGGCTTTGCTGCGTGAGCAGGGAATCGGAGAGGCGAAGACCGAACGAATTCCTCGGCGTACAGAGTCGGAACCTGCCCCGCTGTCATTCGCGCAACAGCGGATTTGGTTTCTGGATCAACTCGAGCCTGAGAACCCACTCTACAACATACACACGGGGGTCGAACTCTCGGGGCCGCTCAACGTGCCGGTGTTGCAGCGAAGCATCGCCGAAATCATCCGGCGGCACGAGGCGCTGCGCACTACGTTCGCCGTGATCGATGATCGCCCGGTTCAGGTAATCAACCAGAACTCCGGCTTCAAGTTACCGGTGCACGATCTGCAGGAACTGGACGAGAGCCAACGCCAGTTAAGAGTGAGCGCGTGGGCCGAGAAAGATGCGCGCCTTCGGTTCGATCTAACGAAAGGACTACTGCTGCGCGCGACCCTTTTGCGGCTCGGCGAAACCGAGCACGTGCTGCTCTTGTCAATCCATCACATCGTTTCCGATGGCTGGTCAGTCGGCGTGTTCGTGCGAGAACTGGCGGCGCTCTACGAAGCATACACTGCTGGACGTTCTTCACCGCTGCCAGAGCTGTCGATTCAATATGCCGACTTCGGCGCCTGGCAACGAGATTGGTTGCAGGGTGAGCGACTCGAAGAGCAACTCTCCTATTGGAGAGCGCAACTGTCTGCTGCCCCGCCGCTTCTCGCACTGCCAACCGACAGGCCACGCCCGCCGGTGCAATCTTATAAAGGCGCTCACGAAACTCTGCTCTTATCAGAGTCTCTGAATCGGTCGTTAAAGGAGTTGAGCCGCGGTGAAGGCGCGACGCTGTTCATGACGCTGCTCGCGGCCTTCTCAACGCTGCTCTGCCGCTATTCGGGCCAGCGCGACATCCTCGTCGGCACACCGATAGCCAACCGCAATCGTGCCGAGACCGAAAGCCTGATCGGTTTCTTTGTCAACACGCTGATCTTCCGCACTCGACTCTCAGAGCAGATGACATTTCGCGAATTACTGGGCCAGGTGCGTGAGACGGCTTTGGAGGCGTACGCGCACCAGGATTTGCCTTTCGAGAAACTGGTCGAAGAATTGCAGCCCGAAAGGAGTCTCAGTCACTCACCCGTCTTCCAGGTGATGCTCGATCTGCAAAATGCGCCGATGCGCGATCTGGAGCTACAGGGGTTGCGGCTGACGCCACTGCCGTTCGATAGCCGCTTGGCGAAATTCGACCTGATTCTGACAGTCAGTGAAACAGAGGGACGGCTGAGTGGCCAGCTTGAATACAACGTTGACCTGTTTGACGCCTCAACCATCAGGCGGATGGCCCGGCATCTGGAGCATTTGCTGGAGACCGCGGTTTCAAACCCTGACGAGCAAGTTTCGCGACTGCCATTGCTGACTGACGACGAGCGGCGCCAAATCCTGTTTGAGTGGAACGACACTCAAGCAGAGAACGAGCCGCCTGTCTGTATACATGAACTGTTCGCGCAGCAGGCCGCAGCGAAGCCTCAGGCCGTCGCACTGGCCCATAAAGATGAACAGTTGACTTACCGGCAACTCAACGAGCGGGCCAACAAGTTGGCCCATCACTTGCGAAGGTTGGGCACAGGATCTGAGAGTGTGGTTGGTGTATGCCTCGCGCGCTCCGTCGATGCGGTCGTAGCGATTCTCGGCGTTCTCAAAGCGGGCGGCGCTTATCTGCCGCTTGATCCGTCCTATCCGCGTGAACGTTTGTCCTGGATGCTTGCTGATGCGGGTGCGCAGATCGTTATCACAGAGGAATTTCTGGAGCGCAACGCGGACGAGATTGAAACGCAGCTTAAGGCGGATTTTAAAACCACGATTACGAGCCAGAATCTTGCTTATGTGATCTACACGTCCGGATCGACGGGCAAACCGAAAGGCGTTCTGGTCTCACATCGCAACCTGGCCCATTCGACGCTTGCGCGCTTCCATTATTATCAGGAACGTTTAGACAGTTTCCTTTTACTCTCACCTTTCGCGTTCGACAGTTCCGTGGCCGGCCTTTTCTGGACGCTATGCCGCGGCGGAATGCTTGTCATTCCAGAGGAAGACTCGCACCAGGATTCCGCTTATCTCGCAGAGTTGATCGAGCGACACTCCGTCTCGCATGTGTTAGGTCTTCCCGCTCTCTATGAAATCATCCTGCGGGAAGCTCGACCCGGGCAGTTGGCTTCATTGCGGACGGTGATCGTCGCGGGCGAACCGTGTCCTCCCGAACTGGCCCAACATCATGCTGAGATTCTGCCGCACGCAGCATTCTTTAACGAGTATGGACCTACCGAGGCCAGCGTTTGGAGTAGCGTTCATCGTTGTGATTGGTGCACGGATCAAAACTCGGTGCCGATTGGGCGACCCGTGGTGAACACGCAGATTTACGTGCTCGATTCACAGCTCCAACCTGTGCCAATTGGGGTTACGGGTGAAGTGTACATCGGCGGCGAGGGAGTGGCGCGCGGTTACCTGAATCATCCGGATCAAACAGCAGAGCGTTTTGTCCCCAACGCCTTCAGCACGAAGGCGGGGGCGCGTTGCTACAGAACGGGCGACCTGGCGCGCTTCCTCGCAGACGGAAATATCGAATACATCGGCCGCAACGACTTCCAGGTGAAGATTCGCGGATACCGGATCGAGTTGAGTGAAATAGAACTTGCACTGGTGCAGCATTCCGACGTTCGAGAGGCCGTCGTCTTAGCGAATAAGACAAACGAACGGCTGACTGCCTACGTGGTCCTTAAAGAGATTTCATCCGCAACCACAAAGCAATTGCGGGATTTCCTCAAACAACGGCTGCCGGAGTACATGCTGCCAACTTCGTTCGTGGTGCTCGACGCGCTGCCACTCACAGCTACCGGCAAAGTTGATCGCAACGCGCTGCCCCTCGATCAAATCGGAGTCGAAGTTAACGAAAACTATCTTGCGCCACGGACGCCGCTGGAACAGGTGTTGGCCGGAATCTTCTCGCAAATACTCTCGCGCGAACGAGTGAGCGCTGACGACAGCTTCTTCGATCTGGGCGGACATTCGCTTTTGGCCACGCAAATTCTGTCGCGCGTGCGAGAAGCGTTTCAGTTGGAACTGCCATTACGAAAGCTCTTTAGAGCGCCGACGGTGGCCGGACTCGCGGCGGCAATTTTAGAAGATGAAGCGGAGCGCGAGAGAGTGGAACGCACTGCTGAGCTCTTACTGAAGCTCGCCGCGCTCTCGGAGGATGAAGTCGATGACTTACTAGCTGAAAGGAGCACAACAAGTCAGAAGAACAATGGGTAGCACATCTACAAAAGGAGCGTTCGAGCTCTCGGCGAAAAGGCGAGCGCTGTTGGACGCGCTGTTGAACGAACAGGGAATCAACACTCGCGCTGCGGAAAGAATTTCTCGTCGCGAAGAGCGTGGGCCCGCCCCTCTCTCTTTTGCGCAACAGCGACTCTGGTTTCTCGATCAGTTCGAGCCGGGCAATCCTGCTTACAACCTCGTGAGCGCTGTCTTGTTGCAGGGAAAACTCGACACTGACGCGTTGGAAAGATCTTTCAACGAGGTCACTCGGCGCCACGAGGCTTTGCGGACGACATTCGACGTCAGAAATGGCCAGCCCGTTCAGATAATCGCTCCGCCAAAACCACTGCACCTGCAAGTCATAGACGTCACGCACTTCACGGAGACGGAACGAGACGGCATCGTGCAGAACTTAATTCACCAACAGGCGCAGGCGTCGTTCGACTTGAAACGTGGGCCATTCCTGCGCATCAGCCTGGTTCGGCTGAGAGACGACGAATACGTTCTGCTGCTCGCGATGCATCACATCGTGAGCGACGCGTGGTCCATGGGCGTGCTTATCGGCGAAGTCGTCGCTCTCTACGAAGGTTACGCCGCCGGCCGCGAGGTCGTGCTTCCTCCCTTGCCGATCCAGTACGCCGACTTTGCCGCGTGGCAGCGAGAGTGGCTACAAGGCGACGTGCTCAAGGAACAGTTCGCCTATTGGCGGCAACAACTCGGCGGGAGCCTGCCGATGCTGGAAATGCCCGGCGATCGTCCGCGTCCGGCGCTCCAAACTTATAATGGATCCAGCCTCTCGTTTCCCTTGTCGCCTGCCCTGTCGCAATCACTCAAATCTCTCTGCAAGGCGGAAGGCGTGACGCTCTTCATGATGTTGCTCGCGGCTTTCAAGGTCTTTCTCTATCGCTACACTGGACAGCAAGACTTGATCGTCGGTTCGCCGATTGCTAATCGCCATCGCCACGAGTTGGAAGGCCTGATCGGGTTTTTCGTCAACACGCTGGCCATGCGCACGAACCTGTCCGGCAATCCGACTTTCAGAGAACTGGTAAAACTGGTCCGCGAGACGGCGCTCGGCGCCTACGCGCATCAGGATTTGCCATTTGAATATCTTGTCGAGCAGTTACAGCCCAATCGAGATCTGAGCCACAGCCCGCTCGTGCAGGTAGTGCTTGTGTTGCAAAACACGCCCGAGCACAAGGTGCAGCTTCCGGGTCTCGTGGTGACGCCGCTTAAGTATCAGGCCGAGTCTGCAAAGTTCGATCTCTCTCTTTACTTCGACGAGCTGGGCCCTGAACTTCAGGGCACGTTCGAGTACAACACAGACCTCTTCGACAGGGACACGATCGCCCGGATGGGCCGGCAGGTACGAACTCTGCTTGAAGGCATTGTTGCCGATCCCTCGGCGCGCATCTCGGAGTTGCCGCTCCTGACCCAGGCTGAAAGACAGCAACTGCTGGTCGAGTGGAACGACACCGCCGCTGAGTTCGAGCAAGATGTTTGCGCGCATCAACTTTTTGAAACACAAGTCGCAGCGAAGCCCGAGGCGACGGCGATCGCTTTGGAAGGCCAGCGATTGAGTTACCGGGAGCTGAACGCGCGGGCCAATAAGTTGGCCCATCACCTGCGCGGTCTCGGTGTCGGGCCGGGCGACGTGGCCGGCATCTTCATGGAACGCTCTTTGGAGATGATTGTCGGGGTCCTCGGAGTGCTCAAAGCGGGCGCGGCTTGCCTGCCGCTCGATCCTTCGTTACCGCATGAACGCCTGGCCTTCATGCTGCGAGACGCTGGCGGACCAGTCGTGCTGGCGCAACAGCGTCTCGCGACGAAACTTCCTGAAACCGGCGCGTGCGTGGTTTGTCTTGATTCGGATTGGGAAGCCGTCGCGCGGAGCAGTGAAGAGAATCCTCAAACGTCCGCCACGCCCGAGAGTTGGATTTACGTGATCTACACTTCGGGTTCTACGGGAACGCCGAAGGGCGTTTGCATGCCTCACCGCGCGCTGGTGAATCTCGTCGGCTGGCACGAGACGATGCCTTCGAAGAGCGCGCGAACGATGCAGTTCGCCTCTTTGAATTTTGACATCAGTTTTGAGGAGATATTCTCCACCCTCGCGACCGGTGCATGCCTGCTGCTCGTTAAGGATTCTGTGCGAGTGGACATTCCCGCGCTCGGTCGCTTCATCGACGAGAACAAAATCGAGCGCTTTCATCTCCCGGTGCTGGTCCTGCAGAAGCTCGCGGAAGAGTTCTTCAATAAACCACAAACGCTTTTGAGTCTGCGCGAGTTAATGGTCGGTGGCGAGCAGTTACAAATTACGGACGCCATCGTCAAGCTGTTTGCACGGCTGAAGGATTGCACGCTCTGCAATCATTATGGTCCGTCGGAAACTCACGTCGTCACGTCCTTCACGTTGCCGCGCGATTCCGAAATCTGGCCGGTATTCCCGCCACTGGGCCGTCCGCTAGCCAATACTGAAATCTACCTGCTGGATTCATGCCTTCGTCCGGTTCCGGTAGGTGTTCCGGGCGAACTCTATATCGGCGGCGCGTGTTTGGCGCACGGTTATCTAAACCGAACCGCGCTGACGGCGGAGAGATTTATCCCGCATCCGTTCAGCACCGAGCCGGGCGCGAGACTCTACCAGACGGGTGATCTCGCCCGGTACCGGAAAAACGGCGACATCGAGTTCATCGGTCGCAACGATTTTCAAGTGAAGATTCGGGGAATGCGGATCGAGTTGGGTGAGATTGAAGCGACCCTTAGACAGCACGAAACCGTGAACGATGCGGTCGTTACGTTGCGTCAGGATCCGTTCGCAGAAAAAAAGCTGGTTGCTTACGTTATTCCAAATCAAGGGTGCACTATCGAAGCCAGGCAACTGCGCGATTATTTGCGAGGGAAGTTGCCGGAGTACATGCTGCCCGCTGCTTTCGTTGGACTCACATCTTTCCCGCTGACAGTGTCCGGCAAGATAAACCGCCTCGCGCTCCCGGCGCCCGAAATAGATCTTGAAACGGAAGCAGGATACGTTGCGCCGCGCGGTGCGTTGGAAGAGGTGCTCGCCACGATCTTTGCCGAGGTGTTGAAGCTGGAGCGAATCGGTGTTCGCGACAACTTCTTCGATCTCGGCGGACACTCGTTATCGGCTACTCAGATAGCCTCGCGCGTGCGCGAAGCCTTCCGGATGGAATTGCCGGTGCGCAGGATTTTTGAGCAGCCGACAGTTGCGGGTGTGGCCCAAGCGCTGCTCGCAGAGCATGGTGAGCAGATCGAGCGAACCGCCGAGTTGTTGTTGCAAGTCTCTTCGTTCTCCGATGAGACAGCGCGTGAAAAGTGGATTTCACCGGCAACGCCGCCGTCGCGCCAGGAGAAGATCGCAGGCCTTGGAAGTGAGCAGCTCCCGGAAGAGAGAGGCAAGCCAACGCTGCCTTTGACCAGAACGGCTCCGCTTTCTTTTGCGCAGCAACGAATATGGTTTCTCGATCAATACGAACCCGGCAATATTCTTTACAACATCCCCGCAGCCATTCGCTTGAACGGAGCCCTCGACGTAACTGCGCTGGAGCGAAGTCTCAACGAGATCCTGAAACGGCACGAGGCCCTGCGCACAACTTTCGGTGCGGTGAGCGACCGGCCGGTTCAAGTCATCAACGAGCCGCGGGATTTCCGGTTAACAGTTAGCGAGCTGCGCGAGAGTTCGGCGGAAAAGAAGGAGGCTACAGTCGCACGGCTCGCTGCCGAAGAAGGGTGCAAGCCGTTCAATCTCGCCGAAGGCCCGTTGTTACGGGTCAAGCTGCTGCGCCTCGCGGCAGACGATCACGTGTTGCTGATCAATATGCATCACATCGTCTCCGATGGCTGGTCTATCAAAGTCTTAATACGCGAGCTTGGCGAACTCTATGAGGCCTGCGCAAATGGCCGGGAGGCCATGCTTCCCGAGTTGCCGATTCAATACGCCGACTTCGCCGTTTGGCAAAGAAACTGGCTGCAAGGTGAACGACTCGAAGAGCAACTCTCGTACTGGAAAGCGCAACTGGCCGGCGCTCCACCGCTGCTCGAATTACCAACCGATAGGCCACGACCTGCGTTCAAGACTTTTCACGGCGCTGACTTATACCTGAGTCTCTCCAAAAAACTGAGCGAAGCGATTACGCGCTTGAGCCGGCGTGAAGGTGCGACGCTGTTTATGACACTGTTCTCGGCGTTCGTCACTCTGCTTTATCGCTATTCGGGACAGCACGACATTCTCGTTGGTACGGCCATAGCCAACCGCAACCGTGCCGAGACAGAAAAGCTTATCGGCTTCTTTATCAACACTCTGATCTTACGCACCCGGTTGTCAGAGGAGATGACATTTCGCGAGTTACTGGACCAGGTGCGGGAGACCGCTTTAGACGCATACGCGCACCAGGATTTGCCCTTCGAGAAGCTGGTCGAAGAGTTGCAGCCGGAAAGAATTCTGAGCCACTCACCCGTCTTTCAGGTCCTGTTCCATCTGCAGAACGCGGTGACGGAAGGATTGAGCCTCTCCGGTTTGAGCCTGACCCAGTTTCAGGTGGAGACGCAAACGGCAAAGCTCGATCTGTCGTTGTCGATGGCCGAGTCGAAAGATGGCCTGATCGGCACATTCACTTACAACACTGACTTGTTTGACGCCGCGACCATTAAGCGGATGGCAGAACACTTCAAGTGTTTGCTGGACGCCGCAGTCTCAAACCCGGATGAGCAGATCGCGCGCTTACGACTCCTGCCTGAAACCGAAAAGAACAAAGTGTTGTTCGAGTGGAATGACGCCCGCAGAGACTACGCCAAAGACGACCTACTTCATTTAGCGTTTGCGGAACAAGCCAGGCTTACACCGGATGCGGTTGCAGTGAGGTTCGAGCAAGACACACTCACCTATCGAGAATTGAACCATAGAGCGAATCAGCTCGGACACTATTTGAGAAAGATGGGAGTCGGGCCGGAAGTTTTGGTTGGCATCTTTTTGGAACGCTCGACCGAGATGCTGGTCGCACTGCTGGGCATCCTCAAGGCCGGCGCCGCATACGTCCCACTCGATGTAACGTCTCCGTCAGAGCGGCTCTCACTCATCATTAAAGATGCCGGCCTGTCGCTCGTGCTGACGCGCAAGGGTTTGGCAGAATCTCTCGCAGCCTGCGACGCCAGGTTGGCCTGCCTGGATTCCGCTTGGGCAAGCATCGCTCAGGAGGACGGAGCGAATTTTGACAGCGAAGTTACGGCAGAGAATCTGGCGTACGTCGTCTACACGTCCGGCTCGACCGGCCGTCCTAAAGGCGTGCTCGTCGAGCATCGCCAACTGAGCCACTACATTCACAGCATCCGCGAACGACTCGGGCTCGATGCGTGCACGAGCTTCGCACTGGTCCAACCCCTGACTGTCGATGGGCCAGTCACAACAATTTACGCCTCGCTGCTGACCGGATCCTGCGTGCACTTAATAAGCGAGGAGCGAGCCGCAGATGCGCAAGCGTTGGCAACTTATTTACATGACCACCAAATAGACTATTTAAAGATAGCGCCATCTCATCTCGCGACCCTGCATCAGAGCGGAGATCCTGCAAAGCTGCTGCCGCGCAAAGTGCTCATGATTGGCGGAGAAGCTCCGCAAGTCACCTTTGCGGAAGACCTGCGAATGCTCGCACCGTGCTCAATCTACAACCACTACGGACCCACTGAAACGACCGTTGGCGTGACGACTTATCAAGTGGACGAAACCGTGAAGGACTTGCGGAGCGTCACGCTTCCCATCGGCAGGCCACTGCCGAACGTGCAGGCCTACGTGCTCGATCCGCACCAGGAGCCAGTACCGATTGGTGTCGCGGGAGAGTTGTACATCGGCGGGAAGAATGTGAGCCGCGGGTATCTCAACAGCCCGCAATTGACGGCGCAAAAATTTGTTCCAGACCCATTCAGCGCCGAGAGCGGCGCCCGCTTATACGCAACAGGAGATATGGCTCGTTACCTTGCGGATGGCCTGCTCGAGTTTCTCGGTCGTCGAGATCAGCAAGTGAAAGTGCGTGGCTTCCGGATAGAACCGGCTGAAATCGAAACTGCGCTTCGCGAACACGAAGACGTACGTGAGGCGATCGTTGCCGCACACGCTGACAAGAATGGCGAGATACACCTGGTGGCTTACATTGTTGCCGCCGCAGAACAAACGCCGGCTGCGGGTGAGTTGCGGGCATTCCTGAAAGAGAAGTTGCCCGAATACATGGTCCCGTATCTCTATCTCTTTCTCGATAAGTTGCCTCTTACCCGGCACGGCAAAGTGGATCGCCTGGCGCTTCCCCGACCCGACGGGACCCAGCGCGAACTGGACGTGCCGTTCGTTGCTCCGCGCAACGCGGTTGAGGAAGTGCTCTGCGGAATTTTCACTGAAGTCCTGAGCGTCGAGCGCATAGGAGTTGATGACAACTTCTTCGCGTTGGGAGGCCATTCACTTCTGGCAACGCAACTCGTCTCGCGTGTGCGGAAGGCTTTTCAATCGGACTTGCCGCTGCGAAAAGTTTTTGAAGCGCCGACGGTCGCCTCGCTCGCGGTGTTGCTCGTTGCCGCGGAGCCGAGTGCTGGTGAGTTTGAGAAGAGAGCGGAGGCGTTACGAACAATTGAAAGCCTCTCGACTGACATGCTTGAAGAATTGCTCCGAAGAAAAAAGACGAAAGCCGCTAGTTGAGCCACAAAAGGCAGGAGGTTTTACGGTCGTGAAGAATGCGCTCGAGCAGTTGCTGCGGGAGACCAAAACCGCTCCGCTGTCTTTTGCACAGCAGCGCCTCTGGTTTCTCGATCAGTACGAACCCGACAACATTCTTTACAACCTGGCAGACGCGATTCGCTTGCAGGGAGTGCTCAACGTCAACGCCTTGGAGCAAAGCCTGAGTGAAATCCTGCGGCGGCACGAGGCTCTGCGCACGACGTTCTCCATAGTTGAAGACCGCCCGGTTCAAGTCATCCACGAAGCGCGAGATTTCCGGTTAACGATGATGGAGCTTCGAGAATCCTGTTTGGCAGAAAAGGAAGACACGGCCGTACGGTTCGCTGCCGCAGAAGCGCGCACTCCGTTCAATCTCGGTGAAGGCCCGTTGTTACGCGTCAAGCTGCTGCGTCTTGCGGCAGACGATCACGTGTTGCTGATCACGATGCATCACATCATCTCCGACGGCTGGTCTATCAAAGTTTTTATAAGTGAGATTGGAGAACTCTACGAAGCCTATGCAAAGGGGCGCGAGGCTGCGCTTCCCGAATTGCCGATGCAGTACGCGGACTTTGCGTTATGGCAGCGAAGCTGGCTGCAAGGTGAGAAGCTCGAAGCGCAGCTCTCTTACTGGAGAGCACAACTGGCTGACGCGCCGCCGGTTCTTGACCTGCCAACGGATAGGCCACGCCCGGCGTTCAAGACATTTCG
>Ga0247688_1000369_pt1 | contig 14737 bp, 14 predicted proteins | sample CNK29_metaG_FD_182718 | JGI IMG/M metagenome (GOLD analysis project Ga0247688, IMG submission 182718) | Soil microbial communities from Purdue University Martell Research Forest, Indiana, United States - CNK29 | ecosystem: Environmental > Terrestrial > Soil > Temperate forest > Bulk soil... | reverse complement strand
GCACTCGCCGGTCGCTCAATAATCAATGGCGGTGGCACACTCCGGCAGCCTCGCCCAACCAACACGCCAAAGATCACCAAACCCAAAAGCGAAAGCGACGGCGGCAGCCAATGCGACTTCGCAAACGCGCGCGAGCATTTGTCGCAGAACCTCCGGCTGGTCCAGGCAAACCAGCGCAGGCGAACGATCTTGTTGCCGCATTCGCAACAGAAATTAGGGCGATAGCCGGTGAGCAGCGTGAGTAGCGACATGTGCTGAGGTCCTTTCGTGAGTAACGGCGGGGATTATAAACCTTCCGCCAAGCGACCGTTAAGGCAGGTTTTTCAACTTAAAGTATTGACACCCTGATCGACCCTAATTATAGTTAGCGCCGCTCAAAAGCCGTTTCACTCGTTCTTTCCACCAGGGTAATTACTCGAAACAGTTTCCTGCGAACAACCCTGGTTATGGTCCACAACTGAGAGGCGCCTCATGCCCGACCACAGCGATCCTAACGCGTTCAATTCAGTCTTCGCGCGCGCGCGCCGTCATCGACGTCAGTGTCGCTGATTCCTGGGGCGTTTTGAAATGAAATCTCCCGACGCGACATAGTGGTTGAACCACTTGGTCGGAGGAGAACAACTCACATGACAAACTCCAAACGCAAAGTTCTCATCGTTATCGTTGTCGTCTTATTGGTCGTCGCTGGATTCTTCACCTATCAATGGTGGCCCAGGGGGCCGCGGCCGGGCACTGTGCCTGACGAGGCGAGACGCGCAAACCGCCCCGCGAGCGATTTCAAGGCCGCCGACGAAGATTACTTCCACCTCATGGACCAGAATAAGGACGGCGTGATTGCGTTAACGCCTGAAGAGGTGAAGGGGCGTAACACCTGGGTGGTCTGGACCGGCGGCAACGATCGTCTTTGGGACCAACTCACCAACAACAGCGTCGGCGCTTTAGACCTGCTCAAAACAGTCTCGTCGTACCCGAACGTAATTGATGTCCAGTACAACGAGAAAATGAAATTCAGCCGCGATACGCGTTGGTCGTATCTGGGCCTGGTGAATGAGCCATGTTTTGAGAAAGCGACGGGACCCGATCCGGAGCGCTTTGGGTTATGGCTCGACAAGCGAAAAGTCTCGCCGGATTGTCCGCCCGATCCTTTTGAAAATGAGGCGAAGTATCCGGGAGTGAAGGTCGGATGGCGTGGACAGGATTTGCCGGCCGGAAGGCCAGAACAATTCTTGCCCAGGAAGATGCCGGTTGGTTCTTACTATGGATACGCCACGGGCATTGTCGGCTTACGGCTATTTCCGAATCCGGACTTTGACGCGAAAGCCGCAGCGAATTGGGATCCCGAAAAGTTTTATAGCGACCCGAATTACTACTATGCGAAAGGTCTGGTTCGTCCTTATCGCGTCGGCATGTCGTGCGCGTTTTGCCACGTTGGCCCAAACCCGATCAAGCCGCCGGCCGATCCCGAGAATCCCAAGTGGGAAAACCTTTCGAACAACGTAGGCGCGCAGTATTTCTGGATCGACCGGATATTCGATTGGCGAGCCGATTCGTCAAACTACATCTACCAGATGTTTCACACGTCGCGGCCCGGCTCTTTAGACACGTCGCTCGTTTCGACTGACAACATCAACAATCCGCGCACGATGAACGCCATTTACAACCTCGGACCGCGTCTTATCCAAGCCAAGCGTTTTGGCAAAGAAACTCTCGCCGGCGGCAGCCTGAACAATAAGCAGTTTCCGGATTTCGCTCCTTCCGACCCTCGCTACTCGCAGTTTTTCGTCGCGCCCGACACGGTCTTCTCACCGCGAGTGCTCAAGGATGGAGCGGATTCAGTTGGCGCGTTGGGCGCGCTGAACCGCGTCTATCTCAATATCGGCTTGTTCAGTGAAGAATGGACCTTGCACTTCAAGCCGTTGATTGGCGGCAAGAAGATCACGCCCATTGAGATTGCCGTCGCGCGCAAGAACTCCGCTTACTGGGAAGCGACCGAAGCGCAGACGTTTGACATGGCGCTCTTTTTTCTCAAGACCACTGACCCGCACAAGCTGAAGGATGCGCCCGGACATGAGAAGTATCTCGGCGATCCTGACAAAGATGCTGGATACAAAGCCAAGCTCGATCGCGGCAAAGTAGTTTTCGCCGAGAATTGTGCGCGTTGTCACTCGAGCAAGTTGCCGGCGCCGGCGCAAGGGCTTGATCCTGCCGGTTGTTCCGGTCCCGATTATTTGAATTGCTGGAACAAGTATTGGGCCTGGACCAAGACCGAAGACTTCAAGTCGAAGATGCGCACCATCGTCAACGCGCCTGATTTCTTAGACGGTAACTATCTCTCGGCCGAGCATCGCGTTCCGGTGACGCTCTTGCAAACGAATGCTTGCAGCCCGCTCGCCACCAATGCCATCAGGGACAATATTTGGGACAACTTTTCTTCTGAAACTTACAAAGAACTTCCTTCCGTCGGCACGATCAAAGTGCGTGATCCGATGACGGGCGAAGAGAAGTCGTACGAGATGCCCGGCGGCGGGCGCGGGTACACTCGTCCCGCCTCTCTCATCAGCGTGTGGTCAACGGCTCCCTTCCTGCTCAACAACTCGGTGGGCAAGTTTAATAGCAGCCCATCGGTTGATGCGCGCATGGATTCATTTAATAACTCCATCGAGCAGATGCTCTGGCCCGAAAAGCGCGACAAGGATTCTGTACTCGGTAAGCAAGGCGTCGGCGTAATCGATCGCACGACTGAAACCTGTTGGCTGCGGGTCGCGTCGGGTTATGTGCCCGATAGCCTCGAAGGTTGGGGCAAGTGGTTACTGCCAAACATCATTGACGAGAACGGTATTCAGATCGGTCCGATTCCGCGCGGCACTCCGGTAAGCCTGCTCGCGAGCCTGATGGTCCTTCCCGAAGAACCGAGTTTTTGGGATCGGTTCAATCACCGCAAGCGAGTGTTGGATCTCGTCCTTTCCATCAACAGCAAGCTCAAAGCTCTGGGCCCGGCCGCGGACGACGCGCGGGCGCAGGAAATTCTCAAACCTCTGTCAGCGCAGTTTATGGCGTTGAGCAAGTGTCCGGATTATGTGGTCAACCGCGGCCACTATTTCGGTGCGGGCTATGACGGCGAACCGGCGCTGAGCGACGACGACAAAAAAGCGTTGATCGAGTTTCTGAAGACTTTTTGATCTCAATTCAATCTCGAGAAAACCTCATGAGCGAAGAATTCGATTACATCATCATCGGTTCGGGCGCGGGTGGTGGCCCACTCGCCGCACGTCTTGCTGAAGCGAAGGCCGGATACAAAGTGCTGGTGCTGGAAGCGGGCGGTGACGATTCGCCGTGGAACTATAAAGTCCCGGTGTTCCACGGACGCGCTACCGAGGATGAGGAAATGCGCCTGGACCACTACGTCAGGCATTACGAAGACGAAGCGCGCCAAGAGCTGGATCCAAAATACATCGTGGAGCGAAATGCAGGGCGGCACGGCGTCTATTATCCGCGGGCGCGAACGCTCGGCGGCTGCACCGCGCATTACGCGATGATTATCATCCGGCCACACGACAGTGATTGGCGCGTGATCGCCGAAGAGACGGGTGACAAGACGTGGGCTCCGCGCGAGATGGATAAATATTTTGCGCGAGTCGAACGCTGGCATGCGAATGCCACACCGGCTGCCGGGCATGGCAAGGATGGTTGGTTGCCGACGCGTTTCGCTGACCCGGTTGCGCTGGCGCGCGACGCGATTCGCCATCTTGATCCTTCAGTCGGCGAGATTGTCATCGACGCTTTGAAATCCAATCCCGGGCACCTGCCGATTCACTGGTGGGACCGTCCGTTTTTCCTGAGTGAAGGTCATCTCAGGGCGATCTGGGATCCGAATGATCTGCGCGTGCTCAAGCGGCGCGGTGTTGGCGTGATCGCAGTGCCGATGGCTATAGGTTCCGCTGGTCATCGTGCAGGTGCGCGCGAGCGTGTAATGGAAGGCAAAACAACTGGCCGGCTTGAAGTGCGGATGCACTGTCACGTGACGGGCCTCATGTTTGACGACAAGGATCCATTGCGTGTCGTTGGCGTTCGTTATCTGCAGGGTGAGCGACTCTACCGGGCTGACCGCGATCCGAGTCGCTTCGGCAAACCGACTGGCCCAGCGCAGGAAGTGCGCGCGAAGCGCGAGGTCATCATTTCGGCCGGCGCTTACATCACGCCGCAGTTGCTCATGCTTTCGGGCATTGGGCCAAAGGAAGAATTGCAGCGACCGGAAATCAATATCCCCGTGCGCCTCGATCTTCCGGGCGTGGGCAAGAACTTGCAGGATCGCTACGAGGTGGGCATCGTGGCCCAACATCCCAAGGTGTTTCCGCTGCTAAAGGATTGCACCTTTGATTGCCCGCCGGACGGCCAGGAGACAGGCGACGAGTATTTCGAGGAATGGCGCAACGGCGGAACCGGTCTCTATGCCACCAACGGCGCCGTCATCGGGTTTCTGGCGCGATCGAGTGTCGCGGAAAACAACGAGCCGGACCTCTTCATCTTCGGCGTGCCCGGGCAATTTACCGGTTACTACACCGATTGGTCCAAGGATGCCGTCGCCCAGCCGCACGACAAATGGACCTGGTTGTTGCTCAAAGCTCATGCTCGCTTTCGCGGCCAGGTTACGTTGCGGTCAAACGATCCACTCGATCCGCCCGCGGTGAACTTCAACTACTTCGAGCGCGACCAAAGCGGCCGCCTTACACCCGACGCCGAACAAGATCTTCAGGCTATGGTCGAAGGCGTCGACATCGTCAAACGGCTGCTCGATGGATCGCGTCGTCAATTGCCGTTACATCCTGACTGCATGAGCGACGTGGATCTGGAAACACCGGAGGGCATCAAAAAATTTGTCGAAGATCGTGCCTGGGGTCATCACGCTTCGTGTACGTGCAAGATCGGGAGCGACAAGGATCCGAATGCCGTGCTCGACTCGTCTTTTCGCGTGCGCGGCGTTAAGGGTTTGCGAGTAGTTGACGCGTCGGTGTTTCCGAAGATTCCGGGCTTCTTCGTCGTCATGCCGATCTACATGATTGCCGAGAAAGCCGCGGAAGCAATCCTCGCCGACGCGCAATGAGAGCCTGAAAAGGAAATACGCCTATGCTCAATCGACGTCACAATCTGTTTTTTGCCGGGGTCCTGCTGTTTCTCCTCGCGCTGATCACCGGCATGATTTTTCCTTCGCTCGCTAACCCGCGCATGGGCCTGAGTGCTCATCTCGTGGGTCTGCTCGGCGGGCTGTTTTTGATAGCGCTCGGTCTTATCTGGTCCGAGAAAGATCTGTCGCCGAGTCTTGATGCCGCGGCCTTCTACCTCGTCATCTTCGGAACTTACTGCAATCTCTGCACGACGTTTCTCGCGGCGACCTTCGCGACGAATCGTTTGACGCCGCTCGCCGGCTCAGGACATCCCGCTGCGAGTTGGCAGGAAGATCTCGTAACGACCGGCCTGGTCTTGTCGTCGATCGCGATGGTGACTGTCTGTGTGCTGGTGCTGTGGGGCTTGCATCGTCGTCGGAGGTAATAACTGATCTCGTCGCTTACCATTCATGAAGATTAATTTCTTCGGAACTGAAGCGCTCACTCAAGCGGATCGCGATTATCACGGATCACGCTTCATGGAAGTGCGCGAAGCGATCTTCGCGAATCCGTATCAGGAAGTTTGGGGTCGTGAAGGCGTCGCGCCGCTGCCGGTTTACAGGGTCACGCTGGCAAGCGTGTTACGCGGCCTTCTGTCGTTTGGCAAGCGCTACATTTTTCAGCAAGCCGTTGCTCGGGCTGTCGATTCTCACGCGGACTTGCGTTGGGGTGATGACGGCAAAGGTTTTCGTCGCTTGTTGCACCCGAACGGCATCTGCCTTACCGGACGGTGGGAGATTACTGAAGAGACGAACTACTCGGGTTATTTTCGCAAAGGCAGTGCAGCGCTGGTGATCGGTCGTTACTCGACTTGCTGCAGCGAGAATCGCCGCGGCCATACGCGTTCACTCGCGCTGGTGGGAAAATTATTTCCAACCAACGATTCGCATCATACCGAGTTGCTTCGCACCGCGAGCTTCTTTACGCAGCAGGACATTGGCGGCGACCGTGTCGACTGCATCAATGAGGCCGAGTTGCGAAACGCTCCCGATGTTCATGGATTGCGCCGCGGGATTGGTGTTCCGGTGCTGCTGATCACCGGCCTGGTCTTTCAACGCGTCGACAAGGAGCCGGCCCAACGCCAGCTTTATCAAATCGCGGAACTCGGCAAGCCTGACGGCGAGCCCACGCGCGCGCCGAAGTTTATGCGGCTGCTCGTGGCGCAGGACCAGCCGCAGATCGAAGGCGCGGCGCTCGATTTTCGCGACGAAGTGATGGCCCAGATTTTCGATCGCGGCGATCCGGCGCCGAAGCGCACGCTGAGATTCGATATCGAAGTCACTGACGACGGCTCAATTCACGGCAGCGGATTTTCCCAACACGTTAGCTTCAGCAACTGGAGGCGCGTCGGCCGGTTGACCTTCGATAACGCGGTCGCTTCGTACAACGGTGATTTTGTAATTCACTTCAATCATCCGACCTGGCGTAACGATCGCAACGATCCCGCGACAGCCACGCGCGTCAACGAACGCAAAATAAGGTCTTGAGAACGAAGTTCCTCGCACGGAAATTCCCGCCAAGCAACCGTTACACCCGCAAAAACGTCCGAATTCCGCGCGTTTGAAAAATGAGGGTTCGCCGGGCATACTCTCCGCTTTACCCATGCATTACCGCAAAGTTTTCACCACCCCCTGCTACCGGTTCGCCGTTTTTGCCCTGCTGCTGATGGCTTGCGCGATCGCCGCCTCGGCGCAGGAAGTTGATGACGTGGTGCGCACCGAAACCTCGCTCGTGCAGCTCAATGTGGGCGTGGTCGACAAGCAGGGGCGGCCGGTGACCTCACTTACCAGAAGCGATTTTGTGGTTTACGAAGACGGCGTGAAGCAGTCGATTCAGCTTTTCGAGCCGGTCGACGCGCCGTTTAGCCTGGTGTTGTTGCTGGATATGTCAGGGTCGACGGTGATGTTTCGCCAGCAGTTGAAACTCGCGAGCCAGCGTTTTCTGGACGCGCTCGGGCCGGAAGATCGGGTTGCGGTGGTGCAGTTTAACGCGAAGGTGAAGCCGTTGACGGGCTTCTCGGTTGACCGGCGGAAAACTGCATACGCGATCGAGATTGCTGAAGGCGCCGGTGAAACGCACTTTTACGAAGCGCTGAAATATTCGTTGAAAGAGCTCGAGAAAGAAGGCAAGCGACGCAAAGCCATCGTCGTGTTGACTGACGGGCTCGACTCGAATTTGCGCAACGTCGACCGAGCTTCACTCGCAAACGTGCAGACCGACGAACAAGCACTCGCGACGATCAAGCCCGAGGACAGTTCGGATTTTAGGCAAGTGCTGGCGGCGGCGGATCGGCTCGGCGTAACCATTTACCCGTTGGCGTTGCCGTCCGGTGATCCGAAGCGATTGCCGATACCTTCACCGAACATCACGGGAATCTACGCGGCCGCGCGCACTCGTTTGCAATCGCTGGCCGATCGCACGGGCGGGCGTTTGAACGAGATCAATCGGCTCGAGTACATGGCGCAACTGTATCGCGAAGTGGCGGCGAACCTGCGCACGCTGTACACGGTGGCTTATCAAGCGCCGGGCGAGCGCGTGCGTGGCAAGTGGCACGAGATTCGGGTTGAAGTGACGCCCTCAGATCTGACCGCGCGTACCAAGCCGGGTTATTTCGCGCGATAGCGGTCGTTTTGTGCGAAATAATTGGCACGTTTTACTATTTCGGCCTCACCCTTTATTATTACCAACTTCGCACCCGTAGCTCAGCTGGATAGAGTACCTGACTACGAATCAGGGGGTCGCACGTTCGAGTCGTGCCGGGTGCACCATTGGGATTAATCGAAAGGGCGGTCGTTCGCGGCTGCCCATTTCGTTTTTGTGGGTCCATAGCGTGTCGCGGCCACATTTGAAGCCTGTATTAATTGACAGTTACCAGATCCATCGCTAGCGGCTATGTTCGGCACTTAAAGCGAGGAAAAGATGAAATCTATTCTGGCAAAAACTGCCGCTATCTTTGCCGCGACCTTTATCTTATGCAGCGTGGCCCAGGCGCAGAAGACCGAGGCTGCTTTCGATGACAAGGTCGATTTTTCAACCTACAAGACCTTTGCGTTCGACAAAGAGGGCGCGCGCAATCCGTACGTCGCCAAGTTGATCGCCGACGCGATTGAACGCGAACTCACCGCCCGCGGACTCACCAGAGTCGATACCGACGCGGATCTAAAAGTGGTCTATCTCGCGGCGACGGTTCCCAATCTTCAGGTCCAGAATGTTCCCTTCTACCATGTGGTCAATCCCGCCTACAGCGGAATGGTAGGCAGCGCAACCATGAACATGTGGGACGTCACGACCGGCACGCTGGTGATCGATCTGCTCGATCGCAAAATCGATCGCACTGTTTTTCGCGGCACAATAACCGACGTGCTGCAACACGCTCCCACCGCTGACTTGCAGTCGGATGCCAAGACAGTTGCCAAGCCGATCAATAAAGGTGTCGCGAAAATTTTCAAGAAGTATCCCGTCAAACGAAAATAGCCAGGAAGCAATAGCGAGGCCCACTCAGGCCTTGAGCAACGAAGCTCACAAGTGTTAAAAGAGCAGTAACGAACAGGCGATGGAGTTCGCCTTTAACCATCTCGACAGGGATTGATGACTCCTAATCACGCGCAACCGGCGCCATGATTAGGAGTTTTCTTTTTTGACACTGATGCTAAAAACAATCTTCATTGCTTTGGCCGGCCTTGCCGGCACGTTGCTGCGTTACTGGCTGTCGGGCCTCGTGGCCCGGCGTTTCGGCGAGACCTTTCCGTGGGGCACGATGGTAGTCAACCTGCTCGGCTGCTTCCTCACCGGCGCGGTCTTTTATCTGAGTGAAGAACGATTCCTGATAAACCCGGCCGCGCGCACCGTGATCATGATCGGTTTGCTCGGCGGGTTCACCACGTTCTCCTCTTACGGGCTGCAAACGTTCACGTTGTTGCGCGACGGCGAATTTGGGTTGGCAACTCTGAACCTGGCGGTTTCAAATGTATGCGGCCTGCTGATGGTTTGGGCGGGCTACGTTTCGAGCAAAGCACTCTGAGGAAAGTCATGACGATTCCAGAAGACGGTTACCTGCTGCGCATTTTTGTCGGCGAGAGTGATCGCCACGGGCATCATCCGCTTTACGAAGCGATCGTGCTGAAAGCGAGAGAGCACGGATTGGCCGGCGCGACGGTGCTGCGCGGGCTGATGGGTTTCGGCAAGCACAGCATTCTGCACACGGCAAAGATTCTTCGCTTGTCGGAAGACCTGCCGATGGTGATAGAAATAGTTGACAGCCGTGAGAAAGTCGACGAGTTTCTGCCGCTGCTGAATGAGATGATCGGCGACGGAATGGTGACGCTCGAACGAGTAAAGGTGCTCCACTACAAAGCTTGATTCGCTAAAAAGATGAAAACAGTCTTACTGCTGCTTATCTCCAATACGTTTATGACCATCGCGTGGTACGGTCATCTCAAGTACAAAAAGGCGCCGTTGCTGGCGACGATCGTGATTAGCTGGGGCATCGCGTTTTTCGAGTACGTGTTTCAAGTCCCGGCCAACCGAATTGGCTCAAACTACTTCAGCATCACGCAACTGAAGATCATGCAGGAATGCATCACGCTGGTGGTCTTCACAGTCTTTGCGTTTTTGGTCTTTAGCGAACCAGTGCGGTGGAACAATCTGGTCTCGTACGCGCTGCTCATCGGCGCAGTGGCTTTCGCTTTTTGGCCGAAGTAAGGAAACCACAGAGACACAGAGAAGACTATTTCGCGAGTTGGTAAACGCGAACGTAGTCGATCTCCATTCGCTGTGGCCAGATCGATGGATCAACTCCGTCCTGCCCGCCCCACGTGCCGCCGACAGCGAGATTCAGCAACAGGTGAAACGGCTTATCAAACGGCCATTGCCGGTAATCAGCCGCGGGATTTGTGAGGCGTTCGTTGCGAAAGGTGAAGAAGTGCTGGTCGTTAACGTAGCCGCGAATCTCTTCCGGCGTCCATTCAACCGCGTAAACATTGAACTGCGAACGCGAAGTTGGAACCTTGATCCGTTCAGTCTTCTGCGTATTGATTTTGTGATTGTACGACTGCGTGTGAACGCTCGTGTGGACCACGTCCGCATCGAACCCGACGTGCTCCATGATGTCGATCTCGCCGCTGCTGGGCCAGCCTCCGTAACTCCAACCGGTCGGCAACATCCAGATCGCGGGCCACGTGCCGCGTCCTGACGGCAACTTCGCGCGTACTTCGAAACGCCCGTAGGTCCAGTCGCCTTTGCCGTGCGAAACCAAACGCGACGAAGTGTATTCACGTCCTTCCCACGGCTCCTTGCGCGCTTCGATAATCAAGTGGCCATCTTCCACGCGCGCGTTCTCCTTGCGGCGCGCGGTGTAGAACTGCAACTCCTTGTTGCCCCAGCCTTCACCACCGACGTCGTAATCCCACTTCTTCGGATCGGGCAGTCCGGTGTAATTGAATTCATCGGCCCAAACAAGACGCCACTGCGCCGAATGTTTGGCCTCTGGTTTCGTCGCTTGATCAGCGTGGCCCAAAGACGCGAGCACGAGAACCAACAAGAGAAGTTGCGCGGAGATGACGCGAGACATGTCACATCAGTTTAACCGATCCGAATTTGACACCAACCACAAATCTCATTAACGTATCGTCCGCTTCCCGACAAGACAACCTCCCAAATCAATAGCCCGGGTTTAATTTGTTCCCCCGTCGTTCCTCTCTTGAGAGGTGGCCTGCACTACTATCCGTTGACCAACGTCCCACTGGTCATTCCAGTCGAAGGAGATTTTCAAATGAAGCGCAATCTCATGAATCGTCCGCTGGCGATTGCCATTGCCCTGCTTCCGTTGCTCGTAGGCTCATTCGCTTTCGCCCAGCGAAATGCAAGCCCCACCAACAAGGAGTTGCCGTTGCGTGAAATCATCAAACTTCCCGGAAAGCTTTTGGCTGAAACAAAGACGACTGGCCCAACCGGCAACCTGAAACTCACCGGTTACCGCGTCGAAGAAGTCGCTCTATCGCCGAGTGTCTCGACTCAAGTTCGCGGCCAACAGGTCAACGCGAACAAAGCGTGGCGCGTGACTGTCACTGGCGGCCCATTCCCCGTTCGCGCTATGCCGGCCGTGATCTGGATTGACGATCAGATCGTCGGCTACGGCATCGAAAACGAAACGCTCTCTCAGATCACTGCCGTCACTTTCGACGATTCGCTAATCCACGATGGTGGCGTTGTCTCACTCTCTTACGGCGAAGACAAGGCAGGTCGCACGCGAATCGCGCAGAAACTCCAGCTCAAGGGAGGAAACCAATGAGACTCCGAACCAGAACCCACCTCTTCTTTTTTTCAATCACGATCATGTTGGCCCTCGGTGGCATCTCTCGCACTGCGTTTGCGCAGGTGCCCGATCCCGGCACCGTTGGCCCGTTTGCCGTGACGCGCGAAGAATATGACTTCGGCGACACCGCTTTCACGGCCACTAATTTTCCTGGTCCAATCGAGCTGCGAGCCTCGATTCACTACCCGACAAATCTTGCAGCAGGCCCGTTTCCCGTAATTCTGTTTCTGCACGGGCGTCATGCAACTTGTTTCACCGGTGGCGGCAGCGCGCTGCTGCAATGGCCGTGTACCAGCAACAACAGCCAACCGATACCAAGCTATCAGGGCTACGATTACGTTTCGGAAGTGCTCGCCAGCAACGGTTACGTCGTAGTTTCGGTCAGCGCTAACGGCATCAACGCGGTCGACAATGCGGTATTTGATCTCGGCGCGCTGGCGCGAGCCGAACTGCTGCAGAAGCATCTCGATATTCTGAAACAGTTCAACACGACGGGTGGCGCGCCATTTGGCACGAAGTTCGTCGGCAAGTTTGATCTGACGCGCGTCGGCACGATGGGCCACTCGCGCGGCGGCGAAGGTGTCGTGCGACACTACGTGTTGAATCAAGAGTCGGGGTCACCTTATGGCATCAAAGCCGTGTTTCCGTTGGCGCCCGTTGACTTCAATCGGTTCGTCGTCAATAACGCAGCGCTCAATGTATTGCTGCCTTATTGCGACGGCGACGTGAGCGATCTTCAGGGCGTCCATTTTTACGATGACGCTCGTTACAACGTGCCCGGCGATCAGGCGCCTAAGCACTACGAACTGATCATGGGAGCAAATCACAATTTCTTTAACACCATCTGGTCGCCTTCGAGTCCGTTTCCCGGCTCGGCGAATGATTTCCTGGCATTCGTGCAGGGCGGTCACTCTGATGAGCAGTGCGGCAGTGGCAAGAATAGCCAACGACTAACTGAAGCGCAGCAACGCGCCACCGGCCTCGCCTACCTGAGCGCCTTCTTCCGCGTTTACGTCGGCGGCGAAACTCAGTTCATTCCGATTCTGACTGGCGATGCACCACCGCCGGCGTCAGCTCAGAACACAAATCTGTTTGTGTCGTATCACGCGCCAGATAATCCGGAACTGCGTTTGGACGTTAACAGGCTGCTGAACAACACCAATTTGACGGCCAACACGTTAGGCGCTGCCGCGACGCAAACCGCACTCTCGCCTTACTCATTGTGCGGCGGCAGTGATCCACAGCCGCCGACGTGCCTGCCTGGCCAGCCGAACGCGCGACAACCGCACACCACGCCCAGCGCGCGATCAACAGCGCGCGGTTTGAGTCAGCTCATCACCGGCTGGAACAACATGACTGGAAACTACCGAAACGATATTCCGAATGCGCTGGGAAATGTTTCGGGTTTTCAAGCGCTGCAGTTTCGCGTCAGTGTCAACTTTGCCGATGCCCGTAACGCTGCCGGGTTGGCCCAGGATTTCAAGGTGGTGTTAACGGACGCCTCGGGCTCGAGCTCTTCAGTGCGCGTGAGCGACGTTTCCGGGGCGCTGTATTTCCCGCCGGGATCAGTTGGGCCAGTGCCGAAGGTGGTGCTGAATACGGTACGCATGCCATTGACTGCGTTCAGTGGCGTAAACCTGAATGCTGTTCGCTCGGTCCAGTTTGTTTTTGACGAGCGATTTCAGGGCGGAGTGCTGATTACGGACGTCGCCTTTGCCTCGGCTCCGCGATAGAATCCCGGTCGGGATGCGCTATTGCGAAACCAGGCCAAGTCGTTCGCTCCAACCTTTTGTCGAATGTTTCTGGACTCTGGAAGGCGACGGGCCAGTTGGCTCGTCGCCGCCGGAGCGAATCCTGCCTGACGGATGCATCGAACTGATCCTCAACTTCAGCGATCGATTTCTGCAACACGCTGAAGATCAGCGAAAACTACAGCCGCGCAATTTTATTGTCGGTCAAATGACCGGGCCGATCTTGATTTCGCCGAGTGGGCGAGTCGAGTTGTTGGGCATTCGATTTCAGCCGGGCGGCGCGCGTGCGTTTGTAGGCGTGCCCGCGAATGAAATCACTGATCAGGTGTTGGATCTTGGCGGCGTGTCGGCAAGACTTGAACGGGATTTGTGGAATGCGTGCGCGAACACGCCGGCGCTGGACCGGAAGGTCGCGGCGGTCGATGCATATCTTTCGGGCCGATTGTCGCAGGCGAATTACGATCGGCAGTTGCTGACGCTCGCATCCGGCATCATCAATCGTGGCGGATTGATCTCGGTGGATGAGCTAGCTTCAGCGGCGGGTCTCAGCAGTCGCCAGCTCGAACGCCGCTTTTTGCGCGAGGTCGGCATTGGGCCAAAGTTGCTTGCGCGCATTCTCAGATTTCAACAGGTATTTCGCGCGGTCGAGCAGTGTGATGGCGCGTGGGCGACGATTGCGATCGAATGTGGTTACTACGATCAGGCGCATTTGATTCGCGACTTCAATCAGTTTGCGCAACAAACACCGGCCGTGCTGTTCGCTGCTCCGAGCGTGCTTACCGAATCGTTCACGCGCAAAGCGCGCCCGTCGAATTTTTCCAATACAACCGCGTGAACTTCCGGTAGGCTGGTTTCCATGTTGAAACTAACCGCCTTAACGCTCTTCCTCTTCGTCAGCTTATTGCCGCAAACAACAAGCGTTAGCGATCTGTCGTGGCTTGCCGGCGACTGGCAAACTGCCGCGGGCGGCCGGTCACAGATCGAAGAACATTGGACCAAAGCTGCCGGCGGCACGATGATTGGCATGGGCCGCACATTGGCTCGCGATAAGACTTATGAGTTTGAGTATTTGCGCATTGAACAGCGCGCGGATGGAATCTTCTACGTGGCGCATCCGAAAGGGCAATGCCCCGGCACGGATTTCAAACTCACACGCGCCTCAGCGACCGAAGCCATTTTCGAAAATCCACAGCATGATTTTCCGAAGCGGATCATCTACCGCAAGACCGGCGACGACGCGTTGGCAGCGTCTATCGATGGCGGTGAGGGAACGAAGGCGACGTCGTTTACTTACCAGCGAATGAAATAAAGTCTTTCTCTGTGTCTCTGTGTCTCTGTGTCTCTGTGCCTCTGTGGTGTTCGTGCCGTGCGGAAAATAAACCACAGAGACACACAGGCACAGAGAGCGGCAGGCGTCAGACGTCAGGCGTAACGGGATTCAGCGCCGCTTGCGCTGCCGCCAAGCGCGCAACCGGCACGCGGAACGGCGAACAACTCACGTAGTCCAAACC
>Ga0247688_1000368_pt1 | contig 14743 bp, 13 predicted proteins | sample CNK29_metaG_FD_182718 | JGI IMG/M metagenome (GOLD analysis project Ga0247688, IMG submission 182718) | Soil microbial communities from Purdue University Martell Research Forest, Indiana, United States - CNK29 | ecosystem: Environmental > Terrestrial > Soil > Temperate forest > Bulk soil... | reverse complement strand
TGAATTATTTCGTGTGGCGGCCGAACGAGTTGCTGAAGAAAACTTGAGCGCGGGTGTACGATTGGAATTGACCGGTCCCTGGCCGGCATATAATTTTACGGATCTGGGTGGATGAGTTCTCCTTTCGATCAGATAATCATTAGCGAAAGTGGCGCGCCGGTTGATGAGGTCGAGCTGTCGTTGCTCGAAACTCTCGATCACGTGCTGAATCGTGGGCTCGTGATCGCCGGTGAGATCACGATCTCGGTGGCGGACATCGACCTCATTTTTCTGGGACTCAACGTGCTGCTGAGCTCCGTCGAAACAGCCAACGAGGTCCTGCGGAAGCGCTCGAATAACCCGGAAACAGATACCCCAGCATGAAATTGTGTGCCTATTGCTTTATCGAAAACATCCCCACGTTGCCAGAATCTCTAGCCGGCATTGGCGGTAGTCAGGTTCGATTACTGACGGTTGATGAGTTTTCGATTCTGGTCAGTGATTTTTCTGCCGAGACGGTTTCGATCAATCGCCAGAACGTGCTGGCTCATGCGTCCGTCGTTCAACGCATATTGACTCGCACCACGCCGCTCCCGTTTCGTTTCGGCACCCTCGTAACGGAAGAGCAATTGCGGAACTACGTCGCTGCCAGGGGCCAGGCTTTGAAAACGAAGTTCCGCAACATTCGCGGCTGCCTCGAGATGAACACGAAAGTGATCTGGCAAGGAGACGGCGTGTTGAAGGAGCGTCTGCCCAGCGAAAAAAGCAAGCCAGGCACGGCTTTTCTCGCGCAGAAGAGACGCGAAATTTTCGGGAGTGAGACGCGCGTTGCGGAGGCGAGGAGCGTCGCTTCCTGGCTCGATCAACTCGTTGGCGATATTAGCCGGGAGCGAAAACTTGAAGAGAGTCGAACTGACAAAATGCTCCTCTCAGCCGCGCATTTGGTGGCCCGTGAGGCGGTCGACGAGTATCGCACGCGGCTAAAAGCCGCACGCGCCGAAAGGCCCAATCTTCACTTTCTCGTGAGCGGGCCGTGGGCGCCTTATAGTTTTGCGAACATGGAGCTTGAGTTTAAGCCGCGGATCGGAGTAAGCTGATGACGCTTTCCCCCGAAAACCCCCGTCCGGTCGAACCGGAAATAGAAACGTCGCATGTTGAAGAGTTTGTGGAACAACTGCGTTGTGTCACTGACTCTCTGCCAGCGCGAATAAACATCGACGCGCAAAGCGTCGAACAGGGACTGGCAAAGCTGGTTCTGACCCTGATCGAGTTCATCCGTCGTCTGCTCGAAAAACAGGCGGTACGCCGCATGGAAGGCGGGGATCTCTCACCTGAACAGATCGAAGAGTTGGGACTGGCGTTGATGCGGCTGGAAGCAAAACTTCAGGAGTTGAAGACACAATTCGGGTTGGCGGACGAAGACCTCAATCTCGATCTTGGTCCAATAGGTCGTCTGATTTAGTTTTGGGCCACTAGGAAGCACAAAGGCTTCTTGTGTCTTTTTGCGGTTGCAGAGTTACCGAGGGTGGCGGTCAATCTAAGCTTTTTGAGTAAAGCCGCACCTCAGTTGGAGGGCGAAAGTGTCCAGTGAGCGGTCTACCCTGATAACGGCTCGTCCCCCGGGCCTGGTTGATGTTCTCGACCGTATTCTTGACAAGGGATTGGTGATCGCGGGCGACATCAAGGTGTCGCTGGCAAATGTCGAACTGCTGACTTTGCAGATTCGGCTGCTGGTGTGCTCCATCGACAAGGCCGAGCAAATTGGCCTGAACTGGTGGCGTTACGACACCAATCTGACTACCCGGGCGGAGCGCGCAGAAGCCGAAAACGTCGAGCTTCGCGAACGGCTCTCCGAGCTTGAGCAGGAGATCAGGAAGCTGGGCGCGGCAGCTCGTGTGGCCGGCACTGAGCCGGTGGCTGCGACGCGGCAGGTTACGACGCGCCAGACGACCAAGAAACGTCGAAGGTAGACGGGATTACATGAGAGAGACAAGATGTCGTTAGAGACCATGAGTTCTGTGAATCCTGTCCAAGTTCTTTTTGGGTTTTTCAAAATCTAGAAAAGGAACCAAAGCAAATGGCTGTCGAAAGAGCCCCAGGCGGTACTAGCTTAATAGACGTTCTCGATCGCGTGCTCGATAAGGGCATCGTGATCGATGCGTGGGTCCGCATTTCACTGGTGGGCATTGACCTCATCACGATTGAGGCGCGCGTCGTGGTGGCGTCGATCGATACGTACCTGAAATATGCGGAAGCTGTCGGTCTGACTCCGGCAGTTTCGCGACCAGTGCTGACCGGCCCGGCAGAAACGGTCGAAACTGAAACACGACGCCGCACGACGGTGGAAGTCGAGAGGTAGGTACACTCCGTTAGACAACGGCCTTCGAATTTGGAAGTTCAGCGTTTATGGGTGAAGCTCCCTCAGAACTAGGTCTTCAAAGTATTGCGGAGTCGGGACCGGTAACTCTGCGTCATTTCGATGTCTTCATTGAAGTGACGACGCAGATGCTCGCGACGCCGCGGCTTCACGAGCGACTGCTGCTGGCGCTCGAAGCGATCGTGCACAACTTCGGTTGCCCGCAAGCAGCCATTGCCATCATCAACGAAAGAGAAGCCGAGTTGCGCGTTCGCGGCGCGCTCGGATTTGACGACGACCAGATCGCCAGCAAGATCGAGATGTCGCTGGATTCAAGCGCCGCGTGCGTGCGCGTTATCCACGACGCGCAGCCGCTCTGGATCGATCTCGAAGAAGACGACTCCTCGCGCCAACTCATCGGCAAGTTGAATTGGCAACAAGACCTGCTCGCTTTCCCGCTCTTCGGCATTTCCGAGTTACCACCCAAAGCCGCACGCGAGCACGCGGCGCGGTTGCCCGGCCAATACTGGACATTTGAACGCGGCTCGCGCGTAGGCGTGCTTTACGTCGGCGCTGACCGCGAGAGCCTGGGACCGGAATCATTCCGGCTGTTGCGAACCTTTGCGGAACGCATCGGGATTGTTGCTTCACTCGCCACTCATCAGGAACGCCTCGTCGCGACGGTTACCAAGCTGCAACGCGAGCGGCAATGGATCGAGTCGATTATGAAATCGGTCGCGGACCCGATCGTGCTCACGGATCTCGACAACGAAATCCTGCTGCAGAACCGGCGTGCGGAAGAGTTGTTCAGCGGCTCGGCAAATGCCGGTGAAGGCAAGCGTCGCGCGTTGAAGATGAACGACCTGCTGTTTTCGGCTTACCTTTCGAGTGCGACGGTATCGTCGTCGGAAGTCATTCAACGCGACATCACGCTCGTCGATCCGATTGAGGGTTCCGATATTCACTTCGAAGTGATTTCAACGCCGGCGGCGAACTCGCGTGGCGAACCGCTCGGGCTCGTCTCGATCTTTCGCGACGTTACCGATCTGCGCGAAGCGAACGAAGAACTCGCCCGCAACTTCATCCGGCTCGAACATGCGGAAGCTGAGTCGCGCCGCGAACGCGATCGCCTGGATCTGATCATCGAAAACGTCGGCCATCCGATCGTGGTGTGTGATTCGGCCGGGAACTTTATCCTCTTCAACCGCCGCGCCGAGTTGCTGTTTCAGGAAAACGAAAGCGAACTTTTCGGTTCTTCTGCCGTCGCGGCAGTGCGAACGAACGCGGTGAAGCTCACGTCGTTCATTTCGACACTGGCTTCAGCCTCCGAAACCGCGCGGCAGGCGGAGATCGAATTGATCGATCCCGAGGACGGGCGCGCGTTGCCGATGGAGATCACGGCGCGCGAAGTGTTGGACGAAGCGGGACAGGTGACTGCGGTTGTTTCGATCCTTCACGACCTGACTGAGATTCGCGAACTTGAACGCCGGCGCGTCGAGCAACAGTTGTTTGAGTCAGAAAAACTGGCGGCGGTCGGCCGTCTCGCTGCTTCGATCGCCCACGAAGTCAACAATCCGCTGGAAGCGATCAAGAACGCCCTTTACCTGATGCAAACGGGTTCCGACTTCGAGCAGAACTCGCGCTTTCTCGAGATCGCGAGAAAAGAGACGGAACGCGTTTCACATATCATTCGCCAGATGCTCGGATTCGCGCGGCGGCCGGGTGAGGTCGATTGGGTCGACGTCAATCAAGTGCTCGAAGAAACGCTGGTGCTGCTCGAAAAGAAGATGCGGCAGCAACGGATCACCATCAACAAGAGTCTCGATCCAAACCTGCCGCGCATTCGGGCGCGCGCCGATCAACTGCGGCAGGTGTTTCTCAATCTCATTCTCAATGCGCAGCAGGCGATTTCGGGTGAAGGCGAGATCCGCATTTCGACCTCGCGTTACGAGCAGGCGTTGCAGCCGTCGATTATCGTCCAGCTCAGCGATAGCGGCAGCGGCATCGCTGAGGATGATCTTACGCGCATCTTCGATCCGTTTTTCTCGACCGGCAAAAAGGGAACAGGGCTCGGCCTGTGGGTGACGCAGGACATCGTCAGGCAACACGGCGGGCGTATCGAAGTCAGCAGCGATATCGGCCGCGGCACAGTTTTCAGCATCGTGTTGCAAGTAAATTCGCCTGTTCTCGAAGGCAAGAAGGAGGCGTCGGCGGGGTCGGCTAAATGAGTAGATCATTCGACGAGATTGATCAGATGGATGCTTCCGGACTGTTGCCACTGTTGAATGGCGCGCGCTTGCTCGTCGTCGACGACGAAGAGAACCTGCGCATCACCACTGCCGCGATCCTCGAAAAAGAGGGTTACACCGTCGACACCGCCTCGAGCGGCGACGAAGCGATCGCGCTGCTCGTGAACACTGACTACGACCTCGTTCTCACTGACTTGCACATGGAGCACGGCGAAGGACTCGCCGTTTTGAACGAGATTCGCCGGCACGCGCCGTTGACGATCTCCGTCGTGCTGACCGGTTTTGCCTCAGTCGAATCAGCGATCGCCGCGTTGCAGGAAGGCGCCTACGATTACCTCGTCAAACCCTGCGACATCGACGTGATGAAGCACACGATTCGCCGCGGCGTCGAGCACCGCAAGCTGATGCTCGCCGAGCAAAAAGCGCGCGCGGATCTGGAGCAGCTAAATCTCGACCTGGAACGGCGCATCATCGAACGAACGGCGGAACTGACGCGTTTGAACCTGGAACTCGCCGAAGCCAATCGCGCCAAGGATGTGTTCCTCGCGACGCTTTCTCACGAACTGCGTACGCCGCTGACGCCCGTTGTCGGCTGGATCAAACTGCTGCGCAGCGGCAATCTCGACGAGAAGAGTATTTCGCAGGCGCTGGATGCGATCGAACGCAACGCGTGGCTGCAGGCGCGGCTCATCGACGATCTTTTAGACACTTCGCGCATCGCCACCGGCAAGTTGCAGTTCGAGCCGCGACCGACCGACTTCAACGTCGCTGTCAAAGCCGCGCTCGAAACTGTGCGTGCGCTGGCCACGTCGCGGCGCATCGATATCTCGATCGAATTGTCGCCGGATACGCTCGTCGTCATGGGTGAGCCGGTGCGTTTGCAACAGATCGCGTGGAACCTGCTTTCGAACGCTATCAAGTTCACCGAACCGGGCGGCACAGTCACGGTCACTACTGAAAACGACACGATCGAAGCGCGCCTGGTCGTGCACGACACCGGCGTCGGCATCGAACCGGATTTCTTGCCGCACGTTTTCGATCGTTTCCGCCAGGCCGATGGATCGACGTCACGGCGGCACGGCGGTCTCGGCCTCGGCCTCGCCATTGCCGACGCGTTGGCGAAGATGCACGGCGGTGGGCTGCATGCGCATTCGGAAGGCGTCGGGCAAGGTTCTCGTTTTACGTTCCACCTTGACCTTGTAGCCGCCGAAACCGTTTCGCAGGAAAGAGCAGAGCAAGAACGTCATTCGATCGAGGGTCTCGACGTCCTGCTGGTCGAAGACTCGGAAGACACGCTGACGTTGCTGGGTGCGATGTTTGCCCGCGCCGGTGCGAAGGTGATTAGCGCGTCGTCAGCAGCGGAGGCGTTGACCTGGGCGCAATCGAACCGGCCGCACATCGTGGTTTCCGACATCGGCATGCCCGACACTGACGGCTATGAGTTCCTGAAGCAACTCAAGCAAATACCCGGCATGAACGGCGTTCCCGCGATCGCGATTTCGGGCTACGCCAGCGACGAAGACCGGCGCCGCGCGCTCGGCGTCGGCTACTGCGCCCTCATCCCGAAACCCATCGATGCCGACGTCCTCTTCGAACTGATTCACGATCTCAACCTCAACCTAATCAGATAGTTGACAAAATCGAAATTGTAACTATAATGGTTACAAAATTGGTTCCCGCAGTGGGATTCGTGTCTTGATATGTCGACTAATAGCCGCTTCGCGGTGGCGGTGCATGTCCTGAGTTTGATGGCCTGGTCGGGCGAAGAGCCCCTGAAATCCGAACAGGTTGCTGAAAGTGTAAACACTAACGCGGTGGTGATCCGCCGCATCGTGCTTGACCTGGCGCAAGCCGGGCTGGTGGTGTCCCAAACCGGTTCAATGGGCGGGTCGCGGTTGGCCACTGATCCGGCCAAGACGACCCTGCTGGACGTTTATCAGGCACTCGAGTGCGGCGGTGTGTTTTCCTTGCACCGGCAACCACCAAGCCGCGAGTGTCCCGTCGGCGTGAATATCGAGACGGTGCTTGGCGATGTTTTACAGGAAGTTGATTCAGCCGTTGAGCAGGTATTGAAAAACATCACCATCGACGATGTCGTGCAACGATTAAAGCCCTGTGGAACTCTCAACGATCAGAAAAACGGCGTCAGGAAATTGATGGCGAAAAACGGCAAAAAGAGGCATTACGACCAGAAGCAGCTAGCTTTGCCTGCGTTGCGCACAGGTACAAAGAACCGGAAGGCGAAAGTCCTCCGTACTGCTTAACAAATCGCGAGAAAGGAATAGCTAATTTGTCCAGGCTGGAAAAAGATCAGAACGGCATTGAGCTCATGAACTCGGTTAAAGGTGACTTCGCCAATCTCAGCGAAGAACTGACCGACGATGCCGTGTCGATAGAAGATATCGACGAAGTATTACAGACGCTGGAAAGAGCGACCAGCAGCGAAACTGAGATCGAGGAACCCTTGATCGAAGAGTCGTCGTCTGCGGCAGAGTCAGACGAAGCAATGAGTGAAGAGGTCGAGTTGGATCTCTCGGCCGGCGAGATGGACAAAACCTCCGATCCCATTCGCGTCTACATGCGCGAAATGGGCGTTGTCCCGTTGTTGACTCGGGAACAGGAAGTGTCCATCGCCAAGCGAATCGAGCGCGGCCAGAAGCGAGCCGAAAAAGCAATCGCGCGCTCGCCAATCGCCGTCGTCGAACTGTTCAAAATCGGAGACGACCTCGCCGCCGGAGCACTCAACATTCGCGACGTCGTCGCGTTCTCGGATCAGATGGAAACCGAAGAACACGAGGACCGCAGCGAAGAGTATTTGCAGTGGACGATCGAAGGTTTGAATAACATCAAGACGCTTTACAAGCGCGGCTTGAAAGAGTTTGACAAGTTTGCGGAAGAGCTGAGAATTTCCCGGGGCAAGCGCTCAAAGAAGCTGCTTCGCTACCGCCGCAAGCTCGCTCGCACGCGTTTGGAGATCGCCCAGGAGATCCGCGGGCTTCATTTGAAAGAAGCGGCGCGCCAGCGGCTCATTGCCGCGATCGGCGTCGTGCACAAGGAGGTCCGGCTGCTCGAGCGCGAGATCGAAGGCGCCAACGAGAAATTGAAGCGCAAGGGATTGAAGCTCGACAAGCAGAAGGAATACCGGAAACAAGTCGCGACTGCGAAGAAGCGGCTCAAAGACATCGAGACCGAGCATCACTTGTCACCGCTGGAGATCAAGCGTTCGCACCAGATGATCGCGGTCAGCGAAGCGCAAACCGCACAAGCGAAGCACGAGCTGACTGAAGCGAACCTCCGTTTGGTGGTTTCGATCGCCAAGAAGTATCAGAACCGCGGCTTGCAGTTCCTGGATCTGATTCAGGAAGGCAATCTCGGCTTGATGAAGGGCGTCGACAAGTTTGACTGGCGCCGTGGTTACAAGTTCTCCACCTACGCAACGTGGTGGATCCGCCAGGCAATCACCCGCGCGATCGCCGACCAGGCGCGCACGATTCGCATTCCGGTGCACATGATCGAAGTGATCAATAAACTGAAGAACACTTCGCGTGAACTGGTGCGCGAGCTCGGGCGCGAACCAACTACCGAGGAGATCGCCAAGAAGATGGACACCTCGGTCGACAAGGTGCGCAAGGCGCGCAAGCTGATGCAGGATCCGATCTCGCTCGAAACACCAATCGGCGAGAACGGCGATTCGCAGCTCGGCGACTTGATCGAAGACAAATCGAGTGAAAGCCCGGCGGCGCGGGTCATCACTTCAAACCTGCGTGAGATTGCCGGCGACGTCCTGCAAACCTTGAGCCCGCGCGAAGAGCGCGTCATCCGCTTGCGGTTTGGCCTGGACAACGGCGGCCATGAAAGAACGCTGGAAGAGGTTGGCCAGAACTTCAACGTAACCCGCGAGCGCATTCGCCAGATCGAAGCGAAGGCGCTGCGCAAACTGCGCCACCCGTCGCGTGCGCGGCTTTTGAAGAACTTCCTCGAAGGCGAGGGGCAATAACAGCCGTCAAGAGGCACAACAGAAACAGTATCGAGAGATTAACACATTAGGAGCGACCAGATGAGTGACTTAAAAGAAGTAAGTGACAGTTCGTTTGAGAAAGATGTATTGGGATCCGATAAGCCCGTGCTCGTGGATTTTTGGGCTGAATGGTGTGCCCCTTGTCGCATGCTCGCGCCGACCGTGGAGGCCGTCGCGGAGCACTATGGCGACTCAGCCAGCGTCGTGAAGTTGAACGTCGATGAGAATCCTTCGACCGCGCAGCGTTACGGCATCAAGGGAATTCCCACGTTGATCCTTTTCCGTGACGGAAAAGAAGTGGAGCGTGTCGTGGGCGCGACGAGCAAGGAGTCGATCATGCGCATGGTGGAGAAATATGTGACCGCCGCGGCGTAACCACAGATTACACAGATTGTTTTGCAGGCCGGGCGCGTTCAACGTCCGGCCTTTTTTGTGGCACAATGCACGCACACATGCAGAGTCCTCGACTAGTAGTCGGCATAACTGGAGCAACTGGAACTATCTTCGGCATACGGCTGTTGCAAATGCTGCACGGCTCGGGCGTCGAGACGCATCTGGCGGTGAGCAAGTGGGCCATGCGCACGCTCACTCATGAAACCCAATACTCACTCAAAGACGTACAAAACCTGGCCACGCACAATTACGCTATCGGCGATCAGGGCGCGGCCATCTCGAGCGGCTCTTTCGTTACGCTCGGCATGGTGATCGCGCCGTGCAGCATGCGCACCGTCGCCGCCATCGCGCATGGCCTTGGCGACAACCTGATTCATCGCGCGGCCGACGTCGTGCTCAAAGAAAAACGCAAGCTCGTGCTCGTCGTCCGTGAGTCGCCGTTCAACGAAATACATCTGGAAAACATGTTGAAGCTCGCGCGCATGGGCGTGGTGATACTGCCGCCCGTGCCCGCTTTCTACAACCACCCGCAGAATCTCGACGATATGATCAACCACGTCGTGATGCGCGTGATCGATCAGTTTGATATTCATCTCGACGTGATGAATCGCTGGGACGGCGTGTTGCGCGTGCCAATGCAGAAGGAGTAATTGCGAACCATGGGCGAAGCAGTTGAATTTGCCGCGAACGGCGGGAACGCGAATGGTTATCTGGCTATCCCCGCGCAGGGAAGCGGGCCCGGCGTAATCGTGATTCAGGAATGGTGGGGGCTGGTGGATCACATCAAAGACGTGTGCGATCGGTTTGCAAACGAAGGTTTCGTGGCGCTCGCGCCGGATCTTTATCATGGCCAGAGCACGAAGTCGCCTGACGAAGCGGGCAAGTTGATGATGGCGTTGCGTATCGACGAAGCAGAAAAAGATCTGAGCGGCGCGGCGCAGTACTTGTTGGACCACAAAGCAACGACCGGCGACAAGGTTGGCGTGGTTGGCTTCTGCATGGGCGGCGCGTTGGCGCTCTACACAGCGACGAAGAACCCGAAGATCGGCGCCTGCGTCGTTTTCTACGGCGGCCATCCGAAGGTCAAGCCCGATCTGCCAAACTTGCACGCGCCCATGCTCGGCATCTACGGCGAGCGCGATAAATCCGTCACGCCGGAAGTGGCTCACAAGCTCGAACAGCAGTTGCAATCGCTCGGCAAAGACGTTGAGATCGTTGTCTACCCGAATGCGGATCATGCTTTCTTCAACGACACTCGGCCAACTGTCTACAATGCCGCAGCCGCTGCCGACGCCTGGCCGCGCACGATCAAGTTTTTGCGAAAGCATCTAGCGAAGTAGCCGTAAACACGGATCTGCTTTAATCCGTGTCTCCTAATCCAACTAAAGGAAACCTGCTGAGACTATGTCTACGTGTACCCGCGCGTTGTTTCTGCTCCTTATTCTGTCTTTTGTTGTTTCCGCACAAGAGCCTCCGACTCCAACTCCAACCCCGACACCTTCAGGGACGCCCGCGGCGTCACCGTCGCCAGGTGCGAGCGCTACGCCGATGCCGGCCGAGTCGCCGACGCCGCGCGATCCTTTTTCGACGCCGACCTTCAACGGTCTGCGTTTTCGCTCGATTGGGCCGGCGTTCACTTCCGGTCGCGTGATCGGCTTCGCGGTCGATCCGAAGAATGCGGCGCGCTATTTCGTCGGCGTCGCTTCGGGCGGCGTGTGGCGCACCATCAACGCCGGCAACACGTGGACGCCGGTGTTTGATAGCGAAGGCTCTTATTCGATCGGCGCGATCGTGCTCGATCCGAAGAACCCGTTGGTCGTTTGGGTCGGCACCGGCGAGAACAACAGCCAGCGCAGCGTCTCGTACGGCAACGGCGTTTACAAATCAGAAGACGGCGGCCGTAGCTGGCGCAATGTTGGCTTGAAAACTTCCGAACACATCGGCCGCATTGCGATCGATCCGAAAGACTCGAACATCGTCTACGTCGCATCGCAAGGACCACTGTGGGGACCCGGCGGTGAGCGCGGCCTTTTCAAAACCACCGACGGCGGGAAGACGTGGAAGAACATTCTCAACATCAGCGAGAACACCGGCGTCACTGACGTCGTGGTCGATCAAAACGATTCGAATACGGTCTACTGCGCTTCATATCAACGCCGCCGTCACATGTGGACGCTCATCGACGGCGGTCCCGAGAGTGCGATCTACAAATCGACCGACGCGGGCGCGACCTGGAACAAACTGCGCACGGGCTTGCCGACGGCCGAAATGGGCCGCATCGGTCTCGCCATCTCGCCCGTCGATTCAAACATCATCTACGCGACTGTCGAAGCTGCTGACCGCAAGGGCGGCATCTTTCGTTCGAGCGATCGCGGCGGCAGTTGGGAACGCCGCAACGAGTTTGACTCGGGCGCGATGTACTACGCGCGCATCGTTGCCGATCCCAAGGACGTCGATCGCATTTACGTGATGAGCGTTTTCCTGATGGTTTCCGACGACGGCGGCCGCACGTTGCGCCGGCTCGGTGAACGCTCGAAGCACGTCGACAATCACGACATCTGGATCGATCCCGAAAACACCGAGCATTACCTCGTCGGATGCGACGGCGGCGTTTACGAGAGTTACGATCGCGGCACGAACTGGGACTTCAAGTCGAACCTGCCAGTGCCGCAGTTCTACGACATCACCACCGACAACGCGAAGCCTTTCTACAATGTCTACGGCGGCACGCAGGACAACTACAGTTTTGGTGGCCCATCGCGCACGCGCAGTGCGTCCGGCATCGTTAACTCCGACTGGTTTGTCACCCAGGGCGGCGACGGTTTTCGTTCGCAGGTCGATCCCGAAGATCCGAACACGGTGTACGCGTCGTTGCAGCACGGCGTGATCGTTCGTTTCGACAAGCGCACCGGCGAACGCCTCGGCATTCAACCGCAGCCCGGCCCGAAAGACGATCCGCCGCGCTGGAACTGGGACACGCCGTTCATCATCAGCCCGCACTCGCATACGCGTCTTTACATGGCGTCCGACAAGCTTTATCGCAGCGACGATCGCGGCGACAGTTGGACCACGATCAGCGGCCAGCTTTCGCGTGAGATCGATCGCGACAAGTTGCCGGTGATGGGCAGGATTTGGAGTATCGATGCGGTGGCGAAGAATGCGTCGACGGCGTTTTTCGGCAACGCTTCGGCGCTGGCTGAATCGCAGAAGAAAGACGGACTGCTTTACGTCGGCACTGACGACGGCCTGGTGAACATCTCCGAAGACGGCGGCAAGAATTGGCGTCGCGTCGAGAAGTTTCCGGGCGTTGCCGATATGGCTTACGTGAGTCGCATCATCACTTCGAATCACGACGCGAACACCGCGTACGTCAGTTTCGACAATCACCAAAACGCGGACTTCAAGCCGTATCTTTTAAAGACCACTGACGCGGGCCGCACGTGGACTTCGCTCAGCTCAAACCTGCCGAAGAATGGTCCCGTTTGGGCGATAGCTGAAGATAACGTCAACCCGAACCTGCTTTTTGTCGGTACTGAGTATGGCCTTTACTTCTCGATCGACGGCGGCCAGAAGTGGATTCAACTCAAAGGCGGCCTGCCGACGATTGCCGTCCGCGATCTCAACATTCAGAAACGCGAGAACGATCTGGTAGTGGGAACGTTTGGCCGCGGCATTTACATTCTCGATAACTACACGCCGCTGCGTTTGCTGAAGCCCGAAATGCTGCGGCAGGACGCGGCCGTGTTTCCGGTGAAGGATGCGTTGATGTACATCCAGTCGCAACCGCTCGGCGGGCGCGGCAAGAGTTTTCAGGGCGAGTCGTTCTACACGGCCGACAATCCGCCGTTTGGCGTGACGGTCACGTGGTACCTGAAAGAAGCACTGAAGACGCGTAAAGAAAAACGGCAGGAGGCGGAGCGAGACGCCGAGCGCAAGAAGGCTCCCGTTGGTTGGCCGAGTGCGGCGGAACAGCGCGCCGAAGAAGAAGAGGACGCGCCGGCCATCATCGTGACGATCACTGATTCGAACAATCGCGTGGTACGCCGGCTTACTGGCCCAGTTGCGGCCGGAATGCAAAGGATCACGTGGGATTTGCGCGACCCGGCTGCGAATCTTGGTGGCCCGCCGCCGCCCGATGCCGATCCGGATTCCGAACCACCGTCAGGCCCGCTGGTGATGCCTGGCACTTACAAGGCCCTCGTCGCGAAGCGCGTGGACGGCGTGCAGACGCCGCTTGGACCACCGCAGGAGTTCCAGATCGTCGTTGAGGGCCAGGAAAGCATGTCGAGCGCCGATCGCACGGCGTTGGTTGAGTTCCAACAGAAAGCAGCGCGCTTGCAACGCGCGGTGAGCGGTGCGAACCAGGCCACGAACGCACTCACGCCACGGCTCGCTGCCATCAAGCGTGCGATTTCGGAAACTCCGTCGCTCCCGCCGAAGCTGTATGAAGATGCGATCGCGCTGGAGAAACGCAAGAACGACATCGTGCGAGCGTTGAGTGGTGACGCGGCGGCGCGACAGCGCAACATGAACACGCCGCCGTCGATCAGCGAGCGCGTTGGTTACGTGATCAGCGCGCAACGGATGTCGATTTCACGGCCCACGCAGACGCAGCAGAATCAGTACGCGGCGGCCGCGCAGGATTTTGAAACCGTGCTCACTCAACTGCGTCAATTAATCGACGTGGATCTCTCCCGGCTAGAGAAGCAACTCGAAGCTGCCGGCGCCCCCTGGACGCCCGGTCGCGTGCCGGAGTGGAAAGATCAGTGATGAAGAAAGCAAAACTCACCGGCCTATTCCTGTTCTTTTTGTGTTTATCCGTGGCCGCTCAAGCACAGATCTCGGAGAAGGTGAAAGGAATGCAGAAATTCGCAGGTTTCTTCACCTTCTACTGGGACGCGAAGTCGGGAAAGATCTGGCTGGAGATCGACAAGTGGAACGCCGAGTTTCTTTACGTTGAGTCGCTGCCCGCGGGCATCGGCTCAAACGATATCGGACTCGATCGTGGCCAACTCGGCAACAGCTCGATCGTGCGCTTCGATCGTTCCGGGCCACGCGTGCTGCTCGTCGCGCCGAATTACGCGTTCCGTGCGAACTCGAGTAACGCGGACGAACGTCTCGCGGTAAAAGATGCTTTCGCCGAGTCGACGTTGTGGGGTTTTGAAGTTGCCGCCGAGGAGGATGGTCGCGTGCTTGTTGACGCGACCAACTTCTACCTGCGCGACGTTCACAACGTCACGCAAACGCTGCAACGCGGCCAACAGGGAAATTACAAGCTCGAGCCGTCGCGCAGTGCTTTTTACCTTCCCAACACGAAGAACTTTCCGCGCAACACGGAAGTCGAAACAACTCTGACGTTCACTGGCGAACCTGCGGGGCAATACGTGCGGCAGGTCGTGCCGGTGCCGGAAGCGATTACCGTTCGCGAACGCCATTCGTTCGTGCAACTGCCGGACGCGGGTTTCAAGCCGCGTGTTTACGATCCGCGCGCCGGTTACTTCGGCATCGACTACATGGATTTCGCGACGCCGATCACCGACACCATTACCAAGCGCTTCATCGCGCGCCATCGGCTGCAGAAGAAAGATCCGAGTGCGGCGCTGAGTGAAGCGGTCGAGCCGATTGTTTATTACGTCGATCGCGGTGCGCCCGAGCCGGTGCGGTCGGCGTTGGTCGAAGGTGCGAGATGGTGGAACCAGGCGTTCGAGGCGGCTGGTTACAAAAATGCTTTTCGGGTTGAAGTGATGC
>Ga0247688_1000364_pt1 | contig 14800 bp, 12 predicted proteins | sample CNK29_metaG_FD_182718 | JGI IMG/M metagenome (GOLD analysis project Ga0247688, IMG submission 182718) | Soil microbial communities from Purdue University Martell Research Forest, Indiana, United States - CNK29 | ecosystem: Environmental > Terrestrial > Soil > Temperate forest > Bulk soil... | reverse complement strand
GCGCGGCCACACCTCCAAATGATGCGCCGTAACCGATACTGGTTGGCACGGCAACTACCGGAACGCCGACAAGACCACCAACTACCGACGGCAGCGCGCCTTCCATTCCCGCGGCGACAATCACGACCCGCGAGCGCTGCAATAGATCTCGCTCCGCCAGGACACGATGAATTCCGGCGACGCCGGCGTCCCAAATGCGCGAGACCGTGTTACCCATCGTTTCGGCGGTCAACGCCGCTTCCTCCGCGACGGGAATGTCACTCGTTCCCGCGGTGACGACTGCGATTGGGCCAACGCCGTGGTCCGTCTTGTCGCGGCGCACGCGGATCATGCGCGCAGCCTCGTGCCACTCGGCATCGGTAACGACGTTGCGTACGTCGCCGTAAGTACCTTCGTCAGTGCGTGTGACTATGATGTTGGGCGACCGCTGCGCCAGCCGCTCGACGATGCCGACGATCTGGGCGCGCGTCTTGCCGCCGCCGAAAACAACTTCGGGAAATCCGACGCGAAACGCGCGTGAATGATCGACGCGGGCGAAGCCAATATCTTCAAAGTGGAGGTTCTTGATGCGTTCGACGGCCTCGCTGCTTTCCACTTCGCCACGTTTGTGGGCCTCCAGCAGCCGCGCTAGTTCCTTGAGATCCATGTTTGTTGCACCGAAGGCTGCATTCTAACACTGAAATCTCTGTGTCTCTGTGCCTCTGTGGTTGTTTCGTGACTGTCCCAAGAAACCACGGAGGCACAGAGACACGGAGATTTGAACTCAAACTGCCTAATGGTCGTTTGCGATAATAGTGACGACGCAAGTAAGATTGAGCGAAAGGCCAGGTTCAAACGCAGATTGACCCGCCGTGTCGACTGTCATCAAAAACACACGCCTGACGCTCGAAATGATCAAGATCGAGCACACTCTTTTCGCGCTGCCGTTCGCGTTCCTCGGCGCGGTGCTCGCCGCTAACGGCCTTCCGAGCCTGCGGCAAATAATCTGGATCATCGTGGCGATGGTCGGCGCGCGCTCAACGGCCATGGCGTTCAATCGCATCGCCGACCGGCATTTCGACGCGCGCAACCCGCGCACTGCAAATCGCGCTTTGCCCGCCGGCTTGTTATCCGTCGGCTTCGTCTGGGCTTTCACAATCGTTTCGGCCGCAATCTTTTTGTTAGCCGCCGCTATGCTGAACCGGTTGACGTTGCTGCTGGCGCCGGTAGCGCTGGCTAGTGTGCTGCTTTATTCGTTGACCAAACGCTGGACACAGTTTTCGCACCTCGTGCTCGGTGGGTGCCTTTCGATCGCGCCCACCGGCGCGTGGATCGCTGTTCGTGGTGAGATTGGCAGCGGAGTGCCGTTGTTGTTGTCGCTGGTCGTGCTGCTTTGGACCGCCGGTTTTGACGTTCTTTACGCTTGCCAGGATTACGACTTTGACCGCAGCGAAGGCTTGCGATCGATCCCCGCGCGAGTGGGCATCGCACGCGCCTTGTGGATCTCGCGCGCGCTTCACGCCGGTGCATTTTTGGCGTTGTTGTGGCTCTACCTGATCACCGGCCTTGGCCCGCTGGCGATTGCGGGCGTGGTTGCAACCGGCGCGCTTTTGATTTATCAACACCGTCTGGTGCGCGCTGATGATCTTGGCCGGCTCAACGCCGCGTTCTTTACGACGAATGCTTTCGTCAGCGTGATTCTGCTGGTGACGTTTGGCAGCGCAGTGTTTCTGAATCGATAGAAAGATTTTTCAAAATGAATTTTTCACACGATCCGCGATTGAACAACATAGCCACTCGCGCTCTTGGAGGCGAGCGGCTTTCCTTTGCAGAGGGCGTCGCGCTTTATGAAACGAGCGATCTGCCGGCGCTCGGCAAACTCGCTGACACAATGCGCCGCCGGCGTCATGGCCGCACTACTTACTTCAACGTCAATCGTCACCTGAATCCGACCAACATCTGTTACGCCGACTGCAAATTTTGCGGGTTCTTTCGCACGCCTCGCCAGCCCGACGCTTACACCCACAACATCGACGACAGCCTGAAAGTCGCCGCACAAGCAGTGGCCGAAGGCGCAACTGAGCTGCACATCACAGGCGGACTAAACACGAAGCTGCCGTTCAGTTATTTCACTGACTTGTTGTCGTCGCTCAAGCGCAATTATCCACAGCTTCACTTGAAGGCGTTCACGATGGTCGAATTTGATCACTTCGCTCACTTCTACAAGATGGCGGACGAAGACATGATCCAGAAACTGATCGAAGCGGGACTTGATTCATGCCCCGGCGGCGGCGCCGAGATCTTTCGTGAACCGACGCGCTCGATGATCTGCGCGCATAAATGCGACGCCCAACGCTGGCTCGACTTGCAGGGAAAAGTTCATGCGGCAGGTTTGAGAACAAACGCGACGATGCTCTACGGCCACATTGAATCGATTGAAGATCGGGTGGACCATTTCGTCCGGCTGCGCGAGCAACAGGAGAAGTCCGGCGGTTTTCAATGCTTCATTCCGCTCGCGTTTTATCCGCCTGACACGCAGTTGTCGCATTTGCCAGGACCTTCGGGCGTCGACTCGTTGAAGACGATGGCCGTCGCGCGCCTCATGCTCGACAACTTCGATCACATCAAAGCCTACTGGGTGATGCTCGGCAAACGCCTGGCCCAGGTGGCGCTGCACTACGGCGCTAACGACATCGACGGCACTATCACCGAAGGCGGTGAACTAACGACCAGTTATTCAGTCGAAGCGAACAATGAGGTTCGCATGACCAAGACTGAGTTGATCGGTTTAATAGAAGACGCGGGATTCGAGGCGGTCGAACGAGATACCGTTTACAACCGCGTCAATCGCAGCGACGTCTCGCTCGTCTGAACTAATAAAGCATAAAGATGATTACTGATACAGCACGCACTACTATCACCCTCGCCCATTCACCCGATTCCGACGACGCCTTCATGTTCTACGGGCTCGCCACACACAAAATCGATACCGGCAACCTGCATTTCGAACACCTGCTGAAAGACATCCAGACGCTGAACGAAGAAGCCACGCGGGGCACTTACGACGTTACGGCCATCAGCTTTCACGCCTACGCTTACGTGGCCGACAAGTACGCGTTGCTGCCGCACGGGGCGTCTATTGGCGATAATTACGGCCCCGTCGTCGTCTCGCGCGAGTCAGCCCGGCCGGAGGACATCGGAAAGCTCAAAATCGCGATTCCCGGCAAGCTGACCAGCGCTTTTCTGGCGCTGCGAATATTCAATTCCGAGTTCAGCTATGAAGTGGTGCCGTTCGATAAAATCATCGACGCCGTCCAGGCTGGAAAGTGCGACGCCGGGCTGCTGATTCACGAGGGGCAGCTTTTTTACGAGTCGAAGGGACTGCACAAAGTCCTCGACCTCGGCGAATGGTGGCACAGCCGGCACGGGTTGCCGCTCCCGATGGGCGGAAACGTCATCCGGCGCGACCTGGGTGAAACGCTGATCAAAGAGGTTTCACGGCTGCTCCGGGCGAGCATCAATTATTCGCTGAGCCATCGCGAGGACGCCCTGCAGTACGCACTTCAGTTTGCCCGCGACATGGAACCCGACCTGGCCGACCGTTTTGTCGGCATGTGGGTTAATGACCTGACGCTCGACTACACTGAGCGTGGGCGCGAAGCTGTTCGCCTCTTGTTGCAGGAAGGGTTTGAAAAAGGCGTAATCCCGAACCAGGTTGAAGTTGATTTTGTGTCAGAAGCCTGAGTTTTGGTGGATTTGAGATTATCTAAGCTGGGGTGTGCGCGGTGGTTTTTTAAGCCACCCCGCCCAGAAGGGGCAGCTAACCACCGCGCACATCATCGACATCAGACCACGTAAAACCAAGCTCCTCCCAAAGCCTGGTTTATCGCTCGACTCCGTGTAAGCAACGCCGCCGCTCGGCGTCACGTCTGCGCTCCCGCGCCGTAAAGCTCCACGGTGTCAAGACGAGTGCCTGTTGCCGACATGAGGACCTTAAGAAACTTTAATTTCAAACTAGCTGAGCCGCGATCATCGAGGTCTTACGGGCTCTAATTATGGTCGAACCGTCCACCGGTTGGACTATAACTTATTCTAGTAAAGGCACCTTACACTAGATGCAGGAAACTTTGCAACAGGAAAATGGCAATCTTGTTTCCACCCTGTCCGCCCGGGCTGGCTGGCAACAGGCTGATCTGCCGTCGGCATCTGACAAAAGTCACATTCCGGGCGGCCCATGAACACAAAAATTTCTCGCGCAGGATGAAGGTTAGATATGAAAGTGCGACTCAGTAAGTTATTGCTCACGACTACAGGATTGGCCCTAATGGTGTTTGCTGTCGGCGTTACCAGCTCGATGGGCCAGAAGAGTGTCACGGCCTCGAGCACGGCGGACACCGACAAGATCATCCAGGCGTTCACTGCCAAAGAAGCAGAATTTCGCCGGGCGCTGAACAACTACTCGTTCAAGCGCGACGCGCTGATTCAGAGTCTCGGCATGGGCGGGCAGATCATCGGCGAATATCACCGCGTTTCGAGTTTCACGTTTGACGACTCGGGCAATCGCTTCGAGAAGATCACGTTTTTCCCGATGCCCTCGATGCCCGAAGTGACACCAGAAGACATCGAAGACCTCGGCGGCATTGAACCCTTCGCGCTCGAGCCATCAAAAATACCCAAGTACAACATTCGCTACGTCGGCAAGGAAAAGATTGACGAGCTGAACCTCTTTATCTTCGACGTCGAACCGAAAGTTATCCCCGATCCGAAGAAGAGCAAAGAACGACTCTTTGTCGGCCGGGTGTGGGTTGACGATCAGGATTTGCAGATTGTGAAAACGAAGGGCAAAGGCGTTCCGGAAACAAAGCAAAACAAGTTTCCGACCGTCGAGACTTACCGCGAACACATCGATGGCCGCTACTGGTTTCCGACTTACTCGTACGCCGATGAGGAACTGGTTTACGAGAACGGCAGCACGCTCCACGTCCGCATGAAAGTTCGCTACATGGACTTCACGCCGGCGCGCGCGACTTTGAAGGTGACTGAGATCGGCGAGAACGAAACGCCGAGCAGTTCCGAAAAGCCTGTTGAGGTCGGGGTGCTGAACGCGAAAGCCAAGTCGCTGCCGAAACCCGTCTACACGGAAGAAGCCAAGCGAATCAAAGCGCGCGGCCGGGTAACGGTACGTGTAGTCGTCAACGAGAACGGCAAGGTGACTTCGGCGCAAGCGATCGATGGCCCATTGCCATTGCGTGAGGCGGCCGAGGCGGCAGCGAAACAAGCGGTGTTCGATCCGATAACCGAGGGCGGTATCGTGGTCAAAGCCACGGGCACTCTAACCTACGACTTCCCGTAGGCCCAACTCTGCGGCGATTGAGCCACGGACGTTGGCAATTAACTTGTTGATGTCTTCGTCCGTGGCGAGATTTGCTGTCGGCACTGGCGGCAGAATCACCATCTCGATCGTTCCCGGCTTTGCTTCGCCGGTTCCCTTGCCCATCAATTCATCAGAGTATTTGATCGCGACCGGCACAACCGGAACGCCCGCTTGTCGCGCCATGTAGAACGCGCCTTTCTTGAACGGCAACAACTCGCCTGGCTGCGCTCGCGTTCCCTCGACAAAAACTCCAAACGAAATGCCGGAACGAATGCGTGCAGCCGCGGCTTCCGTGGTCCGAATCGCGCTTTCGCGGTTGCTGCGATCGATCGCCATCACGTTTACAAATCCCATTCCGACGCCGAGCACAGGCACTTTCAACAGCTCCTTCTTGGCGAGAATCCCAATTCGGCGTTTGAGGTAAACAAACAGCGTTGCGGTGTCGAGATAGGAACGATGATTGGCAGCGAACACGTAAGGCTGTTTCGGATCCAGCAACTCCAGACCGCGCACCTCGACGCGCACGCCGCTAAAGCGCAACCACCAGCGCGCACCCAAAGTCGCTACCGGATATACCAACTCGTGCTTGTTCACGAGCCAGCTAAAGATCAGAATCGGCGGCCCGAGCACACCGAGCAACGCGCCCGCGAGAAACAAGGACCACCAGTAATGCAACCGTCGCCTGAAACTGCGAGGCCGCGTTGTGCTAGACTCATCGGCCATAGTTTTCTCGATTGCAGTGGTCTCTTCCATCAATTGTCACAAAGGAAAACGGAATGATTAGCCATCGATCATTCAGGGCAATGGCTGCCCTGGCCATCTTTCTCTGCCTCGTCGCGGGTTTCGCCACGCCGTCATTCGCGCAACGATCGAACGCGCGCCCGGCGGCGGCGATTCCGTCACCCAAATCGGTGCTCGGTTTTAATCCCGGAGATAGCCGCAAGATCGCTGACTGGTCGCAAATAACCGATTATTTCGAACGCCTCGATCGCGCTTCAGATCGCGTGCTGGTCCAGACGCTGGGCCAATCAACAATGAAGCGGCCGCTGATCGTGGCGTTCATCAGTGCGCGAGAGAATATACTGGCGCTTGCCAAATACAAAGACATCCAACGCCAACTCGCCGATCCGCGCCTCGTCGCAGACAAATCCCAACTTGATCGCCTGATCGGTGAAGGCAAAACCGTGGTCACGATCTCCTGCTCGATTCATTCAACGGAGATCGTTGCGTCGCAGATGTCGATGACCCTCGCTTACGAGCTGGCCACCGCGCAAGACGCCGACACACGCGAGATACTCCAAAATACGATCCTGCTTTTGATCCCGTCGCCAAATCCCGACGGCGTCGATATCGTCGCGAACTGGTATCGCAAAACACTCGGTACACCTTACGAAGGCAAAGAACCGCCCGAACTCTATCACTACTATGCTGGTCACGACGACAATCGCGACTGGTTCATGCTGAACCTCAAAGAAACGAAACTAATCACGCGCCTGCTGTGGCAGGAATGGTTTCCACAGATCGTCTACGACGTACATCAACAAGGCTCGAATGGTTCACGATTCTTCATTCCGCCGTTTTACGATCCGGCGAACCCAAACATCTCGCCGTTGCTGCTGCGGCAGGTTGGACTCATCGGCCACAAAGTCGCCGCCGACCTGCAAGCTACCGGTTTCAAAGGCGTGTTGACGAACGCGCTCTACGATACGTGGTGGCACGGCGGGTTTCGCACCGCCCCTTACTTTCACAATTCCATCGGCATTCTTTCCGAGGCTGCCAGCGCGCGGCTAATGACGCCGTCGAACGTTACGCCGGAACAACTCACCAGATCATCGACGCGCGGCATGCGCAGCGCGAGTGAAGCCACGACTAACTTTCCCGATCCGTGGGCCGGCGGCACGTGGCGACCAAGCGACATCATGGACATGGAATTGATCGCTTCGCGATCGGTACTTTCAATGGCGGCAAAGTTTCGCGCCAGCTATTTGCAAAACTTCTTCGCGCTGGGCAGAAAGAGCAGTGACAAGGCAGCCAAAACGGATCAGCCGATTGCTTACCTGATCCCGGCAGGACAAGGACGCGACGAAGCCGTCGCGAAACTACTCGCGAGCCTGGTCGGCCAGAGCGTCGAAGTTTATCGCCTCGATCGCGAGCTGCACGCGACGTTCGGCCCACAAGTTTTGCAACGAACCAACTCAGCAAACGAGAAGCTCGGCACGTATCGCACGATCATCGCGCAAACAACAACGACGCAAGAGGTGCCGGCCGGAAGCTACATAGTCTTCCTGGCCCAACCGCAACGCACGAATGTCGCGGCGCTCTTTGAACCGCAAATCTATCCCAACCGCCTGACGCCGCAGGGCGAGGCAGAACGTCCTTACGACGTCGCCGGCTGGACGTTGCCGTTGCAATTGGGCGTCGATGCATTCGCGGTCACCCAGATCAGCGATAAAGAGTCTGAAAGACGACTGATACGGATCACAGACGCTAATCAGGTTCGCGCGGATCTCGCGTTGCCGATCGCGAAGGGCGACGAGTCGCCGATCAAAAATCCGGTGAAACAACCGGTTCGCGTCGGCATCTACAAAGGCTCAATGGGCAACATGGACGAAGGCTGGACGCGCTACATCTTCGACACCTTCAACGTCCCCTATTCCTCCGCGCGCGATGCCGACATCCGGCAGGGCAATCTGCAGTCGAAGTTTGACGTGCTGCTCTTTCCTTCGCAGCGCAGCTCTGAAATCATCGCCGGCAATCCAACCGGCTCGTTGCCGCCCGAATACACCGGCGGCATCACGGAAGCCGGCGTGAAGAACCTGAAAGAGTTCGTCACAAACGGCGGCACACTCGTCTGTTTTGACGCCGCGTGTGATCTCGCAATCAAGCAGTTCAACCTGCCCGTCCGCAACGTGCTCGAGGGTGTGCGGTCTTCCGAGTTCTATTGCCCGGGCTCGATCATCGCGCTCGACGTTGATAACAAGAGCCCGCTTGCTTCCAATCTGCCAACCAAACTGCCCGCTTATTTCATCAATAGTTCCGCCTTTGCGACCACGGGCGACGGCGTTCGCGTGATTGCCCGTTATGCGAAAGAAAACGTGCTGATGTCGGGTTGGTTGTTAGGTGAAGACAAACTGCGCGGCCAGATCGCACTGGCTGAAGCACCGGTCGGAAAGGGACGAGTCGTTTTGTTTGCGTTTCGGCCACAGCACCGCGGGCAGAGCTGGGCGACGCTGCCGCTGCTCTGGAACGTGCTGTCGAACGTCGCCACGGGAGCTTCGGAATGAGAGGGTGCTTCTCTGTCTCTGTGGTTTTGCCCGAACAACATTAACCACAGAGGCACAGAGACAGAGAGAAACCGGCAAGGAGGCACGCACGATTAGCTTGCGCCCCCCAGCAGTCAGGCGCTATTCTTGCTGCGGCTTTTTTCTCTCCCCCCGGGTCCCAATAAAATTCGCCCCAACCAGGAGCTTACTATGAAAAGGCTGTCTGTTTTCTTATTGCTCCTCTCCCTGCTTGCGACTTCGATCAGCTTTGTCTTCGGACAGGGACGGCCAAGGCGTGTGGGCGATCAAGCGAGCGCGCCATCAACCACGACACAGCAAAGCGCGCCCGAGACGACAACGTCCGCGCCAACGAAACCGCCGGTGCTCGGTGGCGCAAATTATCCAAACAATGAGAAGCCCGCTGCCCAGCCGGACCAAAAACCAACTGGACCGGAAGAGGTCGACGCCGGCGACGTGATTAAGGTCAGCACCACGCTCGTCACGATTCCGGTGAGCGTGATGGATCGCGATGGCCGCTACGTGCCAAACCTGGTCAAGGACGACTTTCGCATTTGGGAAGACGGAGTGGAACAGGAAGTCGCTTTCTTCCAGTCAGTCGACAAGCCTTTTTCAGTGGTGCTGATGCTCGACACGAGCCCGTCAACGCAGTTTCGTTTGGAAGACATTCAGAACGCGGCAATTGATTTCATCAATCAACTGCGTCCCGACGATCGGGTGATGGTCGTTTCGTTCAACGATCAGATCAAAGTCCTGAGCGACTTCACGACTGATCGCTCTAAACTCAATCGCGCCATCCAACGGGCGCATACCGACGACGGCACGCGACTCTACGACGCCATCGACATGGTGATCAACCAGCAGTTGTCGCGCGTGCAAGGCAGAAAAGCGATCGTGCTTTTCACGGACGGTGTCGACACGACCAGCAAGCGCGCGGATTTCGAAATGAACATCACTGACGCGCAAGAACTCGACGCGCTGATCTACCCGGTCCAATACGACACGTCGCAGGACATGAACGTCGGCGGTGGTAATTATCCAATGCCGCAGGTCGATGTGTGGGGCCAGATTCTCGGTGGCATTTTTGGCGGCGGCGGCCGTGGCGGCATGGGACGCCGTGGTGGTGGTGGTTATCCACGCTCGCGGGGTACCGCTCGCAGCGACTACGAAATCGCGAGCCGTTATCTCGAGGAACTGGCAAACGCGAGTGGCGGTCGCGAGTATCGGGCCGATTCACTGCAGAACATGTCGACTGCGTTTGCGAACGTAGCGGAGGAACTGCGGCGGCAATACAGCATTGGTTACTATCCGAAGCGGCCACCGCAAGCCGGGCAACGCAGGCAGATCCGAGTGCGAGCGAAACAGCCGAACCTCGCGGTCCGCGCGCGTGACAGTTACATCTTCAATCCGTCGGGAACGTCAGTGGTCGACAACACGCAGCAAGCAACACAACCAGCATTACGGCGGCATTCATTCTGATTTTTTCCGCGTTCATCTGTGGTTTCTACCCTTGAAACACGGATGACGCGGATCACATAGCGGGCAGTCGAACGATCAAGACCGCGCCACCGTTCTCATCACGATTTGCGGCCCAAACCGTTCCGCCGTGCAGCTCGACCAGGTGCCGCACGATCGCCAATCCCAATCCCAACCCACCGTGCTTTCGCGTACTCGATCCGTCGGCCTGGCTAAACCGCTCAAAAATCCGCGGCAGAAACTCCGGCGGCACGCCCGGGCCTGAATCCTGAATTCTTATCTCCGCCTGCGAATCGTCGCGCCGCAGGTGTACGTCAATCACGCCATGCGCCGGCGTAAACTTCACCGCATTCGCCAACAAGTTCCAAAACACCTGCTGCAAGCGTTCGACGTCTGCCCTCACGGTCAGGTCCGGCGCGTCGAAGTGCGTGCGAATCTCGATCTCTTTCGCTTCCGCCGCCGGACGAATTGCGTCGATAGCGGCATGGATCACGAGCAACAGATCAACCGGCTGCGTGTTGATTCTCAACTTGCCGGTCACGATCCGCGACACGTCGAGCAAGTCTTCGACGATCTGCTTCTGCATCAGCGCGTTTCGCTCGATAATCTCCATCGCGTGGCTCGTACCTTCCTGATCGAGCTGTCCCATGCGCAAGAGACGCGACCAGCCGACCACCGCATTCAACGGCGTCCGCAGTTCGTGTGAAACAGTCGCCAGAAACTCTTCCTTCAAACGACTCGCTTCTTCCGCCTGCTCGCGCGCATGACTCTCGCGCTCCAACAATTCCGCGCGCTCGATCTCCGCACACATTGCGGGCGTAACGTCTAACGACACTCCACGCATGCCGACTGGACCAGTTTCGTCAGACACCACGATCGACTGCGCCTCAACCCAAACGGCATATCCGTCTTTGTGCATCCACCGGAACCGGCTCGAGCCACCTTTGCCCGAGCGAAAGATCGCCGCCGCCTCGAGCGCCGCGCGCTCGCGGTCGTCGGGATGAACGATGTGCAACCAGAAGTTCGGTGTCGAGAGCCATTCTTCCTGGCTGTAGCCCAACATCTTCTCTACGTGACTGCTGACAAAATCGATGCGCTGATTCGCCGCGTCAGGTTTGCCCCACGCTTCCCAAACAACGCCCGGTACGTGCGCCACGATGTCTTCAATGCGACGACGGTGGAGCTCGAGTTCCGATCCAAGCCTGTCCTTGTCTGCCTCTGCCTTTCGGCGCTCGCTGGTCACCGCGCAAACCAAAAGCGTCATCAACGTGCTCGTGCCGACAAACGAAATCAGGAGCAACAAGGAAACGTTCGGATTACGTTCGAGGAATGGGCCATAACCCTGGCGCGCTCCCCAAAGCGCCAGCGCCGCCATCACGACGATCGCGCTCGTTACGATTCGCTGATCAAACTTCAACGCCGCCCACAACAAGCACGGCAAGCACAAGTAGGCCAGCGGATACGTTTTCACCGGGCCGGGAAACCAGCCGGCAAAAACAACCAGCACGATGATCAGCAACAACAAGAACAGCGCGATGATTTCGGGCAGCTCGCGTGAATTCAGTCTCTCAGGCTTGCTCCACGACAGCAGCAAAGCACCAACGATCAGCGCGCCGAAGCCGTCGCCTACTAACCACGTCAACCACAGCGGCGTAAACCTGCTCCATTCCGCCGCGTCTCCGAGACACAAACTCAAGGCGCCGATAGTCGCACTCACCAAAGGCGCCAATACGGCGGCGCACACAACAAACGCCATCACTTCGCCGACCGAGTCGAGTGTCCGCTTCCAACGAACGACTCGCAGCAGCAGCCAGTAAGCGACGAGGGCCTGCAGCGTATTGCCCACTGCGATGCCAACTGCCGAACCAACCGGAATATTGGTCAAGAGGTTCGCGGCGAGTGCGCCCAGAAAAACGCCAGGCCAGAGTTGCAAACCAAATATCACGAGCGCCGCGATCGCGATTCCCGCCGGCGGCCAAACGGCAGTGACGTTAGTGTGGAGTGAGGCGAGTGAAAGGCCGACTTCAGCCGCTGCGAAATAGACAATTGCCAGAAAGAGATTTAAGCCGAACAGGGGAAGAGCTTTGAATCGCATGAAAAGAAAAAAGCGCGGCGGTTTTAGCCGTCCGCCGCGCCAACTATACCCACAGGAGGAAAGGGGTATTCAACGCGGCAGAGTATAGAGTATTCGTGTGATGGAGGCAATGTGTGTGCGTTATCGCACCAATTTTTGGATTTATTGCTAAATGGACACTAAAGCATGTCAGACAACTGCTATTTGCGGGAATCATTCGTCAAACTAACGTTAGAGTGGCGCTGCCTTTGGCTGTGGTAAGACCGCGCCATCTCCTGGAAGTGGACAAAACAGGGCGGCAACGAGTCTTAGCTTCCTCCGATCTTCTCCTGGCCGGGACTCCTTAAGCCGAGGAGGGCTCAATGGCCACGCGTGACACAATCGTCATCAGCGCCTCAGCAGGCGGTGTGCTGGCTTTGTCTACTCTAGTCGCTGGTTTGCCCGCGGATGTACCCGCTAAGCGGCATCGACGGAGTTACAACTCTCACAGTTGCTCGAACGCTTTCCCGCTTACGTCGTGGTGGTGAACGCTGAAGATCTCACTATTCAAAGAATAAATCCCGCCTACGGACGGGTGCTGGGCTCTCGTGACGTTAGAGGACTGCCCGTGAGCGAACTTTTCTCCGGGCCTGACCTGGACCAACTAATCAAGCTGCTGAAGACCGCGGCGCGCGAGGGCCAGACGATTCACACGCCGCCAATCCAGGCTAGTGTTATCGACGGCGGGAATGACGGCAACCGCATGGTCCATACTGCGGTTCCCATCACTGACGAGAAGGGCGTCATCGTACATCGCCTATTTATTTACAGTGAAAAGTTGGAATGATCGCCACGTCGGAGGGGGTAAATCAAAAATCGCTTTGCATGATCGAGTAGCACTCGCACACAGCGTGCTCCAGCACGCGGCGGTCAAGTATGTGTAGTTGACCACGGCGATATTCAATCGCTCTCCTTGACTGCAACACTCCCGCGGCCACTGTAACCCCGGCGCGACGCGCGCCTAAACGGCTTGCGATCATCTCCTGCGTCAAGCGTAAGTTGCTGTTACCGACGCGATCATGCAGCATCAGCAGCCAGCAACAGAGACGGTCCATCACTGTGTGCCTGGTGTTACAAACACAGCGCTGCGAGGCCTGGGTGATTAGTGAACGATAAAAACGCAAGAAGCCTTTGAGGGCCTCTTCACTGTGGACCAATAACCGTTCCAGAATCCTGGCTTCGAGTTGAATAGCAGTGCCGTCGACCAGAACCCAGTGCCACTGCCTCGACCTTCCGCTTCCAAGAATCGCGGGAATGCCGAGCAGGCCTTCAGGGCCAACCATCGAGGTCTCAATCGTCACCCCATCTTCCATGATGACGAGCGTTGAGACTACCGAGTCGATCGGAAAGTAAACCGAGTCGATCCGGTCTCCGTGTTCGTAGAGGACCTGATTCCGCTCCAGTGAAACGACTTTCAGGTGAGGCAACAGAGATTCCCTGGTCCCTGCGCCAGCTATGAGTTGAGCGAGTAGACTATTGCTGAAAGCCAACGAAGCAGCGTCATTTGGTTCCAGCAAGGCTTGCGGATTCTTATTCATTGCAACACTCCCACACACCGGACGCCGGAGGCAGTGCAGGGGTCAAAATCCTTGGGCGATGACGCTATCTTACGATATGGGTGCGGCAAGGTACAGAAAGGACATGCTCAAATTTTGTTTTCAAATTTGTTCGTAAGCGTACTGACTGGATTCGCCTCCCGGCGTAGAGTGCACGCAAACAATAAGCGGGTAGGCCGGGCACCGTATTCTTTCCCATACCTTGAGAGGCGTATGGTATCCCGGCCTTAATTGTCGAGTCTTTCGCGGCTTTCCATAAACAAGGGCAAACAAGTTTCCATGGTTCGTGTCGGCTAATTCCCCCCGACCGAACTCTCTTTATGCAAGCTGAAAAAATCCGTCGCATTCTTTACATTGAGGATCACGACGACACTCGCGAACTGGTGACTCTACTTCTCGCCCAGAAGAGTTACGAAGTGATTACCGGCTCCACGATCGAACGCGGCGTTGCTTTGGCAGGCGCCGAAAAGTTTGACCTCTATTTACTGGATTCCTGGTTGCCGGATGGCTCCGGCCTGGATCTGTGCCAGCGCATTCGCCAGTTTGATCAAACCACGCCGATTCTTTTCTATTCGGCCGCGGCATACGCTACCGATCACGACCTGGCGATGAAATGCGGTGCGCAAGCTTACCTGGTGAAGCCAACCCAACCTTCGGAGCTCTGTGACCTGGTGACGGAGCTAATCGAAGAGTCACAGCACACTAGCCGCTGCGCGCGGGCTTGATTCAACTTCCGGCCACAGAGTTCGCCACAACCACCCCGACAGCCAGAGCACTGCGCCAGTCGCGATTACCAGCACCAGCCAGAAAGTCCAGTAAGAAAAGAACGTGTGTTCCCAACCCGGCTGGATCCCATGCGCCAGATTAACGTTGAGTGGCGGCGCGGTGAAGAGCCGTGAGAGCACCTGCATTACCAGCAACCATCCAAGCGCGTAAGCCCACGAGATTCGATCCATGCGATACGTTCTGAGCGCGATTGCCGCGACGGCGATTCCGCCGACGTGCGCGAGAGTTGAAGTTA
>Ga0247688_1000361_pt1 | contig 14880 bp, 2 predicted proteins | sample CNK29_metaG_FD_182718 | JGI IMG/M metagenome (GOLD analysis project Ga0247688, IMG submission 182718) | Soil microbial communities from Purdue University Martell Research Forest, Indiana, United States - CNK29 | ecosystem: Environmental > Terrestrial > Soil > Temperate forest > Bulk soil | place... | reverse complement strand
CTGCACCTGAAATAAGAGAACCAGTTGAACCCGTAGTTCTTCCTGATCATCAACCGGCAAATATCTTTGAAGCGTGGAAACGGCACATTGAAGGTGTCGTCTATGAACACCACGTTTTCCACGTTGCCCAGCTCACGAATGGAGTCGAGCTCCTTTTCGATCGTGTCGAGACTGGCGACGGTCAACGCGCCGGCCCTGGTTGGATAGTTACAAAAGGAGCACTTGAAAGCACAACTGCGGGCAGTTCTTGTCTGAATTGTCGGGCCGAGATCTTCATCGCGAAAGTCATGCCAGTTGATAAAATTCTCTTCCAACGAATTGTTCTCCGGCATCATCCGCGTGATCTCGTAACTGCCGTTTTCAAAAAACACGATATTCGGCACGCCACTCAGAGCGCCGCCGTTCTTCAGGCAGGAGACGACCTGTGAAAGCGTCAACTCTCCCTGTCCTTCGATTACATAAATATCCGCACCGAGATCGTCGAGCGCCGCGATGAAACCGTCGTTCTCGTCAGCTTTACTAATCGTGGCTGTTTGCTTCCGCACGGAATCTCGTTCGTGACTGCGATAGTTTCTGGCGTGATTGGCGATCAATGGCCCACCGATAATTATCTTGACGTCGCGATCGTGCTCCCTGATGAATTCGACGATTTCTTTGGCCGGCAAGTTCAAGACATAGAGCGTGGTGGTGATCGCGATGCAGAGTGGCTTCGCGGCCAGGTACTCGATCAATTTCTCCTTCTCATGTTGAAAGAGATTGACGTAGCCGGCCCTGAATCCTCGCCGTCTCAGGAAGTTGGTCAGGTAGACTGCCGCTAAAGTCGGAATGTCTCCTGATTTATATTCCGCCTTTCCGTTTTGTTTCGGCGCAGAGCGGGACGCGAGCCCGGTGGCGTAATTCAACAGATCCACGTAGTTGAACTTTTGGCCGCCGATTTCGATAAAACTCAGTTTCAGATCTCGATATGCTTCCGAGTATTGTCCGTACTGGCTAATCAAGTTCGCATAGTTGTCGAGCGGGGGTTCGTTATAGCCAATCACCAGACAATCCAGCGCTCTTTGAGTCATGACTTTGCTTTCGATCAGTTACCGGGATCAATTTGGAAGTTAAAGCTCTCATCCAGCGCTGCAACCTTTGTCGGCAGTCTGATTAGCTTTCGCTCCTCTTCTCTGATCAGCTTCAAGGCGTTGAGCGTTACGTGAGGACGAGTCGCTACGCGACCAAGTAATCTGGCGTAATTACCCAATATATGGGTAATCATCTCGCTGTGGTAACGGCGTCGATCCCAATTAATTCTTACCGCTAATTCTACGCCCGGAACGACCACCACGGCCAGAGGATAGTTCGATCGTTGTCGCCCCTGTACCTCGCGCACTCTCAACTCAACCTTCACCTGCTCGGCGAAGACATCGACCGGATAGTTATCGACCGACACGATGGTTTCAAACAACGGGTCAGTGCGCGGCACGTCGCTCCAGCCATGCACTTCGACCAGCGGGCAGTGCTGCTGCTCGCGCATTTCAACTTCCTGCTCCTGCAATTTATGCAACCACGACAAGAGCCATTCTTCACCGTCGATCCGCATTCTCACCGGCAACGTGTTGATGAAAAGTCCGATCATCGACTCGACCCCCGGAAGCTCCGCCGGCCGGCCCGAGACCACACTGCCAAAGACGACGTCGTCGTCTCCCGTGTAGCGGCTCAGTAGTAAGGCCCAAACGCCTTGCGTTATGGTGCCCAACGTCAACCGATGTTGTTGCGCTACGGCTCGCAATGCCGCGGTGATCGATTGCGAAAGCTGGAACTGATCGTCGCCGTATCGATCACCCGTCTCAGCAGCGCTGTCCGCAGACATCTTCGCGGGCAACCTGGTCGGCCTGGTGAAGCCACTCAATCTCTGACGCCAGAACTTCTCAGACTGCGACCTGTCGTGTCGTTGCAACCAGGCGATATAGTCGCGGTAGGAATGCGGCTGCGGTAACTCCGGTTCCTCGCCATGCCGGTAAGCTTCGTAGCAAACAAGCAGTTCTTTGAAGACCAGATTCAACGACCAGCCGTCGAGCAGCAGGTGATGATGACTCCAGACGAAATGATACTGCTGGTCTTCGAGGCGGATCAGTGCAAGTCGCATCAGCGGCGCTTCAACCAGTGAGAACCTTCGTTGGTTGTCAGCTTCGAGGAACGCGGCCAGACGTGCTTTGCGATCCGCAGCGGAAAGCTTTTGCCAGTCTTCAATCTGTACTGGCAATTCGACGGTCCGCTCAACGATCTGAATGGGCCGATTCAAGCCTTCCCAAAGAAAAGAAGTTCTCAAGATGCTGTGCCGCTCAACGATCTTCTGCCACGCCCGAATAAAAGAGCCAACGTCGAGATCCCCTTCCAGCACAGCAGTGAACTGGTGCAGGTAAAGATTCGATCGCGCATCTCTCAAGGTGTGAAACAGAATGCCTTCCTGCGTAGATGAGAGCGGGTAAAAATCTTCGATCCGGTCATGGTTTAAGGCTTCACGCGCGGTCCCCTTGGATTGCCGGATAAGACTGGTTAGTTCGTCCAGGTCCGCCGCCTCCCACTCGAACTCATTCGACTTTTCCTCAGTCTGTTCGACCAGTTCCGCTTCGCCCTGCACCCTGGTCGCGACCAAAGCTAACTCTGCTACAGTCTGGTTCTGGAACAACTGTCTCGGTGTTAGTTTGATTCCTTTCTCTTGCGCCCTGGCAATGATCTGAATACTCAGAATCGAATCACCACCCAACTGGAAGAAGTTATCGAAAACGCCGACGCGATCGACCAGCAGCACCTGGCGCCAGATTGAAGCCAGCAACGTTTCCATCTGAGTACGTGGAGCGACGAAGCCCTGCTCCAATTCAGGCCGGGCCTGGCCCGGGGCGGGAAGCGCCCGGCGGTCTATCTTCCCGTTTGGAGTCAGAGGCATTGCGTCGAGCATGACGATTGCCGAAGGGGTCATGTATTCGGGCAGTCTCTCGCCGACAAAGCTACGCAGTTGCCTGATCAGATTGCGCTGGAAGGTCGCTCGCAGGGGGTCATTTGCATAATGACTCGGCTTCTCCGTCTGCCGGTGAACGTATGTTTCATTTCTTACTACGACCGGGTTGTCTAAAGCGTTTGTCACCCGCCTCAAAATCACGTCAAAACTTCCGTCTGGGGTTACTTCCGGTCCGTAAGTAATATCGACCGTGTAAGGCAGGTCGCGGCTCAAGTCCCACACGTCTTCCGGCTCGACGCCCTCGCCGGATGTCTCACGTTGCAAAGAGCGCCATTCGCCGATCGTGTCGGCGTCTTCACTAGCCAGCCACTCCAGTGTTCTGTTCGCATCTGTCAAACGCGCGTTGGGCACATGCGCGAGATACACCGCGTCCGGCTTGCTTTCGACGAGCCGGCGCCGCAACTTTTCCAACGTCAGTTGCTCTTGTTTCCAATCCAGAATCAGGGCCTCACTCGCACTCTCCTGACTCGCTTTTGGCCCGACGTGCAGAATCACGTCGTAACGAAACTCTGTCAGCTCGTTGCGAAAGCGCCCGCGTTTCAACTTGATCTCGACGTCGCCGATCTCTGGATGATGTGACGGCAATGAGTAGAAGAAAGCCGGTGCGATGAGTAACTCCTGTTCGTCGCTCACACGTTTCTTCACTTGCTGGCGAAACTGTGCCCGGGAGAGCGAAGGGGCGGCTTGCTGAAGTAACACGGCAGCGTGAAAAGCCTCGAGCAGTGGAAAACTACGGATGTCTCCGAGAAAAATAGTGCCACCGGGGCGTACCGCTTTAACGCAGCTTTCAAGGACCAGCATCAGGTAACTAAGACCGGGGAAATACTGGACCACGGAGTTCAGGACGACTGCATCGAAGGCGCCGGATTCGAGTCCGGTAAAATCCTCGGCGCGCCGGTGCAAAAGCCTGACCTGCGGCAGATCCAACTGCGCGATCTGCTCTTTAAGATATTGCAAAGCGACCGTGGAAAAGTCAGTCGCGTAGTAGTCAGTGCAGTATGGAGCAATGCGAAACAGCAGCAGGCCGGTTCCGGCGCCGATCTCAAGTACACGTGCGGGCCGTGGAGCGAGGATACGCTCGACGATCTGGTCCAACCATTCGTGCATCTGTTCCGGCGGTATAGGTAGACCGGTATAGCTGCTGGTCCAACCAACAATATTGAAGTGCGGATCGTGAAGAGCGGATGAAGACTGGCTATACGTCTCGTTCCACACCAACTCCCACCTGGATCCGTGTTCCGCCAGGGATTGATCTTCAGCCGCGTGTGCGTGATTGGGCCGACTGTTTGAGAAAGTGTCCGCTTCGCCCGAGAACGGATGAGGAACAACATAGGCGACGAGGCGTTTGTCGCCGCCGCCTTCTGCTCGCAGCGCCACCACGCTCTCACGCACCGCCGGGTGCTGCCGCAACACGGCCTCTACTTCTCCCAACTCGATCCGATAACCCCGCAGCTTTACCTGCTGGTCCACTCGCCCCAGATACTCGATCTCTCCATCCGCCCGATAACGCGCCACGTCTCCCGTCCGGTACAGCCGCCGCCCGCCCACGGCACTGAACCGATGCGGCACAAACTTCTCCGCCGTCTGCGCCGCCTGCCCCAGGTACCCTCGCGCCAATCCCGCTCCGCCCAGGTACAGCTCTCCCGCCACTCCCACCGCCACCGGCTCGCCTGCTCCATCCAGAATATAGACCTCCGTGTTGGCTATCGGCCGCCCGATGCTCGGCTCTCGCTCGCTCCCCCGGGGCGCCAGCCCGCCCGTCGTGTAGGTCGTGTATTCCGTTGGTCCATACAGGTTGTAAACCGCCGCCACCCCAGCCTCGTACACCGCCGCCACCAAACTCTGCCCCAGCGCTTCGCCGGCCAGATTCACCACCCGCACTCCCCCCGGCACCGCTTGCAATTGCACCAGTCCCGCCATCGCCGACGGCACCGTGTTGATTAATCGCACCGCCCACGCCGCCGCGTGGCTGCTCAAGTGCAGCACGTTCTCCGCCAGCACTACCTGCCCGCCACAACTCAGCGGCGCAAACATTTCAAACACCGACAGGTCAAAGCAGATCGAGGTGCCCGCCAACACCACCCCCAAGGTCTCGCTCCCAAACTCCTCCACCGCCCACTGCAAAAAGTTCACCGCGCTCTGATGTTCGATTGCCACTCCTTTCGGCCGCCCCGTCGAGCCCGAGGTGTAAATCACATACGCCAGGTTCCCCCCACTCACCTCACTCGCCGGCGCCCGCCGCCGCTCACACCCGGCCACTGCCGCCCACTCCCGATCCACCCGCAACTGCTTCACTCCGGCACCTGCCGCTCCCATTTCCTGGTCCGTCAACACCAGCGGCGCCTGCGCATCCCGCAGCATCTGCCGCAACCGCGTCTCCGGATAGTTGCGCTCCAGCGGCACATACGCGCCCCCCGCTTTCAGCACCCCCAGCAGCGCCGCCACTAACTCCACTCCGCGCTCCAGCATGATCCCCACCACCACTTCCGGACCTATTCCCAAACCCCGCAGATAGTGCGCCCACTGGTTGGCTCGTTCGTTCAACTCCGCATAGCTCAGTCGCTGCTCTTCATCCTGCACCGCCACCTGCCGCGGCGTCCGCGCCGCCTGCGCTTCGAACAGATGCTGCACACAGGCCACTGCCTCATACCGGCGCTCGGTCCGGTTCCATTCATAGAGCACCTGCATTTGTTCTGCCGCGCTCAGGTACTGCAGCCGCGCAAGCGGCAGCTCCGGCGCCGCGATGAGCTGCTGCAACAGCACCTGGTAGTGCGTTGCCATCCGCGCGATCGTTTCCCGTTCGAACAAGTCCGTGCTGTAAACCCAAGTACAGTTAAGACCCTCGGGTCGATCCCAAATGTGCAGTTCCAAATCGAATCTCGTCGTGGCGGCGTTCAGATCCACTCCTTCAAGACTCAGATCTCGCAACTGAATTACGTACTGTGGAACATTCTGTAAGGCGAAGAGCACTTGAAAGAGCGGATTGCGACTCAGATCTCGCTCCGGCTGCAACTCTTCCACCACTCGCTCGAACGGCACGTCCTGATGCGCGTACGCCTCCAGCGTCACCTCCCGCACCCGCTGCAGCAACTCCCCAAACCGCTCTTCGCCGCGCACCGCCACTCGCAGCACCAGCGTGTTTACAAAGAACCCGATCAACTCCTCCAACCCAACCTCTTGCCGGTTCGCGATCGGCGTCCCCACCACCACCTCGCCCGCCCCGCTGTAGCGCCACAACAACACCTCAAACGCTCCCAGCAACAGCATGAACAACGTCACCGACTCCGCCACACTCCGTTGCCGCAACTGGCGGCTCAGCTCCGCCTCCAGCACCACCACGTAGCTCGCTCCCCGGTAACTCTCCACGGCCGGCCGCAGCTTGTCCTGCGGCAGCCGCGGCGCCGGCAACGCCGCCAACTGCTGCTCCCAATATCCCAACTGCTGCGCCAGCTCCGCTCCCTGCAGCCACCCTCGTTGCCACTCCGCATAGTCTCCGTATTGCAACGCTAACGGCTCCAGCACCCTCTCCTCTCCGCGCTCATATCCTTCATAGAGCCGCGCCAACTCCCGCGCCAATATCGTCAACGACCACCCATCACTAATGATGTGGTGCAGCGTCAGCAGCAGGATATGTTCCTCCGCACTCAACTCCAGCAACTGCGCTCGCAGCAGGGGCCCCTGCTCCAGATCCAACGGCTCTCGCCCGGCTGCGGCTGCCAGCTCGCGCCACTGCTCCCTGCCCCTCTCGCTGTCCAGGCTCACCACCGGCAGCGTGATCCGCAACTCCGCCTGCACTACCTGCACCGGCTCGCCCGCCACCAGCTTAAAGGTGGTGCGCAGCACTTCATGCCGCGCCACGATCTCATTGATACTCCGCTCCAGCGCCCGCACATCCAATCGCCCGCGCAGCCGCACCACCGTGGCCACGTTGTAAGCCGACCCGCCCGGTGTCAGTTGCTCCAGAAACCACAGCCGCTGCTGCGCAAACGACAGTCGCAGTCCCGCCTCGTCCGCACTGCGCGCCCGCGCTCGCAACGGCGGCAACTGCAAGCCCCGGTGCTCCGCCCGGGCTTCCTTCACGCGCCGCGCCAACCCTCCCAACGTCGTCGTTTCAAACACGGCTCGCAACGGCACTTCCACTCCAAAGCTGCGCCGGATCCGCGCCGTCAACTGCGTCGCCAGCAGCGAGTGGCCGCCCGCTGCGAAAAAGTTATCCGCCACCGTCAACTGCTCCCGCCCCAGCAACTCCCGGCACAGCGTCAACAACAACTCTTCCTCCCCGCTCCCTGGTCCAATGTGGTCCGACGCTGCTTCCAGCGGCGAGGCGGCGGATACAAGCAGCGCTCGCCGATCGACTTTGCCTTGTGGGGTCCTCGGCAACTCATCGATCAGCATGAAGTGCTTCGGCACCATGTAATCCGGCAACTTTTCCTGCAGGTGACGGCGCAGCTCTTTCGTCGTCAGGGCTACTCCGTGCTGGGCCAGAATGTAGGCGACCAGGTGCTTGTCTTGTTCGCCATTCTCGGATACCAGGACCACTCCCGAGCGAACTGCCGGATGCTCCGCCAAAACAGCCTCGACTTCTTCCAACTCAATGCGAAAACCGCGGATCTTCACCTGCTGATCCTGGCGGCCCAGAAACTCGATCGCGCCATCGGCGAAATAGCGGGCCACGTCTCCCGTTCGGTAAAGACGTGCGCCACGTTTTTTGCCGAAAGGATCCGGAATGAACTTTTCAGCAGTCAGCTCCGGACGATTGATGTATCCACGCGCGACGTTGCTACCGCCAATGTGCAATTCGCCGGGGACGCCGATGGGAACGGGGTTGAGGTCGCGGTCAAGCAGATAAGCCGTTGTGTTTGCCAGCGGCTGTCCCAGCGGCAGGGACGAACATCGATGGGTTATGCCTTCCTTCGGAACTTCGTAGGTCAAGACTCCGACGGTCGTCTCGGTTGGCCCATAGTGATTAACGATCGTGCAGTCAGGAGCCAGGAGCCTGAGGTCTTCAATCAGTTCGTTACGAGAAGCCTCACCGCCGAGAAGCAGCAGGCGGCGCGGCATGACGTCTGGCGGGTGGGCGGCTGTCTGAAGCACGGCCATGTGCGAGGGAGCAGTCTTGAAATAGTCAATCTGATTTTGTTGAAAATACTCGCCGAACCTTTGCGGATCCGACGCACGATCCGGTGAGATAAGGTGCAGCGCGCCGCCTTTCAGCAAGGCCCCATACATAAAAGTAACCGGGGCATCGACCGCCAGGTTTTGATGCATCGCAAAGCTCGACCCGGCGGTCAAATTCAATCGATCTAAAATCGCGTGCAGGTAATGGAGCAATTGTTCGTGCGCGCCACCCACGGCCTTGGGCATCCCAGTAGAGCCGGAGGTGTAGATGACATTCGACAAGTTAATCGCAGTCACTCCGCTAATCGGATTCTCCTCACTCTGCTGCGCGATCGCGGACCAGTCGGAGTCGAGGCAAACAACCTTGGCGCTGGATTGCGGCAGCCCCGGGACCAATCGCCGCTGGCTGAGAAGCACGGGCACTCCGGCATCTTCGAGCATGAACGCGAGCCGCTGCTTGGGCAAAGAAGGATCTAATCCGACGTAGGCGCCGCCGGCTTTTAGTATGCCGAGGAGTCCTACCATTGTTTCCAGCGAGGGCTCCAGGCAAATGCCAACTCGGACTTCTGGTCCAATCCCGAGTGCTTGCAGATAGTGTCCCAGTTGGTTGGCACGCTTGTTCAACTGATCGTAAGTAAGTTGCGCTCCCTCATAGACGACGGCCGTCGCTTCAGGCGAACGAGCGGCCTGCTGCGCGATCAATTCGTGGATGCATTGGTCCAAAGAAACATCCAGAACCTCGTTGTTCTCCTGCTCAACAGTTTGTTGCCACTCAGCTTTTGTCAGCAGCGGCAACTCGGATACGCGTGACTCCGGATTATGAACGACGCCTTCAAACAAGACCTGCAAATGGCCCAGCATTCGTATAATTGTCGCGGCATCGAACAGGGCGGTCTTGTAGGATATGGCAGCTATCAGCCCTTGCTCGTCCCGCTCCATTGTCAGCGTTAGATCGAATTTGGCGGTGGGCGCCGGAGTGCCGATCTGAGTCAGCGTGAGATCTGTTAACGACAGCGCGGACCGCGGCGTGTCCTGCAATACAAACATCACCTGAAACACAGGCGTGTAATTAAGATTTCTCACCGGTTGCAGTTCGTCAACCAGTTTCTCAAACGGCACGCTCTGGTGCGCAAACGCTCGTAAGGAAATGTCACGGACTCGTTCGAGCACTTGCAGGAAGCTGGCGTCACTCGACAGACCTGTGCGTAGCACGAGGGTGTTGACAAACAAACCGATCAGTCCAGCCACTTCCTTCTGCGTGCGCCCGGCGACGGCGGTGCCGACGATGATCTCCGGCTGCCTGGTGTAGCGAAAGAGCAGCACTTTGAAAGCAGCCAGCAACAGCATGAAGAGCGTGACTCCCTGCTGCCGGGCCAGAGTTTCGAGATCCTGCAACAACCGGCGAGACAAGCGGAGTGATTGAAGCGCGCCGCTATAGCTTGGCACCGGCGGGCGCGGCCGATCTGCAGGTAACTCAAGAACCGGAGCAGCGCCTGCCAGTTGCCGCTTCCAGTATGTCAACTCCTGTTCGAGCAGATCACCGTTGAGCCATTCGGATTGCCAGACGGCAAAATCCGTGTACTGGACCGGCAATTCCTCCAGCGGCGAGGGATGGTGGTTGGAAAAAGCGTGATACAGGACGGCAACTTCTTCCATCAACACGCCGATGGACCAGCCATCGCTGACGATGTGATGCAGGCAGAAGATCAATACATGGTCCTGCCGGCCCAACCGTATCAGGGTGGCGCGAACCAGCGGATCGCGCTTGAGGTCAAAAGGCTTCCACGCGTCGGCCGCGACCAGACGGCGAATAGCGTCTCTCTCATCGTCCGCGCTCAATTTCTCCACTTGCCGGATCTGCAAATGTATGCGTTGCGCCGGCTCAATTATTTGCACCGGTTTCCCATCTATCGCGGCGAACCGGGCTCGCAGCACGTGGTGCCGTCTCACGATCTCATTCAACGACTCCTCGAGTGCCGCGGGGTTGAGACGTCCGCGCAAACGTACCGCTACGGGAATGTTGTATAGCGAAGTGTCAGGCTCCAACTCGTCCAAAAACCAGAGCCGTTGTTGAGCGAAGGAAAGCGGATAGAATTCCGACTCCGCGCCGCGAGCAAGCCGGGATTTTTTCTCGGCAGCCGCTTTTTTCTCACTTAAACGCCGGGCGAGCAGGGCGCGTTTTTCGGGTGAGAGACGCCGCAGCAGTTCAGTGAGATTTTCTGTTCCAGGGATTTCTTCTTTCATGAAAATCCTGGTGCGGCTGAGAGCCGCTTAAAGGTTTAAAGTCGAGGTTTGGGGAAGAGTTAACGCTTATTTAGGAATAGTAGAAGGTTCGTTAAGACTCATCACCATTCAGCATCTTACGTGCGTCCTCGTCTGAGAGCGCATTTAATTCTTCAAGGGTGGCCGCGATCTCGGTCATGCTCGCTTCTTCGATCTGGCGTTGCTCGATAGATTCGGCCAGTCCTGAGATGGTAGGAGCAGTATCGAAAAGCTCCTTCAGAGTCAACTCCACCTGGAACGAGTCATATATATAAGAGAGGAGCTGCATGGCCATCAATGACGTTCCTCCAAGTTGAAAGAAATTATCATTGACACCGATTTGCGTGACATTCAGGACCTGGGTCCAGATTTCTACCAGTGTCTTCTCTGTCGCAGTGCGTGGCGCGACAAAAGCTTCCTTTAAATCAGGTCGGGCTTTGAGCTGCTGCGATTGAACGGCAGAAAGGATGTCGTCGGCATCATTCAGTTGCATGGCGATCTGATTAAGCAGCCGTGATTTCGATTGACCTGCCTTGGTTTCGGACATATGGACTCTCCTCTCTTCCGTTAACTAACCGATGAGTTGCGAAGCGAGCGTGCCGATATAAGTAACCGGGATCCGGAACAGAAAACCATCAGCCCCCGGCTCTCTGAACTGGCCGCCAATGCTATTCAGGAAATCAAGGGCGGGCTGGTTCTTCTGTGTCCTGACAAAGGGAATGATTACCCAGTCGCGGCCGCGCTCTGCCGCTTTCTCGCCCAGGCTCGCCAGCATGCGATGCTCAACCCCGCGACCGAGGGCACGGCAGCTCAGCAAGTATGCATCCACTTTCAACGCCACCGGCTCAATCTCAAATGTCATTACTCCGACCAGGCCATAATCACCGAATCGATCGCTGACTTCCGTCACCAGACATTCATATTTGCCTGATTCGCATAGTTGTTCGATTTCGGCCTCGGAACGCTTGACGCCGGTAAGATTGAACTGGTTAGTGCGCTGCATCAGTTGCGAGACTCTCGCCAGTTGCTGCGGCCGCACGGTTGACGTCCGCACCTGCAAATTCAGGGCTTCCAGAAAGTCCGCGAAAGTCGAGGCCTCGTTGCGCAAACGCGCGCTCTGAATATTCTGCCGATAAAGATCAGTTCGCCGCTTATCTTCCGCTGTTACTTTGACATGGTCGAAAGCCCATACATGTTTGAGGAATTTTTCGATTTTGTGCGGCTCAGACGGCAACTGAAGCGTCAGGACTTCCGGACAATGTGCCTGCACCTTAGCACATTCCAACGGATCATCATCAATCAGAATAAAACTATCCAGCCCCAAGTTTAACTCGTCTGCCAGTGATCTGAGATTCTCTGACTTTGGACTCCAGTTAATCCGCCACGAAACTAAATGGTCGCGCTTCAGTGGCATCTCCGGGTAATGTTCCATTACCGCAAATACATCTTCCTCATTGTTCCGGCTGCACAAACAAAGGAGCTTTCCGACAGCATGTTGGGCCACCATGAATTCTTGCAAGAACCGGCGGCCTTCATCAATTTCAATTCCTTGAATTCCATCTTCTCCACACACGCCGTTCCACAAGGTGTGATCGCAATCCAGGGCGATAACTTTGTAAGGAGCACTCTTCAGAGCATTGATCTTGCGCGCGATAGTGCTGCCGAGCGAGGTGAAAAACGCCGGCGAGTACGGTACATGGCCCAGCTCATCTGCATACGCATCATGGTAGGACGCGACCGGATAGGCAGCGAGCAATTCCGCGCTGGTTATCACCTGAACATTTACCACCGGCTCCAGTTCTGAGACCAGCAATTCTTCCATCTGCCTGTACAAGGCGGCGTGATTCGAGTCAGCCACTGCGGACGGTGAAGCCGGACACAAACAAAGCACGAAAGGTGTGGCGGAATGTTTAGCCGCAGACTCCAATGCAGATAATAATTGGACGACGTTGTCTCTGATCTGTAAGTCAGTGTCAGCGAAAGAAACAGACGATTGTCGAGGTACAAACCGGCGCCAATCTTCGAAGCGGACGAGGACGACGTTGACCCCCGCCTGGTTAAGCGAAAGCACACTCGAGGGATCGAGCAGTTGCTGAAAGACCTGATTGTAGGGCGCAAAGACGAGACGTGAGGCAAAATCAAGTTTCTCCATCCAGAAGTTTATCGAAGCTGCTACTGGCTCGGCGGTAAAAGTGGCCGCGATCGCAATCGTTTGTTCTGCCTCTCCGCCCTTCACGGCAACTGCTTGAGCAGCGAGTTCGTCGGTTAGCTTGAAGTCACCAAGTTTCAGCTCGGGATTTTCGCTGAACTGCTCGAGCATGTTGATATACGACTCGACCAGATATTCCATGGTTTGAGCTTCAAAGAGGTCGGTGCTGTATTCACACCTTAAAACCAGTTGGCCGTCTGACTCGAAAGCCATGAATCGCAGATCGAGCGGTGCGGAGCCGGTCTCCTCGCTGCACACACTCAGTTCCAGCGCGTCACCCAGCCGGGGGTTTTGGGCGAAAGGCGTGTTCTGCATGAAGAAAGCAACGTTATAAATCGGTCGGCCGAGCCGCTTTGCGGGGCTTACCGCTTCTACGATCTTGTCGAAAGGACAGTCCTCATAAGAGCAGGCTTCGAGAATTGTGTGCTTGACTTGCTCGAGCAGTTCCCTGCCTGTCTGGCCGGCTGAGAGTATCGATCGCAGCGGCAAAAAGTTGATGAAGCAACCAATGAGTTGCTCAGCTTCAAATCTATTGCGATTGGCCACAACCGTCCCGACCACAAGATCAGCCTGACCCGTCCACTTGAACAGCAGGACCTTCATCATCGCCAGCATGATCATGAAGAGTGTGGCCCCCTCCTGCCGGCCCAGCGCTTTCAAGCCGGCGGAGACGTTGTTCGGTAATGATTGAGTTTGCACTGCTCCGCGGGTGCCTGGTACTGCTGGTCGCGGTTTGTCGGTGGGCAGAGCGAGCTCAGGCGGCGCGCCTGTCAACTGACGTTTCCAGTACGAGAGCTGCTGTCCCAACACTTCACCCTGCAGCCACGCTCTTTGCCACACTGCAAAGTCTTTGTACTGTATCGGCAGCTCAGGCAGTAGTGATTCCTTTCCTTGCAAAAAGGTTTCGTACAGCGCAGCAACCTCATTAATGAAAACCCCGAGTGACCAGCCGTCGGCAATGATGTGATGCAGCGCCAGCAGGCACACATGCTCATCGTCCCGAAGCCGCAGAAGCTTCGCGACAAATAATGGACCACGAGCGAGATCGAAGTGGTAGTGCGCTGCTTCGGTAATCAGCCGCTCCGCTTCCTGCTGCCGATCAACCGGATCCAGTTTGCTGAGGTCGGTAGTCGGCAGAGTGAAGGACGAAGGTGGGGCGATGATCTGGACCAACTTTCGATTCTTTGTGACCACGGTCGTCCGCAAGATTTCGTGTCGCCGCACGATCTCTTGAATACTGCGCTCCAGCGCCGGGATATTTAACTCCCCTCGCAGACGAATGGCCTTGAAGATATTGTAGGCAAGGCTTTCCGGTTCAAACTGTGCGAGGAGCCAGATCCGTTGTTGTGAAAATGAGAGCGGTATCTCTGCCTCATCTGAAATGCGCTGCAACGGCAACTCTTTTAAATTGCGTTCGGCCTTCATGATCTGCTCGATCATGTTTGCCTGGTCGGCAACGGTGGGAAAAGAAAATATCAGGCGCAGCGGGATTTCGACTTTAAATTCGGTGTTCAGCCTGGAAACGAGTTGTATCGCCGGCAGGGAATGTCCACCAAGATCGAAAAAATTGTCCTGCATGCCGACCCGCTCGACTTTTAATACTTCCGTCCAGATGCCGGCCACCAACTCCGCTACGACTGTACCGGCCGCGACGTAATCGTCTGCTGCAAATGATCGCTCCGGTTCCGGAGTGGGCAAGGCACGCCAGTCTACTTTTCCATTTGGTGTCAACGGCACCTGCTCGATCTTCACAAACGCGGCCGGAAGCATGTACTGCGGCAACATGGTTTGCAGGTGCCGCCGCAGGACCTGGCGCGAGAAAGTCTCGGTTTCTTCCGTAACCACATAGGCGATGAGTCGCCTGTTTTCCTCGTCGTCGTCGCCTGCGACTACCACACATTCGCGAACGGATGAGTGCCGGAGCAAGGCCGCTTCCACTTCTTCCAGCTCGATTCGATAACCTCTGATTTTCACTTGCTGATCGGCGCGGCCGCAAAACTCGACGTTGCCGTCAGGCGCATAACGGCCGAGGTCGCCGGTCTTATAAAGCAGATCGTCGTCGCTTTCTGTGAACGGATTGGAAATGTAACGCTCGCGAGTAAGCGCTTCGTCGTCAAGGTAGCCGTTAGTCAGATACGGTGTGCGAACGTAGATTTCTCCCAGCTCACTGACTCCGGCGAGTTGCCGGGCATCGTTCAGGACTAACAGTTGCACGCCTTCGATTCCCTGACCCAGCGCTATGGTCTCTTTTGAACTCGTTACGGTTTCATTCTCCAAAGCGCCGGTC
>Ga0247688_1000358_pt1 | contig 15028 bp, 15 predicted proteins | sample CNK29_metaG_FD_182718 | JGI IMG/M metagenome (GOLD analysis project Ga0247688, IMG submission 182718) | Soil microbial communities from Purdue University Martell Research Forest, Indiana, United States - CNK29 | ecosystem: Environmental > Terrestrial > Soil > Temperate forest > Bulk soil... | reverse complement strand
TACGCCGCCGAAACTCAAGCATCACTGTAAGACCCGAAAGCGGCTGATCAGAAACGTTCCTCACCACGCCGCCGACGGTCGTCATATCTCTCTCGAGCGTCGGCTCGTCAACAATAACGTGTGCGAGTGCCGGTCCTCTCGGCGTCGGCGTTGGCACTGGCGGCGGCGTGTCCGCGCGTACTTGCAGCTCGTGATACTTGCGCACGACAGCATAGCCGGCGAAGAGAACGGCAGTGATCGCCACAGCGCAAACTACGGCGAGGAGTTTGCGCTTGGTTGAATCGTTTTGTCGGCGGAGAGCTTCTTCTGAGTGAAATGGATCGTCGTTGAACATTCAGATTACTTCAAGTGGTTTATTAAGGCTGCGGCAAAGTTCGGCCGGGAGCAGCCGCTCCGGTAACCGCAACGATGAGCGCATCGAGAAACTGATCTTCAGCCAGGCCGGTGCTTTTCACCGTGGTCCATTCAGCGCCCGTGGCGCCGTCAGTGCGGCCCTCGACTTTCGCGTTCACCGCCACGTTCGCAGTGACGCCGTCGATGGGCTGAATCTCGACGGTCAAGGTGTAACGCCCACGGGTCCAACCGCGATCACCCGAAGCAGGAACATCAGCGTAGCGACTCAACTCCGCCGCGGAAACAACTGCTCCTTTAGTGAACGTGAATGGCTGGCTCACGATGATTCCGTCCGCTAACTTCGACGCGGCATCGTCAACGACCAACTGTCGATCGCGCATCACGTCCTGGACCGCTTTGATGATCACGTCGCGACGGCCGCTGAGTCGATAAGGATTCTGCAGCGGCGGTGTTTCCGGTGTTCGGCCGCGGCCAAAATCGAAGCCGCGTCCCGCGCCCGTATCGGTCTTGTTTCCGTTGTTCGCGGGAGTGCGTTCGGTGCCGCTGTCTCTCACGCGTTCACTCTGTTTATCAACGCCCTTGGCTGCTTGCGCGAGCGCGGGCAGGGAACAAATCAGCAACAGTACGAGAACAGTAAGTATCCGTGACATATTTCTACCCCACTTGACTCAGCATTGAATTGTTTCCGGGGCGATCCTCTGTCGAGGATAGTATCACTTCTGTTTCGCTTCTTCGAGGTCGCGTTCACGTTCCCATTTGCGTAAAGCTTGAACGCCGGTTTCGAAGTCGCCGCCGTTGTTATAAAAGTTGTGCGCACCGTCATCGCGAGCGGGATTGCGCACGTAATAAAGATAATCTGACGTTACCGGATTGAGCGCCGCTTTCAACGAACTCTCGCCCGGCGAAGCGACTGGCCCAGGCGGCAGTCCCGCGTAGAGCCGCGTGTTGTAAGGCGAGCGGCGGTCGATATCGCTCTTATAAACCTTGCCGTCGTAGCGCCACTTGCCTTCGAGCTTCGATGCGTAAATCACGCTCGAGTCGACCGCGAGTGGAATATTTTTTTTCAGCCGGTTGTAGATCACGGACGCAACGATGGGACGCTCGTCGGCAAGCTTCGCTTCAGTCTCGATGATCGAAGCAGTCGTCACGATCTGCCGTGGAGTCATGCCGAGGCTCTGTGCGCGCGCAGTCCAGTCAGGTTTCCACACGCTGCGAAAACGATTCACCATCGTTTCGATCAGATCCGCGGGCGTCGTCTCGGGCGCGAATTCATACGTGTCGGGGAAGAGATAGCCCTCAAGGTTCTTCGCCTCCGGGTCGATATCGTGAATCAGGCTCACGTTGTCCATTAAAGCTAAAGCTTGAGCTTCGCTCTCGAGATGAAACTCGGGAATCTGGACCATTGCGCGGGCGATGTCCCAGCGCGTCCAGCCTTCGGGAATCGTGATGTGATTGAGGCGCCGTTGGCCTTGCATAAGCTTGGCCACGACACTGAGCGGCGTGATGGGCGAAGGAAAGTCGTACTCGCCGGCCCTCAGCGATGCGCCTTTGCCGGTACTCTTCAGATACAACTTGAGCGGCCACTCATGTTTGATGATGCCCTCGGTGGACAGCTTCTTGATGATCGCAGAGGGCGACGAGCCTTTGGGGATTTCGATGTATTGTCCACTCTTCGTGTGGGTGATGGGTTGGTGCAGATCCGAGTAAACCCACGCACCCGAGGCCGCGCCCAGCAGGAGCAGCAAGGCGAAAAGGAGAAGCAGAAATTTTTTCATCGTGAACCGGGGGATACCAAAATTCTCTCTTGGTTTGTTTGCACGAAATCTCGCAGGATCATTGCCGCCGCTTCGCCGTCGACCAGGGCAGGGATGTCGCCGGCCTTGTACCCTTCGGCCTTTAAATTCTCCGTAGCTTCGAAAGAAGTCAAGCGTTCGTCCTGCAGATAGACCGGTTGCTCGATCGAACGCGCCAGATTTGCAGCCACTTGCCGGGCCTTCGCCGCGGCTTCTCCGGAACTGCCATCGAGATTTAACGGCAAACCAATCACTACGGTTCGCGCGTCATAGCGCTTGATCAAAGTCACGACGTCCTGAAGCAATCGTTTCCAGTTTGAGCGCTTGAGTGGTGCGAGTCTTTTGATCGTGATGAGCCGGTCATCTGACACGGCAGCACCGACTAATCTATCGCCTAAATCGAGTGCGAGAACGGGTGCGGCCGCTGGTAACAGTGCTTGATGCTGGTTCATGCTGCCTGTATCATACGGGTCGTTCGCAAACACTGCGATCTTTGGCACTCCGGCAAGACATTGTCCCTGAGCGTAATCTAAGAGGTAGTTAAATGTCATTTCGTACCAAGTTCATCCTGATTCTGCTGTCAGCCACGTTGACGTTGTACACGGTCGTCGGCGGCTGGATTTCCACTCGCGCGCAACAACCCGCAAACGATCCCAACGCACAACTGCGAATTTTTGAAAGTGTGCTGCAGCACATTCAGAGCGACTACGTAGATGAGCCGAACATGGATAAAGTTCGAGCCGGCGCACTCCGCGGGCTCGCTTACGGCCTCGATCCATATTCGACCTATCTGACTCCGGAGCAAGTGCGCGAGTACAACGCCGGCGGCAAAACCGATCAGGTGGGCATCGGCGCTGAACTCTCGCAAGTGGCCTCGTATCTTTACGTGATCGCACCGATGAAGGGCTCGCCGGCCGACCAGGCGGGACTCAAATCCGGCGACATCATCGAGTACATCGACACCAAAGCGACTCGCGACATCTCGCTCTACGACGCGAAACAACTGCTCAACGGCGCTGCGGGAACCGAAGTAAAACTCCGCGTCCTGCGCGCAAATTCGAGCCCCTTGAGCGTGAGCGTCAAGCGCGGCAGCTCGCGCGCGACCGCAGCCGAAGCACGAATGGAAGCCGGCCGCGTCGGCATTCTGCGCATCAACAGTTTTGGCGATCGCGATGCGGCTGAAGTTCGCACGCGTTTGCAGGATCTCATCAAACAGGGCGCGCAGAAGATCGTGATCGACATGCGCGCAACCGCCGGTGGTTCTTTGGCGGAAGCAACAGCAGTCGCGAACCTGTTCATTAAGGATGGCGTGCTGGCCGAAACTATTGGTCGCGAAGGCAAAGCCATGAAGACCTTCAACGCCGATCCGAAAGAGATGATCTTCTCCGGACCCGTCGTCGCTTTGATCGACACGGGCACGGCTGGCGCGGCTGAAGTTGTTGCTTCAGCGTTGATTGAACACAACCGTGGCCAGGTCGTCGGCGAGAAGAGCTTTGGCGCCGGCACAGAACAGCAACTCTTCCAGTTGCGTGGCGGCGATGGCTTGTTGCTGACGACAGTGAAGTGGGCGTCGTCAGGCGGCAAGACGTTCCTCGGCGAAGACCGCGCGCATTCAGGCGTTGCACCTTCGGTTGAAGTCAAAGGTTCAGACGTCGCCGATGCAGTCGACCCAGATGATCTGACTGGCAACGACGACGACGCCGTTTCGAAGCCGGAAACAGGAAACGAAAAGGACAAGCGCGATGCGACGACTCCCGCGACCGCGCCGAAACCAGCAGTCGAGGATCTGCAACTCAAGAAAGCTCTCGACCTGTTGAAAGACAAGCCGGCACAGAAGGCGGCTTAAAGACGAACCCATATAGAGTACCTAGGTTCGATATCGGGTACAACACGTAGTTTCAAAAACTAACAGCCAGATTGGGCTTCGCTTGTGAATTTCTTGCGAAGCTCATTTTTCTGCCCTTCTCGCGTACAATCAACGCGCTCTCTCAAGCTTCAACGTTCAAACCCGACAAAATAGGAATAGGTCTTGCAGCACTGACGGCGTGTGCTCGGCGCACTCACACATTTCGCAAGGAGAAGCAGAGCGATGATTATGACAAACAAACTACTTCCGGTTGCTTTGATCGCAGCCCTCGTCGGCGGTTCCGTTGGTGCATTGGTGATGCACAGGAGCCAGCCCGCGGCGGCAGAAACTACAACCACCGCACAGGACACCACGAAGACCGCGGCCAACCAGGCCAGCAACGATGCGGTTCCGGCTGAGTTCAATACTGCCGGCGAACAGACTGCTTACAAGACCGGTTTCGCCGATGGCTTTTCAGCAGCTACCGACCAAACCGTGAGCAGCGTGACGACAGCCCGACGAGCGCCGGCGCGTGTGGTTTATCGCAACGGATCCAGGTCAACGTCGCGCGTCTACTACGACTACAAGCCGCGCCAGCGAAGTTTTTGGGATAAGCACCGCGACAAACTCACGGTAGCTATGGGCACCGGCGCTGGTGCAGCTATCGGTGGCTTGATTGGTGGCGGCAAGGGCGCCGCGATTGGTGCGCTTTCAGGCGCCGGCGGCTCGGCCCTCTGGACCTACAAGCTGCGCAACCGAAACCGGACTTACTAATTGATCAGTCAGGAGTCCGGATCGTGAGCAAAGCCAGATTTGCATTCGCTCTGATCGTGGCCATGGTTGTTTGGGCGGTTCCTGGTTTGGGAGCCGCCCAAACTCTGTCGCCCGTCAAACTGCGTGACGATCGTGATCGTGGATTGTTGGCGAGCGGCTGGATTAACGGTGCGGGTCCGTTTGTTTTTGCGATCGATACCGGCGCAGGTGTTTCGCTGATCAGCCGCAACGTAGTTGAGCGAGCTGGCTTGCAGGTTACTAAATCACGACGGCCGCTCGTGGGAGGCTTGAGCACTTCATCCATAGCCTCCGATCAAGAGACGAGACTATCGAAGCTCGCACTCGGCCGGCCCGACAATCAAATTTCCACCCGAGCAGTTGCGGCGGTGGTGGCGAATCTTCCCGGCGCGATCGACGGCATACTCGATCCGACTGACGTGTTTAGCCCGTTTGGGTATTCCGTCGATCTGCCGAATCATGAGTTGCGAGTCTTTGATCCTAAGGTGGAAGGCTTGCGGGTCAATCAGGTTCCCCGCGGCGGCGCCGTGGTGCGTTGGGTGCGCGAAGCAGGGAACGACCGGCCGTTTGTTCGCCTTGGCGATGGAACGCTTGCGTTGGTAGATACTGGATCGGGTTTAGGTTTGGCGCTGAACGAGTCGATGGTGGCGGGACGCAATCACGGGCAATCTCAGAGTCGAACCGATCTCGGCGGCGGCAGAGTTCAATCGCGGGAGATCTCGCCGCAAAGAATCAACGTCGGCTCGTTAGTGCTCAACGGTGTGCCGACTGATGTTTTGTCGGGCGTCGCGCCGGGAACGCCGATCCTTCTCGGGCGCAGGGCGCTCTATCCTTTCAAGATCACTTTCGATCCGATCGCGCACCTGATCGCCTTCGAACCAACCGAACGTTAGAGCGGGATGTTGCCGTGCTTGCGGGGCGGGTTGGTGTCTCGTTTGTTCTCTAACAAGGAAAGCGCCCTGATGAGCTTCGGACGCGTTTGCGCGGGCTCGATCACTTCATCAACAAATCCGCGCTCAGCCGCAACGTAGGGATTCGCAAACTTCTCTTCAAACTCCGCGACTCGCGCTTTGCGCGCCGCCTCTTTGTCCTGCGCTTCGCTGATCTCACGCCGGTAAAGAATGCCGACCGCGCCCTCGGCTCCCATCACCGCGATCTCCGCCGACGGCCATGCGAAATTGACGTCAGTGCGAATGTGCTTCGACGCCATCACGCAGTAAGCACCGCCGTAAGCTTTGCGCGTGATCACGGTCAACTTCGGCACCGTCGCTTCCGCGAACGCAAACAGCAGTTTCGCACCGTGCGTGATGATGCCGCCGTGTTCCTGCGAGACACCCGGCATGAACCCCGGCACGTCTTCAAACGTGACGAGCGGGATGTTGAAGCAGTCGCAGAAACGCACGAACCGCGCGCCTTTCACTGACGCGGCGATATCCAACACACCCGCGAGAAACGCCGGTTGATTCGCAACGATGCCGACGGCACGCCCGCCGAGGCGAGCGAAGCCGACGCAGATGTTCGGCGCAAACAGTTCGTGCACTTCGAAGAAGTAACCATCGTCGACCACGTGATTGATCACTTCGCGAATGTCGTATGGTTGATTCGAAGCCTCGGGAACGATCTCGTTCAACTTCGGCTCTGCGCGATCGATCGGATCGCTTACGGCGAGCGCCGGCGGATCTTCGAGATTGTTCGACGGAATAAATGAGAACAACTCGCGCACGATGCGCAGCGCATGCTCATCGGAATCCGCGGCGAAGTGGGCGACGCCGGAAACGGTATTGTGCGTCATCGCGCCGCCGAGAGTTTCTTTCGTCACTTCTTCATGAGTGACCGTCTTGATCACGTCCGGCCCGGTGATGAACATGTAAGACGTGTCCTTCACCATAACGTTGAAGTCAGTGATCGCGGGACTATAAACCGCGCCGCCCGCGCACGGGCCCATGATGCAACTGATCTGCGGCACAACTCCGCTCGCCAGCGTGTTGCGCAGGAAAATATCCGCGTAGCCGCCGAGACTGACGACGCCTTCCTGAATGCGCGCGCCGCCCGAATCGTTCAAGCCGATGATCGGCGCGCCGACTTTCATCGCGAGGTCCATCACCTTGCAGATCTTTTCGGCGTGCGTTTCGGAAAGGGAACCACCAAAGACGGTGAAGTCCTGTGCAAAAACAAAAACGTTGCGACCGTCGATCAGGCCGTGCCCGGTGATTACGCCGTCGCCGGGATAGATTTGCTTGTCGAGACCGAAGTCGCGCGAGCGATGCACGACCAGCTTGTCAAACTCTTCAAACGTTCCTTCATCAAGCAGAAACTCGATCCGTTCGCGGGCCGTCATCTTGCCGGCTGCGTGCTGTTTTTCGACGCGTGCGGCGCCACCGCCCTGTTCGGCGCGCGCACTGCGCTCGCGCAGATTGTCTAGTTTATTCATTGAAAGGGAAGGACCGGGTTTCAATTAATTCAACCAATTCGTGCAAAGCTCGTCGAGCGTTCAGTTCCACGGCCGCCGGATACTCGCTAGCTGCAAAGTCTTCGAGATCGAGGACGCGGTAAGAAAAATCCGCTTCAACCAAAACATCGATGTCCAGATCGACGTAGGTGAGAACTGCGCCAGCGAAAACCGGCGGTGTATTTACGTTACAGTAAAACCGGTTGCTGAAGCGAAAGACGTTGTACCAGCGATCGAGCCAATAATATTCCTTGCTGATGGTCCCGGCGTGAATCGTGCCGAGGAGATCGTGATTGACCTCCTCGCCGAAAACTGCATCGAGAACGATTAGTGGCCCAACCTGCTGAGCGAGCCGCGCGGGCCAGCGCCGGTATTCGTGGCCGTCGAACTTGCACACGCGCACTAGAACCGGCGCACCATCCGGCGCCGAATTACTTTCTGCCACTCTTCGCCCAGTCAGCCAGAAACTGCGCTTGCCCCTTGTCGGTCAAGGGGTGATTGAACAACTGGTCGATCACCTTGAAAGGAATCGTCCCGATGTCGGCGCCCATGCGCGCGGCTTCGATCACGTGAATCGGACTGCGCAAGCTGGCCGCAAGCACTTCGGTCTTCCAACTGTAGTTCTGGTAAATCTCGATGATGCTTTGCAGCAGATAGAGGCCGTTTTCGCCGATGTCGTCGAGCCGCCCGAGAAAGGGGCTGATAAACGACGCCCCGGCTTTTGCGGCGAGAATGGCCTGCGCCGGCGAGAAGCACAATGTCACGTTAACCTTGATGCCTTCGTCGGAAAGATGGCGCGTCGCTTTCAAGCCGTCGCGCGTCAGCGGGCACTTGATGACGACGTTCGGCGCGATCTTCGAATACTCCTTGCCTTCACGAATCATTCCGTCAACATCCTGGCTCGTGACTTCGGCTGAAACCGGCCCGTTAACAATCTCGCAGATCGCCGCGATGTGCTGCTTGAAATCAACCTTGCCTTCTTTCGCTATCAACGATGGATTCGTCGTCACACCGTCAGCAAAACCGTAAGCAGTCGCTTCGCGGATTTCATTGAGATTGGCCGTATCGAGAAAAAACTTCATGACGTAACTCCTGGTTAGAATCCGTTAACAATCTGGTTTCGCAACACCCCGACGCCGGCGACCTCAACTTCAACAGTGTCGCCGTCCTTCAGCTTCGAAACGCCCGCGGGCGTTCCGGTGGCAATCAGATCGCCGGGATACAGCGTCATGATCTCAGAGATGTACCTAATAAGAAAGGCTACAGGAAACGCCATGTCGGCGGTGTTGCCTTGCTGTTTTATTTCGCCATTAAGACGTGTTGTAACTGCGACATTTGTTGGGTCGATCTCGGTTTCGATCCACGGGCCGGTCGGACAGAACGTATCGAACGATTTGCCGCGTGTGAACTGCACGTCTTTGCGTTGGAGATCGCGCGCGGTGACGTCGTTCACGCACGTGTAACCGAAGACGTAATCGAGCGGGTTTTCATCCGCCGCGATCTTGCTCGCGATGCGGCCGATTACCACTCCGAGTTCGCCTTCGTGTTCGACCTGCTGCGACATTCGCGGCAACTCGATTTTGTGTCCCGTGCCCATCACCGCGGACGGTGCTTTCAAAAACAACAACGGCTCTTCCGGCATTTTGTTGCCGAGCTCTGCCGCGTGCTCACGATAGTTTCGGCCAACGCAAACGACCTTCGAAGGCACGACCGGCGCCAGCAACTGCACGTCGTCGAGCGTCCACATTGTGTTCATGTCCTCGACCGAGACCGGCGTGAAGTTGTAATCAGCGGGCAGGACATACACAGCCGAATCGACGATCGCGGCGTAACGCGGAGTATCTAAATCGGGAAAGCAAGCGCGAGCGACTCTCATGGCACTGTTTCTGAAGCGACCTCCGAAGGCTGACTGACGTTTCCGGCCGTATCAACCGCAACGATATAGTAGTAGTAAGTCTTGCCCGACTCGACTTTGTCGTCGCGATAATTCGTACGTGTCAACAACTCCTGATTCAGCTTGGTCCAACTGCCTTTGGGCAGATTCGGATCGGTCGAACGGTAAATGTTGTAACCCGCGATGTCGCTCTCTTTATTCGCCGCGAAGAAGATCGCGAGTCGCCCAAACGACGGATCGGGTGCGATGCTCGGGCGCTCGGGCGCAGCCGGCGCAAACACATCCTGCGCCTGGACCGGAACCGCGTTTGAATTCAAACTCTCGACTTGCGCACCGCCCGTGCCGAGCGAAACCGCGCGAACAATGTAGCGATAGTTGTTGCCAAACTTGAAATTGCGATCCGCGTAACTCGTACCTGAAACCAGCGCCGAATTGATAGGCGTTTGAGTCATCTCGGTTTGTGACTCGTCGGCGCGATAGACGTTGTAGCCGAGCAGGTTCACGGGCGTCGAACCATCGATGTTGGCCGTGGGTGGTTGCCACGTGATCGTGATCGCATCCTCGGTGGTTGTGGGTTGCAAGAGCGTCGGTGCCTGGGCGATGCGGGCCGCGGGTTCAATGGAGAGAAAATTTGAAAACGACGCGCGTTGGCCCGAAGCGTTGACGTAACGAATGGCATAACGTAGGCGCGTCGGCTGGCCGGCGAGTTCGAGCGCGTCGTGATACGTCAACGTGTCGCCCGCGGTTTTGATTTGATCGTAGGTGACGGAGCCGACGAGCGTCGCACGCGCAGCAAATTCGTCTTCAGTTAAAGCGAGCGGGGCGCCGGGTTTTTCCGCCAGGCGATAAACGTCGATGCGGCGAATGCTTTGCACGCTGCTGTCCGGCGCATTGCGTTGCGGCGCGGGCCAACTAAGGATGACTTCGTTGCCTTGTTGCGCGCCCGAGAGCAACTCGGTGCGTTGTTGCACGCGCTCGACGGGAGGCAAGGGAGGCCGGCGTTTGCCGCAGCCAACTGCGGCAAGGAGAACGACGACTAGTAACAGAGGAACAAAGCAAGCTCTTCTCGGTGTCTCTGTGTCTCCGTGGTTTCTAACCACAGAGATACAGAGACACAAAGAGATTAAAGAGAAACTTCGGTGACTTTTCAGGCTGAGCGGGGAGATCACAGAATGTAACGACTGAGATCCTGGTCCTTCACAGTTTCAGAGAGCATGCTTTCCACGTAACGCGCGTCAATCCGCTGGTTCTTCTGTTCGAGGTCCGGCCCTTCAAAGCTGATGTCTTCCAGCAGCTTTTCCATGATCGTTTGCAGCCGCCGAGCGCCGATGTCTTCCGTTTGCTGGTTCACCTGGGCCGCGAAGTTCGCAATCGAATCGATCGCGTCTGACGCAAACTCGATCTGCACGCCTTCGGTCTCCATCATCGCCTGATACTGCTTGATCAGAGCGTTGCGCGGCTCGGTGAGAATTCGCTTGAAGTCTTCGATCGTCAGTGACTCCAGCTCGACGCGAATCGGAAAACGTCCCTGCAACTCCGGAATCAGATCCGACGGCTTCGAAACGTGAAACGCGCCGGCGGCGATAAAGAGAATGTGATCCGTGCGCACCATGCCGTAACGCGTGTTCACCGTCGTGCCTTCGACGATCGGCAGAATGTCGCGTTGTACGCCTTCGCGCGAGACGTCAGGGCCGTGACCTGACTCGCGCCCGGCAATCTTGTCGATCTCGTCGAGAAAGATGATGCCGGAATTTTCGACGCGATCGATCGCGGCGCGCGCGACCTGGTCCATGTCGATCAGGCGCTCTTCCTCTTCCTGCATCAGGTACTCCATCGCCTCGTCGACGCGCATCTTGCGACGTTTCGAACGGCCCTGAAACAGGTTGCCCAACATGTCCTTCATGTTGATGCCCATCTCTTCGACGCCTTGCGGGCCCGCGAGTTCGATCACGGGAAAATTCTTTTCTCTGACTTCGAGCTCGACGAGGCGATTGTCGAGCTTGCCGCTGCGAAGTTGCGTGCGCAGTTTTTCGCGCGTGCGTTGAAACTGTTCGTCCTTGCCGGCAGCGTCGATCTCGGTTGTTGGCTCCTGGCTCGTGTCGGCGTCGAAATCGAAGTAACCGGCGTTGGCGCGGGGCGGCGGCAAGAGTAAATCGAGAATGCGTTCCTCGACGTTGAGTTCCGCTTTCTCCGCAACTTCTTCGCTCTTTTCCTGGCGCGTCATCTCGATCGAGATCTCGGTCAGATCGCGAATCATGCTCTCGACGTCGCGGCCGACGTAACCGACTTCAGTAAACTTCGACGCTTCTACTTTCAAAAACGGCGAGTTGGACATGCGCGCTAGGCGGCGAGCAATCTCGGTTTTGCCGACGCCCGTCGAGCCGATCATGATGATGTTCTTCGGCATCACGTCGACGGCCATTTCGGGCGGCAACTTCTGCCGTCGCACCCGGTTTCTGAGAGCGATTGCTACGGCGCGTTTGGCGTTGCGTTGGCCGACAACGTGCTTGTCGAGTTCAGTGACAATCTGGCGAGGCGACATTTCGTCGAGTCGAGCTTCCTCGTCAACTTCTCCAGCTAGATAGATAACCATTACAACTCTTCAACTACTATATTCTGATTAGAGTAAATACAGATCTCTCCGGCGATGCGCAGCGCTTCAACCGCGATGTCACGAGCTGAGAGATCCGTGTGCTTGATTAATGCGCGGGCCGCGGCGAGCGCATAAGAACCGCCGGAGCCGATCGCGAGAATGCCTTCGTCAGGCGCGATGACGTCGCCATTGCCCGAAAGCAGAAACGAGGCTTTCTTATCGGCCACGACGAGCATTGATTCCAACTGGCGCAACATCTTGTCAGTGCGCCATTCCTTGCTGAGTTCGATCGCGGCGCGTTCGAGATTGCCGTGAAACTGCTCGAGTTTGCTCTCGAAGCGCGTCAACAAGGCGAAGGCATCGCCCGTCGCACCGGCAAAACCGGCCAGGATCTGATCGTTGTAAAGGCGACGCACCTTGCGGGCGCTCGATTTCATCACCGTCTCGCCGAGCGTTACCTGCCCATCGCCGGCTAGAGCCACACGAGTATCTTTTCTGACGAGCAGCACGGTTGTGCTGCGCATTTGATTGCTTCGTTTACGCATGCGTTCGTAACGAGACTATAGGAACTCGTTTCAGCGTAAGTCAAGGACGCTATCCGCGAAGCAGCAGGAACGCGGATAAGGACCGATATAGGTTATGATGGCGCTATGAGTAGACGGCCACGCATCGGCATTCCGATGCGCATTGAACTTCCGACCGATCGCTTTTATTTGTCGCGTTATTACAGCGAAGCCGTTGAGGCCGCAGGCGGCGCTCCGGTACACATCAGCCTGATTCCGAAAACAGATTACGTCGATTCAGTCGCCGATGGACTCGACGGCGTCCTGTTGCCCGGCAGCGACTCCGACGTCGATCCATTGCGCTACGGCCAACAGGCGCACCGGAACCTTGGCGCCGTTCATCCGCTCAAAGATGAAACAGATTTACTGCTTATCGAAGCCGTTGAACGGCGGCAAATTCCGCTGTTCGCCATCTGCTTCGGCATGCAGGTGCTGAACGTCTCGCGTGGCGGAACGCTCATCCAGGACATCAGCTCGCAGTTGCCGGAAGCAATCAAGCACGAACAAGGCGCGCCGCGTGATCGGCCCTCGCATCGCGTCAATCTGGCGGAGAAAACGAGGCTGGCGAGCATCGCCGCGGTAGAGAGTTACATCGTAAACAGTCATCATCACCAGGCAATCGAAACGCTCGGCGCAAACCTGGTCGCGACGGCGTGGTCCGCGGACGGAATTATCGAAGCACTGGAAGATCCGCGACCGGATCGGTTCATGGTCGCGGTGCAATGGCATCCGGAACTCGGCTGGGAACGAGATCCGGTCTCACGCCAGTTGTTCGCAGCGTTTGTGACTGAAGCAACAAAGACAGCCGCAGCGAACGTCGTTGCCTCCGTCTCCTGAAGCGGGCTTCGCAACAGAAAGGGAACTGGAATCGCCTTGCATAGCGGTAGCTTGGGCTTAAGCGGAAAAGTGGCGATCATCACGGGCGGATCGCGCGGCATCGGCAAGGCCGCAGTCGATCTGCTCTCGTCGTTTGGGACGAACATCGTGGTGAACTACTTCCGCGATGAAACGGCCGCGACGGCTACGGTCGAGGCGGCGCGATCGCACGGCGTCGAAGCGGCCGCGATTCAAGCTGACGTCTCGCAGTTAAGCGAAGCGGAGCGGCTGGTTAATGAAACACTTGAGCGTTTCGGACGTATCGACTTCCTGATTTGCAACGCCGGCATCTGGGAAGGCGATCAGGTCGAATCGATTTCCGAAGATCTGTGGGACAAGACCCTCAGCATTAATTTGAAGGGGACTTGGGCTGCATGTCGCGCCGCAGTTCCAGCGATGAAGCAACAAGGATTCGGCCGCATCGTGATCGTCAGTTCCACTGCCGGCCAGCGCGGTGAAGCGAACTATTCAAACTACGCCGCCTCGAAAGGCGGCCAGATCTCGTTCACGAAGTCGCTCGCGAGTGAACTGGCGAGTTTCGGAATCAACGTGAACGGCGTCGCGCCGGGTTGGGTCGAAACAGAGATGACGAGCGGCGTGCTCGGCGACAAGCAACGGCTCGAGTCGATCGTTAAAGAGATTCCGAAAGGACGCGTCGCCAAGCCCGAAGACATCGCTGGGCCAATCGTGTTTCTATGCTCGACGTGGGCCGACCACATCACGGGCGACGTCTTGAGTGTGAACGGTGGATCCGTTTTATAAGCGAGCAGGAGTTCAGGCATGACCTTAACTCTCGAAAGAGAAAAGAAGCAGAAAGCAGTGCAAACAGTCGAACTCGGACTTGAGAGACTACTTGAAGACAACGCGACCCTGATCGAAGGCGCGCGCGTCGGCCTGATCTGCAATCAAGCTTCCGTCGATCACAACTACCACCACGCCGCGGACCTCTTGCATCGCCATCCGAAGATCAACCTGCGCGCGCTCTTTGGTCCACAACACGGCATTCGCGGCGACGTGCAGGACAACATGATCGAAACCGCGCACGGACTGGATCGCCAAACCGGACTGCCCGTCCATTCGCTTTACAGCGAAACGCGCGAACCGACCGAAGAGATGCTGCGCGACCTCGACGTGCTGGTGTTCGACATGCAGGACGTCGGCTGTCGCATCTACACCTTTATCTACACGCTCGCGAACTGCATGAGAGCAGCGGCGAAGTTTGGCAAGAGAGTTGTCGTTTGCGATCGCCCGAATCCGATCAATGGCGTCGGCGTTGGCGGAAACATGCTCGAGCCGGAGTACGCTTCGTTCGTGGGCCAGTTTCCTTTGCCGACGCGACACGGAATGACAGTCGGCGAACTCGCGCGAATGTTCAACGAACACTTTAGCCTCAACTGCGATCTCGACGTGATCGCGATGAACGGCTGGCAGCGAGAGTTCTGGCACGATGACACTGACGCGCCGTGGGTGTTGCCGTCGCCAAACATGCCGACGCTCGATTCAGCAACTGTTTTTCCGGGAACGGTCCATTTCGAAGGCACACAGGTTTCAGAAGGACGCGGCACGACACGGCCGTTCGAGTTGATCGGCGCACCTTATATCGACGCTGATGCTTACGCCGACAACCTGAACGCGCTGAACTTGCCGGGCGTGTTCTTTCGCAGTTGCGGATTTCAACCGACGTTTCAGAAGCATGGCGGCGTGACTTGCGGCGGCGTGCAGATTCACGTCATCGATCGCGACGTGTTTGAACCAGTGTTCGCCGGCGTTGCGATGGTAAAACTCGTGCACGACATGTATCGAGATCAGTTTCGCTGGAAGGTGCCGCCATATGAATACGTCTACGACAAGAACCCGTTTGACGTGAT
>Ga0247688_1000357_pt1 | contig 15046 bp, 15 predicted proteins | sample CNK29_metaG_FD_182718 | JGI IMG/M metagenome (GOLD analysis project Ga0247688, IMG submission 182718) | Soil microbial communities from Purdue University Martell Research Forest, Indiana, United States - CNK29 | ecosystem: Environmental > Terrestrial > Soil > Temperate forest > Bulk soil... | reverse complement strand
ACGCGACAAACAGTCCTGTTAACGGCTTGCGTTGTTTTCACCGTCCTCTCTTTTCTTATCCAATCCGTTTTCATCCGTTTTATCTGTGTCCTTCTTATCCTCGCATTGGGCGTCTGGGTATTACTGCTCAACCGTGAAAAGCCGCAAAGCGAAGAACACGAGGACACGGATAAAACCGAAAAAATCTTCGCGGCCGGTTCGCTCTTTGAAGCGACGCTCGGCGGAATGCGTGAAGGCTTGTTGGTAGTGAACAAAGACATGCGCGTCGTCGCGTCGAATCCGGCGGCGCATCGCTTGTTCAATCCGTCACTCGCAAAACTCAACTCGCAACGACTCACGGAACTCACGCGCAATCCGGCGATCTACAGCGCGTTTCTCGACGGGCTGAAAGGCAAGGAAGTCAGGGACGTGAAAGTCGAGACGCACGGTCCGGAGCGCCAGATATTCAACCTGCGCGTCGTGCCGATCGGCGAAGTGAACGGCAACGGCGCTGAAGGCGCGCTCGGCGTTTTCTTCGACATCACGCGCACCGAACGGCTCGAACTCGTGCGCCAGGAGTTTCTCTCAAACGTCTCGCACGAGTTGCGCACTCCGCTCACGGCGATCATGGCTTTCGTCGAGACTCTTGAAGACGGCGCCGCGGAAGACCCCGAGAGTTGCCAGCGCTTTCTTTCCATCATTCGCAAAAACGCGTCGCGAATGCACGGACTCATCGACGACATTCTCGAACTCACGCTGATCGAAGGCGGCAACATCCAGTTGCGCGCCGAGCCAGTCGATCTGCACGCGCTCGTTGTCGACGTTTGCGCTTCCCTGACGACGCAAGCCACGTCGAGAAACATTACGCTCGCAAACAACGTCCCACGAAACACGCTAATCTGGGCCGATCCGCGGCGGCTCGAACAGATGCTGACAAACCTCATCGACAACGGCATCAAGTTCAGCCACGAGAACGGCACAGTTTCCATCAGCCACCAATCCGGAGAACGCGATCGTATCCTCGTGACCGACAACGGAGATGGCATTCCCGCCCAGCACCTGCACCGGCTGTTCGAGCGTTTCTACCGAGTTGACCGCGCGCGTTCGCGCGACATGGGCGGCACCGGTCTTGGGTTGGCCATCGTCAAGCACCTCGCCTTGCTGCACCGGGGTGAAGTCACCGTCCAGTCAGAACTGGGCAAGGGAACTACTTTCAACCTGTATTTGCCAAAAAAACCTGCTATTTCCTCAGCTAAAGAGTCGAAAAACATTGTTGTCAGTGGCGAGTAGTTCTGCCATAATACCGCCCGATCTTGGCCCCTCGTTCTCTTCCCCGACAGCCCCGGAAAGTCCTCAAATCAAGTAGTTTTGACCCAAGCGGTCTGGGGAGATCAATATGAAAACTCGACGACTTTTTCGTTCCCTGTCGGCGTTTTTCACTAAGTTAAGTGTGGCGATGCTGAAGGCGGTTGTGACCAGCGTCGTGCTTGGAGTTGCCCTCGTCGCGGTGATGCACTCTATGGGCGTGCCGGTGCCTAGCGCGCATGATCTGCTCGGTGGGCTTTCGCGCCTGGCGCACGTCTGGTCCTGACGAGACCACGAGCCACAGATTACCCAGGGAAACTGCTGCGTAATCTGTGGTTGGTCTGGAACTAGAACGAAAACACGATCTGCTCCTGCAAGCGAAACGTCGTCGGCGCGAAGCTGCTGACGGGAACAAAGAACTGCGGAAACTGCCCGCTGCGACGCAGTGATTGCTGGAAGAAGAACAGGCTCTGGAGAGTCACCTTCCGCGTAATGCCGTAGTCGAAGCGAACGTGGTTCGTGCGAATGTTGACGCCGCTGCCGGTGCCGAGATCGTCGTCAGTAACTTGCGAGATCAAAGAGTTCGCGCCCTTGATCGTGAAGATGTAAAGAAACGCCGAGTCGCCGCGTTTCGTGATCTTGCCGACTTGCAGCGCCGCGAGCATTGCGTCGCGTTCATTCTTGCCGGTGCCCATATTGCGGGCAAACTGAAGGTTGAACGTGATCGGATACGCGTGCTCTCCGTGCGTGAAGCCGGCGTTATTCAAGCGATACGTAACGCGCAAGATCTGAAAGTTCGGCGCTGTATAGATCGCGCTACCCGGCGTAATCGTCGCGTTGCCGGTTCCGGGCAATGGACCGGAAAGCGCGAATCCGAGTCCCGGTTGGACCAGTAGCACGGCGCCGTCAGTTGTCGAAGCGAGTTGGATCTGGTTCGGGTTTCGGTAGATCTGAATATCAGAACCAACTTGCTGGCTCCATTTTTTGGAGAATGTCTGGTTCGCCAAAAAACCCTGATGAAAGAGATTTGCCGAGCGGCCGATGGTGCCGACGGTTTCACCCGCGTTCGCCAGCGGGCTGCCGGGCGTGATGATCGCGATGTTGGGATTGGTAAAAATGTACTGCCCGGCCCGCAACTCCAGACTCGTCAAATGCACGTCGTTTGGCTTGAACGAAGCGACATACTTTTCATTGAAGCCGTTGAAGCGAACGTCGTCGTCAAACAGGAAGCGCGAGTTGTCGGCGAAGACTTCGAGCACGCGCCCGCCTTGCAGTGTCACTTCTTTCGATGGCCGGTATTCGACCCATGCTTCGCTAATTGAGAATGGCGCACGGGCCGTTATCGCCGTGAAATCCTGGTCCGATGTGAGCGGGTTGTTGAGTGGCCCGGTTGCTAGTTGAGCGTGGAAACTCAGGTTGGGATGAATGTCTGTGTCGAGGTTCAGCCGGAAACGATAACGAGCGCGGACATTTTGCACGTGGGCCAACGGCGGATCGGGTGGCTCTGTTGCCGAACGAAGAATGCTGTCGAAGCGGAGCCGGAAGTCGCCGCTTAGTTTGAGCGGGCCGATTTTTAGCGCCTGGTTTTCGAGTTTGGTGATGCGCTGTTCGACAGTTGGCGCTTGTGGCTGTGGATCAGTTGAGGGTGGGCCTGAGGCAGCGACAACTGAGGCCGAAGGATTCGCTGCCGCAGGGTCTGAGGACACGGATGCAACGGATTTTACGGAGAGTTTTTCAAGTAATGCCTGGATGGCCGACTGCTGGTCCGCGATGGTCTTTTGCAGTTGATCGAGCTTAGCGTTTTGTCGTTCGAGTTCTGTCTCGAGCAGACGGACGCGTTCGTTGACGTTCGTTTCTGCCGGTTCGTCCGGAACTTTCGCGGCCGTGTTTTTGGCGAGTTCCTGTGCTTGCGCGAACGTGAGTCCGCAGAGAAAGACGACTAAATAAAGGCTAAGGCGAAAGGCGATACACCTTTGTCCTGCGTTTTTGGAAAGCTTCATTGGCTGTTACCTCGAACGAGAAATTACTGTCGTTGTATTGATTGGCGAACGGCGTAGCATATGAGCGCAGCCTTAATTTCATCTTGCTATGACATTACATTGATATGAACAGAAGTCTTCGTTGACAAGGCTCTTGTGTGCCGCTTACTATTCCGCTGTTCATCAACGTCTCAGGCTCTCCCTCTGAATTTCGACGGGAACGATGCTTCTTCAGGCGGTAACGACCACAACAACGCAGAGCGTTGGCAGTCCGATAACAGCTTACTGGCCGGTAATGATATTTTTCGGCGTAGCTGTGATCTTTCCCGTGCTGCCGATTGTACTAGGCCGTTTCCTCAGGCCGATCAAGTATCAGAAAAGCAAGATGCGCCCGTATGAGTGCGGCATCGATCCGACGACTGAAGCGCACGAGCGTTTCACCGTACGTTACTACATCGTCGCGATGCTGTTTCTGATCTTCGACGTGGAAACGATTTTCCTGCTGCCGTGGGCCATTATCTTCATGGGGAATGACTTTTCCTTTACAACTTTTGCCCTGATTGAAATGTTTGTCTTCATCGCGATCCTGGTCGTAGGTTACTACTACGCCTGGCGCAAGGGCGCCCTCGAGTGGGCGTGAGGAATTGCCGATTGCCGATTGCCGATTGCCAATTTAGAAGCAGTTCGCCGCCGTCGCTTTTCAATCGGCAATTGGCAATCGAAAGTCGAAAATAACTTATGGCTGAACACCAAGAAGGATTTGTCTTAACAACTGTCGATTCGATCGTGAATTCGCTGCGACGGACCGTCGGCGCGAAGACCGTCGACATTGCGGCGCCGGTCGTGAACTGGGCGCGCAAGTCGGCGTTGTGGCCCATGACGTTCGGCCTTGCGTGTTGCGCTATCGAGATGATCGCCGCCGGCGCGGGACGTTTTGACATCGACCGCTTCGGTGCGGGCGTGTTTCGGCCCAGTCCGCGACAGAGTGACCTGATCATCATTGCCGGCACAGTGACTTTGAAAATGGGACCAGTCGTGCGCCGCGTTTACGATCAGATGCCCGAACCAAAATGGGCGATCGCGATGGGCGCCTGCGCTTCCACCGGTGGCCCATTCGATTCCTATTCCACCATGCAAGGCGTCGATCGTTGCATACCCGTCGACGTTTACATTCCCGGCTGCCCCCCGCGTCCGGAAGCGCTGTTTTATGGCTTGCTGCGCTTGCAGGACATCATCATGCGCGAAGCCCCCTCCGCCTATATTTTTGAAAGTGACGGCAGCGTGCGCCGGCAGCGCACTTTTGACGACGAAGACATACTAACTGCCAAAACAGAACAAACCGCCTTATCAGCGTAGCTGTTTTATTCGCGCGTTTTTGCGAATAAGAAGGGAGCAACTATGAGGATAGAGAAGTCCGGTTTGACGATCCTGTGTGTGATCGTGGCGCTCTTTAGCAGCGCCGCCTGGGCAAGCGCTCAGACCAAACCAACAATCAAGAAGCGAACCGCCACCAAAAGAGTGGCGCTCATTCCCGCCGGTACGGATCTCAAGATTCGCCTTAACGACAACTTGTCGAGCAAGGACAACCGCATCGGCGATCGTTTCACCGCGACCGTGATCTCGCCGAGCCGTTTCGACGAAGCACGGCTCAACGGGCACATCAGCTCGATTCAGAAATCCGGCAAGGTCAAAGGCCGAACCAGCATGAATCTCGCGTTTGATTCCGTCGAGTTGCGCGATGGGCGACGCGGCGTGATGCACGGCTACGTGACGAGAGTTTACGGCGAAGGTTCGGGCCGCGCTGATAACGAAGGTGGCGTCGAATCCAGCAGCCGGACCAATCAAACACTGAAACGTGCGGGTGTCGGCGCGACCGTCGGCGCGATTGTCGGCGGCATTGCCGGCGGCGGCAAAGGCGCGGCGATCGGCCTGCTCGTAGGCGGCGCCGGTGGCGCGGGCTCGCTGGCGATCAAAGGGAGCAAGGAGTTGAAGATCGAATCAGGCACGGAAATGTTGGTACACGTGACGTACTAATCGTTCCCAGAACTCGGCCGGAAAGTACAGGGAAGTGGGTTTAGATCCGCTTCCCTTTTGCTTTTATCCGTGTTCTAAAGGTGGGAAGAAATTGATTACCGAGTTCGTCTAAGAATCGGTGCAGCAATGGTGATGGCTCAGCAGCTTATCGATGAAAACGTAATCGAAGCCTGCCAACAGGGCGATCGCGAGGCGTTTGAACTGCTGTTCGAGACTTACAAAGACAGAGTGTTCTCGATTGCCGTCTATTCGACCGGCGGCGATCGCGCCGTTGCCGACGACGTCACGCAACAGATCTTTCTGAAGTTGTTCACGGCCATTCGCCAGTTTCGTGGTGAGTCGGAATTCACGACCTGGCTTTACCGGTTGGTGGTGAACGCGTGTCTCGATGAGCGCCGCCGGAGCAAGCGTTGGTTGCCGTGGGGAGAAGGTGTGGCGATGACAAGCACGGGCGACAGAAAACCGCAGGAGAAACAGTTTGCCCGTCTCGAGGTTACAGAAGCCGTGCAGGCCGCAATCGCGGAACTGAAGCCGAAGTTTCGCTTGCCGATCCTGTTGAAATACATCGAGGGTTTGTCTTACGAAGAGATCGCGACGGTGATGGGTTGTTCAAAGGGAACGGTCGCGTCGCGGCTCAATCGCGGTCATAGCCAACTCGCGAAGCGGCTTTCGCATTTGAATCATCCGGCCATTTGGGGTGAGTAGAAGCTTTACCGGGAGTTTTAGATGTTCGCTAAGCATGTAACTCGAGACATTTCAGCTTACTGCCAGGGAGAGTTGTCGCCGGAGGCGTCCCGGCAGTTTGCGGAGCACATTATTTCGTGTGCGAAGTGTCGCAGTGAATTTGAAGAGATCAAGCTGGGGATCAAGTTGGCGGAGCAGTTGCCGCTGGTCGAAGCGCCGGAGTCGTTGTGGGCCGGTATTGAAGCGCAACTCGGAAAGCAGAGAAGAACGGAATTGAGCCGGCGGTCGTGGCAAACTCGCGTTGCGGCAATTGCGGCAGGGTTGCTGGTTGTCGGCGGGTTAGGCGTTTGGTGGTTTTGGGGAAGTAGATCGAAAAACCATTTAGCGAAGGCGTCGTGGCAGGTGCAGAGCCTGAACGGTGCGCCTTTGATCGCTAACAAGAAAATGGCGGCGCAAGCTCAACTAGGTGTCGGTGAATGGCTGGAGACCGATGCCAACTCGCGCGCGCAGATTGCGGTTAGTTCAATTGGCCGGGTTGATATTGATGAGAACACGCGCGTGCGTTTGGTTGAAACTGAGCCGACCGAGCATCGTCTCGAACTGGCGCGCGGAAAGATGAGTGCGATGATTTGGGCGCCGCCGCGGTTGTTCTTTGTCGACACGCCGTCAGCGGTTGCCGCGGATCTCGGTTGTGCGTACACGCTGGAGGTTGATGATCACGGCGCGGGGCTGTTGCGCGTTACGACTGGTTGGGTGGCGCTGGAGTTGAAGGATCGCGAGTCGATCGTGCCGGCGGAAGCGGCGTGCGAGACGCGTCCGGGAGTTGGGCCAGGCACGCCGTATTTCGAAGATGCTCCGGCGCAGTTTCGGAAGGCGCTGGAAAGCTTCGACTTCGAACACGATCCCGCAACGCGGTCTGCGGCGCTGGATGTGATGTTGAATCAGGCGCGTGCGCGTGACACGCTGACGTTGTGGCATTTGCTCGCGCGGGTTGACGGCGAAGATCGCGCGCGTGTTTATGATCGGATCGCGGCGTTGGTGCCGCCGCCGGAAGGGGTGACGCGTGAAGGTGTCTTGCTGCTGGACCAGCAGATGCTCGATCGCTGGAAGAACGTGCTCGAATCGAGTTGGTTTGTAGTTCGCAGTTTAAAGCAGTAGGTTGGCTCTCAGTATCCCACCAACGATGTTGGTGGGACTTTCACTTTGGGCCTGCACCCTTCTGTAGGCTAAGCATGAAGTACCACCAACATCGTTGGTGGGATACTGAGAGCCAACTAAGTACCGGCAAGATGCCGCGTGTCGTTGAGTGTCAAGACGCGCACGAAGCCATCCTCACGCAATTCAAATCGCGTCACGCCACAATTCGCGCTCGTGATCCAAACCGGCTTCAGCTCCGGCGCGTCGAGTGCGCCCATCAGATGCAGCGCGAGGATGCAGATCGTTCCCGTGTGACTGAACACCGCGATCTTGCCGCCTTTATTCTGAGCAATGACCTCGTCGAGCTTCTGCCACGCACGATCGAGTAACTGCCGATAACTCTCGCCGCCAGTCAAAACGTGATCGAAATCACGTCGCAACAGCGCCGCATATTGTTCCGGATGTTGCTGTGCCGCGTCTTCAAACGTCAGCCCTTCCATCACGCCCACGCTGCGTTCCCGAAAAGCCGTCGTCGGATGAACCGGCAACCGCGTCAGATCCGCGAGTGGCTGCGCGGTTTCGAGCGCGCGCGCGAGGTCAGACGAATAGATCGCCGTTAACTCTTCATCTTTGAGTGCGCGGCCGGTGGCTTGGGCCTGGCGTCGGCCGCGCGGCGAAAGCGGCGTAGCGGTGTGACCACCGAAACGGCCGGCGGCGTTACCTTCGGATTGGCCGTGACGAATGAGAAGGACGTTCGTCGTCGAAAGGGGCATTGCAACTAATCTAGGCGGCGACGGCCTCAGCCTTCAGCTTTTCTGCCTGGTAATGTGCGACGAGGGCATCGATGAACGGTTCGAGGTTTCCATCCATCACGAGATCGAGCTGGTGAATCGTCAACCCGATGCGGTGGTCCGTGACGCGATTTTCTTTGAAGTTGTAAGTACGAATCTTTTCGGAGCGATCGCCCGAGCCAACCATCGAGCGGCGCTCGCTCGCCTGCGCTTCGTGTTGCTTCTGCTCTTCAATCTCCTGCAAACGCGCCCGCAACACGCGCATCGCTTTGTCGCGATTTTTGATCTGCGATTTTTCGTCCTGCATGGAAACGACGACGCCCGTCGGCAAGTGCGTGAGCCGCACGGCCGAGTAAGTCGTGTTCACTGACTGGCCGCCGGGACCTGACGAACAGAAAGTGTCGATGCGCAGATCCTTCGCGTCGATCTTCACGTCGACTTCTTCCGCTTCGGGCAACACCGCAACGGTAACGGCCGAAGTGTGAATTCTTCCACTCGCTTCGGTCTGCGGCACGCGCTGCACGCGATGCACGCCCGATTCATGTTTCAACTTCGAATAAACCTTGTCGCCTTCGATCAAAACGATCGCTTCCTTCAGGCCGCCGATGCCCGACTCCGACGCTTCCATCACCTCGAACTTCCAGCGGTGCCTTTCAGCGTAGCGTGCGTACATGCGCACCATCTCGGCGGCAAATAGCGTGGCTTCGTCGCCGCCGGTGCCGGCACGAATCTCGAGAATCACGTTCTTCTCGTCGTTTGGATCGGTCGGAATCAAGAGCAGCTTGAGTTCGTTTTCATTCACTTCAAGACGCGCTTGCAGCGTGTCGAGTTCGAGCCGCGCCATCTCGCGCATCTCTTCGTCGTCCGCGGTTTCGAGCAGTTCGCGCGCGCCGGCGGCTTCGTCTTTCAGGCCTTTCCATGCCTGGTACTTCTGCACGATCTCTTCGAGGTTGCGATGTTGCTTGGCGGCTTTGGTGTAGGCAGACGGGTTCGCGAGCAATTCGGGAGACGATAGCTCCTGCGTCAACTCCTCGTAGCGTCTGGCAATCTGTTCGAGTTTATCTAACATGACAATCTCACGATAACGGCGCCGGCAGCGGCGTGGCCGTTTGTGGCTCCAGTTTTAGCGACTCCTTTAAAGCTTCGATCGCGACTTCGAGTTGCTGATCGTCGGGTTCCTGCGTGGTGATGTTTTGCAGCCACACGCCGGGTTTGGTCATCAGCTTGAAGAACCAACTGCCTTCTTTCTTCGCTGACAGGCGAATGATCTCGTAAGAGATGCCGGCGACAACGGGCATGAGCGCGATGCGAATCAGGAAGTTCAGCAACAACGAGTCAAACTTGATGACTGAAAACAGAATGATCGCTACGAGCATCACGACCATGAGAAAGCTGGTGCCGCAGCGCGGATGCTGGCGTGGTTGCGGCCGCGCGTTTTCGACCGTCAGCGGCAAGCCGGCTTCCCAGGTGAACACGGTTTTGTGTTCCGCGCCGTGATACTCAAACACGCGCCTGATGTCCTTCAAGAGTGAAAAGCTGAAGATCATGATCAGGAAGAACGTCATGCGAATCAGGCCGTCGACGAGGTTGAAGGCCACGGATGGACGCACCGGATGTAAGTAGGTGCGCACGCTCGACCACGCGCTCTGATACCACGTATCGGCCGCGCGTTCGGTTGTTGCATCCGTCTGATCTGTGGCCGAAGTCGTAGCTGGCGCACTCACCGTTACCGCCGGCTTCGTCGCCCAACCAGCGGCGATGAACAGCGCATTTGTCAGCAACAGCGGCGCGGCCACGAAGAGCAGGATGTTGAAGATCAACGCGAAGATGATCGATCCGGCCGCGGCGGTCGTCGTTCCTTTTTTAAGTTCGTTGCGCGAGCGCTTCTGCGAAGGTACTGGAAAAAGGCCGGGCACCGCGCCAGTCAAACCCGCAAAGTCGCCTTCGCCTTCAATCACCGCCGGCGAGAGCGCGACCTTCACTTCTTCCTGCTTCGCTTCTTCGAGTTCGGCAAACGCCTCGTTCGCCGAGTAATTGAGCGCCTTGATCCCGAGCCCCATCGACTGAATCAAAACCGCGCCGCCGCGCAGCACTGGCAATTTCAGCAGCGGATACTTGTCGCTCAACTTCGGCAAGCGCGCGGCAGTGTTGACGATCGTTCCATCAGGCTTGCGCACGGCGATGGCGTAGGCGTTCGGAGTGCGCATCATGACGCCTTCGATAACGGCCTGGCCGCCGACAATGAGATCTCGTTCTGGTGTACTCATGGCTTTAGGATACGAAAAGGCCGGCGATTGTTGCTGAAGTCGCTCGTAATTTTATGGACTAAGAGCGACCGACCAAATCGCCGGCTTCGAGTGGTTGTTGCTAATGTCGGGTGCGCAAACCCATTGATTTACTTGGCAGCGGCAGCACCTTCGGTCTTCTTGCCGTACCGCTTGTTAAAGCGATCAACGCGTCCGGCGGTGTCGACCAGCTTTTGCTTGCCGGTGAAAAACGGGTGGCAAGCGGAGCAGATTTCGACGTGCAGATCGCCCTTTTTGGTGGAGCGGGTCTTGAACTTCTCGCCGCAGGCGCAGGTAACATCTATCTCAACGTATTCCGGATGAATTCCTGGTTTCATTACTTTTCGTTCGCTCTCTATAGACGGCTGTTGGCCGCATTTTCAAACAAGACATAATAGGTGTCGACGCTCGGAACCGTCAAGCTGACCACCTTGTTCGGAGTTCAAGCTTTAGCTTGCTCGGCAACGCCAGCCTAAAGGCTGAACTCAAAACGGCTTTCGCTTTTGCTTTGAAAACGTGTTCCTTTCCCAAAAAACGCCATCAGCGTAACCCTGAATAACAGAACACTGGTCCGCCAAATCGAGCCGCTTCTGCGCAAAGCAACAGTATTTGTCCTCGACTTCGATCCCCAGATAACGACGCCCGAGTTTCTTAGCGACGACGGTCGTCGTCCCCGAACCATTAAAAGGATCAAAGACCAAATCACCGCTCTGCGAACTGGCGAGAATAATCTTCGCCAGCAGTTTCTCAGGCTTTTGCGTCGGATGATCCGTGTTTTCCGGCATTGACCAGTACGGCACGGTTAGATCCGTCCACAGATTCGACGGATGCGTGAGCCGAAAACGCCCGTTATCAGTTTCCTTCCAATCTTTTGGCGCGCCATTGCCGTCGGTGTAAGGGGCGAGCACCTGGCGTTTGAGCCGCACGGCTTCAACGTCGAAGTAATAATCGTCAGAAACCGTGAAGAACCAGACGTCTTCTGAACACTTCTTCCAGTTTGACTTCGCGCCGCGCCCCTTCTCGCGTTCCCAGGTGATTCGATTTCGCGGAATCAGGTATTTCTCACCGACGCGATGAATGGCAGCAGATGATTCCCAGTCGCCGCAGATGTAAACCGAAGCAGTAGGCTTCAACAGGCGGATAGTCAACGAAAGCCACGAGTCGAGCCACTTCGCGTATTCGTTGATCGACGTCTTCTTAAAGCGGCGTTCGTTGAAATTCTTCGTCAGGTTATAAGGCGGATCCGCGAACATCAAATCGACGAAACCACTCGGCAGATGAGGCAGAGCCGCAAAAACATCGGCGCAGAAAATTCGATCGCGAACTTCGTCCGGCGTGACCGCGGCATTGATTCCGGCGAGTGCTTTTTGGTAGCTCGCGAGTTCTTTTGCGGAGAACGTCAACGTGCGATTGGCGGGTGCGCGAGTCACGGTGATCGGAATTTACACTACTTCTGCTATAATCCGTTTCCGAATTCAGCTCTTCTCTTAATTAGTAGTAACAGTGCAATCCCCGCGCTTTGTTTTTTAGTCTGCTAATCCAAATGTAGGTGTAGAGGGTCTAGGCCATCTATGTCAGACGACACGAAGCAGCCTGGTTCAGAAGAACCTATGCGACCGGACGGGTCGCCTGCCGATTCGTCCGGAACGCCGACCCCGCCATCAGCCACTCCGCCCACGCAACAACAAGCTAGTGCCGATGCTGAAAAAGCCTCGCTGGTCGAAGAGGCAAAATCGCGAGTTGCCGCGGCGAAAGAGTCGTTGGCTGCTGATAAACCTGCCGCCGCAGGCGCACCAAAACCTCCAGTCAAGAAAAAAGACGAAGGACCCAAACCCACTGACGCCGGCAATCATTCGCTCGTCAAGCAACTCAAAACGAAGTTTGGCGATGCCATCGGCGACGCGTCCGAGTTTATCGGCCAGCTTTCGGTGTACGTCGCGCGCGACCGGATCGTTGAAGTCTGTGATTATCTGCGGCTGGACGAAGAAACGAGCTTCAACTATCTCTCCGATCTAACCTGCGTTCACTTTCCCGATCGCGTCGAGGCGCCTTTCGAAGTCGTCTATAACCTGTTTTCGATTTCGAATAATGAGCGCGTGCGTTTGAAGGTTCGCACCGACGACGAGACTGGCGTTGCGAGTGTCACCAGCGTGTGGCCGTCGGCAAACTGGCTCGAGCGTGAAGTCTACGATCTGTTTGGCGTTCGGTTCGAAGGTCATCCTGATCTGCGGCGCTTGTTGTTGCCGCCGGATTGGGAAGGGTATCCGCTGCGTAAGGACTATCCGCTGGAATTTATCGAAAACGCGTGGACCGAGAAGCACCTGCCGGAGATGAATGAAGTGCAAATGGAGCAGGTCGAACAACGGCGCGCGTACGGTTTGGAGATCTTGTCAGTGCCGCAGGAACGCATCATGCGCGACATCTTTCGTGGCGGCAAAGAAGTGATGCCGAAAGACAAATGACGCCGAAAGAGATCGCCACCCATTACGAAGCGAAAGTTTTCGACACGCCCGGTGCGGCCGAAAGTGCCGGATTTGTTTTGACTGAAACCGCGCAGCCGCGCAACGTTTGGAACAAAGCGAGCGCGGCAAATGCGATCGTGCTGAAGTTGGTGCAACAGAAGTCGCGCGGTGACGTGGCTGAGATCGGTTTGGTGATCGAGCCGTGGCGTGTGACCGGCTGTTATAAGCCGGCGGCCGAAGCATAGAAACAAATGCATCAGGTAGAAATCGCAACAACTCAAGAGACGCTCCTCGACAGCCCGGAAATGGTGCTGAACATGGGGCCGCAACACCCGTCGACGCACGGCGTGTTGCGCGTGGTGCTGAAGCTCGACGGCGAAACCGTGATCGATCTCGATTGCGACATTGGTTACCTGCATCGCGGCATGGAGAAAATTGCCGAGAACCGCATGTACACGATGATCGCGCCCTACTGGGATCGGCTCGATTACATCGCCGCGGTTTCCAACGGTCTCGTTTGGGTTGAAACCGTCGAGCAGATGATGACTCTCGCCGTTCCCAGGCGCGCGCATTACCTGCGCACGATTCTGACCGAACTCAATCGCATCGCATCGCACCTGCTCTGGCTCGCAACGCACGCGCTCGACATCGGCGCGATCACCGTTTTGCTCTGGGCGCTGCGCGAACGTGAAGAGATCCTGAAGATTTTCGAACGCCAGTTTGGCGCGCGCTTGACGTGTCACGCGTGGCGCGTCGGCGGCATGACGAACGACGCTTACGACGATTTCGAAAAAGACGTGCGCCAGTTTACGAACAACTTTCCGAAGCGCCTCGACGAGTATGAGACCGTGCTTTCGGAGAATCGCATCTGGTTGAGTCGCACGGTCGGCATCGGTGTTATTTCCGCCGAGAGTGCGATCGCCATTGGCTTGTCAGGGCCGGCGCTGCGCGGTTCGGGTGTGCCGTGGGATGTGCGCAAGTCGCGTCCTTACGCCGCCTACGCCGACATGGATTTCGATATTCCGCTCGGCGAAAACGGCGACACTTACGATCGTTATTTAGTGCGGCTCGAAGAGATGCGCCAGTCGCGCCGCATCATCGTGCAGGCGCTGGACAATCTTCCCGACGGCCCGGTGAACGCGAAGTTGCCGAAGGTCGTAAAGGCGCCCGCCGGTGATTACTACCACTCGATCGAAGCGCCGAAAGGCGAGATCGGTTGTTACATCGTTTCCGACGGCAGCGCGCAGCCTTATCGCGTGCGCGTGCGGCCGCCGTCGTTCGTCAACCTGCAGGCGTTGAAACAGATGTGCGTCGGTCACCTGGTGGCTGACGTCGTCGCAATCATTGGCACGCTCGACATTGTTTTAGGAGAGATCGATCGCTGAACCCATGCTGCTGCTCGGTCCGATAAACGTCCTTAACGATCTGCTGCTGAAATTCATCAGCGAAGACAAGATCAACTATTTCGTTTGGCCGCTGATCCAGATTGGCCTGGTGGTGACGCTGGTTGCTTTCTGGGTCGCTTACGCGACTTATCTCGAGCGAAAGATTTCGGCGTTTATGCAGGCACGACTCGGCCCGATGCGCGTTGGGCCGTGGGGGCTGTTACAGCCGATCGCCGACGGTCTCAAGCTGCTCACGAAAGAAGACTTCATTCCGGAAAAAGCGGATCGCTGGATCTTCTTCTTCGCGCCTTACATCGCGGTCGCGTCCGCGTTCATCGTGTTTTCCGTGATTCCGTTTGGGCCGGACTGGGCGGTGATTGGTGACGTCAACATCGGCTTGTTGCTGGTGCTGGCGGTTTCGAGTGTCGGCGTGCTGGCGTTGATTCTCGCGGGCTGGTCCTCAAACTCGAAATACGCGCTGCTTGGTGGCTTGCGTTCGAGTGCGCAGATGGTCTCGTATGAAGTTTCGATGGGGCTGTCGCTGATTGGCGCGTTGATGTTTGCCCGCACGTTGTCGCTGTCGGGCATTGTCGCTGCGCAGGGTTCGGATTCGATCTGGTACGTGTTGTATCAACCCTCCGCGTTCATGATCTTTTTGGTGAGCGGCATCGCCGAGAATAATCGCGCGCCGTTTGATCTGCCGGAAGCGGAATCAGAACTGGTCGCTGGTTTTCATACTGAATATTCGGGCATGCGCTGGTCGCTCTTTTTCATGGCTGAATACGCGGCGATGGTGGTTGTATCCGCCGTTGCGGCGACGGTGTTTCTCGGCGGCTGGTACTTCCCGTTTGTTTTCCGGCTCGAAGCGAGCGGGCATCACAACTTGTACGTGCTCGTGAGCCTGTTGATCTTTCTGGTTAAGGTCTCCGTTATTCTTTACGTCTATTTCTGGTTGCGTTGGACCCTGCCGCGTTTTCGTTACGACCAGTTGATGGATATCGGCTG
>Ga0247688_1000355_pt1 | contig 15129 bp, 13 predicted proteins | sample CNK29_metaG_FD_182718 | JGI IMG/M metagenome (GOLD analysis project Ga0247688, IMG submission 182718) | Soil microbial communities from Purdue University Martell Research Forest, Indiana, United States - CNK29 | ecosystem: Environmental > Terrestrial > Soil > Temperate forest > Bulk soil... | reverse complement strand
CCTTGATTTGAAGCTCGTTGAGGAATGGTGCCCCGGCTAGGACTTGAACCTAGAACCAATTGATTAAGAGTGAACGGGTTTAACCTGTTACCCTGTTTAGGTTCAGTGGTTTACGGACTAGACATGCCACACCTTCAGGCTTTAGGTGCAGCTTCAGGCATGGCAGGGAACCGTCGAAACGTTTCGCCTTTTAAAACACCCTCCGCTGATCCTGCGGGCTCAGTCGCGTCCGGAAGTACGCCTCGGCCAGCCGATCGCGCATCCCGGCGAGCTCCTTCAATTTTTGCGCCTTTGCTTCTGGCGACATACTCGGCGACACCTGCACCATCGTCATAGCCTTCATTACCTGGCCCAATTCCTTGCGTGCATTTCGCAGATGAGTGATCATCGGCTGCCCGTCCACTTGCCCCAAATAAAACGCCAGGTCTTCCTTCTCATTCCGGATGAACCGTTGCGCCTGCCCGCTCTCCATCACCAGCGGCATCTTCTTTACGGCGTTCACCCGCTGCTCAGCCAGCTCGAGCCCGTCGTAAAATCGTTGCACGTACGCGCTCGCCTCGTAGGGTGTCCGCACGAACCCGCGCAACACCGGCAGTTCCCACATCGTCTTCTCGGCCGGCGCCGGCACATTCATGAAGCCAAGCTTCGCGATCACCCAATCCGTCGCGTCCGTCCCGTATTTGCCGAGCCCGCCCAGATACCCGCGCACCGTGTTGTCGAACTTCAACGGACTCACTCCCCACTCCCAGGGCAACCGTTCCGCGATCAATCGTCCCGTCAAACTCGATTGCGGTGTCAACCGTTGCGCCGGCGGCAGCTCCTTCATCGAATCATTCTCCAGCGGTTGCCCGCGAAAGAACGATCGGTTCGCCCAGGCTTCCACGGCCGGCCGCGCGATCGTCGGCGCCAGCGCATCGATGCTGATCGGCGTCGTCTGCAGCAACCCGCCAAACCAATGCCGCACCGCGTTTGGATCACGGCCGTTAACATAATCCAATCCACGCTCAACACTGCTGCCGTAGAGCTGCCCCAATAAAAACGGCTTGGGAAAACTCAGGATAAAATCGCCCTCCATCGGCAGCCCTGCGACCTTCGCCAGGTCCCGCAAATTCACGTTCCAGAAAAAGTTCTTCCGCCACATCGGCAGCCGCTGCATTTCCTTGTCATCCTTCGCCAGCCACCAACTCAGCAGCGACGGCACGGTGATATACGCCATCGCCTTGAACGTCGTCGCTAACGGCCGCTCCTTGTGCGCGCGGATCGTCTTGTCCAGGTCCTGCACACTCGCGTTGAAGAACGCAATCATTTGGTTCCAGAACTTCCCCTTGAACCCGGCCCGCGCAAAATTCAACGTCACTTCCTTGCTCGCGTTCGCCGCCTCCACGTCGCTCGCCCCGGCCTGCTTCGCCAGGCGAAACTCCGCGATCCGAGTGGCTTGTTCCATCAGCTCGCTGAACTTCCTGAGATTCTGAATCACGTTCAGCGGATTTGCCAGACCCAGCGCCACCTTCAACGCGCCCGGCTCTTTCACCACATCCTCGAGCGTCTTGCGCAGGTCCGTCCGATCCATCGCCACAAAATCCGAGTAACGCCCGCCCGCGGCCATCCAGTCGTAATACCACTTGTCCCTGAACAGCGCATGAAACACCCCGCGAAAGCCGTCGTAGAACGGCACGAACCCGAATTTGCTGAACACCCCGGCCGTCACCTGGTCGCGGAATGGATTGCGCACGATGAACTCCGGCACCAGCGTCGCGCCGGCCCGCAGCAACCGTGTGAACGCCCGCGCCACTCCCAGCCCTGGAATTTGCGAAAAAAACCGGGCGTCGGTTGCATCCGCCAAAGCCAGCGCTCGCATCAGTTCCGGATCACCGAGTTGATACGGCGTCTCCTTCCCATCCTTCCACACCGTAAAGACGCCATCCTTCGCGGATTGATTCCGCGCCGCTCGCCACACCTTGAACGCCAGGTCCATGTCTTCCGGACTGAAGACATCCCCACCCGTGGTCACCACGTTTTTGATTCCCGCGGCCTCCAGCGCGGCTTCCATTTCCGCCTGGGACACCTGCGTCGGCTTCACTTTGCGCGCGATCTGCTCCGCCACCCGGCCGCCGCCGCGCGTTGCCTCCACTGCGTCGACGAACATCTGCCCCACCCGATTCCGTTCCGCGAGGTCCCGGAACAAATAGGCGTTCTTCACGATCGACTCCAGTGGATCCACAATCCGCCGGTCGCTTCCCTTGAACCGGCCCACTCCCTGTCCCAGGTTAACGAACCCTTCCCCTTTCTTCAGGTCGCGCCCGCCGCTCAGCCCCTCGTAGACGCGGAAGAACGGCACATAATCCTGGTTCATCACCTCCATCTTCACTACCTGATCGTGGCTCAACACCCCCGCATCGAGCAGCAGCAACAAATTGTTTCGCTGCCAGCGCCGCAGCTCTCCCGCCTTGCTGGCGTATTGCAATCCGTACGTCCGGACCACCTCGCGCGCGTCAGCCGAGTCGATCCCTGTTTCTTTCCCCTGCGAATTCTTCTCGATCGCCCGCAGCGCCACCAGGTAATCGCCAAAATCATCGAGGCTTTCCACCCCTTGCAAAATCTCCCGTAAACTCGGCCCCACGTCGCGGCCGTCCAGATCGATCTGCCGCGCGAATAGCGAATGCTCCACTTTCCCGCGCCACCCGCCGATATAATTCACCGCGTAATCCGTCACCATCTTCGCTTGCGCGGCCGGCAATCCGAACTGCTGCAATTTCTTCAGCGACCGCTCGACCGGCGCCAGGTCATCGACCCAATTCGCGTATTGCTTCTGGAACCATTCCCGCGCCGTCGTCCGTTCCGGTTGCGGCCGGCGATTCACCATCGACCGCACCTTCATCACTGCCGGCTGATTGATATAGCGCCCGAGCTGCTCTCGCGCCGTCGAGACGATCTTCCACACCTCCGGAAACTTGCTTTGCAGCTGCTGCTCGAAGAAACTCGCGAACCCCGGCGCCTTCGCCAGCGCTTGCGTGCGGTCCGTCAGCCATTCCCGGAAAAATTCCGCCACCCCCTCGCGCCGCACCCGCGCCTGGCTGTAACTCTTTCGGCTCGTTCGCGCGCCCAATGCCAGCAGCTCCGAATCAAAACTCTTTCCGAAATCCCCGGCCTCGGGCGGCAACGTCGTCGCGCCTGGCAACCCGCTCTTTGGAAACAAGAGATAGTGCAAATAATGCCCCACCTCATGCGCCAGCGTGGGGATATCATTCAACGCCTTCATCCGGATCGTTTCCGCTTTCGGCATGAACAACCCGAGCGCGCGACGAACCCCGCCCTTCACATTGATCCCCATCCGCACCGGAATATCCAGCGCCTTGCTCAGATACTGCCGGATCTCTGCCAGACTCACCGGCTGATCCAGCGCCGGCGCCGCGGTCTCGCTTTCAATCTTCCTGGGCAACGTCGCCTTTTCGAGTGTTGCCATTGCTCCTTCCGGCTCGAAATCCACCGCGCTCTCCTGCTGCTTCAGTGATCCCTTGTCCGGAAAAATCTCGACGTCCGCCGGCAGCTCCTTCGTCCCGAACTTTGGACCGTCGTTTACCGTCACCTCGCCCGTGTCCGCGTCGATCGCCGTCACCCGCACGCGCTCGCCTTTGATCTCGAACACGTCGCCGATCTTCAGCTCGTTCACCGGCACGGTTGTCTTATCCCGCTGGCCGGCGCTCTTCCCTTTGTTCTCCAGCGCCGCATCATAGAAGCTCTGGGCGTTTGCCTCCGGGCTCTCGACCGCCGCCCGCTGCTTCGCCGCTTTCGCCACCGCATCGTAAAGGTCGCTGGTCGACTCGAACTTGAACCCGTAGTTCGCGAGCGAGTCCCGCAACTCATCCGGCTTCAGTCCGCCTTCGCTCCGCCTCAGATATCGCGCCAGGCCGTTATTGAACGTCTCCCCGTAACCGTCGTATTCGCCCTTCTCCGCAAATTTGCTTTGGCTCGGCGCCGCGATCCCGCCCAGCTCCTGGATGGCGTCCAACACATCAAACACGCCATCCTCACGCGCCGGCACCTGCTGAAAGTTCCTGTTTGGAGTCCCGGCTTCAGCCGGTTTCGGCCCCATCAATTCAGGATAATCCTGCAGCACCTGCTTGCTCACCAGGCCCAGGGTCTTACCTTCTTCCACGCTCGCCCGGTGGATCGCTTCCGGATTGGCGAACTGTAATTCTTTCGGCCCGTTCCGCAGAGCGTCGAGGAACTGTGCCTTCGTCATCTCGAACGGCTGCTTGGTGCCCGTCTGGAAAGACCCGATCGCGCGCGGCAAGGTCGTCCGTCCATTCATCGCGTCGAAGACTGCTTCGTCGACTCGTTGCCTCAACGCATCCTGCGCCGTTGGATCCTTCATCAGCGCATCGATCAACAATGCCGTCTTCGCTTTCGGTCCCAGCGATCCCTCCGTCGCGCTCGGCCCGCCTCCTACGATTCCTGGGACCTCCATCGCTGCGAACGCCGTGTTCGCTACCAGGTGCCGGATGATCTGCGCTTTCCGTTCCTCTGGCGGCATGTTCCAGTACTCATCCAGATTCATTCCCTCGAGCGCCCCTTGCACCAGCGTCTGGCTGCCGACTGCTTCCAGCGCCTTTTGCGCCAGCGTTGCGTTCCCGCTGATCAATCCCTTCTCAGCTGCGCTCGCCAGCGTCTTTGCCACCGCCAGCCGTCCGATCTGCCCCAGTGCCGGCAACACCATTCCCACCGCGGCCGATTTCAACCCTTGCGTCACGTCGCCCGTCTGCGCATAAGTCGAGCTCCCCAGCGTACCCCCCATCGCGATCGGCGCCGGCACACCCAGCGACTCCAGCCCGGCCGCTGCCGCCACCATCGGCACCATCCCGGCCGCATCATAAAGACCTCGCTCCGCAGGGCCCATCCCGGCAGACTCCGGCACTGTCGGCCCTTGCAACCCGCCGCTGGCCAGCACCTCTTTCACGTGCGCATCCCCGCTCGCGCGCGCGTTCGGTGTCAACCCTGCATCCAATGCGGCCGCCTCTGCCAGGTGCCCTGCCGAATTCACCACCATGCCCGCCGTTCGCAACGGATGCGCGATCCCCGTCACCACACTCTCCAGATCAGCGATCGGCTGATCGAGCCGCGTCACTCGCTGCAACTTCTTGCGCTCGATCATCAGGTCTGCAGTCTTCTCCGCGCGCGCCAACGCTTCCCGTTCGTCCGCCGTCATCTGGCTCGTGTCCTGGGCAGACTGCTCCTCGGGCTGAAAGTCAATCGCCGGCTGGAAGTCCAACTTCGCTGCCGGCGTTTCCTGAACGTCCTCCTGAAAATCTATTGGCATCTCACTGATTACTGCCCTAACTGATTACTGATTACTATTCTGCCTCGACATAGCCGTTCTTCTTCGCTTCCTCCAACTGCTCTCGCGGCACCGTCCCGATCTTCCCGTTCGGCGCCTTCACCTTCACACGGCCGCTCGGAGTCGGTGGCTGTGCGCCAGCACCTTTAGCCGGAAGCCCGTTGCCGCTGGCGTCCGTTGCCTTTGCCGTCCCGCCGCCAAGCCCCACCTTCTTTTGGATCCACGTCCACCACGTCGGCCCCTCGGGCGCTTGCGCATCCTTCCTTACAAACTCTTCCATCAACTGCTGCATCGTGTCCGTTTTGCCCATCGCGTGATTCACCTGGATGCGCGTCGCCAGTGCCCGATCCCGCTCCTTTGGATCCACCGTTTGCAATCCCTGCAAAAACTTCTTCGGGTCTTCCTCCAGCAGCCACGGCCATTTTGCCGCCGTCGGCTTTACATCCGGATTCGTCCCCAACTTCACCACGCTCTTGCCCGAACGCGCCAGCCGCGTCCCCGTCGTTGGATCTTCCCACACCGTGATATCTTCCGGGTTGGCCGTCGCCGCGAAATGCGGTTGCCCGGTCCCGGTGCCGATCAACTTGCCGATCCCTGGAACGTCCACGGTCTGCCCCAACGGCAGATAGTCCCGGCCCCGTTGCAGTGCTCCGATCAAATTATCCAGCTGCGGACTCCGCGCCGCGCGTGGATTCTCCGTCAGCGCCATCGCCATGGCTCTCTTTGGATCCATCCCCGGCGTCGCCACGGGTGGCGCCTCATTCGCGAAATCCCCTTCCTGCGGTTGCTCCGATCCCGCCGTGAGCTCTCCATATTTTTTGCCGAACCCTTCCAGCGCTGCGCCCGTTTGCTCATCGGCCAGTGACCGGCGCAAATGCTCGGCGGTGATCGCCTGCTGCGCGGCGGCGTGCTGCAACATCGCCTTGAGCTTCACCCCTTCGACAAACCCCATCAGTTGATTCGCCCCCATGCTCTTCAGCATGTTCGGGTCAAAGCCCAGCGCGCTCCCTTGCGTCACGTAACTGTCTTGCAGCTTTTTGATCGCGCCCCAGTCCGGACCGTCAGCGCCTTCGCCCCCGCCGCCATTCGGCAAACTCCCCACGTATGAAATTGGCAAATCAGGCATAACTGATTACTTTTCTTTCACTGATTACTGGCCCACTGATTACTGATTACTTCCTTCCTCACTCGACCCCAAAGTCCCGCGGCCCGGTATAATTCTGGAACGCCTGCGGGTTCGCCAGATACTGCCGGTATTGTGCGATCTGTTCATCGCTCAGCCCGAAACTCTTCAGTTGCGAAAGAAAATCCCCGCCGATCGCGCCCGATCCGAGGTTGCCGCCCAGGCCCAGCCCCTGCGCGAACCCGGCGCTCGCCGATCCCCCCATCCCGGCCGACGCCAGCCCGCCCGCCGCGCCTCCCAGCGCTTCGCCGGCTTCTTTGATCCCTTGCGCCATCATGATCGCGCCCAGGTTCGGATTTACATTCGGTGCATACGGCATTCTCTTTTTCCTTTCGTCGAAACGTTTCTACTAGACTCCGCCGGCTGCCCCTCTGGCCCCGCCTCCCACAATGCTTCCAATCGCGCCGATCAACGCGCCCGTGATCGCCTGGTTATAATTCTGCGCGGCGATCCGCGCGCTCCAACCCTGGTTGTAGTTCGTATTCTGCAGATCAGAATTGTAACCGTTGAACGGGTCAAAATTCGGCGCTTGCGCCATCGTCTGCCCCGCGGCCTGGTTTCCGAACGTCTGCGTCATTGGCAGACTCACCACGTTGCGCCCCAGGATCTGTTGGAACGGCACGTTCGCGATCCCGCTTTGCATCCCGGCCACGTCCGCCGCGAACTTTCGCCGCCGATCCTGCAAGGCCAGCCCGGCCGCTCCGCTCGTCATCGCTTCCTGGAGCAGGTCGCTGTTCCCGAAACCCATCCCGCGCGCCGATTGTCCCGCCCGGATCGATTGCTCCACTTCCCGTCGCAGGTCCGGCGTCAACGTCGTGCCCGCGGCCAGCTCGCTTTGCGCCTGCTTCGAAAATTCATCCAGCAACCCTGCCAGTTCCGGGTTCGCCGCCTTGAACGCTGCGATCGCTCGGGGGCCGAGCTGCTCCACGTCCGCGATATCCGCGCTCCGTTGCGCCGTCGTCGCCTCTTGCGAAACCCGGTTGATCGTCGGCGCGATCCGGTCCAGCGATTGCCCGATGATATCCGTTTGGATCTTCGCGTACTCCGGATCATACTGCTGGCTCAACGCCAGCCGTTGCGGGGCCAGCGCCGTATCCGCGTCGATCTGCGCCTGGCCTTCCTGGGTCAGGGTTCGCGGCGGCGGCGGCGGCGGCACATCCTCATTCAACGCGCCTGTCAAAAGTAAAAATCCCATTTTTCCTTTTCCTTATTCGCGTCTATTCGCGTCATTCGCGGGCTACAGTCTTTTCACTTCGAGTCCCACCGTGGCCACTTTCTCATACCCGAACCGCGCCATCCCGCCGGCGAACGGGCTCGTCTCCGGCAACAGCAACCCCACGAACTTATGTCCATCCATCCGGAACTTATGCTCCACAATCGTGAACACCTGCGCCGAATTTCCCGGCCCCATCTTCTTCGTGTGAAACCAGCCTTGATACATTGGCATCGAGTTGATTCCCAGGTAGCCGACGATTTCGCCATCGAGCTCGATCACGTAGGTGGGCGCGATCACGCGATGGTTGTCTTCGGCGGCGATCATCTGCAGCCGGCGCAAATCCTCGTCGTCCCTCAACGGCCGGACCACGGGATAAAACCGGGTACTAAATCGCCTCGGCAAACCACGCCTTTCATCCACGATGTCCTGGCTAGATTCCAATCCCACCGTGTCGTCGGGATCTGCCACTTCCTTTGCCGCCGCCAGCGCATTTGCGAGATGACCTTCATCCGTAACCACAGCCTGCTTCTCATAACCTCCATTCGCGGAAGAGGCGGGCTGCCGGGCTCCCTCTCCTGGGGGAGAGGGCTGGGGTGAGGGCGGATTCTTTGCTCTCACCACTACCGAACCCACCTCCGTCCCCGCTAAAGGCTTGCGCTCCAACCCATAACCGAGCACCCACCCGATCCGGTCCTGCTTCACCGCCTCCAAAATCTCCGCCTGGCTGATCTGCTGCCTGTCATATATAAACAGTCCGGCTTCGGTGGCCACCACGTCGAACCCATCCAGATCCGGCAACATCGCCCCGGCCGTCAGGAGCACCGCGCGCCGTTTGCCCGCCCGCAGCCACCCCATCTGCGCCTCGATCGTCTCCGCCCGTTCCGGCACGGTTTGCTGATTACTGGTTACTGTTTTCACTGATTACTGATCACTTCAGCTCGACGCGATCACCTTATAATCCCACTTCGCGCGCGTCATGGTCGTCAGCGCGAACGTTGTCTTATTCAGCACCTGCAGAATCGCCGTATCGTAGGCCGCGCCATTTACAATCCGCACCGTCGTCGCGTCGATCGCCGCATTAAACGGATTGCCACCCGTCGCGATATCGTTCGTCACAAACTCCAGGGGCAGCTCGTCTCCGACCGAATAATTTCCCTCCGTCGAATTGTTCACCATGCGGCACTGCACCGTCCCAGGCGTCCCGCCCAGCCGATGCGTGAACACCGTCTCCACATCTCGCGCCGGCAACCCGCCAGTCCCCGTCATTCGAAATTCCTTGCGGCCCGGAAAATACAAAATGAACCCGCGCAAACTCGTCGTCCCGTCGTAATTGCTCTCTCCCACCAGCCCCTTGTGCGTGAACCCGGCCGGTATCTGCGGCGCTGTGCTGCTCAAACTCAGCAGCAACGCCGCCTCCCATTCGTTCCAGATCACCCACACATAGTACCAGCTCGCCCCCGCGGCTGCTCCCACGTCCAGCCCGTTCTTCCCGACGAACGCATAATTTGCCGTCAAACTCTGCGCGCCGATCGACCGCACCCGCCCGTCCTGCGTCGCCACCAGGCAATCATCAAATGACACATCCAGCTTCGTGATCGGCGTTCCTGTGTTCGCTTTGATCACCAGATTCCGCACCTCTCCCGCGATCCCCTGGATATTCTCGATCCTGCCCGGATAACCTAGAATCCCTTGGTTCATCAGATGTCTCCGCCGATCGCCACCCAATTATATTTGTCCTGGGCCCCTGCGTAAGTGTGCGGTGCGCATTTCAGGATCCATCCGCTCTTCAACACCAACGGATGCTCCGCCGGAAAACTGAACGTGTACTGGAATCCCGCCACCGTCGCGCTCGGCGTCTGCGCCGTCAACGCCAGTTCCCGGAACAGCCACGTATTTACCCCGTCATACAAAAACAGCCGCAGCACATTGTTACTGCTGGCGCTCCCGCTCGGCCCGGCGTGCATCACCTCCACCCGGTCTACCCGCGTCCCGTTCGCCGCCCCCGTCACGATCGAGCTCAACGTCCCCGTCCCGTCCCGGTTCGTGTTCGCCGTCGTCGGCTGCGCTGCCCCCAGTGCCGGTGTGCCCGCAAAACTCGCTGTTGCTGCCATAAGTTTTTCCTTTTCTGTTTGCTTTTACAAATAATTCTGCGCCGCGAACAAATCACTGCTCGGGCTCTGGTTCGGCACTTGCCACGTCCCATCCGCCCGCAGAAACTTCAACTGATCTCCTGCATTCGATCCCGGCGCCGCCCCGCTCAACCCGGCCGCGCTCGCCGTGCATCCCTGCATCGTCTGCAGATACCCCCGCGCCACCGTCCCGCTGCATGGCTCCCACTTGCTCGATCCTGCGTTCCAGGTCAGCGGCTGCCCCGTCGCGGCCGGCGCCGTCGTATCCACGTTGCTCAGATCCGCCAGGTTTCCCGTCACAGCGATCGTTGGCTGTCCAAGCAAATTCAGCGTGGCATTATCCGCCAGCGTATTTACCGCCAGCACCGTTCCCGGCGTCACTACAATTACAAATGCCATTAGATCGTTACTCCCTTCCGGCCCTTCTCCACCTCAAACCCCTTTTCCCCGATCGCCAGGATCTTGATCCGCCCGGCCGCATTCCGCACTCGCACCTGTGGTGCCACCGCCCGCGCTGGCGCGTGCACCTTGCTCTTCAAACTTTGCATCTGCCCGAAAGCGACCCCGCTCCCCAGCTTGATCGTGCTCGTGGCGGTCGCGAACGCGAACGAGTAATCCTCCCGACCCTCCTGCAGATAATTATCATTCGGGTTGCTCACGTCATAGCGCGGCGCGTCCCACGGAAATTCGAACTTCGTCCGGTCCCGCGTTTGCGCATCCACGAACGTCGTTTCGTTTCCCACCCCTTCGCCCACCACTGAAATGCTCAACTCCGGCGCCCATGATTCTCCGAACACTGCCAGCTCCCGGCCTTGCTTGGTTTCCAGCGGACGGCCCGCTCCATACCCGCGCGTATAAAAGTCCGTCTCGATCCCGGCCCGGGTCCGGTAGGTCAGCGTCGCGAAATTTGCTCCGCTCATGAAGATCGTCGGCACCACCCCGTTCGTTCCAAACACCCGGATCCCGTTCGCGATCGGCGCAATCTGCGTGTTCGGCCGCGTCCAGGCCGTCACGAAGCCCCAATACAAATTGATCCGCGCATCGGCCAGCGTGTCGCATCCCCAGCTGTTGAATGAATTATATTGTTGGTCCTCTGCCACCGCCACCGTCCCGCCATTGATCTGGATCTGGCTTCCCGGCGCCGGCAACGTCATCACCTCGATGTCCACATACGGATTGCTCAACGCGTCCTCGCTCGTTTCCTCGAACAAATTGATCCAGCCGTCCGCCCCCACGAAAAACAGCCGCTCCTTCCCGTTATACGGAAACGTAAAAAAGAACTTCACCTCCCGCCCTTCCGGCCCCTCTGTCAGGTCGTAACCTTCCCACGCCTTGTTCACCGTGTTGTAGACCGCCACCGCATTATTCACGCCGCGATTCGCCCGCTTCAAACTCGCCAGGCAGGTCGTTGAACTCGTTGTGATCGCGATCACCGGGCTGCTCGGCCCCGCCACAAACTCCGTCTGCCCGGTCAGCCCCACGAACCCGTTGCTCGTGTCCGCGTTTACCACCAGCTCGTTCCCGCCCGGGATCCACCGATATCGCTTGTTCGCCTCCAGCCGCAGCACAATCCCTGGCCCGGCGTTCGGATCATAGGCCGCCCCGCTTCCCAGCAATTCCGGCCCGAACGTCACTGCATCATCCACCGGCAATGCAAAATAGATCTTCTTGTTATGATAAATCGCCACCGCGTTGCTGGCGTAGCTCCAGTTGATCCGCTCGATCAGCGGCGCAATATCATCGCTGAACATTCGCAGCTCCTGCCCAGGATTGCGCGTCCCGCTCGTGGCTTGAGCCTGCACCTCGTTGAACTCCGTCAACGTCAGCGACGCAATCCCTTCCTGCGAGAGCCAGTACAAATCATCCCCCAGCACCACCGTGCGCGGCGCCACGCATCCATACTTGGCCGTCACCAGTTTCGTGGCGATCCCGCTCAGGTCTCCGGTCACCCCGGTCGTTTTATAAACCCGCGTTTCCTTCAGTGTGATCAACGTCGAGTCGCCGAACATCGCCAGCGCCACTGCCTGGTCCGCTTCCCCCTGGTTGATCCGGAAATCCTGCTTCAACGAGTAGGTCACGTAATCCAGCTCATCGCTCGCGATCACATTGTCCCGCCCGCTGATCACGAACACCCGGTTGCTCGCGTTCAATCCCCGCAAAAAGTTCGGCAGACTCAACGCCCCCGGCACCGTCGTGCTTGGCACTGCCGTAAACCCGTCCGCCAGCTTCTTCATCACCAGCGCCGGAGTGGCCGCATCCTGCCCCCGTCCCAGCAACACCACGTCAAACGCCTGCAGGAATTCGCAATCGGTCGTCACGGTCGTGCCGCCCGGCAATGCGATCGACCGCGCCGGATTATTCGATCGGCAATAATAAACATTCCCATCCGCCGCGATCAGCAGCAGCCGCTGCCCGCTCACCGGATCCAGAAACGCCTTCGGCGGTCCGTAGACCGTTCCCCACGGGCCCAGCACTCCTCCCGTGATCTTATTCATCCACGTCAGCGGACACTTCCCGCGCCGCGTTTCCGGTTTTCCATCCGTGAACCGCATATTCACCGCCTGCGCTGCCCACCCCGCCTCCAGCTGCGACGGGTGCAGACGCATGTTGACGCCGCGCCATCCCAGGTCGCCGTCGAGCAGTTCTTCTTTGGGCGGCAGCGCTCTCATGATCGTCGAAACGTTTCCACTAGCTTCTCACTCTAAAAAACCGCGCGTTCAACGCCGTCGATATCCGCACTTCGATCCTTCCGCCATTGGTCACATAAAATCCCCGCGCCACATCCGTCCATCGCGCCAGATTCGTCGAGCTCTCCAGCGTCTCCAGCCCCCGCGTTTCCCAGCTCACGATCGGCGAACCGCTCGTCCGCCACTCCAGTCGCACCTGCAGCGGCGCTGCGTTCGTGACCGCCGGCCCGTTCCCCCAACTCACCTCATTCGAGTACTCGCTCTCCTCCCCCAGCACATTCACCGCGGTTACCGCAAAAAAATATCGGCCCTCGCTGCTCAGATTCAGCGCCACGTTCGTTGCCAGTCCCGCCGCCAGCATTCCCGTGTAACTCAGGCTCGCCGGGCCCCAGTACGCTTTGTAGAAGGCCAGATTCGTCTCGCTGTTCGCCAGCCATCCCAGCGTCAGCGCGTAGCCGATCGGCAGCACCCACAAGGAAATCAATGCTGGAATCCAGGCTCTCATCTCAATGGCGGCGCAATCTGCCGAAAATCACTCCATTTTGCCTTCAACGAGTCCACATAGCTGCGCAGCTCCGGATACACCGGCTTGTTCACATTCCAGCTTTTCACCTTTATCTTCTTTGGCCGTTTCCCTTTCACTGATTACTGATTAACTGATCACTGATTACTGCTTACTTCCCCGCCTGGCCGCGATCCGCCCTCGCGCCGCTTCCAGCTCTGCCACATGCCCGTTCAAGTCGGCCAGTTCCTCGTGATCCGTGCTCGCGGCCGCCCGCGCTTTCAATCCCCGGATAACCCCGGCCATCTCCTGGTCGGCCCATCCGAACGCCGCATCGATTGCCGGACTGCTCCGCCGCGCATACTTCACTGCAAACACGATAATAATGATCCCCACGCCGCATCCGCACAGCGTCACCCACACCGGCACCGTTTGCTTGTACCACGCTCGCGCCTGCTCCTGTCCCTGGCTCGCCACCCGCGCCACATCATGCAACTCCAGCAGGTTCGGAGTCCCGGCTTCAGCCGGAAGCCCGTTGCCTTGCGCCCTCACTGCTTGCGCGCTGGCTCTGTTCTCTCCGCGCGAACCGGACGTTCCGGCTCCTGTAAAAATCTTCCTGACCGTCAACTCATGCTCCGTTGCGATCTGCTGACTTGCCTTCATTCCCTCCTGCTCGCTTCGCTTCATCGGAATCAGGCTGCTGCAACCCACGAGGAGCGTCATGGACGCCAGTCCCAGCCACATCGCGACGAGCGCCCAGACCGCTACGTCGCAATCGCGCCACATTCCTTTCCCACCGCGCCCGCAGGCTCCGCTCCCGGCTTTCCCACTCCCCGCCCGAAATAAATTTCCCCATCTCATTTTTCCTTTCTGCGTATTTCGCGTATTCTGCGGTTCAATCCAGCGTCACCCTCAAATCCGGCCCCTGCGCCGAACTCGGCGCGAGCAGTGCGGCCACCGCTCCCGTCCACGGCCCGGCCGCCGTCAACGCCCCGGCCCCCGCCGTCGTCAAAATCCTTCCCTCGCTCAAATCCCCGCCCACACCCCAGGGCGCCGGTTGACTCGTTCCCATGTTCGTCCGGAACCCCGCCCACAGATGCGTCCCCTTCGTCACCAGCGTCGAAAACGCCACATTATTCCGGAAATAGCCCGTCCCCGTGAGCAGCGCGTTGAAACTGTTCATCGCCTGGATCTTCGTCACCGTCTGGCTCGCCTTGTTCGGCGCCGACGGCGTGCTGAACAACCCCAGCTCGGCCGTCTGCGCTCCCGATCCTCCCGTCGTCACGTAGAACTCGACAAACTTCGGCGTCATATCCTGGACCGTGCGGCCCAGGTAAATAAAATACGCCGTATCAGCAATCATCGTGATCGCTGCGGGCTGATTCAACCGGCTCTGAAAAATCCGGCTGTCCAGATCCATCGACACCAGCAACCGCGCGTCGTTCCCCTGGCACGCGGTGTTCGCGGCCGTTCCGTAGGCCACTTCCTCCCAGGCGCTGTTCCCGGCGTTCCGTTTCAGGAACCCGTCCGCCACGTTCGCGGGCAGATCGGTCACGTCCAACGTCGTGATCGGCGTCACCTTCTCCAGCTTCAACCCATTTTCATCAAACGTCGTCATTACTGATTACTGGCTTGCTGATTACTGATTACTTCTTCCTCACTGATTACTCTCCGATTCTGAAACTCACCGCCTGATCGGTCGTGCACTTCGCAACCGCTTTCTCGCCGCTTCCCAGCGTCAACTTCTGTCCGCCGTCCAGCACCTCCAGCGCCCCGCCCATTTCCTTGCCAGCCGGCGCCCCGTTCAACAGAGCCTGTCCCATCGGACGCGTATCGCCCGCGCTGTTTTGCACTGCCACCACGGCCGTCACCACCGCGGCGCTCGTATTCGCCAGTCGCCAAAACACAATCGACGCCGGCCCCGCAAGGCACACCGTCCAACTCTCTCCCAGTTTTCCTTGCGCCTGGCTCATCCGCTTTTTTACTGATTACTGTTTACTGATTACCGATTACTGGCCCTCATCGGATCACATGCTCCAGCAACTTCATCGCGCCGGCCGCCCCGCCGCCGATTCCG
>Ga0247688_1000353_pt1 | contig 15170 bp, 8 predicted proteins | sample CNK29_metaG_FD_182718 | JGI IMG/M metagenome (GOLD analysis project Ga0247688, IMG submission 182718) | Soil microbial communities from Purdue University Martell Research Forest, Indiana, United States - CNK29 | ecosystem: Environmental > Terrestrial > Soil > Temperate forest > Bulk soil | place... | reverse complement strand
TGATCCTGATCGACCTGCACCGGACGCCACGTGCCCGAACCGGTCGGCGAGATCCACAACTCGCCCGTCTCTTCCACCATCAAAGCGCCCTTCGTCCCATACACTTCGAGACGATTTTCATACTTGCCTGATTCGACAACCGACAAGGCCGCAGCGCCCGTTGCGCCGCTCGTGAACGGGCCATCAGCAAACTGAAACAACATCTTGGCTTCGTCATCCGTGGTTACCGGGCGCGTGCCGACGGAAGATTTATCCGGACGTTCTTTGATGTGAGTGGTGAGCATGCCGAGCGTGCGCGTGACTTCCGTGCTCAGCATCCAGCGAAACGAATCGACGACGTGCGAACCGATCGCGCCGAGCGTGCCACCGCCCATCGCCACGTCGGACCACCAGTCCCAACCGCGATCAGCGATGCCGCGATAGTCGGAACGAAAGACGTAGTTGCAATGACGCACCGAACCGATCGCGCCCGTCTGCAACATGCCGCGCATCATGCGCCGGCTGTTCAGAAACCGGAGTTCGTGATCGATCAACGCGAGCACGCCGGCCGAACGCGCTTTTTCCGTCATGCGCCGGGCCTCGTCCGCATTCAGCGCCATCGGCTTCTCGCAGAGCACGGCCTTGCGCTGTTCGAGCGCGGCGAGCGTGATCTCCATGTGGGTAGCGGGTGGCGTGACGATGCTGACGAGGTCGACGTCGTTGCGTTCGACCAGCTCCTGCCAGTCGTGCGCGACGTGTTCGATGCCAAACTCTCTGGCGACTTCAGCGGCGCGATCGTAGTGGCGGCTCGTAATCGCCACGACTTTGGCGCCCATGCAATCGCGAAAACCAGGAATCTGCGTCGTTCGGGCAAACCCCGCCCCGACAATTCCAATTCCAATCGGCGTGGTCTTCATGGTGCTATTTCTTACCACAATTAACCACCGGATAACACAGCTAAGTTTTTAATTTTCGCGGCCGGCGAGTTTGGCGATCATCATTACGAGTTGGCCGGCGCCGATGGGTTTGGCGATGTGCATTTGATAACCCGCCGCCAGCGCCAGCTTGCGATCTTCCTCGCGAGCGTAGGCGGTCAATGCCGCCGCGGGCGTGTTGCCGCCCTGTTCCTGCGACAGCGATCTGACGCGGTTGATGAAACTGTAGCCGTCTTCATCCGGCATCGCGATGTCGCTGAGGATCACGTCGGGCCGCCAGTCGACCAACTCAGCGAGCGCCTCGCGCGCCGAAGTGCAACTCTTTACTTCCGCGCCCGTGCGTTCGACGACGGTGCTGATGATCTCGCGCGTTTCGCGTTCGTCGTCGACGAGCAGCACGCGCAAGCCGTCAAGCGAGCGAAACTCCGAAGCGTGAACCTCGCCGCTGTGCATCACCGCAATCGGCCCGCGATCCGTGAGCAACGGAAACGACGCGGAAAACGTCGCGCCCTGGCCCGTGCCTGCGCTCTCAGCGGAAACAGTGCCGCCGTGAAGCTCAACCAGGTGGCGCACAATCGCGAGTCCTAAACCGAGGCCGCCGAAGTTTCGCGTCGTTGAACTGTCAGCCTGGCGAAAACGATCGAAGACGCGCGGCAGAAACTCAGCGTCGATTCCCTGTCCCGTGTCGCTCACCGTCACGCGCGCATTCGTTCGATCGCGTTCGACACGAACGTGGATCTTGCCGTCGTGCGGAGTGAACTTCACGGCGTTCGACAGCAGGTTCCAAACGATCTGTTGCAAGCGAGCGGAGTCTGCCGAGATGGCGCCGAGGCCCGGCTGGGCCCAGAGGTCGAGCGTGATGCCTTTCGCGTCAGCCGCGGGTTGCACGACGGCGATGGCGGCGCGCGTGACGGAGCAGACGTCGAGCGGCCTGACGTCAAGGTTGAGCTTGCCGGAAACGATGCGCGAGACGTCGAGCAGATCGTCGATGAGTTGCGCCTGAACGTGCGCGTTGCGATCGATCGCTTCGAGACCTTGCGCCAACACCTTCTCGTCGCGCCGCGACTCGCGCAGCACGCTCGACCAGCCGAGCAACGACGTCAACGGCGTGCGCAGTTCGTGCGACAGCGTCGCCAGAAATTCGTCCTTGATGCGATTGGCGGCTTCAGCGTCGGCACGCGCGCGTTCCGCCCGCACCAGCAGTTGCTCGCGAAGTTCTTCCGAACGCTGCAACTCAGTGATGTACCGCGACAATTCTTCGACGTGCAGCCGCGCGGCTTCCGTCTGCGCGACCGACGCTTCGATGTTTTTCAAGTACGTTTGATAGGTGAAGACGATGATGAGGATGATGGGAACCGTGGCGACGACGGCGTAGAAGCCGTAAGTCTTGATCAGGATCGCGATGATGCCGGCGGCTGAAGCACCCGCGAAGTAAGTAACCGAAGTCCAGAGGTAATAAGTGCGCCACGTTTGCCACGTCGACTCTTTGATTTTCGAAGCCTTCTCGATGGCGATCAGAGTCGTGTTGGCGATGTATTGAACCAGCGCCATCGTGCAAACTGCGCCAAAGAACACGGCCGTAAAGCCTTTGTCGACGACTTTCGACGGCGGTCCCAAAAACCAGTTCAGCACTACGACGGTAAAGAAAGTCGAAGTGGCGAGAATCGCGGAGTTGAAAAGAATCGTGCGCGGGCGCTTGCTGATGATCAACGTCGCCGCGACGCCTTCCAGCGCCGAAACGAGAATTGCCGCGGCGCCGCCGTAAAGCAGCATCGTGAGAAAGACGAAGGTATCGGCCACCGTGATGCGGCCGCTAACCCGCGGAATCCTGATCGCGATCAGCGAACTCGCGATCACCATCAAGCAGAGAAAGACGAAACCCGCATTGAGATCGGCGAACGGCAATTCGTAGAGTGAGCCGAGTACGATCGCTGCTCCGCCAATCACCAGCGACCACATGTACAACTGCCCAAAGTTGTCCCGATTAACATTCACTTGTGCCGCGCTCATTGTTACCTCGAGAGACAATACTACTGTCGGACGTTTTTGGCTCAAGAAAAGATGAGCCGCAAAACCGCAGCGGGAGGTAAAAATGCGGTCGAAGGTGGAACCCGGATCAATAATCCAGGCAATCAGAACCGTCGTCCGATGCTGCCGTCATCATCGAACTACTGTCGCCGTTCAGCATTGCTGACTGCGCACTCGTAACCAGATCTCCGGTGATTACTCCGTCGCCGGTAATTACGCCGTCTCCAGTGATCACGCCATCGCCGGTAATCACGCCGTCGGCCAGAAGGTTTTGAAACAACTGGCTCACGGCGAGGAATGATGCACCGTCGCCCGTGATCACGCCGTAACTCACCAGGATTTGATCGCCGGTGATCACGCCGTCCGTGTAGAACGACGGATCGAGCAGCAGCACACCGTCACCGGTGATGACGCCACTGCTGAGCAGATTACCCTGGCCATAAACTTGTTGATACCGCGTGATGAGATCGACGCCCGTGGCGTACGTGTGATTGAGAACAATACCACGCGACCACGTAAAGGTGTTATTTCCGATCGTCGTTTGCGCCGCGGGCGGCGTGCCGACCGTTAACAACGGCGAACCGACCGCCGTGCTCGACGATAGATCCGTTCTGACCAAATTCGCCAACTGCACCGCGCCGGTAATGTTCAATTGACCGGCTCCCTGTTCCAACGTGTTGAAGCCCGCGAGTGGTTGCGCGGTGTACATCAACAACGCCTTGACGAGATTGGGTGTCAGGTTCGGATTCGCTTGCAGCATCAACGCCGCGGCTCCGGCGGCGACGGGCGTGGCCATTGAGGTGCCACTCAAGTACATCATCTTGCGCTGATCAGAACCGCTGACACCTGCGTCCAGCGAAGGCGTTTGCGTAACCAGGTAGTTCTTGACGGCTTCAGCGTCGGCCAGCTTGTTTCCCGGCGCGACGATGTCGGGCTTGATGATGTTGTCGTAATGACGATTGCCGTCGTCGTCGGTGGTGTAGCTGCGCGTTGGGCCACGCGAGCTGAACGTAGCAACGCCGTCGTCGTCGCGATTGTCCGTGCCGAACGTGTTCACGGCGCCGACGGTGATCGCGGAAGGTTCGTTACCGGGTGAATGAATGTGACCGTAGACCTTGTTTCCGTCGTTGTCCTTGCCGTTGTTTCCAGCGGCGGCGAACACGACGACGCCGGCGTCGACGAGACGTCGCACGGCGCGGCAGACGGGATCGTTGACGTACGAATCGATAGCGGGCATGCCGAGGCTCATGTTGACGACGCGGATGTTGTAGGCCACGCGATTTGTCGCGACCCAATCAAGCGCGCGGAGGACGGTGGCAGTGCTGCCGACTCCCTGTGAATTCAGAACGCGAAGATTGATCAGGTTCGCGTTCGAAGCGATGCCGACGTATTGCGCGTTGGCGATGCGGCCGTTTCCGGCGGCCAGCGATGCGACGTGAGTTCCGTGCCCGTACGGATCGTCGGTGCGGCCTTCGCCGGTGAAGTCTTCACTGTAAACGACGCGCAGGTTGTTCGAGCGGCCCAAGAACGCGCGATGGTTCGGGTCGATGCCTGAATCGAGAATCGCGATGCCGATGCCGGTGCCGTCGAGCGAGCTGCTGCTGTTGTTCGGCGTGGTCCTGACCTGGTCTGCGCCCGTGGTCGCGGAGAGATGGCCCATCGGCTGCGCGTCGCGGCTTAACGAGACGTAAGCGACGTCGGTGCGAGCGGCCAGATTGGCGGCGACTTGTGCCGGCAGCGTGACGATTCGGGTACGAGAACTCCTGAGCTTGCGGATGTTGCCGCCGCCGAGGAGGTCAAGGGTCGGATCGAGTGAAAGCTCCGGTTGAGTGGCCGGTTGAATGATGACCCGGATCCAATCCGCGCCTCTCCCGGCCGACACCTTCTGAACGATGTCTTTCGAGAGTTTCCTGGCCAACTGAACGTCTGAACCCATCTGGGCATGGGTGCGGCTCTCGAAATTAAACAGTGAGAAGACAAGCAGTGAGACGACACCGCTCCAAAATATCGGGTAAAGAAAACGTTTCATCCTGATTACTCCGAAGAAACCGTGGGGAGGTTCCATTCTCAGGGGCTAAAGAGTTGAAAACATCTGGTGAAGGGAAATCACGGCGATTTCTTGCACCGTTGGGGCGACTTGTCGGGTCAAAGCAGTCTAGCAGACAGTAAAAAGCGTTTCAACGCACTAAATGTGGAGCTTTTGTGTCGAAAACAGGCGTTTCTCCTATTGCCGATTGCCGATGCCGATTGCCGATTTGAAGGCTGAGAGTGACGAGCGCAACCGGCGGAAGACTGCGCCCGCGGACCGGTTTCTAAATCGTCAATCGGCAAGCGAAAATCGCCAATCGAGGAAATGTTTCGGCCCCTCCCGCCATTCAATTTGAAACCACCTACCAGAAGAATAGAGAGGGGAGCGATGAATAACACAAGACTTCCGAAGTGGACCATTATGGTCTACCTGGCGGGTGACAACGACCTGTCATCCTTTTGCATTAGCGTATTGCAACAACTCGAAGCCGCCCAATATCGCGAAGACATCTGCGTCCTCGCCTGCTTTGAGTCAAATACTCCCTGGCCCAAGGGGTCACGCTACCTTGCCGTCAATTGCAAGCACCGCGAAGGCAAGAAAGTGCTGAACTGGGAAATCCACAACGATCTCATCAAGCCAAACGGCCGCCATGGATCGGGCTTTTGCCGAACAAAGGGGAAGAACGGGAACCATTACTTTTCACGGCCGACGGCCGCCGAGGGTTTGCGGCGTTTTATCGATTGGTCCATCGACAAACATGCCGACTCCGAGCGGTTCATGCTCGTTCTGTTTGGTCACGGCCCGATCGTCGCCGGCCAAACGTTTCTGCTGGCGGAGAATCCCGCCAGCTTTTTGCGCCTCGAAGATCTGCAAAACGTGTTGAGTGAGCACTTCGGCGACAAACACAAGCGCCGGCTTGCGATTCTGGCGTTTCAGAACTGCGTCATGAACGGCATCGAGACGGCTTACGCCATCAGAAACCATGCCGATTTCATGATCGGTTCTCAGGGCCTCGTGCTGGCGACGGGCTGGCCGTACGAGCGGATGATTAATACCATCGTCCAAAACCTGGATGAACACACCAGCAAGATCGCGCGCGAACTCCTCAAGGTATGCGCCCGCAGCATGCTCGATTTTGCCGTCATGGACCGTTCGTCCGAACAGTCGGCCTGCAACCTCGCTCTCCTGCGTGGTTCAGACACGATCACCGCGGCTCTCAAGCGGCTCGTGGAGACGTTGATCGAAGGACTCGCCTTCAAGAAACTCGACAAGGACGAACGAGTGCTCGCTTACCCGGCGATTTGCGATGCCATCAAGCTGGCGCGGCTGGAGGCCCAGAGTTACTGGGGCGAGACGTTCGTCGACATCTACGACTTCTGCGAACGTCTCATTCAGAAGTGCAACGAGATGATCAAAGCGCACGATGGCCTGCTGAAAGAGTGTGGCATCAACGGCGACTCAGACCGAACCTTCGCCAACACTGACCTGCTGAAGATGGCGAAGCGCATCATGAAAAACTGCGTCGACGTAAATGACGAAGTCGAGAAGCTGGTTCCGGCTTCACACTCGTATTACATCGGCTCCGAGCTGCAGTACTCGCACGGGTTGTCGATCTATTTCCCCTGGACTTTACCGGCCGGACCGTTCTTTTCCGTCCGGACGAAAAGCCAGAAGGACTTTCTGCTCGAGACTGCGTTCGACACCTATCGCGAGTATTCGTTTGCCAAGCGTTCGCAGTGGTCGAGCTTTTTGGAAGCATTCTTCCGCGCTACGCTCAGAAACGTGCGCCGCGGGCATCGCACGTTCGACATCAAGAACAACGAGGTAGATCTTGGCCTCGGGTTGCTGAACTCGACTTTCGAGACTTTCGACAGCGTCCTGATGAGCGATCTCGAGAAATCGAGTCCGGACACGGGGCGAGTGAATGAAGAAATTCATTTCAACATCAAGAACTATCCGCGGCGAAATTATTTGTCACCGCTGGATTGCAAGCGCAAAATAGACGAGGCCCAAACCATGGAACCGGGAATGCCGAAATTTTCGAGCAAGGACTCGCCTCCCGTTTCGTCTCTGGGCTGGAACATCAGTGGAATCGTGGCTGAAGTGATTCGACCCAAACATGCTCGCAAGAACAAGACTCCATAGCTCAGCGAGCAGTACTGATGTAGTTTGAGAAATCTCATTGCGCCGGAGCGCGGGCGGCTCGCCCGCTGTCCGCGAATCAGGCGCTACCGTGGGTCGCGGGCGAACCGCCCGCGCTCCGTGCTTTTAAACCTCGCAACTCATTCAATCTCTGCCTGGGGCAAAATGATCAAGCCTCGCCGCCTACTCTCCTGCATTTTGCTTTTGCTGGTTTGTGCTTCGTTTGTCGTCACCGAGATGGAGCGCAATCCCAACGATCTCGCACGAAGACTCACCACTGTCGCCGCGCGCAACGAAAAGCTGGTCGAACTTGCAGCACGCCAGGCTGAGTTGGCCGTCTCCGGTGACAACGCGGAATTCGTTCAGGTAACGAACGAGATGGTCGTGCTGTATTTGAAGCTGTGCGATCTCGAATCCGCGTTGCAGAAGTCGCAGGAATCACTCGCAGTCGCAGAAAAACTCGCCGGCTCGGATCAGTCGCGATTGCTCGTCGATACGCTCGTGCTTGCAGCCCGCGTCAACAATCGCCGCAACGAAAACCCGCAGGCGCTCAAGCATCTCGACCGCGCGCTGCGCTTGAGCCAGCAGTTGCAATATCGCGATGGTGAAGCACAAGCGCGCGCGCAGCTTGGTTTCACTTATTACGAAACAAACCAACGCGCCCAGGCAAGAGAGCTGAACAACCTGGCGCTGAATATCTGGCGCGACCTGCCAAACAAACCGGCCGAAGCCCAAACTCTCCTGATTCAGGGCGACGTCTACATGCTCGACGAAGAGATTGATAAAGCAGTCGCGTCACTGAAGGAATCGGAAGCGATCTTTCGTTCACTCGGCGACAACGTCGGCGCCGGAGTGGCAATTATGGACCAGGCGTTTTTAGCGATCCGGCAGGGACAGTGGCAAACGGCACTCAGCTACCTCAATCGCGCCGAAGCTCTCAACGTCGATAAAGACGCCGAACCATATCTCGCCGGGCAGATCGCGATGGGTTTCGGGTTGGTTTACGAAGCCTACGGCGAGCTGGAAAACGCGCGCACTTATCTCGAGGCATCGGCGAAGTACTACGGCGACGGCGCTCACGACAAACGGTCCGCGATCGATGCGCGCACGAAACTCGCGCGCGTGCGGGCCGGCCTTCACGACTTCACCGGCGCGCGCTTGCAGCTTCAGGAAGCACTCGTCGACGCACTGGCGACGCATAACGATCTGAATATCGGTCTCTGTCACGAAGATCTCGGCCGCGTTTGGCTCGAGGCGAGTGCTTACGCGCCGGCGCGAACCGAGTTTCTCGCGGCCATCGACTATTTCAGCAGAAGCGGCGAGCAACGGCCACTCGCCCGCGCGCGCATCTATCTCGCGCAAACCGAACAACTGCTGGGCAACTTCACGCAAGCCGCCGACGCTTACAAAAAAGCGTTGCCGTATTTTGAAAACAACCCTGACTACACCAATGAAGCCGCACTTCGCTTTGGTTTAGGCAAGCTTGCGTTGCAGCAGGGACTGTTGCAGGACGCCGAAGAAAATCTGGCGCGCTCGATCGAGTTGACCGGACGGTTGCGTGAGTATGCGTGGAGTCCCGACTTGCGCAGTTCGTTTCTGGCGTCGGTGCACGCTCGCTTTCAGAGTTACGTCGAGTTGCTGATGATTCGCAGCGCGCAGGAGCACGATCGGCAACTGGAGATTCGTGCTTTTGAAGCGAGCGAAGCGGGCCGGGCGCGCGCGTTGATCGATTCGCTGCACGACCTGAGAGAACTGCGGCAGCCGAATGATCCGTCGTTGTTTGCGCAAGAGAAAAGTTTGCAACAAGAGGAGCAAAAGCTCATCGACGCTCAGGCCCGGTTGATCAGCCAGGCGGGCACGAAAGCCGAACTCGACGCGATTGATAAAGACCTCGCGGTCGTTCGGGCGAAGTATGAAGCGGTCGAAGCGCGCATCAACGATAGCTCGACCTCGCTCGTGCGGCCGACTTCCCTGACTTACGACGAGATTCGGAAAGAAGTAACTGACAGCAGCACTTCGTTGCTCTCGTTCTCTCTCGGTGCGGAGAAGAGTTACGCGTGGCTCGTCACGCAAGACGGGCTTTACAGTTTTCCGTTATCGAGCAAGACCATCATCGACAATGCGGCGAAGAACCTTTTGGAACTGCTGCAATCACCGGCGACCGAGCAACCGGACAAGGAACGATTGCAGACAGCGATCGATCAGTTGAGCCAACTCGTGCTCGAGCCAATTTCAAGCAAACTGCAAACGCCGCGCTTGATCGTCGTCGCCGATGGCTTTTTGCAATACATTCCGTTTCAAATCCTGAAGGCGTCCGCGAACGCCAGCGAACCGTTGATCTCACAGTTTGATATCGTCGAAGCGCCTTCCGCGTCCGCGCTCGCGCTGGTTCGAAGGCAACATGCAAACGCGCAACAGCTTGCGCCAAAGCTGCTGGTTGGTTTTGGTGACGCTGTGTTTTCGCCCAACTATTTGCCGCGCGGCGCAAAGGCCGCGGACAATCAAACGCCCGCGGACATGGCCCAAACGAGATCCGAAGAGCTTTCCAAACTCAATCAACTGCCGCGCCTGTTTCACGCGCGTCGCGAGCTGACCGACATCAGCGAGTTGACCGGCAACAACGCCGCTTTCTACAGCGAGTACGACGCTACGCGCGAGAAGCTCCGCACGATTGACCTGAGCCAGTATCGGATCCTGCACGTGGTCACTCATGGATTGTTCGATACCGAAAGACCAGAACGATCCGGTCTCGTGCTCTCGTTGGTTAATGCCAACCAACAGCCGATTCCGGGTTTTGTCAGCCTCGCGGATATTTACAAGCTGCGCGCGCCGAAGCTGGTGGTGCTTAGCGCGTGCTACACCGCGCTGGGCCAGAAACTCGAAGGCGAAGGCTTGACCGGCGTGACGCGTGGCTTCATGCACGCCGGCGCGTCGGGCGTGGTCGCGACGCTGTGGCAGGTGAACGATCGCGCGAGTGCGGAGCTGATGAAGAATTTTTACGAGAACATGCTGCAACGCGACATGACGCCGGCCGCAGCGTTGCGCGATGCGCAGAACAGGATTCGCTCAAATCCGAATTGGAGTTCGCCGTACTACTGGGCCGGCTTCACCTATCAGGGCGACTACGATCTGCGCATCAAGTCGGCGACGCCGATCAACGTCAACCCGTACGGCCGGTTCGTTGCCGCCGGGCCATTGTTCCTGCTGTTGCTCGGCGGTGGTTACTGGTATCTGCGCCGCCGGCAGCGAAGGGCGTGAAGATTTGTTTTATCTGTGGCCGACTGGCCGTCTACTCGATGATGTTGAAGAGATATTCGCGGGGGATGGTGCGGGAAGTGCCGTTGGCGTCAGCAGCAGATAGCTGAATCAAGTATTCTCCGGGCGGCAACAGGTTTCTCGGTATCGTCACCGAAACAGCTTCGTTATCGAACCCCTCGACCTCAACCGGGCTCGTATTCGTCTTATTATCCAACTCCGCTTTGTAACCTGTCGCTGCGGCAGAGCCCTTCGGCAGCAGCAACCGCAGCTTCAACCTGGCCGCGTTTTCCGGAAGCTTGATCTTATCAACCGGCGGCGCACCTTCGCCGCGACTCGTAACGCTGCCGACCAGCGCGGGTCCATTGAAAACTTCGCCACGCCCAGTAGAGATCAGTTTCGGAATAAAAACTACGCCGATCAGAATCACGACGGCCGTTGAACCTGCAGTCGCCCACATCCACGGCGGCATGTTCACTGCTGATCGAACACGTTCAAACCAACCGGCACGAGGCTTTGGATCCGGCGCCGGCTGATAGAAACGATCCTTGGCCAGGGCAAACAAATATCTCTCTCGTCCCTCGGGTGAGGCAAGAAAGTGCGCTTCCAGCCAGTGACGTTCATTTTGAGTCAGTTCGCCCGCGTGATAGTCCTCGATTACGTCATCTTTCGAGGCTTCAAACTCGTCAAGCAGTTCATCTTCGACCATCAGTCGTTCTTCGATCTTCTGCTGCTCTTCATCACTGAGCTTGCCCAGAAGATATTCCCTCATTTGGGCTTGATCATCGTTGTTTAGCGCCATAGGAAACTACTTTCCGGCCCCGTCGGGAACACCCTCGTTAAGTATGGATTCCACAGCCGAAGCGTTTCACCTTTCCAGTTTCTGAAAACATTTCTCAACGCACGGCCGCATCCGCGCCTGAAGGTGGCAAATCTGTATTCTAAGAGCGTTAACAGTAATCCCCAATTCTTCGGCCAACTGCTTCCGATTTTCAATCCTCGCGCGGCCTTCGCCCTCGTGATACCCACGCATGATTTCGCGCTCCTTCGCCGTCGCCTTTTCGTTGAGGCACTTCTCGAGACAGCCACAACGAATTTCCAGCACGGTTTTGTCGGGGATAGGTGGAGGTACAGGAGTGAGTCGAGACTTTAGGTATTCGCGATAGATCTTGTTGGCAACGCCATAGAAATAGCGCGCCGGATCGCCGACGTAGTTTTCGCGTAACCAATCGACCTTGGACGTCACCACGTTGACGGTTTCGTCGGCCAGATCTTCAGCCTCCGCGCAACCTTTCGCCGAAAAAATCCGCACGAGGCGAGTGTGGATGCGGTAATAGATCTCCGCAGCCTTCTCGCGATCGGCATTCAGCCACAGGAGTAACTTCTCAAAAGATTCCGGAGTGGGGGGCTCTCTTTTCTTCATCGGCGAGGGAATGTCCGCAGGGTCAAACTGGCAAGCGAGAGCAAGCGCAGATTAATGAGTTAATGAGGAGATGTCAATCTGCGTAAATCGGTGACTTGTTTTATGTAACGCTCGCTTTCGCGAGGAGAAACACTCACGGATAAGCTTTGACCCAACGGTTCGCGCCGGCGACGCCTTGTTTGACCTCTTCAAGCGAAAGCACGTATGCGCCCGCCGCGCCGACTCTGCGATTTGGGCCAAATGTAATGTGCGGCGTAACGCCGGTTTCATACTCGTAGAAACCTTCGAGCGTGGTGATGAGTTTGTCGCGACTGAGATCCTTGCCCGCTCGCGTCAGCGCTTCCACAAAAACTTTCGCCGCGGCGAAAGCTGAAAGCTGTGAGGCGGTATGACGCGCCGCAAACTTGTACTTCTCCTGCAACGCGCGAAACTCATTGAGCCCATCGTTGCTGATGTCCGACGGCACTGTCGGAAACGCGAGATAAACTTTGTCTTTGAACTCCGGTCCAACCGTCGGCAGATCTTTGCCGGCCATGATTCCGAGGGCGAAGACATTCGGAGCCCAGCCGGCCGTTGCGGCTTCAGACAATAAAGCCGAAGGCTCTGTTCCGGTGCCAAACAGAAAAACAGCGCCGACGTTCTTGCTCTTCAAATCCTGCACAAGCGCTTTCGCGTCGAAACTGTTCGAGGCAAAAGACTGCTTAACTTGCACGACGCGACCGAGTTTCTTCGCGCGCTCTTCGGCTGCGCTCGCTGCAGCGACGCTGAGTGGATTATCGGAATAGACAATCGCAAGCGACGCCTGTTGCAGGTCAGGCTGCGCAGCCGCGAAGTTAACCAGCGATGCGCCTTGTTCGGCGACACCAGGCAGCAGATAAAACAAGTAACGATTCACCGGGTTCTCGCTCTGCGGCAACAACGTGGCAGGACCGATAAACGGAATCTCATCGCTGCGTGCGACCGCTGCAAGTTGCGCGTCAGCACCCGCGGACAGTCCGCCGACAAACGCGAACACCTGCTCCTTCTGCGCAAATGCCTGCGCGATGCCGGCAGTCGCGGCGCCACCCGCGCCCGCGTCCGCGAATTTCGCCTGGATCTTCCGGTTAAAAATGCCGCCGCGATTGTTGACGTCGTCGAAATACGCGTTGAAGACGTCTTTCATTGCGGCGCTCGTGTCCGCGAGCGCGCCGGAAGTCGGCAGAATCACGCCGACGGTGACAGTGGTGTCAGTGAGTCCCGGATCGAGATCCGTGTCGAGCCGCTTCACGTACGCGATCAGGTCCGCCATGTCTTCAGGCGTGAGTTTGTAATGCGGCATCGCGACGAGCAGGTTGTTCCCTTCAGGATCGACGCCGTTCACCACGGCGCGAATAAACCCCGACTCGGTGAATGGCCCATGCTTGCGCCCGGAAGGATGCGTATGGCCGTAGGGTTTCAGGAGATTGGACCAGGTGAGATTTCCGGCAGTGACACCGCCTTCAGTCTTCCCTTCACCACGCAAGCCATGACAACCCGCGCACGGAACAGTCGACGCCGGCACTTCGATCTCGCCGAGCATTGCCATGATCTCGCGTCCGGAAGCGCTCACGCCGCGCAGGTAGATCTCTTTGCCGCGTCGTTCGTTTGCGGTGAGCTTGTTTGGCGGCTGGGGATTTACTTGCGCGCGCAGTGAAGCGACGATCGACAACGCGACCGCAAGCACGAGTACAACGGCCCTGAGTTTTCTGTTCATCATTTAACGGCGATTCGATCCTTTTGCGTGTAAGGACAAACAGCGGAGTTCCGCGCGCGCGTAGTCTAAGACGAATCCTGCGAATTCAAAAGATTTTCTTGACGTGGGAAGAGCGGATTTGTAAGTGTTAGCAGCATGAGATTCCGATTAGCCCCACTGCTACTGGTTTTTCTAATCGCGCCGGTGATTCACGCTCAGAAGTATTCGAGTGTCTTGGGTAACATTTGCGCCGGCGTCGTAGTCAGTGCAAACGAAGCTACCCGCGAGATTACGATCAGTTATCCCGATAAAAAGACGACGGGAACGTTCACCGGCATTCTCGAACAAGGCTACAAGCAGAAACTGAAAGACGGCACTACGCACGAATTACAGCTTTCTGAATTGAAGCCAGGCGTTCGTGTTCGCGTCTTTTACAAAGAGAAAACCGAGCTAGCGAACGGAAAGAAAGTCCCCTCTATTTACCGCCTTGATTTTCTGGGCCGTGACGAATACACGAAACTTCGCGAGATGCTGAACTTGCCGCCGTCCTTTCCTGTTCAGCGCGTGGCTGATGCCAAACTGCCACTCGCTCAGCCGCTCAAGCTCTATCTGGCGATTCAGGAACCTTACGTGAAGCAGAGGTTCGTTAAATGGATCGAGCAATGGAACAAGCTGGACGGGAAGAAGTACGGGCAGATAGAGACTGTAGACGATCTCGCGCAAGCCGATCTCTCGCCGGTGTTCTTTTGGGGCACAGACGAAGGGGCGTTCTTCCTGCCTTTTATCATGGTCACTGGAGGCAGCGAATGGGACGTCTACCAGGCTACCATACATCTCGTAACGAAAGACGATGAAGGTGTGAAAATACTCTGGCTCGGCGTGGTGGGCGAAAGCAGCAGGAAGATGGACTGGGTCAAGGAAGGCCGGCTCGAGAGAGAATTAGCAGTCCGGATGAAAGCAAGGGCCAAGAAGTAGCATTTCCCGTTTTGCAGCGAAAGATCACTTCGATCGGCTCTGAGCAATTCGCATGAAAAGAGTCTCCTCGCGCGTATTCAGTGCACTTCTCCTCGCCGCGCTTCTCGTTTCAACTCTTGGTTCGTCGTTACAGACTTCGGTCCTCACGAAAAGCGTTGCGACGATTCCGGTCGAGGTGCCGAGTTATGGATTGCTGTTTTTGCAGGCGCGCGTTAATGGTTCTGGCCCGATGTCGTTTGTGCTCGATACCGGTGCTGGTTTTCCGTTCATACTCGATGCGCGCCGCGCGTCATCGCTGGGTTTGCAGTTGCGCGATCGGGTGACGCAAGGTGGAGGCGCAGGGGCGGGTTCGTACGAAGTTGCTTATTCGAGCGGCCTCTCTTTCAACCTGGGCAGCCTCACGTTTGAGAATCAACAGGCCGCGGTGATCGCGCTGCATTCGCTGGAGACGCTGGCCGGACGCCCATTCGACGGCATCGTCGGCAGCAACTTGTTTGCGCACTACGTCGTCGAGATCGATTACGCCAAGCAAAAGGTCACGCTTTACGATCCGCAAACTTATCGCTACTCCGGCAGCGGCGAAAGCCTGCCGCTGATAACGCGCAACAACTATATCTTCGTGAACGCGATCGTCGAAGCTCTCGACGGCCGGAAACTAAACGGTCGCTTTCTCATCGACACGGGCGGCGGGTT
>Ga0247688_1000352_pt1 | contig 15227 bp, 14 predicted proteins | sample CNK29_metaG_FD_182718 | JGI IMG/M metagenome (GOLD analysis project Ga0247688, IMG submission 182718) | Soil microbial communities from Purdue University Martell Research Forest, Indiana, United States - CNK29 | ecosystem: Environmental > Terrestrial > Soil > Temperate forest > Bulk soil... | reverse complement strand
AGGTACGCGTAGTTTAATAAGGAAAATATGAGCAACACAGGAAACAATCAGAAACCGAAGTCGGTGTTTGAACAACTCGGAGAAGGTACGATTCCTTCTACGGAGCCTTTAGTTCAAGCACAGGCAGAAACATCAGCAATCGCAGCCAAACAAGCATCGGCAGCCGTAGTCGACGCCGGTATGTTGGGCCAACTTCTTCAATACCTGATTTTGAAAGAAGGACGCGACGCACAAAAGGCGCAAGAAGACGAAGCTCGTCGCAAGACGATTCAACGTCAACGCGACCGTAACGCAAAGGATCAGGACTCCAAAGTTCTGTTGAAGCAAGCCCGTTGCAAGCACCTTAAGGGTGGCAAGAAAGGGCCGAAGACACAGAACAAGGATTACGCCGTTTATCAACACCGTTTCATCGCGTTCACCACGTACATCCGTTGCCGTATTTGCGGCATGAAGTGGTTCCCGAAGGACACCGTTGAATATCTTGTTCGCGAAGACAAGACCGGCAAAGAAAGAAAGATTTCAAATCACACAAAGATTGGATGGCGCGAAGCGGTTAACATGTGTGACGCTTCTACCGATACGCAGTCGGCATCGGAATCCATCCCGAACGTGGCACCTAACGCAACTAACCTCGACGCGTACGGAGCGGAATTCAACAGCCGATTCGTCGACAAGGATAGCGGCGAAGTGGTCGAAGGCGTCACGATTTAAACAAGCCAGTAGACAAGCGCAACAGGGGGCGGCTACGGTCGCCCCTTTTTATTTTCAGTTTCTAGTAGTTCAAGGCAGAATGCAGATTTCCCTCCTTCAATTGACAGAGAACGCATCCACACCCTTCTGTCACAATCATTTTCAAATTGCGGCCCCCTCTTTTGCTGCACAAGATTTTCAACAGGAATTTTAAGCTATGGCTAATTCTATTTCAGGGCAAGCGCTAGCGGGCGCAACGATTACTCTCAGCGGTGTGGCTTCTGCCGTTACTACTGCGGGACCAACCGGCTTGTATAGTTTCACCGGGCTAGCTGCCGGTGCGTACGTAATCAAACCCACCAAACCGGGAATCAAGTTTACACCGACATCGTCTAATCAAACTATTGTGGCGTCAGATATCACAGGCGTTAACTTTCTCGGTCAACCCGTAGGATCACAAGGCTCAACGTACACGATTCAAAACATCGTCGACCGTGTTATGAGTTTCGCTGACATCGAGCCTGTTCTCAATGTGGGCGGTTTCTCGCAAGAGCCCGCGCTAACGATTGCAAACGATGTGTTCAATGAGATTTGCTCGGTCAACTTTCCTCACAAATGGAACTCGGCGCAGCTTCCTCTTTTTTATACGTGGTCTTGGCAGCAAGATTACGCTCTCGTGAATCCAGATAATAGTTCTGTGTACGCGTTCGAGTGGTTGGAAAAAGGCATAGCGATTGACATCAGCAGCACTCAGCAACCCAAGCCTTGGGTCCGCGTCGAGTGCGGCAGAGCTTTGCCCCAACGCACAGGAACGTACTTGGCGAATGGCGGCACAAACATCGGCGATCCGGGTTTCCTTGTTGCTTCGTATCCCAACAACGAACTTTATTACGGCACATGGGGTCAGCCAAACATCAATAGCGCGTCTTGGGGTAACAACCCCAAAGCAGGGTCGGTTTACATCGGACCTTTGGCAACAACAGCTATGCCTGCAAACCCGATTTCTCAAATCATCGACTCGAACGGCAATTTGCTCGTGTTGACTGGTTTCGGAACCGAGGGCGTTAACGCACCGACGGCTCCGATTGGCGCAGTCCCGGGAACACAAATTACCGGTGCAACTCGCGGCGACGCGTCTACTACGGTGTGGACAGTTGTTGATCCAATAGGTATGGGCATTCGTATTTTGAACGTCCCATCGCAAACGGGCGTTGTGTGGCAATTTACTATCAACGGTCAGATGGTTCCGCCTAAGTTTGTAACGTTGGATGATGTTTTGTCCCCGTTGCCGGATAAATACGAGCCGTTCTTTCGTGCCGGTTTTATCGCGCAATGCTATCGCTATTCTCCCGAAGCAAAGGTGCGCGCGAAGTTTAAGGATGAATGGGCATTGTGGAAAGCTTCTTTGGTTCAAATGCGTGAGACTCAAGACCGCGAATTGGAAGAGTGGTCTTTCCTTCCTGATCGCACCGTTATGGGAAGTGGACGCAGCAGAAATCAGTTCAAGGGGGCCGCGTGGCCTTTTCAGTACCCTGTTGTGGGCTAATATGACTGGAATAATTTATCACATAGTTCACAAGAATACTAATCGTGTTATCAAAGTAGGAAGTACCATTCGTTCTTTGAAAATTCGTTTCAGACAACCTGATTATAGAGATAGATATAAAAACTACTTCATCAAAGAAGTCAAAAGAATTGAAAGCAGTGACTTGGATTTGTATGATTCGCAGGATTCTTTCTGTCCATTTCTATGGCATTTGGCAGCCGCCGAGCATATGGAAATGATTCGAATGGGCACGTATCGTATTGGCGCTTTGTCCAATCAGTTTTCTCCTCTTTGGCAGAAATACGTAGGATTTGATGCCGTCGAAGCATCGAAAGCTGCCGGAAGTTTAGGTGCCAAAACAACCGTTGAGAAAAAGTTGGGAATCCACTCCCCTGATTTTGATAGAGTAAGCGCCTCTCGCAAAGGTGGCTTAACTAACGTTGAAACAGGACATTTAAAACGCATATCTTCAGCAGGCGGCAAAGCCTGTGGACCGATAGTGGGCAAGAGAAATGCAGAATCGGGTTGGATGAAAAAAGTTCAACAGATGGGTTTAGGAAAAGGCGGCAAGATTGGCGGTCCCAAAGGTATGCACACCCGCTGGCACATTAATCGCGGGTTGGTTTCTTCCGACTGCAAATACTGTAAGGCATCGTAAAAATGTACACACTGACACAATCAATTAATTGGGCCCAAACGTTCGTCGAGTACGCCCCCCTGAATGCAGGCTTCGGCCAAGAGCCTGCAGTATCAACTGCGACGATGATTCGTTCTACGTTCTTGACCCCACCGATTGCGTGGCCTTGGAACAGAGCAACGTTCACTTTGTCTTCTCCGACGGTAAAAGGAACGCAAGATTACACCGTTTTGCTCTCCGCGATCCCCGACTTCGGGTTTCTTGAAAAGGTAGCTATTCTTGATTCGAACGGTAAGTATTGGGAAATCACAGACGTCTACAACAACAACCCAATTTCGCTTGCATCCGAACCTCAGCGTCCCGAGTCTGCTTGTATCTTTTTGATTTCGAGCACGCAAATAACGCTCCGTTTTATGGGCGTCCCGAACGCGGCGTACACAGTGACTTTGATTTATCAAAAGAAGCCACAGATGTTTGGTCCGTTTTCAATTACTGCGGCGGCAAACGCAGCCGGTTCGAACACCGCGTACACAGGCACGTTTGACCCTCTTTCTTTTCCAACAGGGTCAGTTGCTCAAATCACAGGCTTCACGGCGCACACAGTCAACAACGGTTCGTTCGTGGTGGTTTCTTGTACAGCAACAACGCTCACCGTTGCTAATAATGCAGGCGTCGCAGAAACAGCAGCAGCGTTCGTATCCAACTTCGATTGGGCACCAATCCCTGATTGGTATCAAGACGTATACAACAATTTGTTCCTGAGTGAGATGTTGGCAGTAAACGACGACGCACGCTCTCAAGTTTATAGACAGCGCGGCGTAGCGGCGTTTTTGAGTAAATCTGAAGGTTTGACAGAAACGCAGAAAAAAAGTTTCGTCCAGCAATGGCTTGCACGAAGTGTTGAGATGAACACAACAGCCATAATGGCGCAAATGGGTAATCAAGGCCGTGGAATTTAATCAGTAGTGCATAATAGGTGTAACAATGAGTAGTTTAAATGAAGCTTTGTCGAGTATTCAACGACACAAGCAGTTGTTAGAAGAGGAAGAAAGGCAAAAAACGACGGGCCCACAAGGTCCTAGAGGAGAAACAGGTCCACGAGGTGTTCCGGGCCCGAGCGGTCCACAAGGTCCGCAAGGCCCCGTAGGTGAAAAAGGAAACGTCGGACCACAAGGCGTTCGAGGACCACTAGGTCCCGAAGGTCCGCGTGGTGTACCTGGTCCTCAAGGCGAAAAAGGTTTGCAAGGCGAACGCGGTCCCCGTGGTTTGCAAGGCGAACGCGGTGAGCAAGGCGAGATTGGTCCACAAGGTGCACAAGGTCCTCGCGGCGAGCGTGGTGAGCAAGGTCATCCCGGTCTTCGTGGTGAGCGCGGCGATATAGGTCCCGAAGGAAAGCAAGGGGATCAAGGCGAAACAGGAACCACAGGTCCTCGCGGTGAAAAGGGCGAGAAAGGGGATCGTGGTGAAAAGGGCGAACAAGGTTTATCCGGCCCACAAGGTCCTTCAGGTCTTACTGAAGACGACATCAGAAAAGTTATCATTAGAGTTCTTAGTGACGCTGGAGTCATGACAGAACAAGCCAAGAAATTAGTCATGCTTCGAACAGAAATTAAGAAGCTCAGACGAGAAGCAGACGACAGACATCAGGCCCAGATAGAACGTATCATCAAGAGAGTAGATACTCTTTTTGATGAGAGCAGCGAGTAAATGAGTGATCCAAACAAATTAACTTTAAATAGTACGAATCCGTCGAGCGCGCATGTTGTAGGAGGTGTGTATCATCTAACTCCTCCGGCTCCTGCGGATGGGCAGAGCCTTCCTCTTCAACAAGATAGTTCGGGAAATCTTCTCGTAAACGTTGCAGTTGGTGGGGGTGGTGCTGGCGGAAACGTCAACATCACAGGTATTAACGGTAGTGCTCCAGCCTTAACAAATCCGCTTCCGGTTGAATTAAGCGACGGTACCAATCCAGTCGGCACGGCGGGAAACCCTCTCAGTGTTAACGTCATTACGGGTGGCGGTTCGAACGCATCAGTAGGTGCAACCGGGGCAACAGCACCAACGTCCGCAACCGAAATCGGCGTTATCGATGGTACAGGAAAGCTTCAAGGCGCATCGGCCTCGAATCCGGTTCGTGTAGACCCTACAGGAACGACGACGCAACCGATTTCTGCAACGTCTCTTCCTCTTCCGACATTGGCCGCGACATCTACAAAGCAATCGGATGGTTCTCAAAAATCACAAGTCGTTGACGGTTCCGGTAACGTAATTACGTCAACCGGAAACGCGCTAGATGTGAACGTTAAGACGCCGAACCCACTTCCTATTTCTGCGGCGTCTTTACCATTGCCTACTCTTGCAGCAACGTCAACCAAGCAGTCAGATGGTTCTCAAAAATCACAGATTGTAGATGGCTCTGGTAACGTAGTTACATCAACCGGAAATGCTCTAGACGTAAATATTAAGACCGGTATTACAAATCCTCTTCCCGTAACAGGCACAATTACCGCCGTCACCAGTATCACAAACCAAGTTGACACTAACTTAAAACAGGTTGCTGGCGCAAATACTTCAACCGCCGCTTCGGGTGTTCAAAAGGTTGGCGTAGTCGGTAACGCAGGCGCAATCTTCGACGGCGCAACCGCAGCCGCCGTTCCAGCAAATGCAGTTCAAGCTGGTATGCGCGGTTCGACCACAGTCCCTACCGCAGTTACAGACGGTCAGCTTGTCGGTGCTCGTTCAGACAAATACGGTAATCAGGTAGCTGTTCTTAATGCTCCTCGTGATTTGATTGCAACAGCGATTTTGAACAGTAACTCGTCAACTACTGTTTCTTTTATCGGCGCTGGCGCGGCTGGCGTATTTAACGACATCATCACGCTCATCATTACGAATGAATCTTCGACCGCCACAATCGCCACCTTGACAGACAACGGCTCAGGCGGCAATACCTATAAGTTTGCTCTCGCTGGTAATGGCGGTATTGTGATTAACTTTCCGACACCACTCCCTCAAGGAACCGCTGCGGCAGCATGGCAAGTTTTGAATTCGGCGGGCGTTGCCCTTGACTGGGTTGCTGTTTACGCGAAGAACAAGTAATGCCAAATCAGAATGTTTTATTTTCGGATAACTTTACCCGAGCAAACGAAAACCCTCTCAGCGACGGCGGACAGTGGGGACCCTTCCAAGAAGTAGGAGTTAACTTACCTCAGTTGCAAGTCGTGTCTAACAAGGCAGAAGCATCTTCGACCGCTGGTAGAAACGTGAGCATCGTTACGGGGACATCGTTTCCTAGTAATCAGTGGTGTGAACTTACTCCGTCGTCAGTGACGTCAGGTGTTACAGCTTTAAAATTGCGTTCCACTAGCGGGAATCCCGGCACAGCGTACGACGTGGCGTTTTCTGTTTCTGGGTGGCAAATCCAACGAGAATCAGGAACTACTTTTTCTGTACTCGCCACTATTGGTGGCTCGCTTGTCGTCGGACACGCCTACCTATTCACAGCCATCGGTAACGTGCTATCTCTTTTTGATAATGGTACTTTAGTTGGTAGCACAACAGATAATACTTTAACAACAGGAACCGTGGGTATTAGATTAAATCCGGGAACACCTGTAACAAATTTAACGTTTTCGTTGTTCAGAGCGGGTAACTTTAGTTCAGCGAATCAACTCATGTTGACTGGTTGCGGGACGTAAAAGGAAAAAGAAATGGCAAAACAGATTATCATTCTTGGGGTCACAACGACTCCTCTCATAAACAACTTAAATTGTATTTTTTGGTATCCGATTTCTTCTTCACCGAAGCCTGTATCGGGCATCAGTTTATGGTCGGGTGCATCTGCTGCGGAAAATCAAGCTATTCAAGCTGGCACCGTTTTAGAAGAGGCGGGAAGTTTTCAGTTCCCAGTCGGTTTTGTCACAGCATCCATAAAAGCTTTTCTTTTGCAATATTGGACAAACCGAAACGCGCAATTAGCAGGCGTAGGACCGGGACAGTTTGCAAACGTGTTTGAAGACTCTATTACTGGGTGGAGCGCTTAATGCAGAATCTTTACAGAGTGTCGGTTGTTACCGGAACTCTTGCTGCTGCGTTGGCAGCGGGCGCACAGGTATTTCAATTTAAGTGGACCGACCCGTCTCGTTTAGCCGTCGTTAGTAAAATCAAAACAACCTTCTTGCCCCTTACCCCGTTTACTGCAGCCACCTTGACAGATCATACGTCGTTCGACGTATACGTGGCTCGCTCTTTCGCGGGGGGCGGCAGCGGAACGGCTTTGACGCTTACGGGAAACAATGCCAAGATGAGAACCAATATGGCGACATCGTTGGCAGCTATCAACGTCTCGACAACAGCGGCATTGACGCCCGCGACAACTTTGGACGCTCAGCCTTTTATTCAGAGTTTGAGAAAGGGCAATCGAGTTAATCCAGCGTCAGCTACGGAAGAAACGATACAGCCTACAAATACTGATATTCTTTTTACATCTGATTTCGGGGCAGGAGAATCTCCGTTGATTTTAGCTCAGAATGAAGGTTTTGTGATTCGAAACAGAACCGTGTGGCCTGCAGCGGGAACAGGAATTTTATCAATAGAAGTTCATTGGGCAGAAGTATCGGAATATCCGATAACGTCTTAGAGGAATATGCCAAGTAGAGCATTCACCACATCGTCAGGGGCTACCGGGCAGTATCTGATCGGAACAGCACCTTTCGATAACAACATGACGACGTACACGCTGACTGCGTGGGTATATCCAACGGCCATTCCGAACTTTGCTAACGCCGCATATTTTCCTGTGATTTGGAAAGGGTCAGATAATACAGGCCCACGCGATCTTCAAGGTCCGAGTATGTCGATTTATTCAGACGTAAATGGAAACCTTCAATTATGGTGTACGCAGACTTACGCGACCTCAGACGCTACCGTGTTCACGGCTCTTACGGGACAACTTCCTTTAAATGCGTGGAGCTTGATTTCGTTTGTTGTAACACCGACAGCAACTCACGCATATGTAAACGGCGTTGAAGTGGTGTACGATGCAGGTTCTCCAACCGTTGCATCTGGTGCAATCGATGATGACAGCGCACATCCTTGGACCATCTCTGTTGATGACCCCGGAAACGTTATCTCGTCTTCTTTCGTGGGACAGATTTCAGACACACGAATTTATACTCGTGCGTTAAGCAGTGCTGAGTTATTACAGTTGACATCATTCACAAACCCCTCTGCGAGTGGGTTATCGGCAGAGTGGCCGATGTGTGGCAATAATCCAGAGGTTGATATTGTTGGTGGTCACTCATTAACAGTTCATCTAGCTTCAATCTCAGTGAATCAGCCGCATCAGTTTTGTACAAGTTCGGCGTTTAGTATCCCTGATTGTAGAAATTTCAGCGTGTTCCCAAACAACGCAAATAACGTAAATGGAACTTTGATTTATGATGTACCGGCTAATCCGAGCAGAACGCCGCCGGTCGACAGCCGCACATCAGGCGCGCCAGTAGATAGCAGACAAGCAATAAACATTCCTCAGAATTCTAGGACAGGGAATTAATGGCCTCTCTTCTCGAACTTAATGGCGGTCAGCCGCAAAAACAACCTAAGTGGGCTCCGATCTTCATGGATCGTTCGTTCACCGGGTTATTCACACAACGTGCGCCAGTTCACGATCCTGCAGATATTTACACTTCAAAATATTATGGTGGTCGTCCCGACGCTTTGTGGATGGGTTTGAACTTAGAGTTGACGAACAGACTAACTTTGCAAAGACGCCCGGGTTTGTCCGCATTTACCACAACAGGCGCGGCAGGGTTCGTCTATCCGACTCAACCGCTTACGTCTTATTCATTTCAACTTATTGACGGCACGATTCGCGTAATCATTGATACTGCGTCGACAGGTCCCTCGATTTCTGATACACTGACGTCCGTAGCCACGTCGGTCGGCGGCAACGCCGTGTACACAGGTACAATCACAGGCGGAGCAAACAACGCTCTACAGGGTCAGTCTGTAACTGTTTCAGGTTTTACAACGGGCGCGAACAACGGCGTGTTCTCGGTGTTTCAATCAACCGCAACAACGCTGACACTCGTTAACCCGAACGCCACCGCTGAAACGCACGCGGCCACAGCAGCGACGATTATCTTAACATCTGTTGCCAACGCTTCGGGCGGCAACACGGTTTACACAGGTACAATCACGAATGGCGGCTCGAATAATTTTGTCGGCTTGACGTTCTTGATTTCTGGTTTTGGATTGAGCCAAAACAACGGCACCTTTGTTTGCGTAGCTTCAACGTCTACTACATTGACGTTAGCGAATGCTTTCGGTACATCTGAAACAGCAAGCGCCACAGCAGTATCTGCAGGCGGAGTTTACTGGGATCATCAAGACGGCACAGCGACTTTGCTGTTTGCTAAGTCTCCGGGTGCAGGGCAAACGCATTTTATTGGCTCAGGTGGAATTCTATTTTTCAGTAACGGCGTCGACACCAAGAAATACACGCCGTTGAACACAAACGGTACGATTTGGAATTGGGGAATCGTAGCTCCTCAGAACCAACCAAACGTCAACATTGTTGCCAGCGGTGCTGCGGCACCACAGTGGCAAGCCAACACCGTCTTCTCAACGATGGGATTGACGTACGATGCCACGAACCATCAAATCTGGCAACTGATTAGCGTTAACGCCGATCCAACGAACCCGAACGTCACGAACGCTCAGTTCGGAACATCGGGCGCAGGCGGTCCTAACTGGAACCAAACGCTTTACGGACAGACGATTGAAGCATCTGGTACGCCTGTTGTATGGCAGAACCTAGGGCAACTAAATCCTTGGGCTGCGTCCACTGTGTACGGCGATGCGGGCGTCAACGGCCAAGCCGCGCCAGTTATAGTCTATGATGCAACCACAAGCGCTCTTTATTTGAATTTTCAAGGCGGCGGCGAATTAAGTCGTAGCGGCACTGTTAAGCCCCCATTCTCTGCAACGGTAGGTTGGAACTTTACCGAAACTAATGGGGCAGGCGGAACAGTCGGCGGCACAACGTACCACAGACCGCATTGGTTTTTCTTTTGCACGTACGCGCAAGCTAAAGCATGGCTTCCAAGCCACGCATATTTGAACTGGTACGTGACAGGTGTTCCTCTTGGTACGGGCGCGAGAGCACCGGCAAATACGGTTATCGAACCGTTTATTCTTCCTCCACCTACGGTAGGAGTCGGCAGCAATCCTCCGACTCCGGTTTACTTTCAAGTTCCGACTAACAGCGGAACGTCGGGCTCAAACTACGCTCCGTTCCCAGCAAGCCCAACCATCGTTGGACAACAGGTTCAAGACGGTCAGCTTTTGTGGCAGTGCGTCAGCACGTCCAATGGAAGCAACCTGACAGGTTTGTGGCAAGCGAACACAGTTTATGTGCCGTGGACTATCGCGGGTAGCACGTTTGGTTGCGTGTTCGACGGAACTAACCTGCAGGTTTGCACCAAAGTTACGGGATCGGGAACAAGCGGAGCCGTGTCTCCGGGAACGGCAATCGCGACCGCCGTTAGCACAACTGTTGCTGCAAACACTCCGGCATCCGGGCAAGCAACGTACACGCTAGGTGCGGGCACTTGGTCGCATCAACCTGTCGCTGGCGATTACGTTCAATTCTCGGGCTTCACGAACTCAACGAACAATGGAACGTTTCAAGTCATTTCTTCGACAACGAACTCCGTCGTCGTTTCTAACGCCGCAGCCGTTAATGAAACACACTCTGCTACCACCGTATTTAATCCGTGGGGCACAACGTACGGTCAAACTACGTTGGATAACAACATTACTTGGACTTGTGTTGGTCCTTCTGTTGCGTGGACCGCGAGCACGATTTGGAACTTGCCATTGACAGGATTTGCGCCTCCGCAACCTACACAAGCTTACGGTGGTTCGACAATTAACGCATCGAACGGAACAGTTCAAACCGTAATCGTATCGGGTAAATCCAACAGCACGGTTCCTGTTTGGGGCGGCGTTGGTACAAACACGACGGATAACACCATAACTTGGTTTGCCGAATCGTTGTCGAGCACGAACTCTTTGGCTTTCTTGAAAGGTTATTCGTACGCATATTCGTACAAAGCTCGCGCGCTTGATGATATTTATTCTGCGCCTCCTCTCGGTGGCATAAACGGTGTGCAGCAAATTCCTCCGGGCTTTGGGCACTTCTTGCCTGCGCCAACTGGTTCGGAAACAAATGCGGTATCATCTGCGTCTCCGGCAAATACGCAAACAGGCTCCAACGCCGGTGCCGTGTTGTTTGTCAGCGGTGTGTATTCAAGCGATCCGCAAGTTGATACAATTATTATCTGGCGTTCGGCTGATGGTGGCGGTCCTTCTCAGATGTTTGAGTTAACGGAAATCCCTAACGTGGTTGGCGGGGGAACGTGGACGTTCCAAGACTTCTTGCCCGACGCGCCCACGAGCACGTTTCCGGGTTTGAACACTCAGATTCCTGCGCCGATCAACGGTGTTAATGACCCTCCGGTTTCAACTTTTCTTCCCCAGATTTATAACTTCCAACGTATTTGGGGATCAGATGGCCAGTTCGTTGCCTTCTCAGGCGGTCCTGATACGCAAGTCGGTAATCCCGATGAAGCGTTTTCTGCCGTCGATTCTTTGCCGTTCCTTGCGCCAGTTGTGCGCCTAGTTAAAACGGCGCAAGGTATCGTAACCTTTTTGACGGACAGCATCGAAGTAATTATCGGAGGTCCCGCAACGGCGTCGTTCGCGTCCGTGACGTGGGCTCCGGGAATCGGTTTGCTTAGTTACAATGCTCTCGACGTCTTTGCCGGAGAGTTGTATTTCTTCTCGGCAGATAATCAGTTTAGAGTCATGACGCCGTCGTTGAACGTTCAAAATGCCGGTTTCCCAATCGGCGACCAGTTCGCTAATTTACCAAGCGCTGGAACAACGTCAAGCGGTATTAGCATGACGTGGGACCCGTCGCAAGTTTATGTGGCGTCTCATCAAAACGGAATCGACAACTGCATATTCGTCTCCGATGGAAACGTGGGTTGGTATCGTTTGAACCCGCGTCAAGCCGGTGCTATGCCGAATACAGAACCCGTGTGGTCTCCGTTCGCGGGCATTACGAACGGCTGTCAGATGGTTATGTCTGTCGAAACGGCTCCGGGTATCAAGAAACTTTTGGTCGGATCGCAGATTCAAAAGCAGCCGATCTTTGTGCGCGATTTGACTGTGTTTACAGATAACGGAACCCAGTACGATGCGTTCTTTGAAATGGGTAATATCACGTTGGCTCACCCGGGTCAATTGGCTTTGCTCAAGTTCCTCGAAATGGATTTCAGCACGACTAACTTCCAACCAACTGTGAGCTATTTGTTGAACGAAGTGAGTGGTACGTTTACTTCGTTTACTTTGACTCCGCAATTCGATCCTCCGTCATTGTACGGCAAAACGATTTCACCCAAGAGTTATTCTCCTCTGCGCTATTATTTCTCGGGAACTGCATCTTTGGCTCGTTGCCGACATATGCGTATTCGTGTTGATTACGGGACAAGCGCCGTGGGTCAAGAGCTTTATGACTTGACGATTTTCGGGCGATTGATGGTGGAGGCATAAGTTGGCAAACAAAGACCATCTCATTGACGACGAATCGCAGCTAGGACCCAATTGGGTTCCTGTAAATGCTGCGCCGATCATCCCGGGAAGAACTGTGGCGGCCCCCTCGGTGGGTGATATAACTCCAGTAGTTCCGCAATATTCTGCCGGAAGTTTGCCGCCGTCGTTTCAACAAAACGTAGATTTCGTAAATACGCAACAGCCTACACCTAATGCCCCGCACCACTCTTTGATGCCGTTGGGGTTGAGCGCGAATTCTGTTTCTTCGGCTCAAATTACCAGCGTCGTAAAAACATCTCAACGTCTGGTAGGAAATCAACTTCTGTTGGAAACTGATGGATTGCAAAACACTAATCAGAGTGTTTTGAACATAGTGGCGGGACCGAATATTACGGCGCAATCAGACGCGTCCGGTGCCGTGACTATTACAGGTGCCGCGAGTAGTGGTTTATTTACAAGTCGCCCTGATTTTAAAAGATGGACACTGTGGGCACAAAACGGAGGAGCCGGGGGAATCGGTGGAACAGGATTCACCGCCGTCAACGACTCTATCGTAAACACTCAATCAGGGGCCATAACTTTCACGGCCATCCCACCTTCCAGTGTGGATGACTTTGGATTTGAACAAAAGATTACGGGTGGAACAGCAGGAAATTTTTCTGCTATCACAGGAACTTCCGGTATTATTCCGGCAAGAGATTTCAGCGTTTTTTGTCCAATTCGATTATCGACCGCAACCGCACACATGCGTGTGTGGGTTGTTGCAACAGACGTAGCGGGTGGCGTGGGAAATCTCGCTAATAACGACGTTCCCGGCGCAACGAATATCGTAGGTTTCAGATACAGCACAACAATAGGAGCTAACTGGTTCGCCGTGGTAGCAAATGCAGGGACCGCCCAATCGGAAGTAGATACGGGCGTACCTATCAACTCAGCGGTAGCCAACATGTTAAGAGTTGATTTCGATTCGGCTTCTTCTACGTATACGTTCTTTATCGATGGCTTGCAAGTAGCGACATTATCTACAGCAAACAATCCTAGCACGACACAACCGTTATTGGGTTTTGTTTCCGTAGCATGTGTTGGCGGCGTAGCGTCTACGAACGCAATCAGATACAGCGCATTTTACACAGAGATGAGAACCGTGGTTACAACAAATTAAACATGCTAAATTTATCGCCTACAACACAAGAAGACATAAAACAGATAACAGAGTGGCTCAACGCCGATCCTTGGCACAAAGACGATCCGAGAAACATCCCCGAACTTATGACGACGGGAAACGGCTTGCTTTCTTTTTGTTTACGCGACGACGAAGGCACATTGGCGTATTTTAAACTTACGGAAAAGGGCGAAATGTGCGAGATAGCAATTCAATTTGCTCCCGAAGAAGTCGTGAGCAAACGTCGACTTGTGGTTGGGTTGATTGAAGTAGGAATACCGGCGATGAAAATATTCGCTGAGCAAAGAGGATACAAAGGGCTTGTATTCGAGTCTGTAAATCCTAGTCTTATAGCGTTCGGGAAGAAGCAAGGGTTTGAGAGCGTAGGCAATGACGATTATGCTTTGGTTTTTGGGGAATAAATAAGATGAAGGTTTACACTAAAGTCGTCTATCAAATGACGGACACCATCGGAGAATACATTCCTGTAGAAGTGGAGTGTTTCGATTATGAGGGTCCACATGCGCGCGCTTGCTCAATGTTTGGTGGAGCTTCTAATACTGAAAAGGCGACGCTGGGACAAACGTCCGATCTTGCTGCGACGCTGTTGTCTACATTCCATCAACAATACTCCCAGCAACAAGATGTGTTGAAGCAACTCGGCACGCAAATTATGAAGTTCACAACGGGTCAAACAGGACCCGGTTTTAGCGGCGCTGAAAATGCAGCCCGTATCGCAGAGATTCAAAACCAAGGCGCAGCGTCGGCTCGTAACGCAATTCAAGCCGAAAGAGAACGTTCAGCGGGTGTCGGTGGTGGCGGAACAAGTGGTTTGGCTCGTACGACAGCCATCAATCGTCAAATTGCAGGCGGCATCGAAGCTTTGAGCGGAGCCAACACGTCTAATGCTTTGCTCAACGAGCAGGCACAAAACTTTGCACAAGGTCGCGCGAACACTGCGCAAGCCATCGGCGGATACCAGACTTTGGCAGGCGATTACAACCCGAGTGGGTACGCATCTTTGGCTGGCGGAGAACTTGGTCAGAAGTTTAATCAGGCTCATACAATCAATCAAGAAGAGATTGCCAAGAATCAGGCTATTATGGGCGCGATTACTGGCGGCGCTAAGTTGGCGGGCAGTTTCCTAACTGGCGGTCTTAGCAACCTAGGTCCCGGAGAGAGTTTTGGCGAAGGGCTAGGCGACTTTTTCAAAGGCGGCATTAGCGGATTGGGCGGGGGTTAATTTGACAAACGTTCGATTTTGTGATAGTATAGTGGGGAGTAAGGATTAAAATGGGCGACACACCAAACGCAGCAGAACAACTAGATCAGTTCAACGCCTTGTCCAAGATAGCGGCTCCGAGTGACACCGAAGCCTTGCCCTCGATGGACGCTGCAACAGCCCTGTCTTCTGCGTCAGCGGCTCCCTCGGCGGGAATAATCGCCCCCAAGGCTCAAACCCCTGCCCCGACTCCTCAAGCAGCCTCAGCGCCTACGGATGCGGCTGGCGGGGTACAAGGGGCAGCAGCGGCAATGGCTCCCGGTAGTTTTGGGGCTAAACTGGGACAGGC